>JAEEGL016286953.1_pt1 | contig 24900 bp, 21 predicted proteins | sample 9134231 | NCBI WGS metagenome assembly JAEEGL01 (sample SAMN16246548, study PRJNA631951) | gut metagenome | biome: gut microbiome; feature: rumen; material: fiber-attached | host: Bos | place: Iran: Karaj | collected 2018-10
ACGCTTTGGAGCACTTCCTGGGAAGCCGAAAATGAGGTTGCTGCGAAGCTGTATCACGATTTCGGTTTTATAGAAAACGGCGAGATGGATGGAGACGAGATCGTTGCCGTTTTGGAACTCTAAAACAGCTCGCCAAATTCCAGTTTGTAGGGATGCTTCTGACTTTGGTTATACACAAGAGTTCCCTTGTCCACATTCATAGCGAGCATCGGAATTTGCCCCCCAAAATCCAGAATAGAGCGACAAAACAGGCGTGACCGTTGCAGTCACGCCTGTTTCCTATCCTTTTAGATGGTTATTATTCCGCTCAAAGCATCGTTTTTGCGTGGTTCCTTATGGACATTCCACGAAGTACAACAACGCAGCATTGTGTTTGACACCTCATCAGTCAGCCTTGCGGCTGACAGCTTCCGCTCAAGTGGAAGCCCTTGGCCGGGGCGCTCCTCAAGCCTTCCCCTCGAGGGGAAGGTGCCAAGCGTCAGCGAGGCGGATGAGGTGGACATGGTTACATACAACTGCCAAAGCAGCTTCCTTACACAGTGCGCCCGAAAGGCGGGAGCTTTAATCATATTACTCAGGCGTCGAACACGGGCATATCGCCGAATTCGGCAAGGCCCTTTTCGGAGCCGACCACGCAGACGCAGCCTTTTTCTGCGCAGTCGTCGAGCGCGGCGCAGAGGGAAAGCAGCTTTTCCCTGTCGGCGGAGAGCATATTCGCCCTCTGCTTCACGGCAAACCCGTGATCCCTGCCGCAGAGGAAGTCCATATCGGCCTTCCCGCCCTCCTCGGCGGGGGAACGCAGGGGCTCCGAGGCGCCTATCGCGGAGATAATGAACCTTGTCATATCCTCGCCGCTCTCAACGAATTCCCTGACGAACGCCGACTCCTCGGAGAATACGCCGATGCTCCTGAAGGGTGAAGGATCGCGGTAGGTGTAATGGCAGATGGTGCCGTTATCGTTGACGGCAAGGCCAACGCCGTAAGCGCCGCCCTGCACGCGAACGCGGTTCCAGAGGAAGTTGAGCCCGATTATCTTGGAGGCGACGCGCATTGAGCCGTCGAGCCCGGGAACGAATATGCCCTTTTCGGCGAAGTTCGCCTGCGCGGGGATGCGCACGCCGAACCTTTCGGGGACGGGAGAATCGTAATGCTTTTCTTCGGGAGCGCGCTCGCCCTCATTCAGGCCGTCGAGTATGCCGCAGATGCAGATATCCCTGCCTGCGGTGATGCCGACGGTCAGGCGCGACCCGGTGAAAGTCCTTGCGCCGAACGCCGCAAAGTCCTCCGAGAGCTCCTTCGCCCTGGGATCGAAATCGCGCGCGAGCTCCTTGATAAAGCTGCGGTAGGTGTAGCCGGTGGCCGCCTCCGCGACCGCCATAGAGGAAAGATAATGGCTGCTGACGGCGGTCACGCCCATGGAATGACCGGCCATTATCGCCCGCTGCTTGGTGGCTTCATCGAGCTGGAGCACGATCTCCTTGATGCGGGCGGTATCGTCGAATACCGTTTCGGTAAGTATTTCGGTCACGATCTCCTGCGCCTTTTCAAGGTTCTCCTCGAGCACGTCGAACGAAACGGCGAAATACGGGGTGCAGGTCTCCGGGCGGCGCATGGAAGCCTTCAATTCAAACTGCAGACGGCCTATATAGGTCTTGATGAGCTTCTGCAGCTCGGATACCGGGCGCTTCCTCGTGGGGAGCTTGGAGAGTACCGAAGCAAGCAGGGAGGCCCTTGAAAGCCCGGCGATATCAAGATCCGCAATATTGAAGTACAGATTGACGTGCGCTATGCCGTTCGAGGGGATCTCATGGAACATTACGGGGACGTTCCTGCGCTTTGTAAGCTCCGTCGGGACCTTCATCGGTTCGGGGCTGACCTCGCTCAAAGGCAGCACGGGCAGCTTCGCGGTATCCTCGGGAGAATCGGGCGCCTGCTGCCACGCGTGCAGACGGTCGTTGAGGCGTATAAGCTCCTCCCTCTCGTCAGCGGAGAGCGCATCGTAAATGGCCTGAGCGCGCTCGGTCTCCTCCTTTAAGAGCTTTTCGCCGTAGGTCTTTGAGGGAAGCACGGTAAGGCAGGACATATTGTCGAAGTCGAGCATGAGCTCCTTCAGGAGCGTATCGAAGCCGCCGTTTTCTATCTCGGCGCGGAGGGCTTCGATATCCTCGTCGTTTTCAAGATAGAGCATCGGGTCGCCGCCGTACAGCGAGCTCTGGTAGCTCATGATGCAGCGGATGAGACCGGCGGGCTCCTCCATATCCTTGAGCCGGAAAGCGATACGGTTGAGATGAGCGGTGAGCAGCTCCTTATCGAGGCCCTTTTCAAGAAGGGCTTTGACCGTTTCCTCCGTCTTTTCGCGGATCGCGGCGGCCTTTTCGGCTTCGGTATTCCTGACGGTGAGCACGAGCGTCGCCTGCTCCATATAGGTATTGGCGGAGAGCTCGACGTCCTCGCCGAGACCGGCGTCAAGTATGGCGCGCTTTAAAGGCGACTCGTTGGTATCGGCAAGGAGCGAGCAGAGCACTTCCGCCATCATCAGCCTGCGCTTTTCGGCGTAGGAACCGATGATCCTTCCGAAAGATACCATGGCATGATCCTCCTCGGGCTCCTCCTCGCCAATGGCGTAATAGACGGTCTTTTTGCCGGGCTTTACGCTCTGAAGGGGTATGGGATGGGAGGACTCGCTGTATTCGGCGCTTTCTATGTATTCGTTTACGAGCCTGAGCACCGCCTCGATGGGCACGTCGCCGTCAAGGAATACGCGCGCGTTGGAGGGGTGATAATACTTATGATACATCGCGCAGTACTGCTCGTACGAAAGCTCGGGTATCACCGCGGGATCGCCGCCCGAGTTGAAGCCGTAACAGTTGTCTTTAAAGAGCAGGCTGTTCACGCCTTCCTCGAGGATATCGTCGATGCCGGACGTAGCGCCCTTCATTTCGTTATAGACTACGCCGTTGATAAAGGGCCTGCCGTCCTCGCCGACTTCAAGATGCCAGCCCTCCTGACGGAAGGCGTTGGGATCGACGACGCACCTCGGCGAGAACACCGCGTCAAGATAGACCTCCGTGAGGTTGAGGAAATCCCTCTCGTTGCGGCTGGAGACCGGGTATATGGTCTTATCGGGGAACGTCATGGCGTTGAGGAAGGTGTTCATGGAGCTCTTCATGAGGTCGACGAAGGGCTCCTTCACGGGGTACTTCTTTGAGCCGCAGAGCACGGAATGCTCCAGTATGTGGAACACGCCCGTGGAATCCTCGGGCAGGGTCTTGAAGCCAACGCAGAAGAGCTTGTTGGTATCGCCGTTGTCCATCCAGCAGACGGTGGCGCCGACTTTCTCGTGCCTCATTTCAATGAATCTGCCTCCGAGCTCGGCGCTCTCGCGGATGCGCTCCACCCTGAAGCCTTCGATTACAGTTCCTATTTCGATGGTCACTTTGGTTTTCCTCCTTATGTGATCGTTACGGTTAAATGATACGCGCCGAAGGCAGCTTTGTCAATCGGCTGTTTGGTTTTTTTCATGCCTTGGAGGGCAATCTTCACGGAAGACGGATTTTTTGTACAATATATAGTGATATGTGACCTCCAATGTGTTATAATATTAAACAAATTTTTCGGGAGGAGCGGCATGGCGGATAACGATCAGCATACAACCGAGCTCCGCGGGCGCCGCAGGGGAGTGCTGCTCCCCCTGTTTTCGCTGCCGTCGGAATACGGTATCGGCTCCATAGGCCGCCGCGCGTACCGCTTTATCGACGCGCTTGCCGATTCCGGCGCCTGCATCTGGGGGCTGCTCCCCACAGGGCCGACCGGCTACGGGGATTCGCCATATCAAAGCTTTTCCAGCTTTGCGCTCAACCCGTACTTTCTCGATCTCGAATACTTGATCCGCAAAGGCCTGCTGACCGAATACGAGTGCCGCTCCGCGCACGCCGACATCAAGCCCGGCGCGATCGATTACGGTATGCTGTTCCATGACCGTATGCCGCTGCTGCTGACCGCATACGCGCGTTTTTGCGAAGCCGAAAACGGCGCGGCGCTTATAAGGCGGTTTGAAAAAACCTCTCCCTGGCTGGACGACTACGCCCGGTTCATGGCAATAAAGGATATGCTCGGCGGCGCTCCCTGGTACGAATGGCCCGACGGCCTCAAAAACCGCGAGCCCGAGGCCATGGCGGATATCGCCGAAAAGATCTCCTGCGAAGTCGGGTTCTATAAATTCCTGCAGTACGTGCTTTCCGTTCAATGGAAGAAGCTGCGCTCCCGCGCAGGAAAACGCGGCGTGCGCATCATGGGCGATATGCCCATCTACTGCGCTTACGATTCGGCGGATTGCTGGGCATACCGCGGGAACTTTCGCTTTGACGGGGATTCCAAACCGAAGGAGGTCGCCGGAGTCCCGCCCGATTATTTCTGCGAGGACGGGCAGCTCTGGGGCAACCCGGTCTACGACTGGCGCCGCATGAGCGCGGACGGCTATTCGTTCTGGTTGGCGCGTCTTGCCCGCGCTTCGGAGCTTTACGATATGCTCCGCATAGATCATTTCCGCGGATTCGCCTCCTATTACGCCGTACCGGCGGATGCGGAGAACGCAAGAAAAGGCGTCTGGCGCCGCGCAGGCGGCCGCGAGCTTTTTGAAAAGGCGGCCTCGGAAGGGCTTCCTCTCGAGATAATCGCGGAGGATCTCGGCTACATCACCGCGGACGTCAGAAAGCTCCTCCGGGAGACCGGCTTCGAGGGTATGCAGGTGCTCCAGTTCGCGTTCGACGGGAGCCGCGCAAATCCCCATATTAACAAGCCCCTCGGGCCGAGGGCGAAAAAGCTTCGCGGGAAGGTCGCCTATACCGGCACTCACGATAATGCGCCGCTCGCCCAATGGTGGGATGAGGCCGATCCCGAAACGCTGCTGAACGCGCGCGCCTATATCAAGGCGGCCGGCGTCTGCGGCGACGGCCCCGAAGCGCTGATACGCGCGCTTTTGCGCTCGGACGCGCACACGGTCATTATACCTGCGCAGGATATCCTCGGCCTCGGCGCGGATTCGAGGATAAACGTCCCCGGCACGCCCTCGGGAAACTGGGCGTGGCGCCTTACGGATGAGGAGTTTTGCTCCCTCGCCGACAGAATGAAGAGTTTTTTCAATTGAGGTAAACCTATATGTTGATGGATGCAAGAGGAATAATCAGAAGGGCCGAAGAGGAGCTCCGCTCGGAGTATCTCGTTGAGCTCAACGAAGCGACCGTGCCGCAGCTGCACAGGGCGCTTTCGAACGCGGTGATGTACGCCGTCTCCGACGACTGGCGCAGGAGCCGCCGCGCGCATGAGCAGACGAGGCGCGCCTACTATCTTTCCGCCGAATATCTTACCGGAAGGATGGTCTTCAATAATTTCTACGCGCTCGGCCTGCTCGACGAGGTCACGAGGCTTTTGAAGCTGCGCGGTGTGGATATCTCCGTTATGGAGGATATCGAGGACTGCGCTCTCGGCAACGGCGGCCTCGGAAGGCTCGCGGCGTGCTTCCTTGACAGCGCCGCCACGCACGATCTGCCCCTTGACGGTTACGGCCTCAGGTATAAATTCGGGCTTTTCAAGCAGGACTTCCGCGACGGCTTCCAGATGGAGCTTGCGGACAACTGGCAGAAGCAGGGCGATCCGTGGTCCCGAAGGCGCGACGATAAGACCGTCGTGGTCGAATTCGCCGACGACAAGGTCAACGCCGTTCCGTACGATATGCCGATCATAGGCTTCGGCACGGACAATATCGGCTTTTTGCGTTTGTGGCAGTCCGAGCCCATAGAGGAGCTCAACTTTGCGCTTTTCAACGCGCAGGATTACGCCGCCGCCGTCAGGGAGAAGAACCAGGTCGAGGATATCACCCGCGTGCTCTATCCCAACGATTCCACCGAGGCGGGCAAAAAGCTGCGTCTGAAGCAGCAGTATTTCCTCTCCTCCGCCTCCATGCAGGATATCATCCGCCGCTACAAGCGAGTCCGCGGGAACGATCTCAACGGCTTTGCCGCGCATGCCGCGATACAGCTCAATGATACGCATCCCACCATCTCCATTCCGGAGCTCATCAGGCTGCTGATGAAAGAGGGCATGGATTTCGAGTCCGCGTTCGACGCCGCAAGGCAGACCTTCAACTATACCAACCACACCCTCATGAGCGAGGCGCTTGAGAAGTGGAACTGCGACCTTATCCGCGCAGTCGTTCCCAATATGCTCGATATCATAGAGAAGATCGACGCGCACCTCGTTGAGGAGCTTCGCATAAGGAACGTGCCGCAGGAGCGCATCGACCGCATGCATATAATCGACGGCGGCCTCGTGCACATGGCGCGCCTTGCCGCTTACGTTTCCACCTATATCAACGGCGTTGCTCAGATCCACTCCGAGCTTTTGAAGACCAGCGTGCTCTCCGATTGGTACGCCGTGTTCCCCGAGCGCTTCCTCAACATGACCAACGGCATAACCCAGCGCCGCTGGCTCGGGCTCTGCAATCCGGAGCTTTCAAAGCTCATCACCGAAAAGACCGGCCCCGGTTTCATCACCGATCTTTCGCAGCTTTCCGGGCTTAAGCAGCATATCGACGCGGATACCCTGAAGCGCTTCCGCACGGTCAAGCAGCATATGAAGACGAAGCTCTCCCGCATCATACAGGAGCGCGAGGGCGTTGCGATACCCCCGGATTTCGTGTTCGACGTGCAGGTCAAGCGCATGCATGAATACAAGCGCCAGCTTATGAACGCGCTTTCGATAATGCATATCTATTATGCTTTAAAGAACGGCGAGCTCACCGATTTCCCGAGGACTGCGTTCATCTTCGGCGCCAAGGCCGCACCCGGCTACATAATGGCGAAGAACATAATCAAGTACATCAACGATATCGCCCAGCTCATCAACAACGATCCCGCCGTGAACGGCCGTATGCGCGTGGTGTTCGTTCGCAACTACAACTGCTCGTATGCCGAGCACATAATCCCCGCGGCGGATATCTCCGAGCAGATCTCCCCCGCAGGCACCGAGGCCTCCGGCACGGGCAATATGAAGCTTATGCTCAACGGCGCCGTGACTCTGGGCACCTATGACGGAGCGAACATCGAGATCGTGCAGGAAGCCGGCGAGGAAAACAACTACATATTCGGCGCGAGAGTCGACGAGCTTGAGCGCGTTCGCCCCAACTACCGCCCGCGGGACATCTATGATTCCGATCCGATAGTCCGCCGCGCGGTCGATTCGCTCATCAACGGCGACGTTGCAAAGACCGAGGATTCGCGCCGCGTGCTCGGCGAGATCTACGACAGTCTTTTAAAGGGCGACTGGCGCAAGCCCGATTACTACTTCAGCCTTTACGATCTGCACGGCTACATCGATACCAAGCTCCGCGCGATCTACGACACCCGCGACGCCGAGAGCTTTAGCCGCAAGTGCCTCATGAACGTCGCTTCGGCCGGCAAGTTCTCCAGCGACAGGACGATCTCCCAGTACGCGGAGAGCATATGGCATATCGAGAAGATCGAAGAGCTGTAAAGCGGCAAATAAAAAAAGGAAGGGAAGGCGCCCAAATCCCTTCCTTTTTCGGTATTATTAAATATACTTCTTGAACGGCTTGATTTTTCTCCCCCCTTGGTTATAATAATAGCGAAAAATCTTCCACAGGAGGTACTCAAAAATGGAGATCAACAAGAAAATGACCATCACCGAAGTCCTTTCCGTAGACCGCGGCATCGCCAACATCCTCATGGCAAGCGGTATGCATTGCCTCGGCTGCGTTATGGCCAGCGGCGAAAACCTTGAGCAGGCCTGCGCCGTTCACGGTATCGACTGCGATCAGCTCGTCGGCACCATCAACGACTGGCTCGCCGGCAAGGAAGCGTAATCTTTGATTAATGAAAACAGCTTTCCGAACGAAAGCTGTTTTTTTATGCGAATATCCGGGCTTCGGGAGGGGGTGTTCCCTAAGCTTCGATATGACCGCCGTTTCACACCGATGAAGGTCAGAACAACGCCGATCGCAGATCATGCCATGAAAAGAGCGGTTCAGGCCTGCATCAGATATTGTTGTGGATATAGTACATGGTGCAGGTCCGGATATCGAAGAACCAGACCGTATAATCGTCATATTTTCGAAATTGAGTCTCTCCAGAGCCGATTATCTCGCCCTCACGGGTGGATATCTGCACAAGATCGTCATCCGATATGCAGGCGGGATCGAAATCGTATTCGCCGAGACGGTCCGCGCTCTCCATCCAATCGCGGAAGTTTTCAAAATACCCCGCGACGTTTTCCGCGCCGACCTCGGATACGGGCAAGAAACGCTTATCCGCCTTGAAGCCCTCGGCGTCCGGATAGACGTATTTGCAGTAATCGGTGTAATCCTGAAAACCGTCCGGATCGAAATGCTCCTCCTTGGAGGTAAAGCCGGAGGGAAACTTAGCGTAAAACTCCTTGCGCACCAGGCTGTTTAAAACGCAGCCGCAGCAGAGCACCAGGCAAAGCATGAGAGCGAGAACCGCCGCCAATCTCTTCATTTCAGAATCTCCTGTACTCTAACAGGTCGCCAGGCTGGCAGTCGAGCGCGGCGCGGAGTATCAGAAGCGCGTCGGCCGCGTCTATGATCCCGTCGCAGTTCACGTCCGCGCGGAAGACTCCGAGAGGCGAAAGCTGCATGAGCTCCAGCGCACAGCGCAGCGTAATAAGCGCGTCCGCAGCGGAGACCTCCCCGTCGCCGTCCGCGTCACCGAAAAGCGGCTGGGGCGCCGGAACACCGACGAGCCTTGCAAAAGGATATCCCGGGGACGAGATGCTCCACACGTTTTCAAAATCAAAGCCGGGATAGGCCGATCCCGCTGTCAGCTCATCCTCGCCCGCGGGCAGGCCGCTGCCGCCCGAAGCGCAGCAGCCTTCAAGATAAACGCAGTTTTCAAAAACGGAACCGTTATATGCGACCTTTCCGACTATCGCTCCTGCAAAGGAGTTCGCGTTGACCGCGCCGATATTATAGCAGCGGGAGAACTCGCTTTCCGCAGTATAGCCTACTATCCCTCCGGCATATTCTGCCGAATCGACCGCGCCGGTATTGAAGCAGTCGAAAACGACCGCGTCGTGTGAATCGCCGATCAGTCCGCCGACGCCCCAGTCTCCGTATACCGCCCCGGTATTCATGCACATCGACACTCTCGTAACGAGGCCGTTGTCGCCGAAATCCGCGCCGTCGTCGCTCCAGCCTATCAGACCGCCGGCATAATCTCCTCCTGAAACCGCCCCTCTGTTCGTGCATAGATCGAACCCGCAGCCGCAGCTGAGGCCGGAAAGGCCGCCCGTGAAGCGCTCGCCTATGACGGCGCCGCGGTTTTCACAGCTTATGAAGGAACTCGTCAGCGCTTTGCCCGCAATTCCTGCGGTATGATCTCCTCCGCTGACAGTTCCGCAGTTAATAATCGTTTCAAAGCTGCAGTCAAAGCAAAACCCGGCCGCGCCGCCCGCGTCCTTTTCTCCGAATACGCTCCCCGCCGACAGGCAGCGGATAAACCGGACTCCCTCTGCGACGCCGCAGATGATGCCGCAGTACTGTTCGGCGCTGACCGAAGCGTCGGCGCTGCAGTCGCTGACCGAGGCGTTCTCCGCGCTGCCAAGGAGCCCGCCTGCCGAGCGCTCGCCGGATACTATCCCTTCAAAGCTAACCCTCTCGACAGCCGTTCCGTAAGCCGTGCCGATAAGTCCTCCGACTCCGCTCACGCCCTCAACGGTCGAATCGACCATATCAATATCCGTCACGGAGCCGCCCTCCGTCCTTCCGAAAAAGCCCGCGCAGGGAGCGCCTCCGCCGTTTTCCACCCTCATGCCGCTAACCTTATGACCGCCGCCGGAAAAATGCCCGGCAAAGGCGTTGGCTTCGCCGTTTTCACCCGTGCGTCCGTCCCCTATCGGGAGCCACGCCAAACCGGAAAGATCGATATCCGCGGTCAAAAGAAAATACTGCCCTTCAAAGCGTTCGCCCGAGGCCGCAAGCTCCGAAAGCCCCATCAGGCTCTCCGCATCCGGTATGAGGAAGGGATCCTCCTGCGTGCCGCTGCCTCCCGAAAACGCGGGAAAAAAGCCCCGCGTCCCGGTCTCCGTCAAAGCGGGCCGCGCGACTGCGAGGCACATTAGCATTGAGATCAGCAGTATGAGAGCTCTTTCGACCTTTATCATCGCCGTTTCCCCCGTTGTTATTCTTCGACTCTGTCATTATACATTGTCTGGACGGTTTTGACAACCGGCCTCATGCGCATATCCTTCAGTTATTGTGGATATAGTAGAGCGTATTCGTTTCGGTATCGAACAGCCAGACGTCGTAATTAGCATATTCTTCGTAACGACCCGAGCAGCCGACAGGCTCGCCCTCCTTCGTGACGATGCGCACAAGATCGTCTTCAGATATCATAGCGGGATCGAAATCATATTCTTCCAACCGTCCGAAGGCTTGCAGCCTCGTTTCCATATCATCAAAGTAGCCTTTGACCGTTTCCGTGCCGACTTCGGATACGGGTTTATAGCGCTTGTTTTTCACAAACTTTTCCGGGCCGGGATAGTAATACTTGCAGTAATCCGTGTATTGCCTGAAGCCCTCCTCATCCATGTGCTCCTCAGAACCGATAAAGCCGGATGGTATGCCGCGATACTGCAAGTCCAGCTTTTCGCATCCGCAAAACAGCGCCGTCAGCAGCGCCGCAAGCAGCGCCGTGCACAAGACCGACCTTCTCGTTGCGATCGCCTCCTTTGTTTCGGCTTCACGTCAGTTGCCGGTTTCGAGCTTTCTATACTCGAGCAGGTCGCCAGGCTGGCAGTCGAGCGCGTCGCAGAGCTTTATCAGCGTCGAGACCTTTATCGCCTTTGCCTTGCCGTTTTTCAGAATTGAAATGTTGGCCATGGTTATGCCCACCTTTTCCGCCAGCTCGCCCACTCTCATCTTTCTTTTGGCAAGCATGACGTCGATATTGAATACGAGCTCCCCGGGAAGGGAAACGAGCTCGTCTTCGTTTTCAAAGAACTTTTCCTTCATGCGCGCCTCCTTAAATCGTAAGATCGCTCTGCGCCTGGAGCGCCGCGGCCTTGCGCACGAGGTGCGAGAGCCCCGCTGCGGCAACCGTTACCGCAAGCCCTACAAAGCAGATGAGCAAGGTGAACAGCAGCACGCTCGGATGCCCGACCTTATAGCGCAGCATGAGGAATATCACCCCGCCGAAGAAATATACTGTATCGGCAAGCGCGAGCAGCGCTATCGCAAAAAGCAGTTTGGCGTTTTGCAGACAGAACGAACGATCCCGCCCGATGTTCGCGGCGATGATCCACGAGAGCACCAGCGCGGCCGCAATCGGCAGCGCCGTGATGCTGATGACGATGAGCCACGGTGCGAACAGATATGAGAACTCCCCGTCCCCCGCTTCTGCTAAAGGACGGCCCATCACTTCAGGCACTATCCAGCAGTAGACGAGCGCGGCGCATAACGCAACGCCGATTATTATGATTTTTAAAAGAGATGACAGCGTTTTCTGTTTCATATCGTTTTTCGCCGGGCAGCTCGGGCGGCTTTGGGCCTCCCCCGCCGGCATCCTCCTTTTTTTCTCTTGAGTCGATTATAACAGACCAAGACGCGATTGTCAACACATTTTTATTGTATTGCGATAAATTATTTTTATACCAAGGTATAAAAACGCCCCCGACGCAGGCGGGGGGCGTTAAAGCGCGTTTATTTTGCTCCGGAAAGATCGACCTTATAAAGCACAAGGTTTGTTTCCTCATCGCGGTAAACGGGTTCGAACCCGGCAAAATACGCCCTGTCGACGCGATAGCTGTTCTCCCATCCGCCGATCAGAACGTAATCCACGCCGTATTTGGCGGCGTACCGGCTGAAGTATTCGGAGGGCTGCTCGTACATGAGCCTGACCGCCTCGTATCTTTCGGAATAATCGACGCCGTGGAAATAGAGGAATGTCGGCGAGCCGCAGACGATGTTCCTGCCGGTAAGCATCGCCACGGCGTTGTTGTGATTGGTGGCGGTGAGTATCGTGGCGTCGGGAGCGACGTTATCGTTCATCCAGTCGGTGAGCCTTACAAGGTCGGCTGAAACGACCTCGTAGCCGCTCTCATTCTTAACGTACTTTCCGTTCTCCTTTTCGATATGGTCGCCGGAAACGTATTCGCGGCGGATGGTCATAACTCCCGAGAGCAGCATGGAGCAGATCAGCATACCTATAACGAGGACGCAGGCGATCTTCTGCCCGAGAGTGACCTTCTCGAGGGTATAGGAGCCCTTTGCGCCCTGTTTCTGCTTTTGCTTCTGCTCCTCCTTTACGTATCTTTCGCCCGTCAGCCTGTCCCATGCCTTTATGATGAACCATGCGACGAGGCCGCAGGTCATCGCGAACCAGACGAACAGGAGCTTGTTGTTATCATACGTATTGGGCTGGAACACCACGAATTCACACAGCGCCCATATGAGCAGCGCTCCTCCGAAGAAGAGTTTGTCATCCTTTTTGGCGGCGAAAAACGCGGGGAACATCAGTATGAATATGAACCCGAGGTTCTTGATATAGAACCAGAGCCAGCCGTCGGATTCGTTGCACCAGTTGAAATGCTTTTTGAGGAAGCCTCCCGCGGTGCTCTGACGGAAAGTGAAGCCGAAGAGCTGGGGCGCGGCGAGGCATACGGCGATGACTCCGAACAGAGCGAAGAACTTGATCCCGCGCCATGCTTCCTTTCTTGCCGCCTCATCCTCATCCCCGGCCTTCAGCAGCCTGAGGAAGCGCCTGAATAAGAGCGCCGTAATGAGGAACGCGCTGATGATGCCGAGCGCGAAGAAGCTGTGGGTATGCACGAGCGGCATCGCTCCTGCAAGTACGCCGAGGAAGATGAAGAGCTTGTGCTCTCCGTCGAATACGGCGCGCCGCAAAAGCTGCAGCGCGGGGAACAGCAGCGCCCAGCCGAAGAGCGTCGCCCTCTGGGGCAGCAGCATATCCGCAATGGTGTTGACCCAGCGCAGACCGAGCTCAACGTAGTTCGTGGGGGTGTTGTAGAAGCCTTCAAGGAGGCGCTGCTTCATTTCGAGCGGAGCGCCGTTGAATACCGTCGCCGTAATGCCGTAGGTCTCGCGGAGCCAGTTTTCCCAAGCCTCGGAGCTCGTCAGCCCGGCGTAAGTCTTTACGTTATCGAAGAAGTAGAAGAAGCCGAATCCGCCGCCCAGGAAGAACAGCCAGGTCGCGATGACGGCGATCGAGTTGCGTTTGAACCAATCCTCGAAGAACAGATACACGCCCAGAGTTACCGTAACGAAAGCGTAGACCGAGGGCAGTATCGTTGCAAAGCGCAGCGTTGAGCCGAGGGTATAGAAGGTGGAGCTTATGCTGTCGCAGAGGAAGGGATAGCCAAGCGCCGTATCGGGGAGTATCGAATACATCGGGGGGAAGGTCTTCTGCACGGAGATGCTCGTGATAAAACCGAGGTGCATGCAGAGATCTCCGTAGGTGCATTGTCCTACGTGGAGCGAACCGTTCGAGGCGTTGACGATATAGTGGTTCTTCATCAAAACGACGCCGGCGAATATGATGGGCACGCAGGTAAGGAGCATCGCGGCTTCCTTTTTGATGCTGAACCTGCCGATATGCGAAACGCCCTTGACCGCGCCTATCACGGCGCAGGCGACGCCGATGACAAGCGCGAGCACGGCGGCGGCTATCTGCGCGCCGAGCGTGAATTTCATTATAAACGCCATCAGCACCGGGAACCACAGCAGCATCACGAGCCCCGCGGTAAGCCCGAAAAGGATCTGCTTCACGAGCCTGTCCTTCGGAAAGAGCAGTATCGAAACGGCAAACCCCGAAGCGGCGAAGCAGAGCATATAGATTATTGAAACGACGTTCAGCATCGTATTGGATCCTCCTTGATCGACTGCTCAGCAGAAAAACGCAAGCTTATTCAGCGGCGCGATGCGAAACCTGACCTCGCCGTAAACGTCATTATACCGGACGACGAATTCATCGAGCGAGGTAATATCCGTCCTGTCGTCGGGCAGGAGCAGAAGCGAATCCTCCGGCACCTCGGCATAGAGCTCGAGCCCCTCCGGCCAGCCGGCGGAATACTCGCTCTCGTCGAGCAGCGCATCGTCAAGATACGCCCTCCCGCCGGAAACGCGGTAGGTGGAACCGCCCTCCGCGGCGACGCGGAACAGATCATACCTGCCGGAGAGCCTTATCCTCACTATATCGCCCAGGGTGTAATCGGAAACGAATCTCGATATCCTGTCCACGAGGAGCAGTTCGCCCCCGGCAAGGCCGTGCATCTTATCGTTCCTGACCCTGACCGGGATCAGAATGAATCGAAAGAGCGCGAATACCAGCAGCGCGCAAATGCCCAGTATAACGGCCTTATCGGCCCACCGGCTCGCCTTCGAACCGGTGCGCGTGACCGTGCTTCTAAGCTTGTACTCCTTCATATCACTTTACAAAACGGATGTTTTTGAATGGGAAAATTACCCCGTGCACTCTTCCGACGACGTCCGAAAGGGGTATCGGGCCGACGACGCGGCTGTCCTTGGAGATCGTCCTGTGGTCGCCCATGACGAAAACATATCCTTCGGGAACGGTGTAAACGCCGTTTTCGGCTCCGTCGATCCCCCAGCCGGAGCTGAAGCGGATAACGCCGTTGATCCTGTCAAAGAGCATGGTGTCGCTGTAAGCGGATTCATCGAGCACTTCGCCGTCGATCAGGATGAGGTACTTCGTTTCATCGCCGGAGTATTCCGTGCGCAGCTCGATCTTCTGCCCTCCGGTGGCGATAACGCGCTTGATGAGGCTCTTGCCGTCCTCCGGGGAGCGAACGATGACTATATCGCCGCCTTTGGGAGAGGTGAACCAGTAGCTGACCTTCTCGACCATGCATCTTTCGCCGCTCTGCAGCGTGTTCATCATGGATTCGCCGTCGACCAGTATCGGCTCGAACACGAACGCCCTTACCATTAGCAGGGCTACTACCAGCCCGAGTATGAAAATGAACAGATCGAGGTTCGACGCCTTTTTGTAGGCCGACTCCGAACTGTGGAGCTTTTCGCAGACATCCCTTGTGATCTTGCTGTTCTTACTCATCCTTTTCCTCCAGAAGCCTCTTGGCCGCTTTTACGAAATCGCCCCTGTCGAGCATGACGACCCTTCCGCAGCCGCAGCATTTTATTTTCACGTCAGCGCCCGTCCTGGTGATAGTCCATTTTTCCGAGCCGCAAGCGTGGGGCTTGCGCATCACCACGCGCTGCCCTACTTCAAACCTTTCGTCTATCATTGTTCCTCCGCTGCCGGCAGAGCCGTCAATCGTTGCCGACCCAATGCAGGAAGATGTAAAGCCTCGATCCTCTCTGCGCCTCGGCATGGGTGTCGCCGCAGGTGACGAGAGTCATGAACCTGTCCTCCGTGGTGACGTTGACGGTGTAGCCCAGCTTGTTCTTCTTCTGCTGATAATTGATCCATTTCTGCTTATCCTGCTCATTTAGCGCGTTGAAAGTGTTGGGCCAGCAGGTGTTGTACATCTGGGAGGATTTATTGGGATTGCTGAATCCGGGCTCCTCATAGAGCGCCCAGACCTCCCAGTAGCCCGTCTGACCGTATGTGTTGATCGCCCATACCCTGTTGGCATAGGTCTTGAGCTTGGAGGCGCTGTCCTGCACCTTATGAAGCTGATGGAACATGGTGCCGCTCTGCCTTGAGTTGTGGCCCGTGATGACGATATTTTTGTTCGCCTTGCCCCAATAGAAGTAGATGCAGCCTCTGGTGGCTTTATTGCGGTCTATGTCGTGATCGTTATAGAACCATTGTTTATCATACATTATGGGGTAGCTGATATTGGTGCCCTTGATCGTGATATAGCCGAGCGCGTCGGAGTTTTTGCGCTTTGCATCGGCAAGGGGCGCGGTATAGGCATCGGTCTTGGCGTACTGATCGATGACGTTCCTGCCGCCCGCCTGCGCTGTGATCCTTTCAACGTCGTTGATATCGATCGAATTCGGCTTTGAGGAATCCATTATGACGTTCGCCGCGCGAAGGAAAGCGCCGGTGAGCTTGCGGCTGCCCTTGACGTGCGCTTCGACCGCCGCCGTGTCCGATTCGTCTATCTTGCCGTCGCCGTTGACGTCGCCCAGTATAACGCAGGTAGCGGCGCGCTCCTCTCCCGTGACGGGATCGGCGTAATTCACCTCGCGGCCGGTGACCGCGGGCGCGCCGTCATACTCTCCTCCGGGAACGAGCCCGAGGAGCCAGCCCTCATCGGTAACGTAGGGGAGCAGTCTCCAGCCGGTAACCGCGGTCTGCAGATCGCCGTTATCGCCGTAGCCCTTGCAGGTGCCGTCGCCGAAGAGCACCACGACGTGTTTTTCGGATGCGGAGAGCGTGTAGGCTCCGGTGATGGAGCCGGCTTCCTCGCTGCTGAGAACGGAGGAATCCGCGAACACCCTTCCCTCGCCGTCGATGGCGAAAGTCGAGCCTTTTGCGGCGAATATCCTGACCGCGCCTTCCCAATCCATATCCGTGAATTCGCCGACGTCCGCGCCTTCGCCGCCTTCGGCGGATTTGGCGCCGGATCTGTATTTGAGCTTGACCGTCCTTACCGTGCCGTTCTTCAGCAGGAGCACTATCCTGTCGCCCGCCGCTTCGATATCAACGACCGGATCGGCGTTCAGCGCCTCGTCGAAGCCGCTGCCGATGGTCGTGACGACGACGCCGTCGGTAAGAGCGGCGGTAAAGTCGCCTCCGGCAACTATTTTAATAACGCCCGTCCAATCGGAGACCTTGCATTGGCCCTTGTGATCCGCGCCGCAGGCAACGACGGTGCCGTCGCTTTTGAGGCCGACGAGATGCTGATCGCCCATCGCGATATCCGTGATGTTCGTCCAGTCGAGAGCGGCTTCATAGCCCTTTTTCGTGCCCGTCAGAATCAGCGTGCCGAGGCCGGTCAGCGCGGCCGTGGTGCTGTCGTTGAGCTCCAGATCGGAGATGTTGGCCCAATCGTAGATGAGGTGCTGCCCGGTCACGCTCCTGCCCCTGAATCGAACGGAGCCGTCGGATGCGACGCCGTAGGTGCCGGTGGAGTTGGCCCTGACGAAGGCCATCGGCTTGCCGGCCGCGGTCACTTCACCGCCCGGCTCGGCCGTCGGCTCGGGAGTGGCGGTCGGTTCGGAAGAGGAGGTTGCCTCTTCCGTGCCCTGCGGCGCCTCGCTTTCGCCGCGGGTATCCACCATGGCGGCGTCCTCGCCCTTTTTGCAGCCCTTGCAGCCGCTTCCGGAGCAGCCTCCCATGAGAGTAAGCGCGGCAAGAACCAGCGCCAGTATCTTTATAATAGTATTGATCTTATTTGATCTCATTTACAGTTTTCTCCTGCCGTTGGATTTTTCCGAGTATATCATACCACATAAATATAAAAAAATAAACCGTCTTCCGTAAAATCGCGCGGGTTTTTGTGTTTTTGCGGCCGTGTACAAAAAGAAAAAGCAGAGCGCCGGGATAAAAAGAAAGGAGCGTCCGCGAGCAGATGCTCCCGAACGCCCCGAAAAAGCGGTATCCGTCAGCGTTTTTTGCCGTTATTGCCCTTCTTTTTTCTGCCGACGAGGCTTATGAAAAGCATCAGCAGCAGGAAGTAGATCACGATTATCCCCATTACGATATAGAGCATCGAATCGGATTTGGCCGCGGAGGTAATGAGCACCAGCAGAGGCGCGCCGAAGAGTATGCCGTAGCTGGAGCCGAGCACGAGGTTGTTTGCGGCGGGCGTTTTGAACTCGGGATCGATCTCCCTCAAAAGCAGTATGCCGGAGCCAATGGTGCCGGTCATCATGCCGTACATGGAGATGAGCCCCTCATAATAGTAATCCTTGTAAACGAAGCGGCTGACCCTCCTGAGGAAGAACCAGGTGACCACGCCGCCCGCGACTGCCAGCAGCACGAACGGCAGCCAGAGCCCGGAAAGATCCTCCGGATCGATGCATGCGATACCGGCGACGATCATTATATCGAAGAAGAAGCCCGATATGCGGTTGAGCAGGAAACCGTTCTGGTAGCGGTGCTTAACAAAGCCGTGCTTTTCGCCGACGGCGAAGAGCTTCCTGAACAGCATGGCTATCGCCGCGCCGATAATGAAATTGAAGCCCCAGAGGATCGGGTTGAGCATACCGGCAAGACCCGGCGCCCAGTTGTCGAGAGCCGCCGTAACGCCCTTTGTGATAAGGTAGGTGATGAGGTATACCAGCATCACGATACCCACCTGGATCGAGAGCTTGTCGATGGAATCGGAAATGGGCAGCTCGTTCTTATCCTGGAAGTAGGAAACGGGGAGCTCGTCCGCCTTTTCGCCGGAGTCGACGCTGCTCTTGACGAGCTTTTTCTTCTTCCAGATGTTGAGCACCACCACGCCGACCGTGCAGGCGACGATATAGCCCGCCGCGGCTATGGCAAGGCCGAAGCTCTTGCCGCCCGTAAAGCCGTACGCTTCATAAGTGCTTCCGATATTGTTCGCCTGGCCGGGGCCCTGGCCGTAGCCCATGGGCAGCAGAAGCCCGGCGGCCTTGAACAGATCGGGCTTTATCAAAAGCGCGATCAGGACGGTTATCACAAGGCCTGTGAAAGCCTGAACGAGATACGTGCCTACTATCATCGCGCCGGATCTCGCGCCGTCAAGCGCAGCGCCTTCGGTCTTTTTCTCGACCACCCTCAGGCTCATGGCGATAAAGCCGAGCGCGATACAATGATAGACGAGCGTATCGAGCAGTTCGATATTGAAAAAGTCCTTTATGCCGAAGCCCCTGTCGAGCACGAGCTTCACTATAAGCATCATGAACCCCGCGATCACGGATACCGGCATCAGGCTGCGCCTGATAAAAGGTATGCGCCTTCTCAACAGGTTGGCAACGAGCACGAAAACGGCTATGATACCGAACTGGAACACCGCGTTCCAAACGGCGGGCGCCGCATAAAGTATGGTCTTCGCGGTCTCCGCGCCGGCTTCCGCCTCAGCTTCAAGCAGTATGGGTGACAGGATCATATTCCCTCCTTGTTCGGAACTGCCGCCGCCTGCCACGAGAGCAGGAACTTGCGCAGCGATCCCTTTTTGCATTTGAATTCGTAATAACCGTCCGAGCAGGTAAAGAGCAGCCTGACCGCCTTTACCATGGACATGTTTTCTATCTCGTCAAACCGGATGAGCTTTCCCCCGAGCTTCATCCCCCGTTCGCCGAGCTTCAGCTCCAGAGTGCAGGGCTTTGCCCTGCCGCTTCCTCCGGAGTCGCTTATCTTCAGCAGCTTGCCGCGAAGCGGAGCGGAGCCGTCCTCCGCCTTTGCAGGACCGGAGAGTATCTCGCGCAGTCTGATCTGCTGGAACTCATCCCATTCCGCAAGCGTCGGGAACGGGCGCGAGCCCTTGAAAAAGCCGTATTCGTCAAGCTCCGCGCAGAACCCGCAGGAGCAGGATACGGAGCCGCCGGAGGTTTTGAGCGTTGAAATGCCGCCGCATTCCGGGCAGATGAAAAAGCCCCTCTCCAATCCTTCCGCGCAGCCCTTTTTGCCGAATCTTACGCGCTCGGCGCGCTGGCGCTCCCACGCGTTTTCGAAGATATCCCTGTCGATGGCGGCGGTGATATCCTCCGGCGCCATCTTTTTCAGCTCGTCGGGCGAGTAGATCCTCACGGGCGCGCCGCGCATGACGCCCCTGCGCAGCTTTTTGGCCCACCTCGGGAAGGAGAGATACCCTCCTTCGAGCCGGAACGTAACGAGGGGCACCCCCGCGAGCTTAGCCAGCTTGCCCGTTGCGGGGAACACGCCGTGCGTCACTCCGTCCCAGGTACAGTCCCCCTCCGCAAAGAGGGCGACCTGCTCGCCCTCGCGCAGGCGCTTCAGACTGTTCTTGACGGTGGATACGCCGGATGAAGCTTTGCTGCGCGCGATAGGCGCGAAGTACCTGATAAGAAGCTTTGAGACCGCCCCGAGCCTGAATATATGCTCGCTCGCAACAAAAGTCAGCGGACCGTTTTTATGCGCCCAGCCGAGGAAAAACGGATCGTAGTTGGTAACGTGGTTGGCTACGATTAGGCACGGGCCGTCGACCTCGATCGGCTTGCAGGAGTAGTTGAATCTGCGCACCGCCAGGGAGGGGGCAAGCCTCGTTGCGAATCCCCACGCCTTCTTTCTTATCTTATTTTCGCGGTCGCCGCTCATTTATCCTTCGATCCGTCGTCCTCGCCGGGCATCTCGCGCTTTGAGCCGAGGGCGCTGCCGATAAGCGAACCGAGCAGGTTCGTGCCGGCGTTTGAATTATTGTTGTTATTGTTCCCGCCGAAAAGCGAGCCGATGAGATTGGGCGAGGAGTTGGAATTGCCGCTGTTCCCGCCGCCGAGCAGCGCCCCGAGCAGGTTCGCGCCGACGCTGCCGTTATTATTATTGTTGTTGTTATTGTTCCCGCCGAGGAGGGAGCCTATGAGGCTGCCGCTTCCCGAGCCGCTGTTGGCGGCGCTTCCGAGAAGATCCAGAAGCTGCGTGCCGGTCTGCTCCACGCCCTTGTTGAGCAGATCCGCCGCGGCGGTCTTCGTTTTGTCGTCGGCCTTTCTGTAAAGCGCGATGAGCCTTTTTTCATCCGCGGTCAGCTGTACGGAAGCCGCCTTGCCCGATGCGGGCTTTGCCGCGGGCTTGGTCTGCGCGGGCTTGACGGCGGCTTTAGCTGCGTCAAGGAGCGATTTTTGCGTAACTCCCGTCAGCTTGGCTATCGCCTTGAGCTGATCCTGGGTGAGCTCCTTTTCGCCTCTTTCGGCGCGGCTGATATCCGCCGCGGTCAGACCCGATATCTTTTTAGCGAGCTGATCCTGGGTCAGACCCGCCTTCGTCCTCGCTTCTTTGATGAGCATCCCGACCTTTTTAGCTGCCATAACAAATGCCTCCGTTGTTTTTATTCGCAATATTATATCATATCCGAAACGATTTCGGAAGTACCGTATTCCAACCTGCGGCCGTTTTTTTCATTGAGCGGCCGGCGTTCGAAAAAAACGCCGCCTTTCGCGGAAAAAATTATATTTATCTGCGCCCCTGTTTTTTTCGGGCAGTAATGATATAATGTGATCAAAACAGTTTGGAACGGAAATAACGATGAAGAGAGCGAACGCGTCGAACAATACTGTAATGGATATGACGAAGGGCACCCCATGGAAGCTCATTTTAAGCTTTGCCGTGCCCGTTTTTTTGAGCCAGCTTTTCCAGCAGCTTTACAACACCATAGATTCATTGATCGTCGGCAAATTCCTCGGCACCGATTCGCTCGCGGCGGTAAGCTCTTCGGGCAACCTCATTTTCCTCGTTACGAGCTTTTTCATCGGCGCGACCATGGGCGCCGGCATAGTCATTTCAAAGTATTTCGGAGCCAAGGATCAGGACAGGGTCCGCAAGGCCGTACATACAAACGTCGCTCTGGGACTCGTCAGCGGCATCATACTCACCGTCGTGGGAGTGGTGTTCACCCCGACCTTCCTGCAATGGATGGATACCGACCCGGAGATAATGGACGAGGCCGTTTCCTACTTCCGCTTCTATTTCTCGGGCGCGCTTGCGATAGTGCTTTACAACACCTTCAAATCGATAATGAACGCCGTGGGCGATTCAAAGCGTCCGCTCTACTACCTCATATTCTCATCGGTGCTGAATATCGGGCTTGATCTTCTCTTTGTAGGAGTATTCCGCTGGGGCGTGTGGTCGGCGGCGCTCGCCACGACCATCTCTCAGGCGGCTTCCGTCGCGCTGTGCCTCGTTCAGTTCTTCAGGAAGGGGACGGTCTATCAGATCCGCATACGCGAGATCGGCTTCGACGGGCCGATATTCCGCGAGATCATCCGCTACGGTCTGCCCTCGGGCGTGCAGAATTCGGTAATAGGCCTCGCCAACGTCATAGTGCAGAAGAACATCAACTCCTTCATGAAGATAGCAACCGCGGCCTACGGCTCCTATTCCAAGATCGAGGGCTTCGCGTTCCTGCCCATCAATTCGTTCACAATGGCGATAACCACCTTCGTCGGGCAGAACCTCGGCGCCGGCGAATACGAGCGCACGAAACGCGGCTCGCGCTTCGGGATAATCTCCGCCGTAATACTGGCGGAGATCATCGGCCTTATAATATGGCTCTTCGCGCCGAAATTCATCGGCCTGTTCTCGGATGATCCGGCGGTAATCGAGCTCGGCGCGAAGCAGGCGAGGATCGAAGCGTTCTTCTATTGCCTGCTGGCGTTTTCTCACGCGGTCGCCTCGGTCTGCCGCGGCGCCGGCAAGGCGGTGGTGCCGATGGGCGTGATGCTCGCCGTATGGTGCGTTTTCCGCATCACCTATATAGAGATCATGATGCATTTCATTCACGAGATAAGGTTCATCTACTGGGCGTACCCCATCACCTGGGGCATCAGCTCCGTGATATTCCTTCTCTATTACCTGTTCTCCGACTGGGTGCACGGTTTTATAAAAAAAGAGGAAAAACGCGCATAACACGAACTCAGAAAAGGACGCAAAAAAATTTTGCGTCTTTTTTTATAAAATGCAACCTTGCTCTTTTTTTTGCGTGTTATATAATGAAGGCGCCCGAATACATGCAAAGGAGGAACAGCCGTGACCGACAACGAGTTGATCGAGCTGCTTTTTTCAAGAGACGAAACCGCAGTATCGAAGATCGAGCAAAGCTACGGGGCATACATGCTGAAGATCGCAGTCAATATTCTGGGCAGCGATGAAGACGGTCGCGAGGCCGTGAACGACGCGCTGCTTGCCCTTTGGAATTCCGTTCCGCCCGTTCGCCCCCAAAGGCTGCGCGCGTATATCGCAAAGCTCGTCCGAAACAGCTCGATCACCGCATACCGGAAGCAAAACACCCTGAAACGCCGGGTCTCGCAATACACGATATCCCTTTCAGAAACCGCGGATGCAGTTCCCGATACCGCGACTCCCGAAAGCGAATTGGAAGCAAAGCAGCTGAACGAGCTCATAGCGCGCTTCATTGCGGGGCTCGCTCCCGACGAACGCGCGTTGTTCCTTGGCAGGTATTATTTCTTCGATCCTGTAAAAGAGGCCGCGGCGTATACCGGCATGACTGTTTCAAAGGCAAAGAGCATGCTGCAGCGGCTCCGTCTGCGTCTGAAGGATTATTTGGAAAAGGAAGGTTATTCTGTATGAAAAACGAAGATGTTTTAGACGCCCTTGAAGGCGTTTCGGAAGAATACGTCGATGAGGTGGCTTTGCTTCGAAGATCGAGGCTGCCGCGCAAAAAAAACGTACTGCCGTGGGCGGCAGCCGCTGCAAGCCTGCTGATCGCCCTCGGCGCGGGGTTTATACTGATAAAAAGCGGCTGGCCTGCGCATGGGTTTTTCTCCGCGTCTGCGCCGACGGAGCAGGCTCTCACCGTCACCGAAACGCCCTATCAGCATGATCCGTACGCGACCGGCGCGCCTGCCGGCAGCGATTATTGCCCTCCGGAGCAGATGTGGTGCTATTCCTATGACACCGTGAACCAGGCTTCCGTAAAGGCGCTCACCCTCAGCGACGAGGAATACCGCGAACAGATGGCAGCAGGCTCGACACAGGGCATGTTTATGTCCGGCGCGAATTCAAGGCAGGATATGCTTGAGATCATCGAGCTTTTAAGGAACGTCCCTCTGCCTTATTCCGATATGTTAGAACTCAAGATGATAAACCTGACCACTTACTTTTATGAAAATCCCCAGAGGCGTGCGCTTTATATGGCCTTTGCCAACAATGATAACACCGAGGCCTGCTTCATAACGATTGAACTCAACGGCGATTACGCTTCCTTCGATGCATGTGCGAATCGTTTTTCAAGCAACGCTCATAAGCCCGAGCTTCTGCCCTCCGCAGATTATCCCGAATACAGCCGCATCGCTCACGTTCAGGATATAATCATCTCAAGCACCGTTTTCAAGCATTATGAGGTGTATCTCGGCGAGCGCGGCGGATACGCGATAGACTTGCGCATCTCCTCTTCGAACGATGAATGGATCAGCTCTCCGGAGGAATACCTGAGCTCGTTCACTTACGGGACCTTTGACGATATCATACCGGATATCGGCGGTTAAAAAGGACTTGCAATTCTGTTTTGATTGTGTTATACTTCTCGCAATATTTGCGATGAAGGGAAGAAGTAGCCCCGTTTCCGCTTTAAAGAGAGCGCCCGGAAGGTGTGAGGACGCAAGGGAGGCGAGCGTGAATACATCCCGGAGCAGCCGTCCGAAAGACACGTCAAGTAGGCGCGGCCGGGTCGGCCCGTTACAGCCAGCCAATGAGGGAGCTTTTGTTATGGCTCCGAATTGGGGTGGTACCACGTTATCAAGCGTCCCCTTTTCCCATGCGGGAAATGGGACGCTTTTATATTTTGAATAATAATGCGGCGTGGGGCGCGCCTCCCGTCCGCTGAAAGGAAATATAGAAATGAAAATCTACGACGAATTAAAAGCAAGGGGCCTTATCGCCCAGGTAACAAACGAAGAAGAGATCGAAAAACTCGTCAACGCCGGCGAAGCGAAGTTTTACATCGGCTTCGACTGCACGGCGGACAGCCTGACGGCCGGTCACTTCATGGCGCTCACGCTCATGAAGCGCCTGCAGATGGCGGGCAACAAGCCCGTGGCGCTCATCGGCGGCGGCACGACCATGATCGGCGATCCCTCCGGCAGAACGGATATGCGCAAGATGCTGACAAGGGAGGATATCGATCACAACGCCGAATGCTTCAAGCGTCAGATGGAGCGCTTCATAGAATTCGGTGAAGGTCCTCGTCAGGCAACTATGATAAACAATGCAGACTGGCTGCTCAAGCTCAACTATGTCGATCTGCTTCGCGAAGTCGGAGCAT
>JAEEGL013636062.1_pt1 | contig 24897 bp, 21 predicted proteins | sample 9134231 | NCBI WGS metagenome assembly JAEEGL01 (sample SAMN16246548, study PRJNA631951) | gut metagenome | biome: gut microbiome; feature: rumen; material: fiber-attached | host: Bos | place: Iran: Karaj | collected 2018-10
GCCCCATTCGGCGAGGATTTTTTGCTTGAGCTTCTTGGCCAAAGACGGCGCACGTCCCTGAGTAGAGACGGTTACCGCAATATTTTCGCCAAAGTCCATACGAGCCGGCACAATAAAGTCCCCATCCAGGTAGTCACAGGCGTTATTCACCAGAATACGGCGAGCCCGGGCATCATTGCTCACCTGGGCGTTTACTGCCGGCTGGTCGGTACAGATAAACACCATGAATATGCCCCGAAGGTCCAGGGGTTCGTAGGGACGATTCTTTAAGATGACGACATTTTTATCCAGCGATTCAAATTCCGGGTCGAACTGCGGGGCAACTACGGTAATTCGGGCGCCCGTAGGCAGAAGCGTTTTCACCTTGCGAAGTGCAATACGGCCTCCGCCCACCACAAGCACATTCCGGCCTTCAAGGTTCAGCTCAATGGAGAAAAGGGAGGACGATCGCAATTTGTCATTGCGAGGAGCCCCCTGGTCGACGAAGCAATCTCTTTGCAAGCCTATTTCTTGCTGTGCATTTCGGACTCCTGCCACCACCATATCGGCAAATTCCTTCCAGTCGCCAAGGCAAGGGAGAAGCGTTATGGGAATCTGGGGGAATTCTGCCTGCAAGTGCGCCACCACCTTGGGAACGTCGTTCTTAGAATGTTGGCCATTCAACAGCAAGTACGGTAAAAGCGTAACCGACTCCACATCCTCACGAAGCAGAGTCCGCAAGTCATTTTCCAAATCCAGAAGGCTGGTGCTCGCCACACGAGTACCGGGCAAGTCATGGTGCAGCTTGTCCAAAATTTCCTCAAAGCCCTTGTAGGCACCGGGCAATATGCAATGGTGGGCGATAATCAGGATTGCTTTCATCAGGTATAATACTCTACAATCTTTTTCACTAACGAATCCATGGTGGTTTCGTCAGAGGTGACTGTTTCAAAGCCACACCTACGAGCGGCAGATCTCGTCATTGAACCAATACAGAAAGAGATTCGAGGCTCAGTCGCACCCTCGGTACTTTGGGGCATAACTTTAACAAAATTTTCCACGGCACTGGTGCTGGCAAAGACCACAGCATCAGCCGAAGCAACCGCTTCCCGCTTCCATTCCGGGAGTTCCGACACAGGAAGGGTCTCGTACACCACCCAACGCCTCGCCCTAGGCAAATGCCGGAACAAAGTGTCGTCGGCTAGATTACCCTGAAGGAGAAGGATACGGGCATCATCCACGTCTAGCGATGCGAGCAATTTTCCGAGGCCTTCGCCGGTATGGTCTTCGGGCACGTAGTCACAGCGGATTCCGTATTCCAGCAACTTCTTTTCGGTAATCTTACCAACACTGGCGATTTTCTTCCCGGCAAGGACGCGTACATCGTAACCCGCGGCGAACAATTGACTAAAGAAACTTTCCACGCCGTTTGTACTAGTAAAAGCGAGAATATCGAAGTTCGCGAGATCTACAAAATTCGAAGAACATTCCAATGTTCGAGTCTCAATCATCGGGGTCTCGACAACTTCGGCACCGAGAGCCCTCAAGCGGGCGGTAATCCCGCTAGCCTGCTTGGCGGCGCGGGTCACAACAAGCCGCTTGCCAGAAAGGGGCAAGTTCTTTTTCCAAGCGAGAGTCTCGCCCAGTTCCACCACCCCACCCATAATGGTAATGGCAGGAGCAGTCACGTTTTCACGCACAATGGTCTCCCCTGCCGTCTCAAGGGTTGCCATAACCGTTCGCTGGCGCGGCGTCGTACCCTTTTCGATAAAGGCGAGAGGCGTTTTTGGATCCTTGCCGCATTCTATCAGATGCTTGGCAATAAAGTCCATGTTGGCGATGCCCATCAAAAAGATAAGCGTACCGGGGCAATGCGCGAGAGTCTCGAAGTCCAGAGAGAGATTGCCACGTTCGCCTTGCTCACTCGCAATGACATCTCGCTCATGTCCTGTAATGATATGAAAACTCGTGGCGATTCCACGATGGCTTACAGGAATTCCTGCATAGGCCGGTACGGAAATGGCCGAAGTAATCCCAGGGACAACCTCGAATTCAACACCCGCGGCCACAAGTTCCAGGGCTTCTTCGCCGCCACGACCGAATACGAAGGGATCACCCCCCTTAAGGCGGGCCACAATCCCCATAGGAAATTCACCAGCAAACTGAACCAAAAGCTTATTGATTTCGGACTGCTTGACCTTGTGGTGCTGCGGCATCTTGCCCACATCCACCATTCTGGCTTTTGAATTGCACATCCCAAGTATAGCAGGCGACACCAAGCGGTCATAAACCACCACATCGGCACGTTCCAAAATTTCCTTGCCACGCAAAGTCAAAAGCCCCGGATCACCGGGACCAGCACCAATCAGATAAACCTTTCCAGACATCAGTACGAAAGATAATAAACTTTAGCCCTGGACACCGGCTTTTTCCGAAGCATAGTGTTCTTGCATGTAGGCCAAAGCCTTTTCCGGAGCAAGGGGCTTACTGAAGTAATAGCCCTGGATGTAGCGGCAACCTTCACGTTTCAAGAACTGCAGCTGTTCTTCCGTTTCAACCCCCTCGGCGATCAGATCAAGATTCAGGGTACTTGCTATACCGATAACCATCCTTGCAAAGGTAGCGTCTTCTTCGTCATCTGCAATATGGTCGATGAAAGACTTGTCCATCTTCAAGGTGTGAACCGGATACCGTTTCAGATAAGAAAGCGAGCTATACCCCGTACCGAAATCGTCAATGGAAATCTGGAGACCCATGTTGGAAAGAGCCCGCATAATATCTATGGCCTTTTCCACCTCACACATGGCAGTGTATTCCGTTATTTCCAATTTCAAGTTCTTGGGGTTTAATTGGGTTTCCGTCAGCACCTGCTTTACATCGTCCACCATGTTGTCCAGGGTAAACTGCTTGGCCGAGAAATTCACAGCCACACGGATATCGCTATAACCCATATCCACCCATTTCTTGGTCTGTTCACAGGCCATACGCAAAATTTGGGCACCCATAGGCACAATCAGGCCCGTCTCTTCGGCAAGGGGAATAAACTCCGCAGGGGAAACCACACCGTGCTCGGAATTATTCCAACGAACAAGGGCCTCAAAACCGGAAACCCTGTTTCCTTGTTCAATATCAATGATGGGCTGGTACACCAGCACAAATTCCTGAGCCTGGATTGCGCGGCGGATTTCGTATTCCAGCTTGTAAAGCTTCATGGCCTTCTCGCGGATGCCTCCTGCAAAGAACTGAATGCCGCCATGATTGCCGCCCTTCTTCAAGTCCCTAAGCACTGCCGTAGCATTAGAAAGCAAATCCTCTACGCAATCCACATCCTTGTTCACCACCACGGCCATAGACACACTGATGTAAAGCTCGCGACCATCCAACTGAATAGGGCTTTTCACCTTATTGTGAAGCCGCTTCACCATGGGCATCAAATCGTCATCAGAGCCCTTGCCCTGAATATCGTGGAGCACTACCGCAAATACGTCGGGGCCAATACGAGCAACGCAATCGTTATTCCTACAGGTAGAACGAATACGGTCAGAGACAATTTTCAAGACATTGTCGCCAAAATTCATGGAGTAAGATTCATTGATTGCACCAAAACTATCGATGTCCAAAAGAACAACAGCAAATGTATAATCCGGACGCTGAGCGGCCATATCTACATCCACTTTCAGTTTTTCCAGGAAGAACTTGCGATTGTACACACCCGTAAGAGCATCACGGTAGGCATAGAACTGGCGATTACCTTCAACCTGCTCCGTCGCACTCGTAACAGAACCGATAACACGAATGGGGCGGCCATCTTCATTGCATTGCGGCCGGCCCGAAACGATAATCTCGGAACCACCATCCTTTGGCGCGTTCAATAGCCGAAGTCTCGCCGTAAACGGAGCGCTATCCTCCAGAGAACGCGAAAATTTCTCCCTGAAAGCAGTCCAATCACTTTCCAGGACATTGTTTTTGAGGGTATCAAAGGTATCAACGATACTAGAAGGACTGATATTCAAAAACTTTGCAACCCTGCTAGACCAATACACCTTCCCCGTAGGAACATCAAAAGTCCAGAAGCCCTCGGAAGAAACATCTACCAGCATCTGGAAGAGTTCGTCCTTTTCCGAAAGATCCTTTTGGTAATCACGGGCAGGAGCCTGTTCTACCCTTTCCGGAATTTCCACGTCATTTCGAATCTTCTTACGGTTTCCCTGGATAGGGAATCTGTAAAAGAGAGCCACATAGGCCAGAAATATAATAGCCGAAAAGTAAGGAACAAATCCCATCGGCTTATCGGTCAAGTGCCAAATATCCGGAATGAATGCCGCAAAGAGGAAGCACGAAAACAAAAGCGCAAAACGCAAAACAGAATGTTCGTCAAACAATCTCATATTATCCCTATTACGGGCAATATAAAATAAAATCCCTAAAAATGGGGCCTTCCAAATTTCCAATCCGGACTATTCCAAGTTGGAGTAACTAGAGCCTTTCTAGCCTAGAATAAAGCTCATAGAGCCTTTGGACACCATTTTCAAGACCGTAATAATGACGAATGTAAGGAATAAGTAAGCCCAAGAAAAGAATATCCAGTGCTAACACCAGATATTCCGGCCAGGCAAAGAAGAAAAGAAAGCCCCCAACCGTCAGTACGGCAAAAAGAATCATGACCAATTCATGGGCCAATCGCTCATGCTGGAAAAAGCCGATATGAACCCGGACCGAGAGCAATTCCTCGGGCGAAAGTGGCCTACCTTGATTGGCCAGATCTTCCAAAGAACGGATGTAATCTTCAAGCTTTTTTAGCATGATATCCAATATATAGATTTTTTTGAAAAAAAAAGATCTTTCCGTCCATAAGAATGTTATTTTCTGGATATGGAGTCCTTAAAATTCAATTCACTCCCTGAACTGTTCTTTGCCACCTGCCAGCGAGAGAATTTTGGCGGTTGGTATCAGAGACGGAACAGGGCTTGGACTCATTTTTCAAGAGAATCCCTTGCAAGGGACACCCAGGCCGTGGCCCTTGCCCTCCACAACCGAGGGGTACTGGAGGGAGAAAGTATCGGAATTATCGCGGGAAGCTCCCCCTATTGGATTATGGCCGACATCGCCACCCAGATAAACCACGCCCGCGTAGTACCACTTTTTCCAAACATTTCTTCAGAAAATTTCGATTATCAATGTGACGATGCAAACGTATGCATCCTAATTGTAAACAACATAGCCGATCTAGACGACTCCCTGAAAACCTCACTTTCCAGATTCACAACCATCATCTGCATTGACTCGGCTTCAAAACTTCTGGAAAAGTGCATCTACTGGGATGACCTTCTGGTAGAAGGCTATGGGCTCTTACAGCAAGAAAAAAAACAGACTTGGATCAAGAACCAGATTGAAAGCATTCGTCCAGACGATCTTTTTAGTATCATCTACACCAGTGGTTCTACCGGCAGACCCAAGGGGGCTGAACTTTCTCACAGGAACATGATCGTCCAGATCCAGAGTCTTCTGGATCTCTACACGATAGATCCAGAAAAAGACTCCTGCCTTACCATTTTGCCAGTAGCCCATGTATTTGAACGGATGGCGGTATACTTCTATACTCTGTGTGGAACGACCATATACTTTGCCGATTCCCCAAAGAACGTCGCAAAGATTACAAGCGAAATCAAGCCAACGGTTATGGTTGTGGTTCCAAGAATTCTTGAGCGACTTTTCGAAAGTATGACAGCAGCCGCAGAAAAGGCACGAGGTCCCAAAAGGCTACTCATCAAGAACGCCATCAAACTTGCCAAGTTATACGACCCTTCAAAAAAGCGCAACCACGCCATGAAGTTTTATGACAAGCTTGTCTATTCCAAGATGCGTAACGCCATCGGAGGGAATTTCAAGCTTATCGTCTCTGGAAGCAGTGCGTTGAACAAGACCATCCTCCGATTCCTGCTGAACATAGGACTTCCCGTTTACGAAGGTTACGGCCTAACGGAATGTTCCCCGGTGGTAAGCGCCAACTGCCGACAAAGTCAATGTATCGGCAGCGTGGGCAAGCCACTGAAGCACCTACAAGTAAAAATCGGGGAAAACAACGAAGTCCTAGTGAAAGGCGACAGCGTATTTGCAGGTTACCATAACCTGCCTGAACTGAACGCCGACATTTTTACCGAAGACGGATTCTTCAAGACGGGAGACCAAGGAAGTCTTGACGAAAATGGATTCCTCTCGCTTACAGGCCGCATTAAGGAGCTATTAAAGACCAGCACAGGCAAGTACGTAAGTCCCAACCCCATTGAATTGGAAATCAGTCGACACCCCCTGGTAGAACAGGCCTTAGTCATTGCCAATGACCGAAAATTCGCCTCTGCTCTCATATGGATCAATCCCGAAGGAGCAAGGAGACTGCTCCGGATTTCCAAGGATGAGTTCCGCATGGATCTTGCACTACAGTCTCTCAGAGTTCGGGAATCCATACTCAGACACATCACCCGAATCAACCGCAAACTGAACCATTGGGAAAAGATATGCAGATGGGCCCTGATTGGAGACGAACTCACCATCGAATCCGGGCTATTGACCCCGACCCTCAAAATACGCCGAAAAATAGCGGAAGAGCGGTACGCAGACAAAATTGAGAGGATGTATACAGCCCCCATCTCCTAATTTATTTATATTACGAGTATTCAAACAAAGAGGACAACCATGAAAACAAAAATCTTTACTCTCCTGGCTGCATCCACCCTGGCCATTTTCTCGGCCTGTAGCGATGACAGCGGGAACAGCAAGACCATCGCCGAAATTTGTAACGAAGGTCTTTCGGAAGACTGCCTTGTCGGTACATGGACACTGAAGTCCATCAGCCAGATTGGCAACAAAGAAGTCATCACCGACTTTTCTACCTCGCAAGGCGGCATCATGGAATTCCGCGAAGACGGAATTTACCATTACGCAAGATCCTCCTATGGCGACTGCCCCGATGCTGACGAAGGTCACTGGATCATCGAAGACAAGACCCTCACCTTCAAGGAAGACAAACAGGGTGTCTGTATCGAATTCGGCAAGAAATACACCGTAACGCCCACCATTGAAGTTACTGGCGAAACAGTCACCATGTACTTGAACAAGGTGGTATTCCAGCAGAACGAAAGTGATGGTATGTTCACCGGAAACGACACCGAAGTGTTTGTTCGCACAGAATAACCTCAAAGCCAAATATTATAGAAGCCCTGCACAATGCAGGGCTTTTTTGTGGGTTATCCTAGCGCCAACGGTGATTTTCGTATTCACGAAGGGCTTCAACGGCGTTGGCGGATTCCCGAATGTGCGTGATGTTCTTGATTCTTGCAAGGAAGGCCCCAACGGTCTCCCCAGGTTGACGGACAAGACCTTGACGTTTCAGTGTTCTTTCTGCTCGGTCAAGAGAACGGGCCCATTCCAGCACACGCCTATCCGGCTTTTCTGAAACCCTTTTCTTGATGCGCTTACGTAGCCTATGACCAAGAATTGCAAGTAAGAGTACAAGAGGCACACCATAAGTCCAGGGATTATCCAGAATAGTCAATGTCACAGACTGCCAATCGTCCACCACACGGCGCCATTCCCCTTCCTTAAGCAGGTGGAAAATGCGGGCAAAGCGGCCCTTGACACCTTCCCACTTGATTTGAAAATACGACGACTGGCGGAACAGGCCGCTACGCATCGGCGGAGTCGGGTCAAAAGAATACCATCTATCATTCCAAAGCACCTCTACCCAGGAATGGCTGTGGTGTCTACGATACACCACATACTCCCGGCCATCCAAGCGTTCAGGATGAGCAAATCCGGTTACGTAACGAGCCGGTATTCCCTGACGGCGCAAAAGCAGAACAGTCAATGTCGCATAATATTCACAGAACCCTTCTTTGGCTTTCCAGAACAAGCGTAAAGGCTCTCTTTCGCCTCTTTGCATTCCAGGAACAACTAGGGAATACTTAAAATTTTGAACAAAATAATTTCTTATAGTTGTCAAAACAGCTCTTTCATAGGAGCCGTCCGAAAGCGAATCCTGCAAAGAGTCCCTATAAGGCAACTGCATCGCTATTGCAACAGAATCAACAAATGCCTGATGCACCCTACTTATTTGAAGATAGGCAGAATCACCGGAATCAACAAAATTCTGTAATCCCAACCCACTCAAAGAATCGTCAACATAGTAATACCAGTCTCCATGTTTTCCGCCCGCCCCCGTAAATATGCCAGTATTGTAAAAGTCCAGAGAATCAACATTCTTAGCTGCCACCCCCACCGCATTGAAGGGTGCAAATAAAAAGCCAAAGTTGTCCAAGGCTGCCTGCACCCACACCGACCGAACAGTTTCCTGTCTAGTTGCAGAATCTGCTAATTCAAAAACAGGATAGTCTATGCGATAGTAGGCCGGATAAAGTTTCTGAACAGGTTTTGCAGGAAGTTTCCAGATGTTACCCACATACTTTTCGTAAACGGCGGCGCGCAAGTATTCGGGAGCATCCTTGTCCCACACCCGCAAAATCACCTGACTATTGTATTTAGAGCTGTAATTATTGGAAAAAGAGCCTAGAGAAACCACCGGGTCAAAACCCATGACCCTGTTCCGTTCCATATAATCCCTAGCCCAACCACCATCATAATGACGGTGACTTTTCCAATACTGCCACCCACCAAAAGAAGTCAATCCAAAGAATGCTAGCAGCAATATAAAGAGCAAGTACTTGTACCAAGCCGTATGGGGTCTTCTATAGGCAAGAATAGCCAACAACAAACCAGAAGCACCGATAACAACACCCTCACGGCTGGCCTGGAACATGCCCAAAAGCAAGGCGGCTACGCCATCGAAAATGACAAAGGTTTCAAAGCCGCCACGACCAAGACTCCGCTTCTGTAGCCAGGCCAGAAAAAGCAGATACCAGGCCGGGATAAAGACCATGTACGGGGAAATTCCATTTTCCACCTCAGGTGTAACCACCCACCATAAGGCAAATGGAACGATACCCCCATAGGCGTAACGCTTCTTGTATAAGGGAGCAGGCCTATTCAATATCCAATGAAGGTACGCAAAGCCCAAGGCAAACAGGATTCCCAAGGGAATCATATCGCCACTAATTCCCAGGTTCACCGAAGCCAGCACTAGGAAAAGCGTCCTGAAAACTTCTCTCAAGGATTTTCTCATGGGAGCAAATCCTCCTGACGGTTCAGGGAAACTTTTCCATTCAGCAAGAAACGGGGCACCATAAGCACATCATCAAGCGCACTTCCCTTAACCTTTCCATCGTAAACGATAATCTGCTTATGAATCAGAGGATTTTCTTCCCGATGGAGGCCCAAGCGTAAAACAGGTCCCATGGGCCTTGCCGCCGGAGACCAGATGTGAGAAGGTTCATGTGCCCGTCTCTTAAAAGGACTTGACACCGGAATTCGGGCGAGGGCGGCAAAGAAGCTATCTCCGTTGTCTCCTGCATTCAGCTGGATTTCCTCGTCGCCAATAAAGAACCGCCCGAAAATTCCCCTTTCCATAAACCAGGTCCCTATTCCTGCCCCCAAACGGATAAGAGGTTCCTGTAGCGAACGTTCCAACAGGGTATCGCCACACACATCTAGAACAAATACAATTCCAGCCCCTCGTTCCGCCTCGAATTCCTTGGTAAAAGGCTTTCCGTACCGGGCAAAGGCCTTGTGGTGCAAGTCCCGTAGGGAATCACCCTCCTGGTATTCCCGCACACCGGAAAAATCTAGGCCACGGGCAAAACCGGAGGTAAGCAAAGGGGCAAAGACAAGACCGCTACTCCCCCATGTCAAAAACTCAAAAGAAGATACTGTAACCGGCTTAGGGTAAACCAGTATTTCGGCAGAACCCACTTTTGCACTATACCGCAGCATTCCCATAATTTCAGGAATCAGGAGCGACACCTTGCCGACATTATAGACCCCCCGTTTTTTTGTTTGAACCTTGCATAACAACATGGAAGATTCCCCCTCATTCACAAGCGTATAAGGAGGTTCTTCAGCTACTAAACTCTGATCCATGCGAAAACAAGACAGGGAAACCGCATCTAGCCTAGCTTTTGCCGTCACCTGTACCTGCACCGTAGTTGTTCCCCCTTCAAAGACCGAAGCAACCTCAATGGGGCTCGCCTCAAACCGTGTCTTTCGGCAGGTCATGAAAAGGGAGGGCGCAAGCGCAAGGAACAACAGAAAATCTAATCCGCAAAAAATCCAGGCTGCCCAAAAACCAGGCACAAGCCCAGCCACCATAGACAAGAACAGCAATGCAAAGGCACTACGGCCTGCAGGCAAAAAGCCCTCTTGCCAAATAAAAAACAGTCGCATAAGAAGCCCCGTCCTCTTGGGAGTCCGGGGATAAGCATCTATCAGCCACTTTATGGAAGGGAGCCTTGCCATGTTCCCCACTACTTGGGAATCTTCACTTGAGTGCGAATAGATTCCAGAATATTCTTGGCCGTAGACGCGTTCCCGTCTTTAGCAAAGACGCGATGTTCCATCACAGGAAAATACACCCGCTGGATATCGTCAGGATTGACAAAATCCCTGCCCTGCATGTAGGCAGAAGCCTGGGCCATCTTGACAATGTTTATTCCGGCACGGGGACTTGCCGCCAAGCGTACCGCAGGATTTTCACGAGTGGCCTGAACTAGTGACACCACATACTTTTCAAGGCTTTCGTCTACGTGAATCTTGCGGACAACATCGCGAACTTTCAAAATTTCATCGGGCGAGGTAACGGCAGTAAGCGTATCCAGAGGGCGACCATCCCGGTGGCTGCGCAGAATCTGGAGTTCGGTCTCCAACGACGGATACCCCAAGGAAAGTCTGATAAGAAAACGGTCCATCTGAGCTTCGGGCAGGGGAAACACCCCATGGAACTCCACTGGATTTTCCGTTGCAAGCACCATGAACAACTTGGGGAGTGCATGCCGTTCGCCCTCTAGGGAAACCTGCCGCTCTTCCATAGCCTCTAGCAGGGAACTCTGGGTACGGGGAGACGCCCTGTTGATTTCATCGGCCAGCAAAATCTGGGTAAAAACAGGACCCTTCCGAATCTCAAAGTCTCCCGTATTCATACGGAACACAGCCCCACCGGTCACATCGGCAGGCAGCAGGTCCGGCGTAAACTGGATACGGGCAAAGTCGGCACCAATAGCCACTGCAAGGGCTTTTGCCAGAGTGGTCTTCCCGGTACCGGGAACGTCTTCTACCAGTACATGACCATCAGCCAGAAGGGCCATCACAAGCATTTCTACGGAATCCCGCTTGCCCAGCAAAACGGAATCAAGAGCATTCAGAAGTTTATCTACCATGTTTTAAATATAATAAGAACTCGACCATCGCCGTACAGGATTGGGACAATGGTCTTCGTGTCCATCAGGCCAGACCCATACTTCGTCTGCAAAGGGACAATCCGGTGAATATCCGGTACAATCCTTACCCGTCACTGCACACGAGCCCCCTTCTTTTTCAAAGAAAAGACTTCCCTCGCAACAAACGCTTTCGGAATGTAGCACCGCACGTAGCCGTTCTTCTACCCCATCCGGCAAAGCAAAGCGATTACGCAACTCTTGAGACGCACAGTCCAAGAATATTACCGGATTCCATTTGATGCGGTTAATCCCGACCTGTTCAGCCCACTGCAAAAGTTGTTCTGCCCGATCAAAGTTTTCCCGATGCAACGTTACCTGTAGCGAAATAGATGCGGCACGATGCCCTAGCAATTTTTCCAGATTCCGACGCCATGCCAATTCCTCAAGTCCACCCATCTCATATGCAAGGGAGCTCACCTTGATATCACTACAGGCAGCAACCAGCCTTTCCATTCCCTCATCACTTCCCCACTTTCCCGGGAAAGATCCGTTGGTAGTCAGGTTCATGGGTATTCCAAATTCCCTGCAAATATCCAGCAGTTCGTTGAAATAGGAATACAGCAAAGGTTCCCCCATGGTAGAGGGAATCAGTTCCCGAACATCAGAATATTTCTCAACAGCTCGACGGGCAACTTCTATAGGCATCTCGCCAAAGCCCGAAGGCACTCCCCGCTGCCTTAAAAAACACAACGGACAGTGTAAATTGCAAATATCCGGATTTGTCAGCAGGGTCAGGCGTTTCAACCCTAGCCCCTATTCTCTCGCAAGTGCTTAATCGCCGCAAGAGCTGCACGAGCACCTTCACCTACAGCAACGGACACCTGCAAGATGCCGCCGGTGCAGTCTCCCGCCGCATAAAGCCCAGGGAGGGTCGTCTGCAAATTCTCGTCCAAAACCAGTTTTCCCTGATCAAAGGCGGCTCCTGCCTTCAGGGCCAAATCCGTAGCATTGGCGCTACCTAGGGCCACAAACAAGCCGTCAAAGCATTCTTCAGTTCCATCTTCGTAGAGCACTCCCTGGAAGCTCCCTTCGCCCACCAGGCCCTGCAAATGGCGTTTTTCGATGCGTACCTTGTCAGGGAACGGTGCCGTAGGTTCTGCACCATTAGTCAAGAGTGTTGCAGAAGACACCACCTGCAAAAGTTCCTGGGTCTCATGTAGCGCATATTCGCCACTGCCCAACACAGCCACATTCTTGCCGCGGTAAAAGAAGGAATCGCAAACGGCACAGTAGCTGACCCCGTGTCCCTCCATCTCTGCCATGCCCGGCAGCGGATGCTTTTTGCGGGCGGCACCGGTAGCCATAATGCAAACACGCCCGTGGTAATCCCCTACAAGGCCCTTGGCAACAAAGTGTGTACCGTCAAACATCAGGTCCATCACTTCGTCGTCAGCGATGCTTGCCCCCAGTTCCAAAGCCTGTTTCTTGCCCACCTTCAAAAGTTCTTCACCGGTGAGGGGCTTTTCAAGACCGTAGTAATTCTGGATAGCATGAGCCTTCATCAAGGCGCCTCCATCCTTGCCCACAATCTGCACATCCAAACCTGCGCGCAAGCCATAAAGCGCTGCAGAAATACCAGCAGGGCCATAACCAAGAATTAAAATATCTGCTATCTTATTTTCCATCAGCATCGACCACAAAATTAAGCCATCGCATCCTTAATGCGATCCCAACCCTCTTCGGGAATTTGAGCGCCCATGACCTGAACCACCTCGTTAGAGACAATGCTCCCGAGATTGCCGGAGCGTTCCATATCCCAGCCGTTCATGTAGCCATAAAGGAATCCCGAGGCCCACAAGTCGCCGGCGCCCGTGGTGTCAATGGCCTTTGCAGAACCAGCCTGAACACGGGTCACCACGCCGTCCTTGGCAATCAGGGCGCCGCGCTTTCCAATCTTTACTACGGCCACCTTCGCCTTCTGGGCAAGCATTTCAAGAGCGGCCTCTTCCTTGACGCCAGCATAGGCAAAGGCCTCGTCTTCGTTGGCAATGATGATATCAATCATCTTGTCAGCAAAAAGTTCATCAAAGGTTTTGCGGCAGGCATCCACCACACCAAAACTGCTAAAGTCCAAGGCTGTCTCGACCCCGAGACTGCGGGCCAGTGTAAAAGACTTCTTGAAACAATCCGCATTAAAAGCACGGTATCCTTCAGCATACAACAGGCCCACGCCGTCATAAAGGGCCGGCACAAAGTCCTCGCTCCCCAAAAAGTCGGATGCCCCTAGGTAAGTCCACATGGAACGCTGGGCATCGGGTGTCACTGCTGAAAACACGCAGCCCGTAGCCGCATCGGAAATTCCAAGCTTGGATTCCACGCCATTCCGCTCAAGGTGCTTCTGGAAAAGCTTTCCCAAATCGTCGTTGCCAATTTTCGAAATGAACGCGGCTGAGCCACCCAGTCTGGAAAGCCCCACCATGGTGTTGCAAGTGGAGCCGCCCGGCACACGAACCGGATTCTCCAAAGACAGCAGGAACTTTTCCATCTGCGGCCAATCTACCATGTTCATGCCGCCCTTCTGAACCCCCTGAGTTTCAATCCAGGCGTCATCTACATTGGCAAGAATATCTACTAGGGCTGCACCCATGCCTAAAACTTTTTTCATTAGAAACCTCTCCTACGGCGCATTTTCTCGCTCGCCTTTAACAAAAATTGCCTTTCCGACTCTGTCAACGAATGGATTCCTTCACTGCTGACTTTTTTCAAGATCTCATCCATCCGCTTCTGTTCGTCCATGTAAAAAACTTCACCTTCCAAAACTTCGGGTTCTTCGACTCGAGCCTCAGCTTCCCTTTCTGAACGGCCAGGTCCACGGCCCTCGCAATCAAAAGGATTGTTCCACTTTTTATAGCGACCGGGATGCTTTGAAAAAAGACGGAAGAACCCAGAAAGAGGCGAATTGTATAGAAGGCTGGAACCCTTGGTAAATACATTCTGATACAGGGCCATATAGATAAAGCCAGCCACCACACCGCCCAAATGGGCAAAATGGGCAATGGCGTCACCGGTGTTTGCAAACATAATGTCAAAGAAAACCATAACCCACATGGCATGCTTGATCTTCATGGGAATAAAGAAGAACATCAATATACGTCGTTCTGGAAAAAACTTGTAGTAAGCCACAAAAACGCCCATCAAGGCACCAGAAGCCCCTATAATGGGATTATGGGTCAGCCCCAAAATGCTCATAGCTACACTGAACACGGCCGCAAAGATTCCACAGAAAAAGTACATGGCGGTAAAATGCTTTGCACCCATCCACTGCCCAACCTCAGCACCGAACATCCAGAGCATCAGCATGTTGAAAAAGAAATGCATAAAGTCCACATGAATAAACATGTAGGTGACATAGCGCCAGGCCTCTAAGGGGCTTGTCGGCAAGAATGCCCCAAAATAAAGGATATATTCTTGAAGGGATCCATAACCCACACCAGGCAAATTCAGATGCAATCCCATAAGGCCACCCACAATGGCAGCTACTGCAAACACGATTGCATTGCATATCAGTAAGACGCGAATGACTTTGGGTAGAAAACGGAAAGGTGTCATGACTAGTGAATAGATTTTAGCAACAGCGGTATTATTTCGACATGAACGTAGTTCGAAAGCAATTCACGTCCATCCAGCGTATCCGAAATGCCGGCCTTCAAAAGCTCACGAACCACGGAGCTACTTAGTGACAGGTGTTCTGAAGAGCTTGGCAAAATAACCGTTTCGCATTCTGGATAAAGCATACGATTGTTCCAGGCTATGGACTGTTCATACTCAGCATCCATAGCCCCCCGTACTCCACGAACCAAAAACTTCGAGCCAACGTTTTTCATAAAATCAACCGTCAGCCCATCAAAGGAGGTCACTTTCACGTGCGGGACTCCTGCGATGGATTTGTTTATGAAGGTCAGGCGCTCCTCTTCCGAAAACATATTTTTCTTGGATGCATTTACGGCAAGGACAACCCAGAGCTCATCAAAGAGGGCTGCAGCCCTTTTGACAATATCTAAATGCCCTAAAGTAAACGGGTCAAAAGACCCCGCGAACACAGCAATTCTTTCCATGCTGTAAATATATAAATTATCCCCTATAAATCACCAGGGACGATTCACCATAGCGGCGGACCTGCACCACTCCCGCATCAGAAACTTCTTTCACCCAAGCAGGAAGGTTTCGACTGGGAGCTTCGAAGACGGCCACCCCACCCGGATTCAGCCAATCCCAGAATGATCGTAAATCCGGGTATTCCATATCCTTGAATGGCGGGTCTGCGTAAATAAGATCAAAACCTTCCCCAGAGCACAGTTCCTCTTTCTCCAAAGTCAAAGCATTCTTTTCGTACAAAGTAAGTTTTGATTCAAGAGATAGGGCCTTATAACCCTGCAGCACAAGTCTCGCTTGAGAATGAGCCATTTCAACGGCAACCACGTGGGCAGCCCCGCGGCTCAAGGCTTCAATTCCCATAATGCCCGAACCCGCGAACAAATCCAGCACACGAAAGCCATCGACAGATTGCAAAATATTGAACAAGGCCTCCCGAGTCCTAGAACCCGTCGGCCTTGTTTTCATGCTTGGTGGAGAGGGAACCATTCGTCCACGAAGATTCCCACCCGTAATGCGAATTGGCATATTAGGGAACGACGAACATCACGAGTTGCATCGCACTCTGGATATCACGTTTGGCAAAAGACATTTCCACCTTCGTGACACCAACACGAACTGGGGAATCCAGCAACGACGATGTAAACTTCTGCAATTCCGGGAAATCCGAATTAGCAGACACCGTGTAAGAATACCGTTTGTATACGCCAAAGTCCTCTACAGAAGGTTTTTCTAGTCCCTTGAGATTCAGCTTGGCATCAGCGGCAAGGGCTTTCAGAGCCTTCATCTCTTCCGCCACCTCGGTAGACTTGACAAAGCTAGAGACAGCTCCGAGATTCGGGGTCATGACACTAAACAGGCCAAAAGCGGTAATGTCCGTAGCAGGGGCATTCTCAGGAATAGGCGGAGTCCTGAAATCCGAACTCACTGCCTTCACACGCTCAAGGAAACTACGCTGAGACGTGGGCTTGGCCGCCACGCCGCGAATATAGTAGTAGTTCGGAGCCTGGAAAATACAATCCGAGAATCCCACATCATCGGGCGTTGCCGTGGTGAGGAACGTGAGGAACTGAGCACTGGCTGCCTTCTGGTAAGAAATTTTTTCCAGAGGCAAGAAACTTTCGTAATTCGCCCTGCTGTTGTTGTACAGTGCCTTGGGGTTAATTTCAGCCACCACCTGCTTTACGGTCATAGCTTCACGCATCTTGAGCACGGCACGTTCGGCCGCAGCTTCAGCTTCCAAGACTCCACCAGCAGTGGTGGTCTGTCCAGCGCCTAGAGCCAAGGTAGTACTTGGATCTTCGGCCCCAATCAAAGACAAATATGCCTGAGGCAGTGCGCCTTGCAGAGGTCCGGGTACACCGAACACACTCAAGAAGCAGCTAAACGCCACGATTACAAAGGCTGCAGCAAGCCCAGCCGTCAACAACTTGGACTTGGATGATTTTCTCGCCGCACGGACGTCAGTCACGTGAACCGGGTTCACGTTTTCGACCAAAGCAGAGCGCTCTGCGGCCTCGATCAGGTTCAAATGAATCATACTTCCTCCATCAGGTTCAGAGCTGCACCTATAGCACCGGCACAGCTGAGAACAGCGGCAGAATCTTCTTCTTCCACCGGAAGTCTAAGGTTAGAGAAGGAATCCATCAAAACAATCTGCTGTTCCGGAAGGGCGGACTGCAAGCTCTTCATGAACAAGGGATCCGTTGCCAGTTCACCACACAGATGAATCTGCTTCACATCAAAGGAAACATCATCTTCCTTGGCAAAATCAATCTGTTCGCGAATTCCGTTAGCCAAGAATCCGTAAGCCTCTTCCGCGGACTTATCCACCAGAGAAAGGGTAGAAACACAGCGCAAATCCTGAAGTCGATCTTTTGAGATCCACATCAAGGTAACTCCGGCAAAATCAGCCTTAATCACACACTCCAAACCATCAATATGATCTGCAGAATCCATCAAATTCAAAAGGGAAAGCACGTCCACTTCCATGGTCTTAGGGGCTAACCCCTTGTTACGGAAGCCTTTACGAACACCATCCACCCATTCACGGCGAACAGCAATCAAAAGAACAGTCTCACCAACAGAAGCATCACCACACAAGACCTGGTAGTCCATGATGTAAGCGCCCTTTTCTGCATTGGTAATGAGTTCCAGATACCATTCCAGGTAGTCTTCACGATTAGCGCAAGCCTCGGCAGGCACGAAAACCTGTCTGATAACAGAGCGAAAAGCCGGAATAGACAAGGACACAGCCTCTACGGATTCCTGCTGGATGGATTCCAACCAAGCCTGGAGGACCGTTTCAAAAGTGTAAACGTCATCCAGGGGACTAGTCCCAGTCTGGAGGACGGCCGTGCGTAAAACCCGCTTTTCAGCGGAGTCCAACAGGGCCACTTTCAGGGATGCATCCCCAACCTCAATACCTAGATAAATCTTCGTATCACTCATATACTCAACGACTTATGAAAATGTACACCCTAAAACTAATCAAAAATTACCCCCTGTAGGAGGCCCTCCATTTTTTTCTTGCCGATTCCAGGTACTTTTTCCAAATCTTGAGGTCCCGAAAATGGCCCATTTTGGTTGCGGAATGCCAAGATTTTCTCAGCAAGCTTGGGTCCAACCCCCTTCAAAGCACACAGTTCTTCCACCCCCGCTTGATTGATATGGATGGGCAAATTTGGCTTTTTTTGCTTATTTTTGCGGGTTTTACGAGTTTCGCGCTTCCGTTTCTCAGCATCAGAGAATGTTACTTTATCCGTAATAACCAATGAATTTGAAATACCGGATTTATCCGTTGCCGCCATGGCCACCCCATATTCCAAATTGGAGTACTCATCCACCTGCCCGATGGCGGGGACACCCCATGGGAGATAACGAAAGAGAAGGCCCAAAACCAAGAAGATGAAAGCTGTACGGAGAATTTGTTTTTCAGGTGCGTTCAGGTTGCCCATCGGGAAGCCTCTGCATTCTATGTTCATATAGCAAGGCTTCGACGGCATTGGCGTCAGAAGGCACATCCACAGAAATGCTTTCGTAGGGACTCTGGACTATGCGGATAGGGCGAATACCCATAATCCGCATCTGTTCCAGGGAACGTTCCAGCTCAAGCTTGTTCTGGGACAAAGAAGAAAATTCATCACGGGACTTTCGCGAATAGGCGTAAATACCCTGGTGCTGGAACCATCGGCCGGCGTCATTCTTCGGAATTTCGCGGCGAAAATCCACAGCATAGCCGTTCTCAACCAAGACCTTCACCACGGTCTTCAAGGGAACATCCTCCGGCTTCAGCGGGCAGGCCACCGTCACCCAGCAATCGGGGGTCTCGGCAAGCGCCCGCGCCACCTCACACAAGAGAGTAGGTTCAACAAGGGGCTCATCACCCTGCAAGTTCACTACCAAATCAAGGTCCAAGGCGCGGGCGGCGGCGGCCACCCGGTCGGAGCCCGTGGCCGCCTCCCCTGTCAACAGAAACTCAAATCCAGCACGGGACACCACCTCAGCGATTTCATCGCTGTCGGTGGCGCAGACAATGCGGTCAAAGCATTCCGCAAGGGCCGCACGCTGGAGCGTGCGGACTATCATCTCCTTGCCACACAACTTAAAAAGCGGTTTCCCGGGAAACCGGGAAGACCCCATGCGGGCAGGAACAATGCAAGAAACAGAAGACATAGACCAGGCAAAGGAGGCTACTAGCCGCCAATGACCTTGGGAATGGCGAAGTGGTCGTTTTCCACCGCCGGAGCATTTGCAAAAGCCTGTTCTAGGGAGAAACCCTGTACAGGTACGTCTTCGCGGAGAATGGTCTCGCCGGTTTCAACGGCAGTCATGGGTTCCACATGAGAAAGATCCAAGGCCTTCAAGGCCTCTAGATGGTCAAGCATCTTGTCCAGGTGGCCCTTGACAGCAGGAATTTCTTCTTCGGAAATGCTCAGGCGGGACAACTTTGCAAGCTTCAGGACTTCTTCACTTTCAAGCATAGGAACTCTCCAATCTTTACAAGCCCCAATATAGCAAATTCGGAATTTTCAAACCTACCCTATCACTTCCAGAACAGCATATTTCAATATAATAGTCCTGACAGTGTTGTCGGAATTAAAACGCACTTCCACGCGGGCATTGTCCCCTGTACCGTAATAGCGAGTGACAACTCCTACCCCAAACTTAAAATGTCGAACACGAGCCCCTGGATGGAACGGATTCTCGCTATATTCATCATAGACAATACGCGGTCCCGAAGTATCTGCTGACTTTACAGGAGATGCCACCTTAACGGGATTACGATATACTATCCGACGGTCATTTTTGCGAACAGATTCTGGAATAGAAGACCTTGAACCAGCGAACCGAGATCCGCCCGAGGAACTCGACGAACCGAAACCTGCGTTCCTGTTACGGGTAAATGCGGGAGCCTGGTTATAGTGCGGTACGGTCGCCCCACCGGGAGTCCAGCCCGAAAAAGCAGGGCGCTCATCGATACATGGCGTAAATTCCACTACCGACGGATCGAGTTCCTTCAAGAACCTGGACGGAGCAAATGGCCGAACACTCCCCTGGAAAAATCGCCGTTCTGCGTGGTACAGGTAAAGTTTCTTTTCAGCACGGGTACAGCCCACATAAAACAAACGGCGTTCCTCTTCGAGCTGATCGTTCATCTCCTTAACGCTCAACATAGACCCTTCACGAATCAGCGGAAAGATTCCGTCATCACAGCCGGCAATATGCACCGTATGGAATTCCAAACCCTTCGCCATGTGGATGGTCATGAGGGTCACCTGGCCCTTGGACACATCTACCTTCTTATCGCCATCCGTCAAGAGCGATATATCCTGTAGGAAGGCTTCTAGTGTCGCCCCCGGATGTTCCTCGTCGAATTCACGAATGGCGTTAATCATTTCGTCCACGTTTCCGATACGTTCTTCTGCCGAAAGTTCGTCATCCTTCCGCAAGAATTCCTTGTAGGCGATGTCATTCACAATGCGTTCTGCCAAAAGAGGCAAGGGAGTTTCTCCGGCAGCCACAAGAGCTTTCCAAGAATCAACCAAATCCACAAAACCTTTCAGCTTAGGTGCAGAACGGGATACGCCATTGGCTTCGGCTACCAGCATCTGCCAGAAAGTCCCTTCACCATTACGCACACGAGCAAGCACAGATTCTACAGAAGTTTTCCCAATGGCACGTGGCGGGGTATTGATAACCCGCAAGTGAGCAGCATCGTCTTTTTCGTTAGAAAGCAGGCGTAAATACGAAAGGATATCCCTTACTTCCTTGCGATCCCAGAACCGAGTACCCCCGAAAATCACAGAAGGGATACGGTTATCGTTCAAAGCTTTTTCAATCACACGAGATTGAGCATTAGTACGATAAAACACCGCTGTCTTTGAATAATTTGCTTCGCCTGCAACAGCGATAAGATTCGCTATCTGCTGCGCTTCACTACGATCATCTATAATATGTCGCACGCGAATAGGGTCACCAGCCTCTTCTTTGGAATACACCACCTTTTGCATTTCCAACGGCCGTACGTTATTTGCAATAACAGAACCAGCTCCCTTCACAATATTCGAAGTAGAGCGGTAGTTTCGCTCCAACTTCACAATAGTTACCGGAGCAAAATCCCGATGGAAATTACGGATAATCTTGATGTTCGCGCCGCGCCAGCCATAAATACTCTGATCGTCGTCCCCCACCACCGTCACATTTTTTTGTTCGTTGATAAGCAACTTCAAAAGCTCGTACTGAACGTCATTAGTATCCTGGTATTCATCCACTACCACATACCTGTAGCGTTCACTCAACTGGTCCGCAAGATGAGGAACTTTCTGGAGCATTAGCACTGTATTGAACAGCAAATCATCGAAATCCATGGCATTGGATTCCTTAAGACGCTTCTGGTATTCCGCATAAAGCCTAGCTTTCCGTTCTTCATCAGCAAATTCAGCCCGCATCATGGCCACATCGGGGGTCTGCAGAACAGCTTCACCATTAGTATACAAGATGGTATTCTTGTAGCGAGAAATAGCACCGTGCAATTTCTTTACTTCGGCTGCGTCGTAGTTATCTCCCAGTTCTTCCTTGAGGATCTCTTTCAGAATCCGTTTCTGGTCGTCATCATCGTAAATGGAAAAATTACTGTCATACCATGAACCGCCCATGGCATGGACAACGAAATCCTTGGTCAAGCAAAGTCTTAAAAGCTTTAAACAAACTGAATGAAATGTCCCCATCCAGTTAAAGGTCAGTCGAACCTGTAAAAGCTTCTGGATACGGTCCTTCATTTCGCGAGCAGCCTTGTTAGTGAAGGTCACTGCCAAAATCCGGTCCGCCTCCACCTGATGATACGAAACCAAATGGGCAATCTTATAGGTGATAGCACGTGTCTTGCCCGAACCGGCCCCCGCCAAAATAAGCATCGGGCCATCAATTTTCTTCGCAGCAGCGGCCTGCTCCGGGTTTAGTTCTCTATCTAAGACAATATCATCTACCACATTGGCCATCAAAGGTCTCCTTGCTCAAATGTACAATATAGAAAAGTTCAAGAAAACAAAAAAGCCAGGACAACAGTCCCGGCTTTTTCAAACCATAATATACTCTATTATTCCCAGTCGCTATCATTGCCCTTAGCAGGGGCAGGTGCGGCAGGAGCCTTGGAAGCGGCAGGCTTTTCTTCTTGCTTAGCAGGCGCAGCAGCGGGGGCCTGCTTTTCAGCGGGCTTCTGCTCTACCTTTTGGGCAGCGGGAGCAGCAGCAGGTGCACCAGCTTTTTCTGCAGAGACTTCGGAAATATCCACGTTACCAATGTAATTACGGATAATGCGCGGAGTCACGAAAATCACCAGATCCTTCTTGACCACAGACTTACGAGAATACTTAAACAGGTTGCCAAACAGCGGAATATCCTTCAAGAACGGGATGCCGCTTTCAGACTCCTGAGTTTCGTTACGAGTCAGACCACCGATAACCACAGTTTCTCCATCAGCAACAACGACCTTCGTCTTGGCTTCCTGAGTACTGATAACGATTTCGCCCTTGGAGTCATAGTCATAGGAGTTGTTTTCCGGGTGCAGGTCCAGCAAGATGCGGTTATCACCCGATACATGAGGCGTCACCGTAAGCTTGATACCCGTTTCCACCAACTGGGTAGAAGACTCACCACTGTCATCAATCACACGGATAGAAACCTTGTCACCCATGAATACCTGGGCTTCCGTGTTATCCAGAGTAGAAACCTGGGGGCTAGCCAGCACTTCGGTAGAAGCGTCACCCATCAGGTTGGAAATAGCCAGCTGCAGGTGATTATCCAGAACACTGGTGGTAATAGCCGTAGATGCTCCGCTTACAGCAGGGGTCACTCCGTTGTTGGGGAAAGAACGGATGGCCGCACTTGTACGGGTATCACCAGCGCCACTTCCGTTAGGAGTACCAGCTGCACCAGGGGTAAGAGCAGTGCTACCCATGGTAGCAGTCCAGTCCACACCCAGTTCGCGGGCAAGTTCGCTGTTCACCACCACAAGCTTGGCGGTAATCATAATCTGGAGCGTTTCCACATCCAATTCACTCAGGGCATTGTTCATCTGTTCAATGCGAGAATCCGTATCGTAAACAATGATAGAGTTGGTACGTTCCACCACCGTAATACGACCACGATTGGACTTCATGCTTTCGAGCACCTTCACAAGCTCTTCGGCCTTAGCATGGTGAACCTGGAAATTTTTACGGACCAAAGGAGCATTCTGTTCAGCTTGAGCCTCCTCGTCAGCAAGCTTCTTCTGCTTGGCCTGATATGTGCTGGAACGCTGGATAACAATATACTTGTCCTGGATAAGCCAGGTCAGGTCATTAATCTCACAGATAATGTCCAATGTTTCCTGCCAAGTCTTTTTAGTGATCTTGAGGCTCATCTTGCCCTTTACATCGGGAGCAAGAAGAATGTCAACGCCCGCCGTCACAGAAAGGGAACGGAATACGGCATCAAAGTCCATATCCACAAAGGTGAAGTTATACAACTTCTTGTTGGGCTCCGAAGGGCCACCTTCTGCAGGCTGCTGCGCAAAGGATGCCGCAAAGCCTACAGCAAGAAGCAGAATGAGAACGATCTTGGCTACTTTTTTCACTTTTTACCCCCATACTTATCGGGAAGACCCATGGAGTAGCGACGGCTCACACCGAATTCTTGAATCAGGAAGAGCACATCTGTTTCTGTAATTTTCAATACCTTGCCGTTCAAGATCTTATCCCCTTCCTTGAGGGTATAAGATATGGACGGATTCTTGGATTCCACCAGAATGGCCATGGGCACATCGGATTCCCAAATGATACCCACCAGTTCCACCTGGTCAATGTTAATGCCTTCTTCAACCAGGCCCTTAACTTCTACGAAGGGGTCACGGCGTCCAAAGGAACTATAGGTGACACGATCTTCATACATACCATCCAGCTGGCTTGCGATGGTGACCGCGCCTTCGGCAAGTTCACCCCTTTCCTTATCCACCTGTTTGAGTCTTTCTTGCTGGACTGCCGAAAGTTCATCCTTGTAGCTTACGGACCTGCGATTTACAAAACCCACACGAGCACCACTCTGGACCTTGTAGTATAGCCCAACCAAATCCAGGTTCACAAGGCGATCGCCAAATACCAAACGGTTAATGACCTGGGAATTGTCATTGGGACCTGCATACATATCGATTTCGTCTTCCACCACAATCAGTTCGCGAACGACAGGCTTCAAGTGGAACACCTGGGCACCGGACACAATCTTCTTGCTGTCCTTATCATACTTATTCACAAAGGAATCAAAACTCTGATTTGCATCAGCAGCCTTCATCCAATCGCGGACAAAGATTCCGTCGGGCCGAGCCGACCAGAAAATAAATCCGTCTTTCTTGATGGCACTTTCAGTCGTCTGCAAGACCAAAGCGCCATCCTGAACCAACATAACCGGACGAAGTCCCACCGGAAGCTGGAGCTTCAAGCCATTCGCACCCCAAGTCACAGACTTAACAAGAGAACCGGCTCCAATCTTGAAAACAGGGGACTTCTGCGGACCCGCAACACCAACAGTGATGATGGAAGCCTTATCAGGACCAGAAACATATTTGATGTCGATGGCATCATCGGTCACCAAACGGAACTGTTCCATACCGGAACCCATAAGCACCGTAAATTCCTTGACGCTGGGCAGAAGTGCCGAGATTGCACCACCTTCCTTAATGGCCTTATCCAAGTTCTTCTGCTCTTCGGCCATGCGCTTTGCCTCTTCCTTAGCAGCCTTTTCCGCAGCCTTCTTCTCTTCGGCCAAACGTTTCTTTTCTTCGAGAGCCGCCTTTTCTGCGGCCTTCTTTTCTTCAGCTAAACGTTTCTTTTCTTCGGCAGCGGCCTTAGCGGCTGCCTTCTTGTCTTCAAGAGCCTGCGTTTCTGCAGCCTTCTTCTCTTCGGCAAGGCGC
>JAEEGL017357239.1_pt1 | contig 24895 bp, 23 predicted proteins | sample 9134231 | NCBI WGS metagenome assembly JAEEGL01 (sample SAMN16246548, study PRJNA631951) | gut metagenome | biome: gut microbiome; feature: rumen; material: fiber-attached | host: Bos | place: Iran: Karaj | collected 2018-10
ATAATGCACCATGTTTAATATTTATAGATGAAATTGATGCAGTAGGACGCCAAAGGGGTACTGGTTTAGGTGGAGGACATGATGAAAGAGAACAAACGCTTAACCAATTATTAACAGAAATGGATGGATTTGGTGCTAATGAAGGAATTATTATTATAGCAGCAACAAACCGTGCCGATGTTCTTGACCCTGCATTATTAAGACCTGGAAGATTTGATAGACAAGTAATTGTTAATTTACCAGATATTAAAGGAAGAGAAGAAATTCTTGAAGTTCATTCAAAAAATAAGATTTTAGCACCAAGTGTTTCATTGAAGAATCTTGCTAAACGTACTCCTGGTTTTTCTGGAGCAGATTTAGAGAATTTGATGAATGAAGCAGCACTTCTTGCTGTTCGTGGAAATAAAGAACAAATTACAATGAAAGAAATTGATGAAGCAACTGACCGTGTTCTTATGGGACCTGCAAAGAAGAGTAAGAAATATACTGAAGATGAAAGAAGAATGGTTGCGTTCCATGAAGCAGGACATGCTGTTATTGGATTAAAATTAAGTAATGCTAGTGAAGTTCAAAAGGTAACTATTATTCCTCGTGGACATGCTGGTGGATATAACTTAATGGTTCCAAAAGAAGAAAAATATACTGCTACTAAGACAGAATTGTTAGAAGAAATTACTGGTCTTCTTGGAGGAAGAGTTTCTGAAGAATTAACATTTAAAGAAATATCAACAGGAGCTCACAATGACTTTGAAAAAGCTACTAAGATTGCTAGAGCAATGGTTACTGAATATGGTATGAGTGATTTAGGACCAGTTCAATTAGAACAACAAGAAGGTGGAGTATTCTTAGGAAGAGATTATGGAAAGACTAGAAACTTTTCTAACGAAGTAGCTCATGAAATAGATCTTGAGATGCGTAAGATTATAGATGAGTGCTACAAAAATGCTAAAAAGATTCTTAGTGAAAATTCTGATTTAGTTAAATTAATTGCTGAAACACTTCTTGAATATGAAACTCTTACTAAAGAGCAAATTGAATTCCTTGTTAAAAATGGTAAAATGCCTGAAGAAGGAGAATTACCAGATGATGAAAAAGATGTTGAATTAGAACAAGATGTAGAGGAAGAAAAAGAAGATAAAGAAGATAAAGAAACGCATAAGAAAACTAAATCTAAAGAAGATCAAGAAAAGAAAGATGAAGAGAATTAAGTTTGAACTTAATTCTTTTTTGTGTTATAATGTACGTAGTTGAAGAAGGAGGAAAATTATGGATGACAAAGAAAAAAATGTAGAAGAAGTAAAAGAAGAGACATTAAAAAAGGATGACGAATTAGCAAATAGTCCTAAAAAGGGGGGAAATAAAGCAGTTGTAATTATTATGGGAGTAATAATTGTTGCTTTATTAATTGTTATCCTATTTTTATTGTTAGGCGGAAAAGATAAGAACACAGAAAAAGATAATTCAGAGAAAGATCAAAAAACTGAAAATGAACCAACACCAAACAAACCTGAAATAAAAGTTATTGAATTAGATTTTGCAGGAGTACCTTGCGGATCTGTAGATTTCACAATAGGAAAAGGAACAGTTGAAGTTGGAAATATTAGTGCTCATGATAAACTAGGAATGTTAGCAACAGCATTATTAAAACTTATTGGAGAAGAAAAATTAAAAAATCTTACTACTGAAAAAGCATTAGAATTAGATTTTGATATTTTAGAAGAAGCTAAAAAATATTTTGATGTAGATGCTGAAATGGAAAAACTAATTAAAGAAGGATTTGGTACAGATTTCTATTTATTCTCTCAAAAAAATAATAAAGCAACTTTAGAGTTGATTATTGGTGGATGTATTGGACCTCATAATCAAGGATATTACGTTAAAGAAAAAGATAGAAAAATAGATAATGATACATTGATTAAATCATATTACTATTATTATGTTAAAAACGCTGATGATCCTGTAGTAATAGGAAATGACAATGGTTATGATATAACTACATTTGCTTCATCATATTATAAAGAAAAAGAGGATGCTAACCCTGTATATAAAGATATAATTTCTGAAGATGCAATTAACTACGATTCTTTTAATACTTTTGATGTATATTATAAAATAATAAATGGTGAAACAAAATTAACTAAAGTAGTATTTAATACAAAATAAAAATATATAGAATGTACAAATGTACATTCTTTTTTGTTATAATAAATTTGGTGATTTTCATGTGGAAAATTGGTAATGTTGAAATTAAAAATAGAGTAGTTTTAGCACCTATGGCAGGGATTGGTAATTCTTCTTTTAGAAGGATTGCTAAAGAATTTGGCTGTGGTCTTGTTTATGCTGAGATGGTCAGTGATAAAGCTATTTTTTATAGTAATAAAAAAACAATTGAAATGCTTTATATGACTCCTGAAGAAAGACCAATAGCACAACAAATATTTGGAAGCGATAAAGAATCTTTTGTAGAAGCTGCTAAATTTATTTATGAAAATATGAAACCTGATATTATAGATATAAATATGGGATGTCCTGTTCCAAAAGTAGCTCTTCATGCCCAGGCAGGTGCAGCTTTATTAAAAAATCCAGATAAAATTAAAGAAATTGTAAGTGCAGTTGTTTCTTCTGTTCCAATTCCAGTTACTGTTAAAATAAGAAGTGGATGGGATAGTAATAATATTAATGCAGTTGAAGTGGCAAAAATATGTGAAGAGGCAGGTGCTTCTGCAATTTGTATTCATGCTAGAACAAGAAGTCAAGGTTATTCGGGAAAAGCTGACTGGAATATTATTAAAAAAGTTAAAGAAGCTGTATCTATTTCTGTTATAGGAAATGGTGATGTAGTAGATCCTATTTCTGCTAAAAAAATGTTAGATGAAACACATTGTGACGCAGTTATGGTTGGAAGAGCATGTCTTGGTAATCCATGGATTTTTAAAGATATAAATGATTATATTGAAAAAGGAATATTGAATCAAAAACCAACTGCTGAAGAGAGAATTTTGATGTGTATAAAACATTTAAATTATTTAAGTGAATTAAAAATTGAAAAAGTAGCAGTATTAGAAATAAGAAATCATGTTGCTTGGTATTTAAAGGGTATTAAAGGTTCTAATGAAATTAAAAATAGAATTTTTATGACAAAAGATATAAATGAAATACGTAATATATTGAGCGATTATTTGAATAGTATAAAGGAGGAATAATTACATGGGAAGTACACTTAATAGAATGGTTGCATATTTAATAGATATGGCAATAATCACTATTGTTTTGACAATTCTTACAGCTTGGATGCCAATATCAAATACTTATAAAGAGGCATCTGAAGAAAGGGATAGACAGACTGATTTGTTAAAAAGTGAAGAGATCAGTCTTGGACAATATTATGAAAATAATATGAAATATAGTTTTATTATGGAAAAAGAAACGGTTGTGTTAACTATATTATCTATTGTAGTTAGTTTAGGATATTTTGGTACTTTTGCTTATTATAATAATGGGCAAACTTTAGGTAAGAAGTTAGTTAAGATTAAAATAGTTGATAAAGAAAAGAAGGAAGTAAGTCATTTGAAAATGCTTTTTCGTTCTTTAATTATTAATGGATTAATTGTAAATATTATTAGTACTCTTATAGTATTATTTACCACAGAGAAAGAATATCAATATGCAATTATTTTATCTTTTATTCATTCAGTATTTCTTATAGTATCATTCTTTATGGTTGCTTTTAGGAAAGATAAGATGGGATTGCATGATCTTATTGTAGGTACAAATGTAATTAGTTTAAGGTAGTTATAACTGTTAAATTGTGTTAAATTATTGTAATTACAATATTTATTGTTGTATAATTTAACTGAAGGAGGATTAAATGAAAAAGCATAGTTTATTTAAGGCTTTGATGATAGTATTACTTTTAGTAATGGTTGCTTCATGGGGATTAGCAATAACTAGTATTTCTAATGGTGAGTTTGTTACTCAAGATGCTAATAAAATAGGAATATTTACTCTTACATCTTACTTTATGGTAGCTGTTGAATATTTCTTTAATATATCATTATTTGTACTAGCAATTGGTGGTTTTTATGGAGTATTACATAAGATTCCACAATATAGGTTGCTATTAGATAAGATTGTTCATGGTTTTAGAAATCTTGAATGGTTATATATGATAATAGTTGGATTTGTTATAGCAATATTGTCATCAATGGCAGGGTTCTCATTACCTGTTCTTATTCTTTTCCCATTTGTAGTATCAACATTATTATTGATGGGTTATAATAAAGTAACAGCTGCTATGTTAACAATAGGATCAACTGTAGCAGGACTAATTGGAACAGTTTTCTCATATGGTGAGACTTATGGTGTAACACTAGTATTAGGTGTTAAATGTAATGAAAATGTACTTTGGAAATTAGTATTTTTAGGAGTTGCTCTTGCAATTGTTTTAATAAATACAATTATTTATGGAAAAAGACATAAAAATGAAGAAGAAGCTATAGATAGTTATTTAGTTCCAGAGAAAGTTAAAACTGATAATAAGAGAGTATTCCCATTGGTATTTATTTTTGACTCAATTATTATATTACTTGTATTAGCATTTATATCTTGGGATGTGTTTAATATTGACGTATTTAAAAATATAACAAGTTATATGGCAAATCCAAGTGGTAATTGGTTTTCGAAAGGGTTCTTTACTGTATTAAATACTGTACTTGGCGTTACTGAAGGAATGCCATTTGGAAATTGGTCATTAACAGAAGTATCTTTGGTTTTATTATTAGGAAGTGGATTAATAGCATTTGCTTATAGAAAATCTTTAAATAACTTCTTAAGTGATTTTGCCAATGGTGCTAAGAAAGCAGTTTATCCTGCATTGTTAGTTGTTCTTGCATATACCGTATTAGTATGTATTACTAACTCTCCATTTATTCTTACAATTTTAAGACCTATTCTTAATTTAGAGGGAGAAGCAAACGTATTTATAATGTGTATAGTTGCATTAGTATTTAGCATATTTACTGTTGAACCATATTATGGAATTACTTCTGCAGCTGCTTATGTTTTAGCTGTTAAAAATGAAAGTAATATAGTAATGATTTCATTAGCATGGCAATCTATGTATGGAATAGCAATGTTGTTTGTTCCAACTAGTGTTGTTTTAATGGCTACTTTATCATATTTGGGAATATCATATGGTAAGTGGATGAAAGCAATATGGTCATTGATATTAGAAATGCTAGTTGCTTTTGTAGTATTATTATTTATAGTATAAAGATAAAACTGTTTTTCAGTTTTATTTTTTTTGTTAGATAAAGTATGTTATACTTTATCTTTTTATCTTTAATAGTGAATTCTATGTATGTTATAATTTTTATGAGGTGTAGTTATGGAATTATATGAATTGCGCAAGATGTTAAATGACACTGAAACAAGATTATCAAGTTTGTGGAGGTTACTTTGACTTAGATTCTAAAAATCTTAGAATTAAAGAATTAGAAAATGAGTTATCAAAACCTGATTTTTGGAATGATCAAAATAGTAGTAATTTAGTTATACAAGAATTGAATGAATTAAAATCAATTGTTAAAGATGTGACTGTTTTGTCTTCTAATGTTAAAGGACTTGTTGAAATGATTAATACTGTGAATGATAGTGATTCACAAGAGTTAATTGAAGAAGAACTATTATCAAGTAGAAATGAATTAGAAAAGCTTGAATTATTTATATTACTTGATGAAGCTTATGATAAAAACAACTGTATTTTTGAGATACATTCTGGAGCTGGTGGTACTGAAGCATGCGATTGGGCAATGATGCTTTATCGTATGTATTTACGTTTTTGTGAATCTAAAGGCTATAAGTATGATATTTTGGATTATCAAGAAGGAGATGAAGTAGGAATAAAAAGTGTTTCTATTTTAGTTAAAGGATTATACTCTTATGGTTATCTAAAATGCGAAAAAGGGATTCATAGATTGGTAAGATTGTCTCCTTTTGATGCAAATCATAAAAGACATACTTCTTTTGCTTCTGTTTTGGTTACACCTGAGATAAATGATTCTAGTGATATAAAAATTGATGATAAAGATTTGAAAATAGATGTTTATAGATCAAGTGGAAATGGTGGACAAGGAGTTAACACTACTGACTCTGCTGTTAGAATTACTCATTTACCTACAAAGATTGTCGTAACTTGTCAAAATGAAAGAAGCCAATTGCAAAATAAAGAACAAGCTATGAATATTTTAAAAAATAAGTTAAAACTACTAGAAATAGAGAAGAAGGAAAATGAATTAAATAGTATAAAAGGTGAACAAAAAGATATTGAATTTGGTTCACAAATTAGAAGTTATGTAATGCATCCATATTCTATGGTTAAAGATCATCGAACTAAATTTGAGACTAGTGATGTTTTAGGAGTTTTAGATGGTAATATAGAAGAATTTATAGAAAGTGAATTAAAAAGGAGTAAAAATGAAAGACAATAAGTTATTGAATAAAAAGAATTTTATAAGAATTTTGAGTTTAGTATTTGGTTTATTTTTATTTTCATGTGCATTTACTTTTTTCTTATTACCAAATAATTTAGTTTTTGGTGGTGTTTCTGGTATATCAATTATATTTAAAGAATTATTTGGTTTTGATACTTCCTTATTTGTTTTAATAGTTTCAGTTTTATTGTTATTAATAAGTTTTATCTTTTTGGGTAAAGAAAAAACTATTGGATCAGTTTTGGGATCATTGTTGCTACCATTATTTTTAGAATTAACATCATTACTTAGTAATTATATTTCTATTGATGGTGTTGAACTCTTATTGTCTGCTATTTTTGGCGGATTATTAGGTGGAATTGGTATAGGTCTTGTTTATAAAGCAGGATTTACTACAGGTGGAACAGATATTATTAATCAGATTATGCATAAGTATTTAAAAATTGGATTTGGACAAGCTATGCTTATAGTTGATATTGTTATAGTAGCAAGTACCATATTTGTTTTTGGATTTAATATGTTTATATATGCTCTTGTAGTTTTGTATATTATGACCACTATGACTGATAGGGTTATATTAGGAGTAGGAAGAGCTAAAGCATTTTATATTGTTACGAAAAAAACTGAAGAAGTAAAAAGTTTTATAGTAGATGAACTAGGTCATGGTGTTACGTTACATGATGCTATTGGAGGACATTCTGATGAAAATCAAATGATGCTATTTTGCGTTATTCCTACAAGAGAATATTATGTGGTAAAAGAGGGAATTAATAAAATTGATAAAGATGCATTTTTTGTTGTATGTGATGCTTATGAAGTAATTGGTGGTAAGTAGTTGTCAATACTTTAAATAATTTTTTATTTTAAATGACATTTTTTTACATTATTTGTGTCATTAAGTTAATTAATTCTTATAAAATAAGGAAAAACACTTATCAATATGTTATAATTATACAAGAATAGAGGTGATATTATTGTCAGAACTAATAAGCTTAAATAATGTTACAAAAAAGTATAAAAACGGTGTTACTGCTATCTATGATTTAGATTTAAAAATAAATAAAGGTGAGTTCATTTTTGTTATAGGTGGATCTGGAAGTGGGAAATCTACTTTAATAAAAATGCTTTATAGAGAAGAAAAACCAACAAAAGGAGAAATATTTGTTGGAGGAATAAATGTTGCTAGGTTACGTAATAGTAGAGTATATAAATTAAGACGTAAATTAGGTATAGTATTCCAAGATTATAGACTTCTTCCTAAGCTAACCGTTTATGAGAATGTTGCTTTTGCGTTAGAAGCAATAGGAGCTAAGAGTAGTGAAATTAGAATGAAAACTCTTAGAGCTTTGGAACTTGTTGGATTAAAAGGTAAAATAAGAAATTATCCTCATGAAATATCTGGAGGAGAACAACAAAGAGTTTGTATAGCAAGAGCAATAGTAAATGATCCTAAACTAATTTTATGTGATGAGCCAACTGGTAACTTGGATCCTAAAATGAGTTTGGAAATAGTTAAAGTTCTTCAAGAAATCAATAATACTACCGGTACAACTGTAATTATGGCAACTCATGATAAAGAAATTGTTAATAAATTTAAAAAGAGAGTAATTGTAATAAAAGAAGGTCGTATTGTTAAGGATTACGAAGAAGGGAAGTATGATAATGAAGCTATTTAGAATGATTAAGACAGGTGTAAGAGATGCTTTCAAAAGTGTATATAGAAACTTTTCTTTATCTTTAGCTTCTATTTCGTGTATTAGTATTACACTTATGGTAGTTTCATTAGCTTTACTTGTCGCTTTTAATGTAGAGAATTTTTCTAACAAGGCTGGAGATAATGTAACAATAGTTACTTATTTGAAATTAGGTCTTACTGAAGAGGAAGTTGCAGAGTTTGAAGCTACATTGGATGATATGGATAATGTTGCTAAGGGATGGACAAAACAAACTCCTCAAGAAAGAAAGGCTAGTTTGGTTGAAGAAAATGATTTCTTAAGCTCTGTTGGAGAATTAATTGATAATGAGGAAGAGGTATTCCATTATCGTTTTGATATTAATGTTAATAATATTAGTGAAATTAAACAAACAAGAGATGATTTGAAAGCACTAACTAAATATGTTGATTCAGCTGATTATGGTGATGAGACTGTAACAAGAATGATTCACATGTTTGATATCGCTGGGAAAGTAGCATTTGTTGTTGCATTTGTTTTAGTAATAGTAACGGTATTCTTAATCGTTAATACTATTAAACTAACAATATTCTCAAGAAAGACAGAAATATCAATTATGAGAGTTGTTGGTGCAAGTAATATGACTATTAAGCATCCGTTTATTATAGAAGGATTTGTTATTGGATTACTTGGATCTATAGTACCGGTTTTAATAACAATATTTGGTTATCGAGCTTTCTATAATAGATTAGATGATGGTCATTTTATGACATTTTGGTTAGAGTTTATTGATCCACATCCATTTATCTATGTTGTTTCTATTATTATAGTAGCAATAGGAATAGTCGTAGGTATGTTTGGTAGTGGTAGGGCAGTAAGGAAGTATTTAAAGGTATGATGAAACGTAAGCATAGATTTATATCTTTGGTACTTGTTCTATATTTACTATATTCTGTTGTTTGTCCTGTTAATATTCAAGCAGCTAAAAAAGATACCTTAGGGTATTATGAAGAAAAGCTAGCCCAAGCTAAAGAAGATGCTGCTAATAATAGAAAGGCAATTAATAAAACAGATAGTGAAATAAGTTATTCAAGGAATCAAATTGAAAAGTTAAAAAATGAAACACTTGCTTTGGCAGATGAAGTAAAAAAATTAACTGAAGAAATAGAAAAATATCAATTTGAAATTAAAGATAAGTTATCTGAATCTAAACAAATTATTGAATATATGCAATTATCAAGTGGACATAATGTTTATTTAGATTATGTGTTCAAAGCAGATTCTATTACAGATTTAATTAATAGAAGTTATGTTGTAAAAGAAATTGTTGCGTATAATGAAAAAATTGTTGGAGATATGGAACAAATAATAAAAGATAATGAGAAAAGACAAGAAGAAATTGATAAGAGAAAAGAGAAGATAGCTGTTACTGAAAAAGAATTGGAAAATAATATTGTTTCTCTTGGAGAAAAAAAGGAATCTTTATCAGCTGGTGGAGTTGATATAGAAAAAGAAATTCAAATATATCAAGAACAAGTTAATTATTATAAAAAATTAGGTTGTAAAACAAATGATGTTATTGGTGTAGATTGTGCAGTACAAGGTAACACTGGAACTGGTGTATTTAGAAGACCTACTGTTACTGGATATATTACACAGGAACAATATTATAAACCATCATATACTCATAGAGCAGTAGATATTGGTAGTAAAAATGGTAGAAAAGAAAAAATATATCCTGTTGCAGATGGAGTAATTACTTCTATATATAGAGATAATTATGGTGCTTTATGTTTATCAATAGAACATTATAATGTACTTGATAAAAAGTATTATACGTCTTTATACGTTCATATGAGCTCTTATGCTCCTGGTCTATCAGTAGGACAAAAGATTACAAGTAATCAATATATAGGTTATATGGGTGATACTGGATATGCATTTGGAGTTCATTTACATTTGGAAGTTATTCCATGTAGATTGTATAATTCAGGTGATCCAAATTGCTATCGTTGGAGTGCATATGATGCATATGCTAAAAAAGTTCTTAGAGAAGGATATAATGTTAGAAACTTAATATCATTCCCTAAAGGAACATATAACTCTTGGAGTTCAAGATAAAAAAAGGAAGATTTAATAAATCTTCCTTTATTTTTTCAATATTTTATTATAATCTTTCCATAATGATTGGTTAATTGTATATTTAATTTGGTTTTGTTTTTCTTTATACATTTTCTTTGCTATACCAATTAATTTATTTTTATTTTTTTCTTCAAAATAGCTAAATGGTATAACAATAGCATTTTTACCATTTTTTATACCTAATTCTTTATATGCATCAAGTGGTGTTACAACTAGTTTTGTATTCAATGCCATTGCTTCTAGTATGCAATATGGCATTGCTTCGGTGTTACTTAATAAAACGAAGTAATCACTATCATTTATATATGGTAAAGGGTTGTATACTCTACTTCTAAATATAAGCCCATTTGATTCTACTGTATTCTCTTTTTGATCAGTAAATACATTCCAAGTAAATGGTATTTGTAATTCATCAAATATTTTGGCAAGAGCTTCAATTCTTTCTGGTGCTTTTTCTGGACTATATCTTAAAGCTGAAACTAATCTTAAATGTGGTTGAACTAGTGTTTTATCTAATTTGAAAGGATTAATTATACTTTTTATCTCTTTTGATGGGAAATATCCTTTAGCTTTTTTAGCAGCTATTTTTGATACTGCTATGTAATCTGTATAAATGTCATCTGTATATCTTGCTGCATGTTCATAGTCACTCATATTTCCATGAATAAACATATGATTACTTTCTAATGCAAATATATTTTTTGGATAGAAGTATGTTGCATAGGTTACTAATAAAACATCAGTAGTATAATTCTTAGTCCTTTCACGTTTGATAACAGAAAAATATTTTGATAATAATCTACGAGTTTTATCCGGCATATTATCATATAGAATTGTTAATTCATATTTATTTCCAAAACATCTTCCTATATTATTAAGCCAACTTATGTATCCATTAAATGCACCATTACATCCATCACCCATATAGAATAGGTTTTTAAAATGAAATGTTTCTTTTTTATCAACTAATGGATCTTTATTTTTTAGATATTGCTTTCCATCTTTATTATGAAAATATAATAAATTTCCAAAAGCATATACTTCTTTAAACTCATCATCAATGAATTTGTTCCATTCTGTTTCATTTTTCTTTTCTAATAGACGCATAAGTTTTTCTTTTTTAAATACGAATGACCAAATATATTCTCCCCAATATGGTCTATATGTTTGTAATTCATATAGATTTGAATTTATTTTCATTTTATTTTTATAGTCAAACATTATATCGTAATTTATGAAATATGCATCAAATTCATATTCTGTTTTTTCTAGAACTGTTTCAAGATACTTAGGACTTATTTTATCATCTTCTTTTATAAATGATACATAGTATCCTTTTGATCTTTCTAATGCTTCTTTATAGTTTCCATCTTTGATATAGATTATTTCATATTTTTCATATTCTGCATAATCTTCATTGTTACCAAATAAAATAATAGTTAAATTTTTCATAGTTTTCTCCAAAATATATTATAATTATAACATAGACTAAAGTTATAATTAAAGTATTAAATAGTATAGAGGAAAAGGATATGAAATATTATATGAAAGAATATATAGAAAAAATTGATAATATTATAAAAAATAATGATAATAAAAACATTGATATGATAATAGAAGAACATTTAATTAAAATTAATTTTTTTATGCATGAGAGATTGGTTCACCTTTTAGTTACTATTTTATTTGCACTCATGACTTTAATTACTTTCTTTTATTTTTTAAATAATATAAGCTTAGGTATTGGATTATTGCTTTTTATGTTTATTGTTTTGTTAATTCCTTATATATACCATTATTATTATTTAGAAAATAGTGTTCAATATATGTATAAGCAATATGATAAGTTAAAAGAAATGAGTATAAAAAAATGACCTAGATATTTTCTAGGCCTTTTTATTATTTCCTTTTTTTTGTCTAAACAACCATTCTATTACTGAAATTCTATTTCCTTGTTCATCAGTTACTGTTTCTTTAAATGCTTTTGTTCCAACGTTTGTGTGTGCCCATTGATCATTATATTCGTAATATTGTGCTTGTCCACCAATTTGATTTATTCTATCAGTTTGATTTCTTACGTATGATTTGCCTGTATGATTGTTGGCATCTCCTTGTCCAGAATAATTTATTACTTTCATTCCTTCAAAGGCGTCAGTTACTTCTTCAGCACCACATGCTGTTACAACAGCTGAATATGTATCTGGATGTTCATTTACCAATCTATATGCAGTAACTGCTCCATAACTTACTCCTGCTAGAGATATTCTATCTTTGTCTCCGTTATATTCATCCGCAACCATTAATGGAATTTGTGCTAAAGCATCTCTATAAGCTTTATCTTCGTATAAGTGCCCATTTTGAACATATGGAATTACTACAATACCAGAAGGAGTTACAGTTCTATTTGCTAATTGTTCACCAAGGCCACCATAAGTTACTATAGACTCTCCACTGTTTTCCATACTAGCTCCATGCATATACATCATAACAGGAAGATCTGTTATTTCTTCTCCATAATCAGGAACATATACATAACATTTTATTTTTTGACCATTTACTACATATTCTTTTGTTCCAAATGATCCAAATTGTAGATTTGATGTATCCATTCCTTCAACTTCACTATATTCTTTTTCAGTTTCTAATGTGTCATCTTTAGATTTTAAACTAGTTAATTTTAACATAGCTGAATCGTGTATATTTTTAAACTCTTGTTGTTTTGAATTAATTATACTTTGTGCATTATCTCTTCGAGTTTTATTATCTTCACCAGGATTGTTATTAATTATTGCTTGTTGATCTTCTATATCTTTGTTTATTTTTTCTAGTTTGTTAACGTCATTTATAATAGCAGAAGATTCACTTAAAAATGTTTTTAGAGAACTATCAACACTTGATGAAATTGTAGTAAATTTATTATTTAATGTATTAATTGAATTCATTATTGTAGGTTTGTTAGAACTATCATAATATGTATTCATACTTGATTGTGCAGAATTTGTTGCATTAATAATACTTTGTATTGCAGTTACAATTTCAGCACATTTTGAGTTCATATTATTTAAGTGTGGTTCAACATTTTTTTTAAATTGTAATAATTCGTTTGATATTATTCCCATATTATTTCCTCTACTATTCTATTATATTATATCAAACAGTGATTGTATCTGCATGCTTTTTTTTCTTGCCTTGTTTTTATAAATTTATAATGATAGAATATAAACGTTAAAAGAGGTGATTCTAATATGTTTGATTTGCATTCAAAATATAGTCCTTCTGGAGATCAACCTAAAGCTATTGAAAAATTAGTAAATGGAATAAAAGAAGGGAAAAAACATCAAGTATTACAGGGTGTTACAGGATCTGGTAAAAGTTTTACTATGGCTAATGTTATTAAAGAAGTTAATAAACCGACTTTAATTCTTGCTCATAACAAAACTTTAGCAGGACAATTGTATTCCGAAATGAAAGAGTTTTTTCCTAATAACCGTGTTGAATATTTTGTTTCATATTATGATTATTATCAACCTGAAGCTTATGTACCAAGTACAGATACATATATAGAAAAAGATTCATCAATTAATGATGAGATAGATGAGTTAAGGCATGCTGCTGCTAGTTCTTTATTAACGAGAAGTGATACTATTGTTGTTGCATCTGTTTCTTGTATATATGGTATAGGTGAGCCAGAAGAGTATAAAGATAAGATGCTAATTCTATCAGTTGGGGATCAAATAGAAAGAAATACTGTTTTAAATAGACTTGTAGATATGCTTTATGAAAGAAATGATATCGATTTTAAACGTGGTACTTTTAGAGTTAGAGGAGATGTAGTAGAAATTATTCCTGCAAGTGAGAGAACTAATGGTATTAGGATTGAATTTTTTGGTGATGAAATAGATAGAATAAGTGAAATTGATACTTTAACAGGTGCAGTTAAAGTTAATAAAAAAAGTGTTTCAATATTTCCAGCAAGTTTGTTCGTTACTAGTGAAAGTAAATTGCAGGAAGCTATAAAAAGAATTAGAGAAGAATGTGTAGAAAGAGTTAAATATTTTAAAGAAAATAATAAATTAATTGAAGCACAAAGAATTGAAGAAAGAACTAATTATGATTTAGAAATGTTATCTGAAACTGGATTTTGTTCTGGAGTAGAAAATTATTCTAGACATATGGCATTAAGAGAAGAAGGAGAAACTCCGACTACTTTAATGGATTTTTTTGGAGATGATTATTTATTAATTGTTGATGAGTCACATGTAACTCTTCCACAAGTTAGAGGTATGTATAATGGTGATAGAGCAAGAAAGATGAATTTGGTTGATTATGGTTTTAGATTACCAAGTGCATTAGATAATAGGCCTCTTAAGTTTGAGGAATTCGAAGAAAAAATAAAACAAGCTATATATGTTTCAGCTACTCCAGGTGATTATGAGTTGGAAAAAGCTAATGGTGTAATTGTTGAACAAATAATTAGACCAACAGGATTATTAGATCCACTTTTAGAGGTAAGACCATCAGTTGGACAAATTGAAGATTTAGTTGGAGAAATAAAAGATAGAATTAACTTAAATGAAAGAGTTTTAATTACTACTCTTACTATTAGAATGGCAGAGGAATTAACTAATTATTTAAAAGAGGTAGATATAAAAGTAGCATATTTGCATACTGAAGTTAAAACACTTGAAAGACTACGTATAATACGTGATTTAAGGCTTGGAAAATATGATTGTATAGTTGGAATTAACTTGTTACGTGAAGGAATAGATATTCCTGAAGTAAGTTTAATAGCAATATTAGATGCTGATAAAGAAGGTTTCTTGAGAAGTGAAAGAAGTTTGATCCAGACAATTGGTAGATGCGCTAGAAATGCTAAAGGTAAATGTATAATGTATGCAGATAGAGTAACTGACTCTATGCAAAAAGCTATTGATGAGACTTCAAGAAGAAGATCTATTCAAGAAAAATATAATGAAGAAAATGGTATAGTACCTAAGACCATAAGTAAAGAAATAAGAGATTTGATTAGTAATATTGATGATGGAAAGAATAGTAAAAAGAAAAATATTAAAGTTACAAAGAAAGAAAAAGAATTAAGTATTGAGGAGATTGAACAAGAAATGAAAGAAGCAGCTAAGAATTTGGATTTTGAAAGAGCTATGGAACTTAGAGATATCTTGTTTGAATTAAAGTCAAATTAATGAAAAAAAGATTAAAAAAAATATATGTAGAAATAACTAATAAATGCAATTTAAATTGTTCTTTTTGTAGTAGGTCAAATAGACTTCTAAAAGAAATGACTATAGATCAATTTAAAATTGTTATTTCTAAAATAAAAAAATATACTGATTCAATATATTTACATATAAAGGGAGAGCCACTTCTTCATTCAAAATTAGATAATATTTTAGAAGTATGTGATTTAGAAAATATAAAAGTTAATATTACTACTAATGGAACTTTGCTAAAAGATAGATTTGATATTTTAAATAATCATAAATGTATAAGACAAATAAATATATCATTACATTCAGAGAATAATAAAAAAAATTATTTTGATGAGTGCTTTAACTGTGGTAAAATTTTATCCACAAAAATGTTTATAAGTTATAGAATTTGGACTTTAAATAATTTTAAATTAGATAAAAAATCCACAGATATAGTTGATAAAATTATTTCTTATTATAATTTATCATCAGAAATTGTTGAAAAAATAAAAAAAGATAAAAGTATAAAGATAGATAATAATACATATATTAATAAAGAAAATTTATTTAATTGGCCGTCTATTGATAATAATTTAAATATTAATTTAAAATGTTATGGTTTGATTTCTCAGTTAGGTATTTTATCTGATGGTACTATTGTTCCTTGTTGTTTAGATAGTGAAGGAAGTATTAATCTTGGTAATATTTTTGTTGATGATTTAGAAACTGTTTTGAATAGTGATTTAGTTAAGTCAATAATTAATGGATTCAATAATAATGAATCAATTTGTTTGTTATGTAAAAATTGTAATTTTAGATATAGATTTGTAAAGTAAAAGACTCTATTAAGAGTCTTTTTCTTTATATGTATTTAAGATATTATAATAGTTTTCTTTTTTTATTGGTCCATCAATTCTAATGGTTGTTAATGATTGTTCACTGTTATTATATATTATGATTGTCATCCATTTGTTTCCATTATCAGGTAGAGATTCAATTTGGATATTATTTTGATCTAGATAATCTATTTTTATATTTATTGCATTCTCATTTTTAAGTTCTTCTATGAATTTAGTTTTTAGATCATTACTATTTGTTTCTTCAATTTTATTAATAGATATTGTGTATGTTTTGTCATTATTTGATACAACTATTCCTTCTCTATCATTTTTTGTATCTATCCAGTCGCTTGGTACTGATAGATAACCATATGTATCATTTCCAATAATTTTCTCTTTCGGTTTTTCTTCTTGTTTACTTTTGTTTGAAGAATTTGAAAATGGGCATAATAAACCACCACTAACGATTAGTATTAGCCCTATAAATAATATAATTGTACTTAGATTTATTTTTTTACGCCCCATTTTACATTCCTTTTCTAAATAAGTATACCATATATTTGATTTTTATTATATAATATAAATGGTGATAAGAATGAAAAAATACATAATTTTACTTCTTTTGTTGGTTATACCATTACAAGTGTTTGCTGGTTCTTATAGTTTAAGTAATACAGATGTAACTATAGATTTAAATGATGATGAATGGTTAGTATTGACTAGAGATAATTTAGATGAAAAAGAAGAAGTTTTATCTAATATGGGTATTACTAAAGAATATATGAATTCAGTGTTTACTAATAATCAGGCATATATGGACGCTATTAAATATTGGGATGCTGATAAGACAGCATGGGTTGAGTTATTTATAGTTATGGCTATTAATACTGAAACTACAAATATTAATTTATATGATGATCAAAAGTTGTTAGATATGATGAATACTACTGAATGGTATAATGGTGCAGATGTATTAGAAATATATAAAAATGATAATACTAAGTTTGTACATGCTGAATATTTAAGTAAAGGATTATATTTAAGTGAATATTTAACAATTATAAATAGTAAAACTTATGTTGTTAAATTCCAAAGTTCTATTCCATTTGATGATTCAAAAAGAGAAGTAATAAGTAATGTAATGAATACTGTTAAATTTAATTATAAATTAGATGATAATAGTGGAAATGAAGAAGGAGACGGTGATAATGTACCTGCTTCTAGTTCATCTAGTAAAAAAGGTTCTGGAGATTCAATAGTGTTTAAAGCACTTATAGGAGGATTAATAGGAGCTGGTGCTGGAGCAATATTATCATTGATAGTATTCCTTATTAGAAAATTAAAAAATAAAGATGATAATAATAACAAAAATGGTGGTAATGGTAACAATGGTAATTACTATAATCCATATGGAAACATTAAAAAAGATGACAATAATAAGTTTATAAATCTTTAATAATAAGAATAGGCAGAGATGTCTATTTTTTTATTAATCTTGTGAATTTCTTTTTGTTTTCTTTTTTTTGTTCTTGTGATATTATATAGTAGCAATTTGCGAGGTGATACTATGGATGAAATAATTATAAAGGGAGCAAGAGAAAATAATTTGAAAAATATTGATCTTCGTTTACCTAAAAATAAATTGATTGTTATGACTGGTGTTTCAGGTAGTGGTAAAAGTAGTTTGGCTTTTGATACTATATATGCTGAAGGTCAAAGAAGATATGTTGAGAGTCTATCTGCTTATGCTAGACAGTTTTTAGGTGGAACAGAAAAACCTGATGTAGATTCTATAGAAGGATTATCACCATCAATTAGTATTGATCAAAAAACAACTAGTAATAATCCTAGAAGTACTGTTGGTACTGTTACTGAGATATATGATTATTTTAGACTTTTGTATGCTCGTATAGGTACTCCAATGTGTCCTAATCATCATATTCCTATTAAAGGACAAAGCATAGAAGAAATGGCTAATAAACTTTTGGAATATCAAGAAGGTACAAAAATGATTATTATGGCACCTGTTGTTCATGGAGAGAAAGGTACACATAAAGAATTATTAGATAAATTAAAACTTGATGGTTATGCTAGAGTTAGAGTTAATGGAGAAATGCATGAACTAACAGAAGAATTAAATTTTGAAAAGAATATTAAAGACAATATAGATGTAGTGATAGATAGATTAGTTATAAAAGATGGTGTTAGAGGACGATTATTTGAATCTTTAGAGGCAGCATGTAAATTATCTAATGGAAAAGTTATTATAGAAATAGTTGGAGATAAGGAATTAGTTTTTTCAGAATTGTATGCTTGTCCTTATTGTGAATTTTCTTTACCAGAATTAGAACCACGTATGTTTAGTTTTAATGCACCATATTGTGCTTGTCCAGATTGTAAAGGTCTTGGTATTAAACTATCTATTGATCCAGAACTTGTTGTACCTGATAAAGATAAGTCCTTAGAAGATGGTGCAGTAGTTACACTTGGTGACGATGTAGATAATATTTATTATAAAAGATTAGAATGTCTTTGTAAGCATTACAATATTAGTACTACGAAACCGTTTAAGAAATTAACAAAAAGAGAACAAGAATTAGTGTTTTATGGTAGTGATGAACCTATAAAGTTTAATTATGCATCTAGAAGTGGGAATATTACTAATCAGGTAGATTATTATGAAGGGGTTATTAATAATCTACAAAGAAGATATATGGAAACTACTAGTACTTGGATTAGAGAATGGCTTGAAAATTACATGATTGAAAGTGAATGTGAAACTTGTCATGGAGCAAGGTTAAATCAAGATGCTCTTTCTGTTTATGTTGGTAATAAAAATATTTTTGAATTAACTTCTATGAGTATAGATAAAATAATAGACTTTTTTGATAAATTAAAACTTAATAAAGAGCAAGAAGAAATAGCTGATTTATTAATTAAAGAAATTAGAAATAGATTAACATTTTTATCAAATGTTGGTTTAGAGTATTTAACTTTAAGTAGAATGGCAGGAACTCTTTCTGGTGGAGAATTACAAAGAATTAGACTTGCTACTCAAATTGGTTCTAGATTAACGGGTGTATTGTATGTACTTGATGAACCAAGTATTGGACTTCATCAAAGAGATAATGAAAGACTTATTAATTCACTAAAAGAGATGAGAGATCTTGGTAATACTTTGATTGTTGTTGAACATGATACTGATACAATGCTTGCTTCAGATTATCTTGTAGATATTGGACCTAAAGCAGGTAAAGAAGGTGGATATGTAGTAGCTGCTGGAACACCAGAAGAAGTTATGAAGAATGATAATAGTATTACTGGTAGATATTTAAGTGGAAAAGAAAAAATTGAAATACCTAAAAAAAGAAGAAAAGGTAATGGAAAGTTTTTGGAAGTAATTGGAGCTTCTGAAAACAATTTAAAAAATATAGATGTAAAGTTTCCTTTAGGAACTTATACTTGTGTTACTGGAGTATCTGGAAGTGGTAAAAGTAGTTTGGTTATGAGGATATTGTCTTCAGCTTTAATGAAGTCTGTATACAAATCTAAAGTTACTGTTGGAAAACATAAAAAAATTAATGGCTTAGAAAATGTAGATAAAGTAGTTGAGATAACACAAAATCCTATTGGTAGAACTCCAAGAAGTAATCCTGCTACATATACTGGTGTATTTGATGATATAAGAGATTTATTTACTAATACTAAAGAAGCTAAGATGTATGGATTTGAAAAAAATAGATTTTCATTTAATGTTAAAGGTGGAAGATGCGAAGCTTGTCGTGGAGATGGAGTTAAGAAAATAGAAATGCATTTTTTACCTGATGTTTATGTTCCTTGTGAAGTTTGTCATGGAACTCGTTATAATAGTGAAACATTGAATATAAGATATAAAGGTAAAAATATTGCTGAAGTATTAGATATGAGAATTAGTGATGCTTTGGAGTTTTTTGAAAATGTTCCAAGAATAAAATCTAAATTACAGGTTTTAGTAGATGTTGGTATTGGATATTTACAATTGGGACAAAGTGCACCAACGCTTTCTGGTGGTGAAGCAGGGCGTGTAAAGCTTGCTAAAGAACTTCAAAAGAAACCAACAGGAAAAACGGTATTTATTATGGATGAGCCTACTACAGGATTGCATTCAGATGATATTAAGCGTCTACTTGCAATTATTCAAAAAATAGTAGATAATAATGATACAGTAATAGTTATAGAACACAACTTAGATATGATTAAGTGTGCCGATTATATTATTGATATAGGACCTAATGGAGGAGATAATGGTGGAGAGATAATTGCAACTGGAACTCCAGAAGAGGTTTCTAAAAATAAGAATTCTTATACTGGTGAATTCTTAAAAAGAGTATTGTAACGGAGGATATATGAGAGTAGTTAAAAAGGGTAAATTTAATGCGGTTTTGGAATTTTTATTGTATGCTGTTTTATATACTGCTGCGTTTATGGCTGTTGAAAAAATATTTAAAAGTTTTCAAATAAATAGTGATTATAAAGTCATATATGCATTTTTATCTGTAGCAGTTATCTATGGATTAGAAAAGTTAGTAAAGCCGATTATAGTTACGTTGTTTACTCCTATAACAGGAATTACTTTTGGTTTATTTTATTTTGTTATTAATGCCTTTATTTTGAAATTAACTGATTGGATAATGATGTCAAAGTTAGATTTTACTGATTTATGGGCTTTATTAGTTATTTCAATTGTGCTTGCACTTCTTAATTTGCTGATAGAGAAATTGATTATTGAGCCAATTATAAGAAAGGCTGGTAAAAGATGAATAGAGTAGCTTTGGATTTAGGATTTATACAAATATATTGGTATTCAATATGTATTGTTGTTGGAATGGCTATAGGAATGTTCTTTGTTTATAGAGAAGCACTTAAGAAAGGTTTCAGTGATAATTTCCTTACAAATATGATTTTTGATACTGTTATTGTTTCTATAATAGGTGCAAGACTATATTATGTAGCATTTCAATGGGGCTATTATTCCAACCATTTGCTAGATATTTTTGAAATATGGAATGGTGGTTTGGCAATACATGGAGCAATATTATTTGGAGGGACATTCTTAGTTTTCTATACAAGAAAGCGTGGATATAATACATTAAAAATATTTGATATTTGTTGTGTTGGTTTGATAATTGGGCAAGCTATTGGAAGATGGGGAAACTTCTTTAATCAAGAAGCATTTGGTTCAGAAGTGTCTGTTGATTTTTTGAAATCAATTTTTCTTCCTTCATTTATTGTAGATGGAATGAATATTAATGGTGCTTATTATCATCCTGTATTCTTATATGAATCTCTTTGGTGTATTATTGGATTTATAGTTCTTTTGGTTATTAGAAGAAAGAGATTTATAAAGATAGGACAAGTATTTTCAATATATTGTATGTGGTATGCTTTTGGAAGATTTTTCTTTGAAATGTTAAGAATGGATAGTTTAATGCTTGGACCATTTAAGATTGCTCAATTAGTATCTATTGTAATGTTCTCTGTTGGGTTATATATATATCTTAAACAAAGAAAAGATATTGGAAAAGAAAACTTATATAATGAAGAAGAATTACAAAAATTCATAAACTAGAATAATATTATTTGACTTAAAATACCTTTTGTGTTATTTTATATGTGACACGTAAAAGGTGTTTTTATTTTGGTAAAAAAGGTGGGGAGAGTTATGGCTCAAAAAGAAAAGAAAAAAGTCGATGAACAAAGCGAAAAACTTTTGGAAGAAATCGATAAAGTAACGGAAGAAAAGGACAAATCAAAGAAAGATAAGAAAGAAACAAAGAAAACTGATAAGAAAAGTGAAAAGAAAACTCCAGTAAAGAAGGAATCTTGGTTTCATGGAGTTAAATCAGAATTTAAGAAAGTTAGATGGCCAAATAAAAAAGAAATGTTAAAGTATTCTATTGCAACTATTAGCTTTATTATATTTTTTGGATTATTCTTTTTTGCAATAGAGGGAATAATATTCTTAATTAGTACATTATAGGAGATAATTTTATGGAAAAACAATGGTATGTAGTTAATACTTATTCTGGTCATGAGAATAAAGTAAAAGAAAAATTGGAAATGCGTGCTCAATCAATGGACATGAAAGATTATATTTTTAGAGTAGTTATTCCAGAGCAAAAAGAAGTTGAAGTTAAAGATGGAGTTACAAAAGAAAAAATTAAGAAGATGTTTCCAGGTTATGTACTTGTAGAAATGGTTATGAGTGATGAAGCTTGGTTTGTTGTTAGAAATACTCCTGGTGTTACTGGATTTATAGGATCAAGTGGTAAGGGAGCTAAACCTACTCCATTACAACCATATGAAGTAGATAATATTCTTAAGAATATGGGAATTAGTAGACTTGATGTTGATAAAGAACTTGAAGTTGGTGCTAAAGTTAAGATTATTGCTGGAGCATTTGCAGGAATGTATGGAGTAATTGACTCTATTGATTTACCAAATCAAAAGTTAGAATTAAACGTAGATTTGTTTGGTCAAGAAACTGCTGTTGAAGTTGAATTGTCACAAATTGAGATAGCAAATAATTAAAAAAGCTTGCAAATCTAATGAAAAAGTGTTAATATCAAATCGCTATATTTAATTATATAGATTAATTAGTGGGAAGCGAAAGAGCGCAGATGTTATGTTGTAAAACAAAATTATGCGTAAAGAGTGAAGTGCTATTTGGACCACTCGCGAAAAAAATATATAGGAGGTGTTTTTCGTGGCAAAGGAAGTTGTAAAGAAAGTTAAGTTGCAAATTCAAGCAGGAAGAGCTACACCAGCTCCACCAGTTGGAACTGTTTTAGGACCTGCAGGAATTAATCTACAAGATTTCTGTACAAAGTATAATGATGCAACTAAAGATAAAATGGGAGATGTTCTACCAGTTGAAATTACTATATATGATGATAGAAGTTTTGATTTTGTAGTTAAAACTCCACCTACACCATTCTTAGTAAAGAAATTTGCTAAGATTCAAAAGGGTTCTGCTAAGGGTTCTGCTGAAAAAGCAGGAAGCTTAACAAAAGCTCAATTAAAAGAAATTGCTGAAATAAAATTACCTGACTTAAACTGTTATACAGTTGAAGAAGCTATGAAAATAGTTGAAGGTACTGCCCGTAATATGGGTGTTACTATTACTGAATAGTAAATATTACATATAGGTTTATACCTATGTGGGAGGAAAATGAAGACGTCGTTTGCTCCAATCCGCTTAAACCACATAAGGAGGAATTATAATGAGAAAAAGAGGTAAAAAATACGTTGAAGCTTTAAACAAAATAGAAAAAGGGAAAGCTTATACTAAAGAAGAAGCTGTAAAGCTTGCAAAAGAAACATCAACTAGTAAGTTTGTTGGTTCTGTTGAGTTAGCAGTAAGATTAAATCTTGATACTAAAAAAGCAGATCAACAATTAAGAGGTGCTATTGTATTACCAAATGGTACTGGTAAGTCTAAAAAAGTATTAGTTATTGCTAAAGGAGAAAATGCTACTAAAGCAAAAGATGCTGGAGCAGATTATGTTGGTGATACTGATATGTTAGAAAAAATCGAAAAAGAAAATTGGTTCGATTTCGATGTTATGATTGCTACACCAGATATGATGCCACTTCTTGGTAAATTAGGTAGAGTATTAGGACCAAAAGGATTAATGCCAAACCCTAAAACTGGAACTGTTACTACTGATGTAGAAAAAGCAGTAAGCGATGTAAAAGCTGGACGTGTTGAATATAGAACAGATACATTTGGAAATATTCATGGAATTATTGGTAACACAAGTTTTACTGAAGAACAATTACTTCAAAACTTAGATGCTTTTATGAGTGTTATAGTTAAAGCTAAACCTTCAACAGTAAAAGGTGATTACATTAAAAATATTTCAATATCTACTACTATGGGTCCTGGAATTAAAATTATTACAAATTCTTTTGACATTTAGTAGTTGATAATATATAATACAATTAATTTGTTGGTGCCAAAGACAGTAGGTTGTTTGTAAATCCTACCGAGGACTAAAAAATAATGTTGATTTTTTAGAATCTCTATGTCTTTGGATGTAGAGATTTTTATATAGCTCCAATAAATTAAAAATTAGAAGGAGGATTCTTATGGCAAGTGAGAAAATCTTAGCAAAGAAACAAGAAGTAATCGATGAGATTAAGTCAACAGTTCAAAATGCTTCTTCAGTAGTTTTATTCACTTATACTGGATTAACTGATGAAGATACTAAAAAGTTAAGAAGATCATTAAGAGAGAATGGTTCTGATTATAAAGTATATAAAAATACTTTAATGGCTAGAGCATTTAATGATTTAAACTATGACTTAAATGAGCATTTAGCTGGTTCAAGTGCATTAGCATTTGGAACTGACTCAATTGCACCAATTAAGACTCTTGCAGATTTTGCAAAGACACATGATGTTGTAACACTAAAAGTTGGAATTGTTGATGGAACAATTTCTGATTCTAACGAATTAGCAAAACTTGCAACTATTCCATCAAGAGAAGGACTACTTACTAT
>JAEEGL011766228.1_pt1 | contig 24892 bp, 20 predicted proteins | sample 9134231 | NCBI WGS metagenome assembly JAEEGL01 (sample SAMN16246548, study PRJNA631951) | gut metagenome | biome: gut microbiome; feature: rumen; material: fiber-attached | host: Bos | place: Iran: Karaj | collected 2018-10
AGAGTATTATGAATTACATTCTCAAAGGCTGGTTTGATGAAGTTGTTGAAAAGAATAAGAAAATGAAATAGCATGAACCCGAAACGGTACATGCAATCTGATATAATAGGGCACGAAAGAAAGGGGAGTTGGTTTTGGTTTGTATTAATAAAATAGGAAGAATGAAAGAGTTGATTTCTGCTATATCCGAAGCGGATAAAAAGTACTACGGTGAAGACAATCCTTCGATAACCGACAGAGAGTACGATGCACTGGTTGACGAGCTGCTTGCACTTGAAAAGGAGACGGGCATAGTTTTTGCAAATTCACCGACGAAAAAGGTCGGCGGCTCAAACAAAGCAGGACTTGAGCAGGTCAGACATACAAAGCCGATGCTCTCCGCAAAAAAGACTAAATCCGTTGACGATATAATCAGCTTTGCGGGAAATAATGAAATAATGCTTTCCCGAAAACTTGACGGCCTTACGCTTGTTCTGAGGTATTCGGACGGTCAGTTCAGGCAGGCGATTACAAGAGGTGAAAACGGACTTGTCGGCGAGGACGTTACCGCCAATGTAAAGTATATGCGCAATATCCCGAAAAAGGTTAAGTGCAAGGATGATTTTGAGGTCAGGGGAGAAGGTGTAATTTCCTGGACGGATTTCGGTATCGTCAGCCGGGGCGGCTCGCAGGGACATCCGAGAAATACTGCCGCAGGTGCGGTCAGAGCGCTTAGCCCCGATAAGGGCGTTCTTTCACACACGGACTTTTTTGCTTTTGAATTAATATATCCTCTTGATAAAAGCAAAACCAAGCAGGAGCAGTTCGACTTTCTTACACTCAATGGCTTTACCTGCGTGGAGTATAACTGTGTCGCGGCATGTGTGGGCGAAAAAGCAATAAGAGAAGCGATTGACGCCTTCAACCCCGAAAGCTGTCCTTATCCGGTTGACGGAATTATTGCCGAGTACAATGATTTAGCTTTCGGCAGAAGTCTCGGCGCAACCGCTCACCACGAAAACCGTATGATTGCACTCAAATGGGAGGACGGACTTTACGAAACAACCTTCAGAGGCGTTGAACTGTCCGTTACCCGAAGCGGAGCGGTTGCTCTGATTGCCTTGTTTGATCCCGTCAATATTGACGGTGCACAGGTCAGGCGTGCCGATCTTCATTCACTGAGTAATTTTGAAAAGTATAAATTTGGCATCGGCGACACTATAAAAGTATATAAGGCAAATATGATTATTCCGCAGGTAGCCGAAAACGTGACCGCAAGCGGTACATACAAACTGCCCGAGCTGTGTCCGTGCTGCGGAAGTAAACTTGAAACGAAAACATCTTCCTCAGGTGTAAAAAATCTTTACTGCCCAAACGAGGAATGTATAGCCAAAAATGCTCAGAGGATTGCCCGCTTCTGCGATAAGGATGCAATGAATATTGACGGCTGTACGGCAACTATGCTTGAAAAGCTTATGGCTTACGGCTTTGTAAAGACTTTTGCCGATCTTTATCATCTCAAGGAAAAGCGTGCGCAGATACTTACAACTCCCGGTTTCGGTTTTGAGAGTTGCGACAGGCTTATCAAAGCTGCCGAAAGCAGCAGAAGATGCCGTCTTTACCAATTCCTTGTTGCTGTCGGTATTCCGCTTATGGGACCGAATAACGCAAGAGAAATTTCCGAATACTTCAACGGCTCCTGGACTGAATTTGAAAAGGCTGTAAAAGAGGATTTCTGCTTCTTCCACATTTCCGGCGTTTCTCAGGCGTTAAGCAATAATATAATAAAATGGTACAACGATGAAGCTCAGCAAAGATTGTGGAAACCGCTTCTCAAGGAGCTGACCTTTGTCGACACTGCTAATCAGTGCCGCGAGGGAGACAATTCCTTTGCAGGCAAAAATGTAGTTGTTACGGGAACGGTGAACGGAATGAGCCGTCAGGAAATCACGGAACTTCTCAAGCTTCTCGGTGCTGTACCGACCGAATCGGTGAGCGGTAAAACCTCTTATCTGATTGTCGGTGAAGCGCCCGGTGCAAAAAAACTCTCGACAGCGCTTGCAAACGGAGTAAAAATAATAACTGAAAGCCAGTTTACCAAAATGCTTTCGGAATAAATAGGAGATATTAAAATGGATAAGGAATACGTTTGGAACATAATTCTTGAAGAGGAATACTGAAAGAAAAAACGAAAGGGACTGCTTCGCAGTCCCTTTACTGTTCATTTTGATTTTACGCTTTCCAAAGGCTGTGCAGATTGCAATAGGCATAAGCCGCTTCAACCTGTTCTCCTTCGCAAAGCGCAAAGCACGCCTTGGGCTCTTCGCCGGGCTTGAGCTGTTTCCTCTGATTGCCCTTGTTGGTGCTGATTGCTATCCATTCGATATAGTGTTCGGGTATCATGGGATGAATAACTTCGCCGACAGTAACAGTAACTATGTTGCCGTTAACTTCAATAACCGGAACGTGCTTTTCAACGGCGGCGTCGGTCGTGCCGGGGATAATCTCGCTCATCTTTTCACCGCAGCAGCTGATAGGCGCTCCGCTTTCCTTTACCATTGCGACAATATTTCCGCAATGCTTGCAGATGTAAAACTTCATTTTAATAACCTCCTTTTTCTTTATTCTATTCTATCACACGGTCAGCTAATTGTAAATGTGCATATATAAAAATTGCACCACCCCACCGTGAAAATCGTGCACATAACTATTAAAAAGGGGAGTGCTGAGATGTTAAAGTCCCGAATTACGGTCTCTGCTTCGCTTTGGTTGCGTTTGATTTTTCATTCAAGCTCCGCAAAATAATTATTAATTATTAAATAAGTCCTTTTTATGGTACAAGAAAGCTTTTATAATAGTTTTGTATTGTAAAACAATTTCAATTATGCTATTATGATAATTATAATTCACCATCTTGTCGTTTTATTGTAAATAAGTTTGTGAAAGCAAAGAAAGAGGGGGTTAATATGTGGTGTAAACACTGTCATATAGAAACATTCAACGATGAATGTGAACTATGTGGTGCCAAAACTGAAGAAGATATCCCTCTTGAAATCTATTGGTGCGATAATTGTAAAGCGCCAGTTATAAAACTTGCAAATGAACATGAAAAAAATATATGTCCGTTGTGCGGTAATAAAACGAAGTATCTTTCAACGGATTTAAGAGTAGTATACCCAGAGGAAAGACTTCTGATAGAGTGCCTGCTTGGGGAACCACTAAAATATGCTGATTGTTCTGTCTGGGCTTGTGATAGTACTTATTTCTTCAATGGAAAGAAAAAAAAGATTTCAAGCTTGACGTTTGCTAATGCTGACGTCAAATTGTTGATATCTGAGATTGAAAAATATTCTCAATTGAATAATTATACTTCATTTGATAAGTATGCTCAAAGTTTTGTTAATATCAACAAGGATAGATTAAATTATTTAAAGAAGGAAGCGTTTGAATTTGTTAGGGAAACAGCTTCAAATTTTACGACACAAACAACAATTGTTTCTTTTTCAGGAGGAAAAGATTCAACTGTAACGGCGGATTTGGTCGTACGTGCATTAGGAAATCCTTGCATTGTTCATGTATTTGGAAATACAACGTTAGAATTTCCTATGACAATTGCGTATGTTGACAGATTTAGGCAGAATCATCCCAAAACCATTTTCAAAATTGCTAAAAATAAAGAACAAGAGTTCTATAAAGTATGTGATGATATTGGACCACCTGCGAGAATGATGAGGTGGTGCTGTTCAATGTTTAAGACTGGGCCTATAACAAGGGTCTTAAATAATATGTACAGAGATAAAAAAATACTCACATTTTATGGTATAAGAAAATGTGAATCGGTTAGCAGAAGCAAATATAATCGATTTGAAAATACATCAGAGAGTGTGAAAATTCAAAAGCAGGCTGTTGCATCGCCTATTTTTTTCTGGCGAGATATTGACATTTGGCTTTATCTTATAGGGGAAAAAGTAGATTTTAATGATGCGTATCGCTTGGGATATGATAGAGTTGGATGCTGGTGTTGCCCTAATAACAGTGAGCGCGCTCAGTTTCTATCGAAAGTTTATATGCCAGAAGAGTACAAAAAATGGAGAGATTTTCTGATTGAATTTGCTAAATCCATAGGAAAACCTGATCCAGAAGTTTATGTTGATACTGGCAAGTGGAAAGCACGTCAAGGCGGCAATGGAGTGGCAGCATCGGAAGATGTTAAGATTAAGTATACTAATTGTACTGCAGAAGAGCATGCAAAGATATACAACCTTAATAAACCAATTGATGAGTCGTTCTATTCGTTGTTTACACCTTTTGGCAAAGTGTCAAAAGAGCTTGGGAGGAAATTGATAGGCGAGATAATTGTATTAGATGTTAAAAACAATGTCCCAATTATTTCACTTCAGCCGTTTCAACAGGTTGGATATGATTATTCAATTAAGATTAAAACTATGAATGTTGCTAATCACGATGATTTGCAAAGGATGATTTCATATCAAATAAGGAAATATAATGCCTGTAGAAAATGTTTGAAATGCGAATCAATTTGCGACCACGGTGCAATTCATATAGTTGGTGACACATATAGAATTGATGAAACAAAATGCAAGCGTTGCAAAAAATGTATTAACCCTAAATATTTGGATTCAGGGTGTCTAATGAATAAATATTTAGCTACAAGGAGCAAATAAAGGTATTTTATGAAATTTAGAGGTTATGAAACCTTTTCTTTGAGAAAAGGATGGCTGCACAAGGGGATAGCGGCAATTCAGGATGATAGTCGCTTGTTTTATTACAAAGACAGTACACCTATGGATTGCTTAGGCATGGGCAGCAATATGGTAAAGTCATTGAGGTACTGGCTGTTTGCCACTAAACTCGTTGACGAAGTTTTTGTCGATGGAAAGAAAGAAATGGTATTAAGCGAGATAGGTCGTGTTATTTGGGAAAACGATTCCTTCTTTCAGGAAGACGGTACGTGGCAAATTATTCATTATCTCCTTTCTTCAAACCAAGATTTAGCTACATCGTGGTTTTTTGTTTTTAATATCTTAAACTTATCTGAGTTCACAAAAGAGGAATACCAGGAAGCTATTACTAACTACATTCTTTTTTTTGAAGATGAGACGGTGCCATCAGATCGTTCAATTAGTGATGATTTTGATTGTGTAGTTCATACATACTGCAACAAAAAAGAAAACGATGATCCGGAAAGCAACTTTATATGTCCTTTGACAGAGCTTAAACTACTTTCGTTTAACGGAAAGACGGTTTATAAAACTAAGATTAAGCCAGAGAATATAAACTTATATGTAGCTTTTGCAATACTAGTCAACGAAGCAAAAAAAAGAGATTCCATGGAAATTAAAATTTCTGATATTGAAAAGGCCACCTGTAATTTGGGGAGAGCTTTTAATATGGACAGTATTTCAATCACAAAAATACTAGATGATCTAAGAAACCAGGGATTGATAAGAGTTACTAGGACGGCTGGATTAGATATAATTAAAATCATCAACAAAGATAAAAGTTTTATTAAATGTGTTTTAGATTACTATAATTCTATTAGATAGTGGTGTTTTAATGGCAAAATTGTTAGATTATATCAAGGTATTTGATAATTTCCAGTATGCGATTAATATTGGATATGATCTGTATTCTGATGACAAAATCAAAAACTATATACCCACATCCAGTGCAATTGATATTATTGAAGATATAATGTTGAGCACTTCAGACACATCAACTGACCGCGCAAGAATTTTTACTGGTGCTTATGGAAAGGGAAAATCTCATTTAGCATTAGTATTACTCGCAATGATTTGTAGAAACGATGTAGATCTGTATTCAAATATACTTTCAGTAATATGTCAAACTAAACCAGAGCTTTGTGAGTATATCAAACAGTATCACAAACAAGGGAAAAAACTATTGCCTGTTGTCATTCAAGGAAATGGAATGGGTATTAGGCAGTCATTCCTGTATGGTCTGAAAAAATCTTTAGATGAAGCTGAATTAGACGACTTTATGCCGGAGACCTATTTTGAGGTAGCAATTAAAACTATAAATACGTGGAAGGATGTGTATCCTAATACTTACAAAGCATTCAATAAAGCAATCAACTGTTCTGTAAAAGAATTTGTAAACGAATTAGCTGCTTTTAACAATTCCTTCTATAAAAAATTTACAGCTGTTTATCCGTCACTAACATCTGGAAGCGAGTTTAATCCTATTCAAGGGTTAGACATTGTTTCGTTATATAAAGACGTAGCTTCAAAAATCAACAAGTATGGATACAATGGAATATTTGTTGTATTCGATGAATTCAGCAAGCTCTTAGAAGGCAACATGAAAAAAATCAGCGGTGAAGAAATCAAAGCTCTCCAAGATTTTGCTGAATACTGTAATAGAAGCCAGAGCCAGCAAATACACGTGTTGTTGATATCCCACAAGAATATGCTTAATTATGCTGATGATTTAGCAAAAGCAGATATTGATGCATGGAAAGCTGTTTCTAACAGATTTAAGCCAATAGAATTAAGTACAACCATGGCTCAAACTTATGATTTAATGTCAAAAGTTATGGTTTATGATGATGATTGGAAAAAAGCATTTGTTGATGATAATAAATCCGATTTTAATTCTTGTATATCTTATTGGAGAAACGAGAGCGCTTTTTCGGATTTGACAGAAAAAGATATAGAAAACATCTGTTATAATTGCTATCCATTATCTCCAATCACAACTTTTATATTACCGAGAATTTCTGAAGAGATTGCACAGAACGAAAGGACATTATTCACTTTTCTATCTTCGGATAATCAGAAATTCAGTTTACCTAAGTACTTATCAAAAGCAAATGCCGAATCTTTTAGTTTGGTTACTCCAGATTTGATTTTTGATTATTTTGAACAATTATTCAAATCTGAAACATATGAGAAGCCCGTGCATAAGTATTGGAAATTGGCTACAACAGCTATTGAAAAATTACCTAAGAATAGTACTCTCGAAATAAAAATCATTAAGTCTTTAGCACTTATTTATATTATTAACAGATTCGATGTTTTACCGCCAAGCTCGGAAATAATATCGAAATCATTTAGCTTTGGAAAAATAACAAGCCCAAAAGTTATAAAAGCCTTAAATATGCTTGTTCAAAGCGGGATAATAATAGATGTTGAGAATAAAAATCAATTAAGAATTGCGGAGCAATCAGATACAAATATTCAGGAATTAATCACAAACGAAGCAGAAAAGGCGAGAATAAAGGTAAACATTGAAACGGTATTGAATGATATTGTTAAGAACACGGTATTGTATCCCAATCAATACAATGATGAAAACTGTGTTGTAAGATATTTTAAATTGAGATTTGTTTCTGCAAAAAAGGTAATAGAAGCAAATGATATGCTTAATTGTGATGGATCCGAAGAAGCGGGAATAGTATACGCTGTTTTTGATGATAGCGGAGACATAACGGAAGCAGTAAATAGAATATCAAATTTTGATGATAATAATTTCGTTTTTGTGGTACTAAAAGAAACATCAATTAATACCGAATATATTTATAACTACTATGCCATACAGAAGTATTTAGTGACATGTGATGACCAGGTTTTAGCTGACGAACTGTCATATTCATTATCTATTTGGAAAAGTTATATTGAAGACTTAATAACCAATTATACAAATCCTGAAAATGATTCCGCAGATTACTATCATTGTGGTCAAACAGTTAATATAAGACGTAAATCCGATTTGTCTGCTTTGTTGAGTGATATTTGTCATGAAACATATTTCCATATGCCCATTATAAACAATGAGATGATTAATAAAAATAATGTATCATCTCAAACAGCAAATAGTAGATGCAGAATTGTTGAGGAGATACTTCAAAATGAACTGAAACATGATCTTGGATTTGAAGGAAATGGACAAGAACGTACTATTATGAGAAGTGCTCTTTCAATGCAAAACATACTTGTTTCTGATGAAAAAGCAACAAGAATTATTCCTTCAAATTGCAATAATAACAACCTGTGCTATGTTTTGGCTGTAATTAAAGAGTTTATCCTTTCTACTTCAAATGATGGACCTAAATCATTTAGAGAGCTTTATCACACGCTTACATCGGCAAGTGGACATATAGGAATGAAAAAGGGCTTGATTCCCATTTATCTTGCCTGTGTAATAAAGGCATATAAAAAATATACAGTTATATCGAAAGGAAAAAGAGAGCTAAATCTTAGCGCAAGATTGTTTGAGAGCATAAATGAAAATCCGGATGATTACTATATTTATATTGAGAGCTGGAATGCTGAAAAAGAACGCTATATAAAAAAGCTTCAAGATTTGTTCTCGGCGTACTTAAGAAGCACGGAGTCAGAATTCAGCGATTTTGATTACATTGTAAAGGCTATCCAACGGTGGTTTATGCAGCTTCCGCAGTATTCTTTACAGGCACAAAGAGTTTTTGATGCTAATGATCAATTAATTACAATTGACAGAAATACTATTGCTTTCATTAACTCTTTTAAGGCAAACGAGATAAATGCACGTGAACTACTTTTTGAAAAAGTATTTAGAATATTTGGGTATGAACAATTCAGTGTAGACATTCTCGGCGACATCGAAAGAGCTAAAGAATTATATGATGGTGCAAGACCAAACTTAATTAATCATTTGATTAACGAAATGAAAAAGTTGTTTGGCTCAAAGAAGGATAAAAAGCAAAAATCACTGTATTCTGTTATGCTTGATTGGTATGAGGGCCTAAGCGATGACTCTAAGAATCATATGTATAATGGTGTGGAAAATGATTTGTTGAATGCAATAATGAATATAACGCCAGATGAATCTTTGTTTATTGAAAATATAGCCAGAATTGTTTCAGAATTGAGAATTGATGATTGGGCGGAAGTAACTGTTAGAAACTTTGTAACTTCAATGGAAGCATTTAAGGAAACCGTTGAAAGTTTGAAATACGACAGTACCGCAAAGAAAACTGGAGGTTATAAACTGTACTTTACTGATTCTAACGGAGAGGAAGTTGTTAAGACCTTTGACAAAACAGAGTACTCGGACATGGCGAATGTAATGTATAGTGATGTTGAATCCATGATATCCGAATACGGTGATGCCCTTTCAAAAAATGAAAAGAGACAAATACTAATTGATATTATAAACAATCTTTTAGGATAGAAGGTGGTTAAATGCATTACTTTGACAATGCAGCAACTACATATCCCAAACCAGAAGAAGTGTATGCTTTTATGGATGAGTTCTACCGTAATTATGGTGTAAATGTAGGTAGAGGACAATTCAAAGAAGCATCTATTGCTAATCAAATGGTTGAGGAAACGAAGCAATTATTGCTTAAACTGTTTCATTGTGGGATAGGAAACAAGCAGGTGGTGTTCACGTCATCAGCAACTGAGGCAATTAATTTAGTCTTGAGAGGCCTACCATTAGAAAAGGATGATGTGATATATACTACCTATTTCGAACACAATGCAGTTTTAAGAACACTTCATTATTTGGAAAACAAAATAGGAATCGAGGTTAAATTCTTAAAACCGGATTCTAAAACAATGCATTACGACTATGAATCAATAAAAAAAGAGTTTGAAACATTCAAACCAAAAGTAGTCATTGTTAATCATGCAAGTAATGCTTTTGGAATCGTAGCTCCAATCAAAGACTTGTTTTCGTTAGCGAAAGAGTTTGAAGCGGTTACCATTTGTGATATGGCACAAACTGCCGGTCTGATAGATACAGATTTGATAAATATTAGGTGTGATTATGCTGTGTTTGCTGGGCACAAAACACTTTATGGACCTTTTGGAATCGCTGGTATTATCGCTCCAAAAACATGTGATTTGACACCGCTACTTTATGGCGGAACAGGAACGGAATCGGCCAATCCAGACATGCCGCAAGATCAACCAATTCGATTTGAAGCTGGGAGTCCAAATATATTAGCAATTTCCGGACTAAACGCATCATTGAAATGGATAATAAATACAGGTATCCGCAACATCAGGGAAAAAGAAACAGAAAATAGAAATCGACTTGTAGACTTGTTAAGCAACTACAGTAATATAAAAGTATTTGATTTTCAAAACTGTGAAACAGTAGGCATAGTTTCTTGCGTTTTTGATAATTATTCTAGTGATAGTATTGGACAAGTTCTTTCTGAATTTGACATTGCAGTAAGAACAGGACTTCATTGTGCTCCTAAAGCACATGAATTCTTTGAAACTGCACCAGCTGGAACGGTTAGATTTAGTATTGGTTACTATTTTAACGAGGACGGTTTATTTATCCTAAGAAGAGCTTTAGAGCATATTGAAACGGAGGGATAATATGAATTATGATAAGCTCAAAGAAATCCTAAACAATGGCTTTTCCAAGTTGGAAATCGAATCGTTTCTTGGGAAAAAGCTATGTTCTGCAATTATTGAATGGTCCGATTCTGAGGAATCTAATACAAAAACATCTTTAGTCGAATTGCTTGTAAATATTTATGGTTATGAGGTTTTTAAGAATATAGAATTTAGAAAGCGTTTTTTTAAATCTGTTCCTAAAGAAGATTTGGCCTATTTGTTAGATGATTACGATTCTGAGTATTCAAAACTGGCGGATAAAGCATCAAGAATTGATTTTTCTAACCAAACGTTTTATAGCAGATTAATTAAAGATTATTTTGATTGCAAAGATTATAATTTTGTTGAATATAATCCTGAGCCTGCAAACGAAGAGATAAATGGTTCAAACAATAAATTCTTTGAGCTTTTTGATTATCAATATTTAATTAAGCAGCAAGCTGTCTTTGAATTATCAAAAACGAACAATAGACTAGGTAGAAAAATCTTAATACATATGCCAACTGGTACAGGTAAGACAAAAACAACTATGCATATAATTGCTCATTACTTGAATTTTATAAATATAAAGGGATTCATCGTTTGGATCGCACACACAAATGTTTTACTTGAGCAGGCATTAGATTCGTTTAGGAGTGTCTGGGGACATTTAGGCCTTTCAAGCGTTCCTGTGCAAAAAAGTTGGGGAGTAGATAAACATGAAATTAATAATGGTATTATGTTTACTACCATTCAATCTCTTCAAAGCATGAAAAAAAATGATGAAAATTGCTTTAGGAAATTGTGTGACTCGGCTACTCTAATCGTATATGATGAGTGTCATAAGATTGGAGCTGAAGAAACAAATAAGGTGATAACGGAATTATCTAAATCCACATCTGAATTGAAAAAAGATTTCATTGGATTAACAGCTACTCCAGGAAGAACAACTGAAGTATCTCTTGAAAACAGAATATTTAATGAGTTTTTTGATAGGAAGATTGAAATAGATATTGATTTAGTAAAGAAAATTAGCCAAGGGAAATTTGAAGCAATTAATAGCTCTCATACTTCAGATGTTATAGCCTATTTTCAACAACGCAAGATCCTTTCAAAACTACAAAAAGAGCAAATTGAATATGATATACCAGATGAAATTGTTAAACTAATAAAAAAGGAATCTTCATCTAGAGATGAGGATTATTCGGATGCATTAATTAATATAATCGCTGAAAACAAAGCGAGAAATACAGCCATACTGAATAGATTGAAGGTGTTAAATCAACAATGTAAACCAACCATTGTTTTTGCATGTTCTCTTGATCACGCAAAGATGTTGTCTGCTTTTTTAAATATTGAGAATATTCCAAATGCATTGGTCCATGGAAAGATGCTGCAAGCTACTAGACAAACGGCTATTTCAAGTTTTAAGGACAGAAACAATCCTGTAAACATAATTATCAATTATGATGTTCTTACAACTGGATTTGATTCAACTAATATTGAGTGTGTTTTTATAACTAGACCAACAAAATCTGTCATTCTTTATAGTCAAATGATAGGGCGGGGACTACGTGGACCCATGATGGGTGGCGGAGAAAAATGCTTATTAATTGATGTTAAAGACAATCTTTCTGCATTTAATGAAAATGAAGCATTTTCTCATTTCAATAATTATTGGAGGTAAAATAAGATGGAGAATAATAATACAAGAGAGACAAATAATGGAGAAGAATTATATCAGATAGAGACTATGGCGGATGGAGTCCGAAATACCGGATACAAATCTACATATAATGCTATTGCTGAAATAGTTGATAATAGTATAGAATCATCTGCTAAAAACGTATTCATTATTGGGCGCCAGGATTTAGTGTTGAACCAACAAAGTATAAAAGAATTTGCATTTTTAGATGATGGTAAGGGCATGGATGAAGCTATACTTGCAAAGTGCCTGAAAATTGGTTTTACTACACGTGAAAAAAGGACTGGAATGGGAAGATTTGGTGTAGGATTACCCCAAGCATCGTACTTTGTAACTCCACGAGTAGAGGTCTATTCATGGCAAAACGGAATAGAAAACTGCAAATGTGTTTATGTCGACCTTGACCTAGTTTCTCTTGGCGACCAAACAAGAATAATGGGGCCATTCGAAACTGATCTCCCTGATGATTATAAGAAGTTTATAAAATTTAACACACCCGAAAAAAGTTTTGACTTTAGTGAACACGGTACTTTAGTTCGCTGGCCTAAGTGTGATAGAGTAGATCATAAAAAGTGGAACACCTGTAAAAGAAATATCGCAGAGGATTTGGGAAGAAAACATAGGTGGATGCTTTATAAAAATGAAATAAGTATTTCTACCGTTGAAATTAATGATTTAGAAACCTTTGAAACAATTCTGCCTAACGATCCGTTATTCTTGATGGAAAAATCCCAGTTTTGTGTTAAAGAGAATCTTTCTGATATTGATGCTTCTTGTCAAAAATATGATGAAGCATCCGGCTATACGGAATCAATGTTTGAGCCTTATAAAACAGAAGAAAACGATACCGGAATAGTTGAAAAACAAGTCTATTATTTTGATAAAAATGGCGATAAGAAGTTTTCAACTGTAACCATCCGCTTTTCAATCGTAAAAGAAAAGTATTATGATAAAAAATATATTGCCAAAGATCCAGGCAATCTTCCGTATGGAAAATGCGCCAGAAAGAATCAAGGTATTTCAATTGTGAGGCAGGGGCGAGAAATAGATTTTGGCAGTTTTGATTATTATGAAGAAGCAGTTAGGACTAACAACAGGTGGTGGGGATGTGAAATATCATTTTCATCAGATTTGGACGAAGCATTTGGTATAGCCAATAACAAGCAACAAGTTAATCTTAAAAGGATTGATGATGATGATCTGGCTGATTTTGATGGGAATGAACCAATGTGGGTTCAATTAAGGGATACAGTTGCAGGAACCATCAGCGATATGGCGAAGATTAATTCTGAAAGGAGAAGTGGAACTAGATCAAATTCTACTACTGCTACTGCAACTACAGCAACTTCGGAAACCGTTAAGGCTGCAGAAGCAGAAAATCCTGATATACTAGTCCCTCAGGAAAAAGTACCAGAGATAACGCCGGAAATTAAGATCAAAGTTGAAAAAGAGTTGCGTGAAGAAGGATTTACCGATGATGTTACAGATGATCTAATTGTGCAATATCTAGATTCGAATACTCGCGTAAGATACGTTAACCATGGAACTAGAGGCGCTTTCTTGGATTTCAAGGAAGAATTAGGAGTTTTAAAGGTTATAGTTAACAAGGATCATCAGTTTTATCAGGAGTTTGTTCTAGAAGCATATACCGATGAAAATATGCAAGTAACTTTTGAGTTGTTTCTGGTTTCTCTGATTAAGACAGTTCATCAGTTGAAAGGCCCATATCCTCAGGCAATGGATAGATTAGTTGATGAAATAAACACAAAATTAAAGGCATATTTGAAACAGGAGTAAAATGGTAGAAAAGAAGAGGGAGGTTATATGGGTATTCTAACAACAAGTGAAACCCAGAAGAGCATTGTTGCAGAAATACAAAATGCCACGGATTCAATACAAATCATTTCAGCTTTTTGCAAGACAAATACGGTGAAATCTTTGATAGATGATAATATCTGTAGAGAGCTGACATCCAAAAAGCTTCTTGTTAGATTTAGACTATCAGATATTTTAGCTGGGGCATGTGACATCGATTTATACGACTACTGCAAAGACAATGGCTGGGATTTGTACATAAGATTTGATTTGCATGCTAAAACGTATATCTTTGATAAAAAAAGGTGCATAGTTGGCAGTTCAAACCTTACTAATAGTGGATTAGGTATTGGCAAAGAAGGTAATGCTGAGTTTTCTGCATGTGCAGATGTGGAAGACAGTGATATAGAGAAAATTGATTTTTTATTTAATCATTCATTAAAAGTTGATGATAATCTGTTCGACAGAATGAAGGACGAATTTGAAAAAGCAAAGCAGTCACTAGTTCCTGACATGAATGTAACTACAAAGCGTTGGAGTACAAAAATATACGAAAAATCTGCTCCGTGCTTAGATGTTTTATTTTCGTATAGTTTTCCAAAAACGAATCAACCAATTCTTGATGATCGTGATTCGATTGACTTTTTGGATTGTTCATTCCCAGCTAGTATTAAAACGATCAAAGATTGCTTTTTGTGTAGCAATTGTTACTTGTGGCTAAAGAAGGTTTTGTCTGAAAACAACGGCTGCTTGTATTTCGGTGCATTGGCTGAATTATTGCATAACACTTTGTTTAGTGATCCTAAACCATATCGTAAGGATGTTAAAGAGTATCTCGCGAATCTCTTATCTTGGATTGAATTCTTTGAGATTGACACCATAAAAATAGACAGGCCTAATTATTCGCAACGTGTACAACTAATTAAATAGGAGAAACAATATGAAAAAGACTGTAACAGCATGTATTATTGATGTGCTCACTGATGCGAAAAAAGGCTTAACAATTAATGAAATATATGATGAGATCATCAATCGTAGTTTATACGAATTTGGCGCAAAGAATCCCAAATCTGTTGTAAGTTAGGAAGTCAGACGCCACTGTGTAAATGTTAAAGAAGTATTCAAAATATTGGCTAATAAGTATTGATTAAAGCGGACACAAGCAGTGCCCGCTTATTATTATGAAAAAGAAGAGAAAAGAATACGGATATTCTTTATTTAGTGGAAATTCTATCAAATCCTGAAACAGTTAATAAATGTAAACAAAAAAGTGAAAGGAGAATCAAAATGATAGAATTTTTGTTAGCGTTAATGCTTTATATCGTTTTCTGCGATAAATGATTTGCCCGATTTAAGATGTAAGGAGGTGATAATCGACTAAACATAGTTGACTTTTTAGCAAAATGACCATATAATTATATTGTTTCCTTTCTTGCTTTGTGCAGTTAGAGGAAACGTACTACACCCTTTTTGTAAGGGTCTGAAACCGATAAATTCGTTATGGTCTGTTAATAACCGAAACGTACTACACCCTTTTTGTAAGGGTCTGAAACCTCTGTACTCATCTCCATACATACCTACTGCGAAACGTACTACACCCTTTTTTGTTGGGAAAAGACAAAAAAGACCACCGATTTTTCGGTGGTCTTTAACTTTTTTATTAAACATTGGAAATTCTATCAAATCCTGACACAGTAAATAAGTGTAGAGCAAAAAAGAATTTTATAATTCTTTAAAAATCTTTTGAAATTTTGGAAATTTCATCAATTCCTGACGCAGTAAATAAGTGTAAGAACAAAATTATTATTTTTGAAAGGTTGTGTTTAGTATGACTAATACTTTAAGAGGACTTTTAGGAGCAACGGTTACCGGCGGCAAGTATGAGCCGTTTTATTATGAGAACAGGATTAGCGGTGTGGAAGACAATTCCATGTATTATGACTACCGTTTTAATCCTGATGACACCCCGAAGATCGAGAATGTGTATTGGTTTGAATGGACTGACTCCGATTACTATAGCTGATATGTTGTTTTTGCTCTTTATGCCTATGACAGAATATTGTTTATAGAAAGTGAGGTGATGCTTAATTTGAAAACCTTGTCATTGGCAATATAAATATGATATAATTTTATAAACGAAAAAGGAGGAATAAATCATGAATCAAAAAATCTTTTTTATAACTATTTCTATGCAATCACAAGATAATCTTAAATGCTTACCCTATAGAAAGGAAGATACCGGCGAACTTTTCACCAGGCCCTGCAGTTTCCCGGGAATAGCAATGCTTGAAAACTGTATTCTCGGCGATGAAGACATAAAGATAGTTACCGTCAGAACAAATGATGATAACAACCGTACAAATGAAAACTATAATTTATTCAAAAGAGAACTTCAGGCGTTATCTGCCGATTTGGGACGGGACCTTGCTATCAATGAAGAAATCATCATCCCTCATTCTGAAAACAAGGATAAGCAATTCCAATTGTACAAGGAAATTTGCTCACATTATGAAGATGGAGCCGACGTATATATGGATATCACCTATGGAACAAAGGTAACATCTGCCTGCCTTTTCTCAACCCTGACTTACGCAGAAAAGATTTCAAAATGTGATATCAAGGGAGTGTATTATGGCAAGATTCCTTACGGTAATGAAACGTTCGGTGAATTGTATAACGTAAGTTGTCTTTACGAACTTTCGATGCTTGCGAATACTGCCGATTTTATGACGAAGGAGAGATTTGATTCACTTGTAAAGGACTTGTGGGGGTAATGCTATGCAGGAACGTGAGTATAGAGCGTCTGAATTTGCAAAAAGGGTTGACGAACTCGGTATTGCTGCTGTAAAAGCAAGAGATACCGAGGATTACCTTTCTGCTTATAGAAAGCTTTACGAATACATCAAGAAGAATTATTTCGAGTACCATGTTAAAGAAAAAAGCTGGCACGACAAAGCACTTTGGATAGAATATCAAAATATGTTGAATGGTAAAACGGATGACATCCTTAGCGATGAAATTGAAATTCTATATATTGAGTATTATGCTTTGCTTGAAAATTTGGACTCTATTTTAAAAAAGGTTATAAATAGATTTGACTTTGGAAAGATTGGAAAAAGCGACGTTCCTTTTTTTTCATATATAAAAAAAGATTTGGAAGGGACAGCTACAGAAGGATATAATAATTATTCAACTCAAAACAATTCGTTGAATTCAAATGAGGAGGATTTACTTGAACGAATAAAGAGTTTTTGTGCGAGTATGGATTATCCTTTGCTTTCAAAAAAAGGCGTTAAGATAATTTCCGAGAAATTTAACATTAGTGAAAAGAAGATTAGAAAAATCTGTGAATTAGGCGCTTTTTCATTTATGAGCATAGATGATGTTCAATACGACAATGAAGGAAATCAATTGGACAATTCAATTCTCGACTCAAACACAAACATAGAATTAGAGGCTGAAGGACACGAAGCTTTTGTCATTAATAAAGAGAGCGGAAGGTCGTTGATGCTGTTTTTAAACAAGCTTTACAGAGACCATTTTAATGAAAAACAAAAACTGGTGTTTCCGAGATGGTATACAAATAACTTTATAAATTCAACTATTGCCACGACAAAAAGAAATAACTGTTCAAATGATGAAAGAATTAATTATAAGAATAATGAGTGGTTTATTTCTGAGTATTGGGATAATATCAAGATTCCTTATTGGCACAAAGAGTTAGCAAAACCTGAATATTTATGTATTGACGGCTATATCTTTGAATGGTTTGAAAGAATAAGAAGAATTATCCTTGACAAAGAAATAGCAGAGTATTTAGGAATTTCATCGTCGAACTTCATTAAAATACGTGACAAATTAATAGATTTTGTTTGGGAAAAGTTCGAGGAGGTATATAAGCGTGAGCAAGAATGATAACATCAAATCCAAAGCAAAAGCACTTGGCTTGAAGTCAACGTTTCAGGTTGGCGACGAGGTCGTTATGACTTCTTTCGGTAAAGGTAATAAAGCCATCGTTGAAAAGATTGTACGTGGAACCGACGTGCAGTCTGTTCCGACTGAGCCGAACTTCAGCGCTGAAATCGAAGGTAAAAAATTTGACCTTGTCGGCAGAGCTCATATTCAGACAAAGTCGGACAATCCTCAGTATTCAAAGAAAAGAACCGGCGACGATATGATAGGCGCAAAGGCGGCACTTGAAAAGAGATTCTTCGGCGGTACGTTTGACGACAATATACATATTCAGCTCGCTTACAATGTTCTTGATATTGAAAAGATTCTTTCTGTCCATATCAACAATATTGTTTACACGCTTAATAACATACGAAGAAAAGACAACGCTGAAGATGACGATTTTATCGGCTATATGAGTACCAGAAACGACTACGACACCTTTATTGAACCGAGAAAGCACAACATTAGCGAAGACGCTGCTAAAAGCATTGACAAATCAAGAGCCTCGTTTGAAGAGTATCTTCAGCCGCCGGTAAAGGATTGTCTGCATTATTTCGGAAACACCTTTTTTGCTCCCCGTGAGATTGAAAAGACATACACGGATAATCGCGGCTTTGAAAGGAAGAAAAAAGTTACCGTAAACTCGCTTATAGACGAGAAGGAAATATACTATATTTTTGCCCTCCTCGGCGGACTTCGTCAATTCTGTACCCATGACAACAAAAGCGGCAGAAACTGGCTTTATTCTCTCGAGGAAAACGGAATAAACTCTGATGCAAAGGCGGTACTTGACAAGTACTATAATTCTGCAGTTGCAAGGATTGACGAAAGCTTTGTTGACAACGCATCTAAAACTAATTTCAAGCTGATTTTTAATGCAATGGATGTCAGCGACGAAGCGCTTCAGGACAATATAGCAAAGGCGTTTTACAAGTTTACGGTTTGTAAGAGCTTTAAAAACATGGGCTTTTCAATTAAAAAGCTCCGTGAACAGCTGCTCGAACTTCCTGAATATGAAGGGCTTAAAGATAAGCATTACGATTCCGTGCGCTCAAAGCTTTATCAGATTATGGACTTCGTTATTTATCTGAGTTTCAAAGATGAAAAGTTTAAGAAGGATAATGAAGAAAAGATTAATAATATCGTTAACGAACTCCGTGCGACCTTGAACGAAGAGGATAAAGGCAGAGTATATGCCTCTTATGCCGAAAGGATGAAATCTGAGCTTAAACCGGCAATTGCACGCCTTAAGTCTGATATTGACAAAATTAAGGACAGCAGGGTGAAAGAGTTTGAACTTGATGCGTCCGTAAAATATAGACTCTCAAAGGTCGTAGAAAGTGTGCGCCTTAAGGATAGGGCAACATATTTTACAAAGCTCATATATCTGACTACTCTGTTCCTTGACGGCAAGGAGATTAACGACCTCCTGACTACTCTTATTCATCAGTTTGAGAATATCGCAAGTTTTATTGATGTTATGAACGACAGAGGTATTGATTGCCGTTTTTCGGATGGATATAAGCTTTTTGAATCCTCAAAGCAAATTGCGTTTGAGCTTCGCAATGTCAATAGCTTTGCTCGTATGACAAGGACCTCAAAGGATGACGAAAACGCAACGCATATGATGTATATAGATGCTGCAGAGATTCTCGGCACCGATTATACCGAAGAGCAGATTGAGGAGCATCTTAACCTGGAAAAGAAAAGAATGATACCAGGCACGAAAAAAGCGGATATGAACTTCCGTAACTTTATAATCAATAACGTTATAAAGTCATCACGCTTCAATTATCTTGTCAGATATTCCAATCCTAAAAAAATCAGAGCGCTCGCCGATAACGAGGGTGTAATCCGTTTTGTCCTGGGCGAGTTGCCGGATGCGCAGATTGACCGTTATACTTTACTTTGCGGCTTCAATCCCGATGCCGACCGGCAGGAAAAAACGGACAAACTTGCAAAGGCAATTACTGGTTTGAGGTTTAACGATTTTGAAAATGTTAAACAGGGCGCAAATACTGAGGGCGAATCTCAGGAGTCAATTGACAAGGCACAGAAGCAGGGACTGATTTCTTTGTACTTAACCGTTCTATATCTTTTGACAAAGAATCTTGTTTATGTAAACTCACGCTATTTTCTTGCATTCCATTGTCTTGAGCGTGATGCGCAGCTGCTTGGAAGCGGTGCTGGGCATCATGAGCCTTATGTTGCTCTTACTCAGCGCTTTATTAATGAAGATAAGCTCAATGAGCATGCCTGCGAATATCTTAAGACCAATATTGCAAATTCGGATGAATATACAATTAGAATATTCCGCAATAATGCTGCTCACTTGAGTGCTGTTAGAAATGCAAATCTGTATATTGACAAGTTGAAGGAATTTAAATCGTACTATGAGATTTATCATTTCCTTTCTCAAGAGAATATTTACGGTAAATATTGCGTTGATAAGAAATATGTTACAGCCGATGAAAATGGAAGTAAAACAATAAGTGTTAAAATTAGCAAGGATTATTGTCCTCAGGTATATATCGACAAGTCGCTTGAATACTTTGACAAGCTCAATAAATATGGTACGTATTGCAAGGACTTCACGAAGGCACTCAATTCGCCATTCGGCTACAACCTCGCAAGATATAAGAATCTGTCTATCGAGGGCTTGTTTGACCGAAACCGTCCCGGAGACAAAGGTGAGAACACGTTTGAGGACTAAACAATGAATAAACGGCGGATTTGCCTAAACGGCATCGGGCAAATCTGCCAAAAAACAGATAAAATTTTTCCCCTCATCATTTTGAGGTTTTGTACTACACCCATTTTGCATGGGTCTAAAACTCGGCTCGTTGCGGTCGATTTTCGTGTTTTGGTTTTGTACTACACCCATTTTGCATGGGTCTAAAACGAAGCAGTATGCAACTTGACGGTCTTTAATGTTTTGTACTACACCCTTTTAGTAAGGGTCTGAAACTTTAAGCACTCCACACTGTCAAGTAAAATAGCGAAACCTACTACACCCTTTTAGTAAGGGTCTGAAACCTCTGTACTCATCTCCATACATACCTACTGCGAAACGTACTACACCCTTTTAATAAGGGTCTGAAACCTGTGGTCTGCTCCACCATTTTGGTTTCTCTAAGAAACGTACTACACCCTTTTTGTAAGGGTCTGAAACCTCTGCTATGAATTGGAGTCTGCCGAGCCGTGAAACGTACTACACCCTTTTCAAAAGGAAAGACATCAAAAAAAGACCACCGAATATTCGGTGGTCTTTAACTTTTTTATTAAATATTGGAAATTCTATCAAATTCCGACACAGTAAATAAGTGTAAGGCGAAAATGATTTTCAATTTTTTAAAAAACTTTTGACAATTTGGAAATTTCATCAATATTCAACACAGTTAATAAATGCAAGAACTAAATCATTATTTGAAAGGTTGGTTTGATTATGACTAAAACGTTGAGAGAAATATTGGAGGCAGCAGCTGAAAACAACAGTTATGAACTGTTCAGTAACGAGAACCGGATTGATGAAGAGGAAGGCCTATCCATGGATTATTACTATTCTAATCTGTACGACAGTCCGAACGGTGGAAATGTGATTTGATTATATTGAACGGGTAAGATTTTTTCGCCAAATCATTACTAAATAAATAAGTGTACGGTAAAAGATTTTAAGTTTTTAAAAATATTTTGGAAATTTGGAAATTTCATCAAATTTCGACACAGTAAATAAGTGTAAGAACAAAATCAATACTTTTTTGAAAAGGGGTAATTTTATGTACGTTAATTTAAGAGAAGTTTTAGGACCCAGCGAGTGCGGCGGAAGACATGACCGTTACTTTGAAGAAACGAGGCTTATCGGCGTAAGGTCAAGCAGGGACGTCTTTGAGGATTCATATTACAATCCCGACATGGAGCCTATGTTTGACGAATACACCGACTACGAGGTTGACCGTGATTATATGTATTATTTTGGCGATGACGAGATTACATATAGCTCAAAGCTATACAATTAATTGTGCAGCTTTGGCGGTTAAAAAAATAAAGAAAGGACGATTGATATGAACAATGCTTTAGGCGCGACCAATGTCGCAAAAAAAGAAAAATACCTTGAAAGGTACAACATGGCTGTTATAATCGACTTGAGTAATGATGACTATTTTGAATTGTCGTGCTTAAATCTGAAAATAGTGCCTGAAATAGAACTGCACTCCAAAATGCCGGATTTGAATTTTATATCAACCAGTCAGGAAAACGCCATGGAAATGAAAAAATTAATTCCGTTTGTACTTAAATGCACCAAGGCGTTTTATAACCGCAAAACGCACTCTATCGAAACGGTTATATTGCCCAACCCGTATTTTAAAGAGGTTTTTATCCTTGACGAAGCGGTCGAAAAGCTAATGGAGTATATCGACGCCCTCCTTGACTTTAATGAAAAGCAAGGTAAAAAGGTTGAAGATTATGTGCCTTTTGACATATCGGCGGTGGCGCTTATGATTGACACCGGAAATAATTGATTAACATATTTTTATCACGAAAGGAAGTTTTATTTATGGCTGAAAATGCAGGAAGAGTTTACAACTTAGGAACCATGATGGTTGCAGGAAACGAAGAAAAGATAATGGACCTGGTGCGACAAGGCGCAGAGTTTGTTATTAAGAGTAAGTGGGACAGCGGTGTCTTGGAAGATGAATACTGGGCGTTTGACGGCGAGAAATTCTATATAGGATACATCGACGACAAATTAACTTTGGAGGAATTAGCTGCCAGAGCTGATAATACCCGAAACTGTTATGAAGTAAGTGTTTTATTTAACGGTGAAAACTATTTTACTGTAACTATAATATGAAAAGAAAGGGAGAACAAACAATGAAAGAAATTAAATGTCCGAAATGTGGAGAAGTATTTAAGGTTGACGAGTCAGGCTATGCTGCTATCGTTAAGCAGATACGTGACAGAGAATTTGAAAAGGAAATCAAGAGCCGACAGGACTCTTTTGACACTGAAAAAGAGAGCGCTGTAAAACTTGCAGTTGCTGAGGCAAATGCAGCTAAGGAAAAGGTTATCGCCGAGCTTCAGGCACAGCTTAAGTCAGGCGAATCCGACAAGCAGGTTGAGATTGAGAAGGCAATTGCCGACAAGGATAAGGAGATTGCCGCTAAGGAGACCGAAATCGCACGCCTTAAGGGCGAAATAGAGCTTGGTAAAACAAATGCCGACCTTGCGGTTAACAAGGCCGTGCAGGAAAAGGATAAGCAGATTATCGAACTCGAAAACAAGCTGCAGCTTGAGAAACGTGAACACAGCTTGAGCGAGAAAAATCTTGAAGAAAAGTATAAGAATGAACTTACTGTCAAGGACGAGCAAATCGCATATTACAAGGACTTTAAGGCCCGTCAGTCAACCAAGATGATTGGCGAAAGTCTTGAGCAGCACTGTGAAATCGAGTTTAACAAACTGCGTGCTACCGGCTTCCAGAATGCCTATTTTGAAAAGGATAACGATGCAAGAACCGGAAGCAAGGGTGACTTTATTTACCGTGAGACGACTGACGACGGCGTTGAATTCATATCGATAATGTTCGAAATGAAGAACGAAATGGACGAAACTGCCACGAAGCACAAGAATGAAGACTTCCTGAAGGAACTCGACAAGGACCGCAGGGAAAAAGGCTGCGAATATGCAGTGCTTGTGTCTATGCTTGAAGCTGACAACGAGCTTTACAATACCGGTATTGTTGATGTGTCATACAAGTACCCGAAAATGTATGTTATCCGTCCTCAGTTTTTTATCCCGATAATCACTATTCTGAGGAATGCGGCGGAGAACTCTATCCAGTACCGTCAGGAACTTGCGACCATCCGTGAGCAGAACATAGATATCACTAATTTTGAAGCGCAGATTGAGGACTTTAAGGACAAGTTTGGTCGGAATTACAGAATTGCGAGCGAGAAGTTCTCAACCGCAATCGACGAGATAGACAAGTCCATTGCCCACCTCGAAAAGATAAAGAAGGCGCTGCTTTCTTCTGAAGACAACCTCAGGCTGGCTAATAAGAAAGCAGAAGACCTGACCATTAAAAGGTTGACAAAAGGCAATCCGACAATGGCGAAGAAGTTTGCCGAACTGCGAAAGGAGGTAGAATAATTCGCTTGAATGAAGTTTGAATGAACGATTAGTGTTTTTATATATACACCAAAGTCCCACGAATGGTATTTAACTCAATCAAATCCGTTTTACAAATTGAATAACAAATGATATAATCTCCTCACGTGCGAACAAATGTTCTTAGTGTGAGGAGATGATTTTTTTGAAGAGAGTTAAGTTCGTCTATGACAACATGCATATTATGTATGACAAGGGAAAATTCTTTCTCGTGCCGACTGATATTTTCGATTACAATTTCAAACCTAGAGCGCTCGCAGTGTATATGTATCTCTCAAAGCTCAGCGACAGAAACGGGGAGTCATATCCTTCACGCACAACTATCAGCAACAACTGTCATATTTCCGTTACGACTGTTGATAAGGCGCTCAAAGAGCTGACCGACGCAGGAGTTGTGAAAATCACTCATCAGTATAATGAAACCGGTCAGACCGTGAATTACTATCAGTGCATTAAGAGGTAGGGGGATTATTAATTGCACTACCCCGTATTGAAATCTTATTACAAACTATATAACGCATGTCCGATTGAGGTTTATTACAGTATTTGAAGTTGATTTTGAATATCAATTATTTAAGGGCTTTCAGAGCGGATTGGAACAGGGGACGGCAAACTGACCGAAGGAATCGTTAAAATCGGTTTACGGGCATTTTTGAGAGTGATTTGGGCAGACGTGAACGCGGCCGCACATGTGATAAGCGCATTAATCGGAAGAATACTGTACTTTTTCGGGGGATTTTTGACGGTGCTGTTTTGTGCTTGTTTTGGCATGTTTCGAAGAGTCGATTTTCAAGCAGGTTAAAAGCAAGGCACCTTTTAGCGCCTTTGCAGACATACATCAGCCGGCAATGCCGACTGTTACAGCGTTTTCGGAAACATAAAATGATGTCATTTTGTATGCGCTTTTTTCGGA
>JAEEGL014225964.1_pt1 | contig 24892 bp, 16 predicted proteins | sample 9134231 | NCBI WGS metagenome assembly JAEEGL01 (sample SAMN16246548, study PRJNA631951) | gut metagenome | biome: gut microbiome; feature: rumen; material: fiber-attached | host: Bos | place: Iran: Karaj | collected 2018-10
AAGATGGATGCGAACCCCACAGAGCTGATCCCAGAGGAGCTGCGTAAACCCGGTGAGGGCGGCAAGGGTATCGAGATCGACCTGAACGAGGGCATCGATGCCGTGCGCAAGGAACTGAGCAAGTATCCCGTATCTACGAGGGTAAACCTTCGCGGCACGATTATCGTAGCCCGCGACATTGCCCACGCCAAATTGAAGGCACGCCTGGATGCCGGCGAGGGTCTGCCCGAATACTTCAAGAAATATCCCGTACTCTATGCAGGACCGGCCAAGACGCCGGAGGGCTATCCCTGCGGCTCGATGGGCCCCACCACGGCCAACCGTATGGATCCCTACGTAGACGAGTTCCAGGCCAACGGTGCCTCGCTGGTGATGATTGCCAAGGGCAACCGCTCAGACGTGGTGACCGAGGCTTGCAAGAAGCATGGTGGTTTCTATCTGGGCACCATCGGCGGTGTAGCTGCCGTGCTGAGCCAGTCGAGCATCAAGAGCATCGAGTGTGTGGAATATCCCGAACTGGGCATGGAAGCCATCTGGAAGATTGACGTGGAGGACTTCCCCGCCTTCATTCTCGTGGATGACAAGGGTAATGACTTCTTCAAACAACTGAAACCCTGGACTCCATGCGGAAAGTAATATTCCTCTTTGCACTGTTGGCATCGCTGACAGCAACCGCTCAGGACGAGGAGTTTCTGCCAATCAAAGGCGACTGCTTGCCACCGCCCGCCGTTGACGACGTGGCGATGGCTCGTAGCGTGGCTACCCCACGCCGTTTGCCATCAGTCCAGACTAACTGGGATTCCACCCGCATCTATCGGCAGCTGGTGATACTGGTCAGCTTCAAGGGCGACTCCACCTATTTCAAGACGGAGAATCCGAGGGAGTTCTATCACCGCATGCTCAATGAAAGCGGCTTTAATCAGCGAAATGGCAAAGGTTGTTTGGCCGAATACTTCCACGATCAGTCGAGAGGAATGCTACATCTTCAGTTCGATGTGTACGGTCCCTATGCTGTTGACCAAAAGGCACAGCCCTATTCTTCTCCCACCTCTGAGACAAAGAACTATGGTCGTGATGCCATGACAGCAGCCACAAAGATGTTCTTGGCTGAGAACCCAGAGATAGACTTTTCCCAGTATGACTGGAATGGCAATGGCAAAGTAAATCAGGTAATCTATGTTTTTGCCGGCTATGGGGGTAACGTCAATGGTTCCATTGACACCTACGGCTATTTGTGGCCTAACACCTCTTCTTTCAGTTCCATCACGACACCTGACGGGAAAAAGATATCCGAGTATTCATCCAGTGCTGAGCTGTGGCCGACCAAGAGTACCAATCTGTGCGGTTTCGCTACCATTGCCCACGAATTCACTCACAGCCTTGGATTGCCGGACATCTATCCTACTGTGAATAGCGGTGAATATTCCATCTGCGACGAGTGGGACTTGATGGATGGTGGCAACTTTACCAACTACGGATGGTGCCCTCCGAACTATACTGCACTGGAGAGGCATGTTCTGGGATGGCTCGACTTCGTCGATTTGACAGAGCCTACCACAATCACGGGTATGAAACCCGTGGAGGAAGGCGGTGTAGTCTATCGCATCAAGCATTCCGACAGTGAGTGGCTGTTGCTGGAGAACCGTCAGCAGCGCGGTTGGGACTTTGCGGCTCCCGGCAAGGGGCTTGTGGTCTATCATGTGAACTACGACAAGGCGGTATGGGCTGGCAACACGGTCAATAATGATCCCAGCAAACACCGTTTCGATCTGATTCATGCTGACAATCAGGACTATGATGACTGGCTTAACTACTTGATAGCAAGTGGCGCTTCAAGCGCTTATCAACACGCCACGAAATTAAACAGCTGGATTCTCTCCACCTCACCCTACCCTTGGGCTACCGACTCGTCGGCTTTTGTAAACGACGAACTGACTGATGTCTCGACACCTGCCGCACAGATGTTCTATCCCAACCTTGAGGGTGAGATGGCATTCGGAAAGCCCATCACCGGCATTACGATGAGTGAAGACGGACTGATCTCGTTTGACTTCATGGGCGGCGACCATACGGCTATCGAGGCTATCCGTCAGCAGCAGTCGGGCAGCGCACAGTTCTTCGACCTGACAGGCCGCAGACTGTCATCTGCACCATCTTCACGCGTATATATAATAAAAGGTATAGATGGAAGAGTGCGGAAGGTTTTACCCTAACAAACTAAGTTATATTTGAGAGATTATTCATTTTATTCATAAAAAATTCACTAACACAAAAGAATTATGCGAGTAATTATTGAACCGAATTATGATTTGATGTCACAGTGGGCAGCAAATTATGTTGTGAATCGTATCAATGCAGCCAAGCCTACAGCTGAGAAGCCCTTCGTGCTGGGTCTGCCTACAGGTTCTTCACCCATCGGCATGTACCAGGGACTGGTGAAAGCCTATAAGGAAGGACGCGTCAGCTTCAAGCATGTGCTCACCTTCAACATGGACGAGTATGTGGGACTGCCTGAATCACATCCTGAGAGCTATCATTCGTTTATGTTCACCAACCTGTTCAACCATATCGACTGCCCGAAGGAGAATATCCATATCCTGAATGGCAATGCACCCGACCTCGCTGCCGAGTGCGCTCATTACGAGCAGATGATTGAAGAGGCAGGCGGCATCGACCTCTTCCTCGGTGGCATCGGCCCCGATGGTCACATTGCCTTCAACGAGCCGGGCTCTTCTCTTAGCAGCCGCACCCGTCAGAAGACGCTGACCACCGACACGATCATTGCCAACAGCCGCTTCTTCGAGGGCGACATCAACCAGGTGCCCAAGACGGCTCTGACTGTAGGCGTAGGTACGGTGATGGCTGCCAAGGAGGTGATGATCCTGGTGAACGGCCACGCCAAGTGCCGTGCTTTGCAGGCTGCCATCGAGGGTTCAGTCAACCACATGTGGACCATCTCTGCCCTGCAGACCCATCAGCATGGTATCATCGTCTGTGACGAGGCTGCCTGCGACGAACTGAAGGTGGGCACCTATCGCTACTTCAAGGACATTGAGCGCAACAATCTGCTGTAAGCGTTCTACTCCGACCACGAATTACGCTAATTTGACAAATTACGAATTCAAAAGTGGAAGAAAGAATTATTGAGTGCGTTCCAAACTATAGTGAGGGACGCGACATAAACGTGATCAGGCAGATTACCGATGCGATTGAGAGCGTAGAAGGAGTAAGACTGCTGCACGTAGATTCAGGAGTGGCCACCAACAGAACGGTGGTCACTTTTCTTGGTAGTCCGGAAGCCGTGGTCGAGGCCGCCTTCCGTGGTTCGAAACGGGCAGCTGAGGTGATTGACATGCGAAAGCATCAGGGCACTCATCCTCGCATGGGTGCTACCGACGTGCTGCCACTCATTCCCGTCAGCGGCATCACGCTGGAGGAGACGGCTGAGCTGGCCCGCCAACTGGCAGCCCGCCTGGCCCATGAGGCAGGCATACCCTGTTATGCCTACGAGGCTGCTGCGCTGCGCCCTGCGTTCCGCAATCTCGCCGTCTGCCGTGCAGGAGAATATGAGGCCTTGCAGGAGAAGCTGACGAATCCCGAGAAACGGCCCGACTTCATGCCGGAGATGGGAGAAAGCGGGGAAACTGCTTTCCACACAGCTCTTGCGGGAGGCGGTTCCCCCGCCTCCATGATTCCTGAGAGCATTCAGCGGAGCGGCATCACCGTAGTGGGAGCCCGCGACTTCCTCATTGCCGTGAACTGGAACCTGAACACCACCGATACGGCCATCGCCTCTGAGATTGCCTGTGACGTGAGGGAAAAAGGCAGAAAAAAGCGCGAGGGCGATCCTGTTACGGGCAGGCCCGTGCTTGATGCCAATGGACGTCCCGTCATGATTCCTGGTACACTGAAATGTACGAAGGCCATCGGCTGGTATATCGAGGAATATGGCATCGCCCAAGTGTCGATGAACATGACCAACATCAACGTCACACCGCTGCACATGGCCTACGAAGAGGTTTGCCGCTGTGCGAAGAAGCGTGGCGTGGAGGTCACAGGCACCGAGATTATCGGTCTTGTGCCGAAACGAGCGCTACTCGAGGCTGGCCGCTATTTCCTACAGAAAGAAGGGGTAACCGCCGAAGCCTTGGCCGCCGTCGATGAAGAAGTACTCATCAAAAAGGCCGTCAAATCCATGGGACTTGACGACCTGAAGCCTTTCGACCCGCACGAGAAGGTTTTGGAATTCGTGGGGCGCTATTGTTATTGAGAGTCGTTATTTCGTTATTACGTTATTTCGTTATCACGTTATATCGATTTTTCGTTATTACGTTATTTCGTTATAACGGTATAACGACAGGAATTTATCAGAATTTATAATCTACTCCCACGCCGATCACATGGTTGGTGCGGGAGTAGGTGTCTGATCCTGCATAGCCAACGCCGTGGTAGCCGCCGCCAGCTGTGGTGCTTGCGGCAAATGACCTCGTGTAATCACTATAGATAGAGCAGAAGTAACCTACATTCAGGCGAACCTGATCGGTAATGTTCCAGGCACCACCCAAGCCGAACGACCAGCTGTCGCAGGCAAACGAGGTGTTCATCTGATAACCGTCGGCCAGTCCGTAGTCGGTGCGCTGACCGCCACAGCTCACGGTGAACTTGTCGTTGATGTCATACTCAACACCCAGCAGATACTCATTAGTACCAGAAGCCAATTCCTTCTGACGGTCGCCTGCCATTTTAGCATTCTTATCGTCGAAGAAATGGTATTCAGCAGTGGCACGGAGCTTGTCGGTGAACTCATAGCCTACGGCTACCGACAGCAGCGCGGGCATGTCGTAACGGGTCTTGGCACCGTCCTGATAGGGAGCCACCTTGTCGCCAAACTGTGCCAAGGCTGTTGCCCCTTCAATATAGGGCACGGCTGCGGCCGTTGTCGGGTCGGTATTCTTGATTTTTGCAGACAGTTCCTGCGTGTCGTTCTCCGTGTTGATCTTCGTGCGGAACTCATAGCGAGCGGCGATGGTCAGGGGACCTTGGTTGAAATCGATGCTCACGATGGGTGCAAAGCCCCAGCCCTTCTGCAGACAGTCGAGCTGCAGGTTGACCAGTTCAGCCCCGCCTAAAGCGGCGCCGCCTTTGGCGATGAGATGACCACGGTTGAAACCGTCATAGTAGTTGGCACGTAGGCCTACGGCAGCCGAGAGGAAGTCGGTAAAGCGGTAGGCAAAGTTTACCTGCGCACCATAGATATACTGTTTGCCTTCCATTTCCGAGTCCATGTCGTAGGCATTGGGCATGACTCCCTTCTGGGCAAGCATGGCCATCAGGGGCACGCTGAGCATAGGGATGCCTTCGTCATACTTCACGAAGCCACCGCTACCCACGATACCAATCATCGACGAGACGGCCCAGTTGTCTTTCTTATAGGTAGCGAACAAGGCGGGCACAATGGGTGCCGAAGCCTTACCCTCATATTTCTTATTGAAATGCATGCCAGCAGAGCCAGTTGCCGGGTTGGCCAGGAAATTGGGCACGTCAGCCTCGATGTCGCGGTTCTGCCAAGGTTTCTGGAAGTTAAGTGACAGCTGCCATCCCTCGTGTCCGAACACGGTACCTGCAGGGTTCGAGTAGGCGGCATCAACGTCAAAAGTAGCGCCTCGCGCCATCATACGATCAAAAGCAATGTGATAATTGGTGTTGGTCATCAGGCCACCAGCCATGGCCGTTGCTGCAAAGCTCAGAAGAGCAGTAGTCAGCACAAAAAGATTTTTTCTCATTAATTATAAAAAGTATTTTTGTTTGAAACGTCGGCAAAGTTACTAATTTTTTCTTAAATAGTGGAATCTTGGAAAAGAAAAATGAGGAATATGGCCAAAAATGCCATATTCCTCAAGTATGTAACCTTGAATTATTCAAGTTAGATGTCGATGTCACAGCCGAGACCCAGCACGCGGTTTGTACGGGTGAAGGAGTCCTGAGTGGGCGTGGTGCGGTTATAGTCGCCATACTCCGTCTGGAAGAAGCCTGCCTTCAGCGTCAAGTTTTCCATCATCTTATAGTTGGCACCGAAGCCGATGCTATAGCTGTTCACCACAAACGAGATGTCGTTCATGTAGTCGTCAGTCAGTCCGTAGCGAGTCAGCTGTCCGCCCATCGAAATGGTCAGTTTCGGCGTGACATCCCACTCAGCACCGAGCAGGATCTCGTAGGAGTTGTGGCTGAGTTTCTTCTGTGAGTCGCCATACCAACGAGCCTGTTTGTCGAAATAGTAGTGGCCGCCGGCATTCAGGCGCACCACGCTGACAGGGCTCCACATGGCACCCACGGCCACCTGTGCAGGTGTGTCCTCGTTGATAGACTCCTCATCCACATATTTGTTGACGGCATCAATCAGACCAGCCTCAAACACCGTTGACTCGTTCTTCATACGCATCTGCGTCTTGAACTCATACTTAGCAGCGAAGTTGAAATGCTCGTTGAGACGATAGTCAACGCCCACAACAGGAGCAATACCCAGACCGGTCTGGTTACAGAGCAGGTTTACACCCTGCGAATATTTGGGCAGCTCGGCTGCACGCTTCTGTGTATCAGGATCGCTGAGGGCAGCGATACCCGTCTGCAGAGCAGTCTTCATCGCGTTCAACTGTGCCTTGTCGGTCTCGCTCATGGCATCATAGGCTGCGGCGGGTATGCCGTTGATAATGCTCATCATCTCTGTGGCGCGGCCTGACAGTTCCTGCTTCTGCTGAGAGACCTTCAAGAGAAAGTTGGCAAAGTCGTGATCGCCATCGGCCGTGCGCACCTGAATATTACTGATGCGAGCCTTATAGGTAGCATCGCCATAGAGCAAACGCAGACCGCCATAGACCGATAGTTTCTCGTTGATCTTGTAGGCAGCTCCCAACTGGAAACCAAAATAGTACTGGCGTCCCTCCATGTAGCTGTCCATGTTATAACCCGTCACATTGTTCACCATGACATCAGCAGGAGTGGGCAAGCCCATCTTGGCATAGAGCACGGGGGCTGCGGTATTCAACTGTCCAGCCAGACCATCGAGCGTCATGAAACTGCTGGCGATATTGCCCACGGCACGTTCAAATGAACCCAGACCCTCGGCAAACTCACACTTGCCGCCACCGCCTGGCACTGAGAAATTAAACTGCATACTCCAGTCGCCTTTGTTCCAGGCAGCCTGTATAGAGGGAATCACGGGTGCTTCTGCCACGCCTTCGAAAGACTTCTCAGTCTTGCCATTATTCTTCTTACCAAGCGCGAAGAGCTGATCGGTCGAAACGATGGTACGCGTCTGACGGGCATATTGCCAGTTCAAACCAAGATGGAAACCTTCGGGCAGGAAAGCCACACCGGCAGGATTGCTATAGACACCGTCAAGACCGATAGCAGCATCACGGGCGGGGTTACGCAGAAAGTCAATACTCTGATTCGTGTTGGTTAAGATTCCACCAGCCTCAGCCGTGGTTGCGGTTGCCGTCAGCATCATGCCGACCAAACAAACTTTTAAATTTTTCATATCCTTTGAAACAAATCTTAAAAATTTCGGCTGCAAAGGTAGATTGTTTGTTCGATATAACGCTGTTAAGGCGCACAGACTTAACAAATATTAAACAAAATTCGCACAAATCTTGCGCAAATGTGCATTTCTGTGCAAGAAAATTGCCTCATTTTTTGCACAAACCGAAGATGCTTTGTGCAAAAAAGATGCATTTTCAGATCGCTTCCGAGCAAACTACGAGGTAACTAAAAAGTTAATTCTTCAGTTCAGGATAACTTACACGGGTGTGGTGGATGGTCTTCAGCTTCTCAATGAGCACCGTCTTGGCATACTGGATGTCGCGGAAAGTGATGGGACACTCACGGAAGAAGCCGTCGGCCAACTGACTATCGATGATGCGATTGACCAGCGTGCGGATGCTCTGCTCCGTATAGTCGGGCAGCGAACGGGAAGCGGCCTCCACCGAGTCGGCCATCATCAGGATAGCCTGCTCCTTGGTAAACGGATTCGGGCCTGGGTAGGTGAAGAGCAATTCATCGACATCCTCGTCGGGATGGTCATTCTTCCATTTCACATAGAAGAACTTCGCCTTTCCCTGTCCGTGGTGGGTGGCGATGAACGACTTGATAACGTCAGGCAGGTTGTATTTATCAGCCAGCTTCAAGCCTTCAGTCACATGGCTGATAATCATACCGGCACTCTCGATATAGGTGAGCTGGTCGTGGGGATTGATGCCACCCGACTGGTTCTCGGTGAAGTAGATAGGATTCTGCGTCTTACCGATGTCATGATAGAGAGCACCTGTACGCACCAGTTGAGGCTTGGCTCCAATCTTGCGAGCGATTTCCACAGCCAGATTGCCCACCTGTATAGAGTGCTGGAAGGTGCCGGGAGCCACCTCGCTCATCTTGCGGAGCAGTTCCTTGTTCATATCGCTCAGCTCAATCAACGTAATATCGCTGGTGAAGCCAAAAGCCTTCTCGATGATATAGAGCAAGGGGTAGGTACAGAAGATGAGCACACCACATACTAATAGGTAATAATACTCACGCTCGTCAAACGAGGCAAAGTCGGAGACGACAATCAGGTCGAGCGCGAGATTTGCCAGGCAAGAAACAAGGGTGACGATGGCTGCCGTCCAGAACAGTTGTGAACGACTGGAGAGGTCACGCAGGGAATAGATGGCCGTCCAGCCCGCTATCAGTTCTATGGCCACAAACTCCAGAGGGTGCTGGAGGATGCAGGCGCAAATGAGTATCATGGCCGCATGTGCCGTGGCCGCCGTTCGTGAGTCCATGAACACACGGATGAAGATGGGCACCATCGCAAAAGGAATCAGGAACACATGTAACAGCATGTGACTAATCATCAGCGAGCAGAGGATAGAGAAAATGACGATGAGCGAGTAGATCATGACCACGTTGCGCATTTTCTCGAAATAATCAGAGCGAAAGAGCGACAGATAGATGGTGAAGCAGCTGATGAGCAGCAACACATAGAGCAGCTCACCCATCATGATCGTGCTCAGTTCGGAACTGTCGGCATGGCGTCGCTCACTCTCCTTGAGGAACGAGTCGAGTATCAGATACTTCTGTTCGTCGATGAGCACACCACGGTCGATGATTTTCTGTCCACGCTGCATCATACCGCTTGCCTGCGGCACGCTGCTGATGAGGTCGCGCTTGCTGGCCTCGCTGCGCTCACGGTCAAAAATCAGATTCGGCTCGATATATTCGTTGAGGTTCAACTCCTGCAAGGCTTCTCGGTGCTGTGCCAGCAGCGGATGGCTGAAAAGCTGTTCGTAGGCCTGCATGGGAGTGAACATTTCCCTGCTTGACAGGCTGGTAGCCGTCTTACCATCAACCAGACGCATCTTGTGAATGGTATCGCTGTCACCGCCCAACGGTTCCTTGGTGTCAACGATGCCTCGTTCATAGACCTGATTAAGCTGGTTGACGATGATGGTCCTAAAATCGCCCTGCAGTTCAGGAATGCCGTGAACGTAGTCTTGCAGGAACTTGCGAGTCTGCTGCGCCCCCACCTCCTTGTGCAGGATGTAATAGGGTTCATAGTCGCGCAGTACGCTGTCACATTCGGCTTTCACCACATCCTCACTCTTGTAGATGGGGAAATCGAAAGGAGCAGTCAAATCCGGATACTGCCAGACCGTGCCTTTCTCGATTTTAAAACTGGCCGTGTTGTCTCTGGGCATGAACCAGACAATGATGCCCGCTGTAACGACCACCAGAAGCACTCGTATGGCAATATCGCGCCACGTGATATCGACTTTATATTCTAAATTGCTCATGTTGTAGCTTTTCTGAGGGGCAAAGTTAACCAAACTTTTCGACATTACCAAATATATATAATGAAAAGTCTTGGTTAGTTCGGATTATTGTTGTACTTTTGCAAACAAATGCGAATCATAACAACCAATAGGAAACTAGCAGATCATGTCAGATACAAAGATGAACAGCAATAGAAAATGGTGGCTCATTGCCTTATCATTTATCATTTTCCATTTTTCATTCAGCCCTGCAAGGGCGCAGATAACGGGTGAGGTGATTGATGCCGAAGACGGTGGTCCTGTCCCTTACGCGAGTGTGATATATAAAGGTAACAATGTGGCTGTGACCGCTGGCGGCGACGGCCGTTTCTCCATTGAGCGTCATAACGGTTGGCGTCTTACCTTCAGTAGCGTGGGCTATCAGTCACAGGTGATCAACGTCGGCCCTTCCACGCCCCATAAGATTACCATCCGCCTGAAGTCTGACAGCCAGAAGCTGCAGGAGGTGACGGTGAAGAAGAAGCGCTCGTCACGCTATCGCCGTAAGGAAAACCCTGCCGTGGAACTGATGCGCAAGGTGATTGCCGCCAAGAAGAAGGCTAATATCAAGCATCACGACTACTATCGCTACACCAACTATCAGAAGATCACCCTCGGCCTGAACGACATCAACCCGATGATGCTCGACAAGGGCATCTTCAAGAAGTATCCTTGGTTAGCAGACCAAGTGGAGGTGAGCCAGTATAACGACAAGCTGGTGCTGCCCCTTACAGTCGATGAAACGCTCACTGAGCACTATTACCGCAAGTCGCCCCAGAAGGAGAAAGCGGTCATCGTGGGACAGAAGTCATCGGGTGTGAACGATCTCTTCCAGACGGGCGGCATCCTGACCACGGTGATGCGCGACGTGTTCTCCGATGTCGACATCTACGACGAGTATATCCTCCTGCTGCGCCATAAGTTCAGCAGTCCCATCGGTCGCGACGCCATCCAGTTCTACCGTTATTACATCACCGACACCCTCTATGTGGGACAGGACCGCTGTATCGCGGTCGATTTCCTGCCCAACAACCAGCAGGACTTCGGTTTCCGCGGACAAATCTATATTCTCGATGACTCCACCTATCAGGTGAAGCGTTGTCAGCTCACCATTCCTCGCAGCAGCGATGTGAACTGGGTGGAGTCGATGCAATGCATGCAGGAGTTCACCCGTCAGGAAACAGGCGAATGGCTGTTGACGGTCGATGACATGATTGTAGAACTGATGGTCACCGACTTCATCACCAAGGCGCTGGTCACGAGAACGACGCGTATGACCGACTTCTCCTTCGACCCCCTCACGAAAAAGCAGATGAAGGGCGGCGCACAGGAGGTGGCCCGTGGCGCCAGCAGCCAGACGGATGAGTTCTGGGAGCAGCACCGACAGGTGGAGTTTACAAAGAGTGAGCGCCAGATGGGCAGTTTCCTCGATCATATCGAGCAGTTGAAGGGCTTTAAGGTGGGCATCTTCTTCCTGAAGGCCATCTTTGAGAACTATCTGGAGACGGGCAGCCGTCAGACGCCGAGCAAGTTTGACGTAGGTCCCATCAACACGATGGTGTCACAGAACTTCTACGACGGTCTGCGTCTTCGTCTGAGCGGACAGACCACCGCCAACCTCATGCCGCGCCTGTTCTGGAAAGGCTATTATGCCTACGGCACGCGCCACAAGGAGCAATATTACAGTACAGAGTTCACCTATTCCTTCCTCGACCGCGACTATCTGCCACAGGAGTTTCCTGCCCGCAACATCACTTTCTCCTCGATGCGCGACGTGGCGCTGCCCAGCGACAAGTATGGGGCTACCGACAAAGACAATGTCTTCACATCGTTCAAGGTGCACGATGTGGACAAAATGTTCATGTACAATACCCAGCAGTTGAGTTTCGACTATGAAACCTCCCACCACCTGCGCCTCTCTACGAGTTTGAAGACGGAGAAGCTGGAGCCTATCGGCGACATCAGTTTCATACCGCTGACCAGCACGCAGCCCCTGAAGTCAATCCGCACGACAGAAGCCACGTTGGGATTACGTCTGGCTCCCGACGAGAAGTTTGTCAACACCAAGCAGCGTCGCCGCACCATCAACAAGGATGCTTGGGTGGTCAGCCTCCAGCACACCGTGGGCTTCAACGACTTCCTGGGCGGAGAGTACCGCTACAACTACACCCAGTTCGACTGGACGCGCCGCACCTGGCTACCCATGAGCTGGGGACGCATCGACCTGAAACTGCGTGCGGCTGCCCAATGGAACAGGGTGCCCTACCCTCTGCTGGTAGTGCCGCAGGCCAACCTCTCTTATATCCTCGACTACGGTTCTTTCAGCACGATGAACAACATGGAGTTTCTCACCGACCGCTATGCTTCGCTCATGCTGAACTGGGAGATGGGCGGCAAGATCCTGAACCGTATTCCCTTATTGAGGCGCTTGAAATGGCGTGAGGTGTTTGAGTTTAAGACCATGTGGGGCAAGCTGACCGACAAGAACAACCCAGCCTTGAATCCTACCAACGCCACGCTTATGAACTTCCCCGTTGGCAGCTATGCGCCCGATCCCAAGAAACCGTACATGGAATGGGGCGTAGGTGTGCAGAACATCTTCAGTCTCTTCCAGATTGAATATGTGCACCGTGTCAACTATCTCGACTTACCTACCGCTTACAAGCACGGCATTCGCGTCTTAGTGAATCCGTCATTCTAAAATCACACACATACAAAAAACTCCTGCAAGCCCGAGGGCCTGCAGGAGTTTTTTATAGGATAGGTGTTTATTTACTTGAACAGTACCTTTTTGCCAGCTACGATGTAGAGACCCTTGTTGGCCTTGCTGACCTTGCGACCCATCAGGTCATAGATCACGTCAGCCTTCGGAGCAGTCTTCACCTCGCTGATGCCCAAAGCTTCTTCGTCAACGAATGAAATATTGTAGAGGTAGCGCCAGAAGTCATTCTCAAACACGATCTTTGAAGCGATGCCCTTGGTTATTGCATCAGCAGAAAGACCTGTGTTAATGACGTTGAGTGCCAGGATGCCGTCCTTGGTATTCTCTTCATCCAACTCCAGCGTGATGCCTGCTACATCTTCTTCAGTCAGGTTGCCGTTTGCGTCAACAAGGGCACCAGCAGTCAGATCCACATTATCGAATGCTTCATCTTCCGTTTCCTTATTAATGTACTTCATCTTCATTGCACCATTCGTCTCAATGAACTTAACGAAGTCTGTCACTTCCAGTGCCGTCAATGCATTCGTCATATCAATCGTTCCAGCGGTGGTTCCTAAGTTAGTAGAAGAAACCGGGAACTTGATGTCTTCGCTAGCCAGCACACGCTCATTGTCGAGCACGACGTTCGACATGAATGAAAGTTCGTCGAAGCGGAAGAAGATGTCAACGGGTACGTCCTTGTTCTTGTTGCAGTTGAAAGCAATGGTGAAACCGTTATTTCCTTCTGATGGGATTGTGCTGGGATTGTCATCGTCGAGGCCAAACTCGAAGGTCTGCCATTCCTCACTGATGCCCTCAATAGAACCAACGAAACTCCAGTGGATATAACCGCCAGGCGTGGTGTGAATCTGACTGTCGAGAGTGATGGGCTCTTCAAGAGTCTCGCCGTCCGTTCTTGCGGCACGTGCCTGCATGATGAATCTGAACTTCTGACCAGTCTTAAACTTATGTCTCACCGTCACGAAGAACTGAGTGCGCCAATCATCGAATGACTTCTTGTCAGTTTCTACAGAAGAAAGAATAGTGTCACCATCTACAATATAATATTTACCGATAACTGGTTCACCAGTTGCCTCGCTAATAGAGTCATTACCCTCAGAGTCCTTCAACGGTGCAGATGCGTTCCAAGCAACAGTGGTCACTTTCAGAGCCGGCTCGTTATCCGTATCAATGATAGGCACAGCTTTCTCGTCCTTGTTGGTGGCGCCCTGACGGCCAGTAAAGGTGGTGAAGTCGCCTACGGCGTCATCCGTCAGCGTACCCTTTCTCAGGAAGTTCACCCACTCAGCAGGCTTCTCAGGATCTTCCTCACCAGTACCATCGTCCTTGATTTCCAGCTTGATGTCATCAAAGTAGAAGACATTACCCGTAGCATCGGTTGACAAGTTGAAAGCAACTGACTGGAATGCCTTGCCGTCACCTTCCTTCGACTGGTCTGCCGAAACGGTAACTTCATCAGTAGTGAAGGTCTTCCATTCCGTAGTAATATCGCTTATATTACCAAACATCTGCCAATGGTTGTAGTCACCAGGTGCCCAGTGAGCCTGTGTCTCAAAGCTACCAGCCTTCTCTGCTCTAACTTTCAACGTCATTCTAACGAGTTTTCCCTGCGGGATAGGCTCTGTGGAATAAATAAAGAACTGACAGTCCCATGATGCTAACTTGCCGTCTGCTTCTACCTTGTTCCCACAAGAATCGGCAATGGCTTCGCTACGGGCAACCACACGAGCACAGTGGTTACCGGGAAGCAGCGCGTCCTCAACGATGGTTGCGGTACCTTGATACTGCTCTTCACCAATCTCGTTTTGGGGGAATTCATGGCTCCAGAAAGAGTTCCAAGACTTTTCTTCAAGCAGCACGCCACCTTCTTCCATTTCATCCAAAGTGGTATAAGAAGGAACTTCGCCCTCGAAGTCACCATTGACCACAACGTTGGTCCATTTCTTTTGTGCAGAGATACTACCACATACAAATAGCATGCCTGCGGCTAAGGTAAAAAATTTTCTCATAACTTACAGTTTTGGTTTATACTTTAATGGTTTGAAAAATGAAATATCGTCCTATCAATAGGCACTTTTTGTCCTATTTCGCTGCAAAGATACGATTCTTCTCGTTATGTGGCTTTTCTGTATGTTGCATTTTTTTCATTTTTTGAAAAACGCACTAAAAACAGCTTATTTTGTCGCTTTTCGTGAGTAAATATATAGATAATGTACGCGTACACATAAAAAAAAAGAGGAATCATCATGCAGAGTGATGAAATTTTCGTACCTTTGCAGTCAAAATTACGAATCATCATGACTGAAAGAAGAGTAAGGGTGCGTTTCGCACCCAGTCCCACAGGACCTTTGCATATCGGCGGCGTGCGTACCGCCTTGTACAACTATCTGTTCGCCAAGAAGAATGGCGGCGATTTCGTGTTCCGTATTGAGGACACCGACACCACCCGTTTCGTACCAGGTGCCGAGGCCTATATCATCGAGGCCTTCCAGTGGCTGGGTCTCAAGTTTGACGAGGGTGTCTCCTTCGGTGGCAACTACGGCCCTTATCGCCAGAGCGAGCGCCGCGACATCTATAAGAAATATGTGAAGCAACTGCTGGACAACGGCAAGGCTTACATTGCTTTCGACACGCCCGAGGAACTGGATGCCAAGCGTCAGCAGATAGAAAACTTCCAGTATGACAACAAGACGCGCATGCAGATGCGTAACTCGCTGACGATGCCGAAGGAAGAGGTGGAACGCCTGATAGCCGACGGCACGCAGTACGTGGTGCGTATCAAGATTGAGGCTGGCGAAGAAGTGCTGGTCGATGATATGATTCGTGGTGAGGTGCGCGTGAAGAGCGACATCCTCGACGATAAGGTGCTCTATAAGAGCGCCGACGAACTGCCCACCTATCACTTGGCCAACATCGTCGATGACCACCTGATGGAGATCACCCATGTGATTCGTGGTGAGGAGTGGTTGCCTTCGGCTCCGCTCCATGTGCTGCTCTACAAGGCTTTCGGCTGGCAGGACACCATGCCCCGCTTTGCCCATCTGCCGCTGCTGCTCAAGCCCGTTGGCAACGGCAAGCTCTCTAAGCGCGACGGCGACAAACTGGGTTTCGCCGTGTTCCCCTTGGAATGGCACGACCCCAAGACTGGCGAAATCAGCTCCGGCTATCGCGAACAGGGATATCTGCCTGAGGCTGTCATCAACTTCCTCGCCCTACTGGGCTGGAATCCAGGCAACGACCAGGAACTCATGACTTTGGACGAGATGGTCAACCTCTTCGACCTGTCCAAGTGTTCGAAGGCAGGCGCCAAGTTCGATTTCATCAAGGCCGAATGGTTCAACCGCCAGTATCTCTTGCAGCGTCCTGATGCCGACTGGTGCCCAGCATTTGACAAAGTGCTGAAAGCGAACGGCATCACAGCCACCGCTGAACAGGAAGCAGAAGTGGTGAGGATGATGAAGACGAAAGTCGTTGAGATTGAAGACAAACAGGGCAACAAGAGAAAGCGCAATATCTCCTTCCCCAGCGACCTTTGGCCTCTCGCCAAGTTCTTCTTCGTGGCTCCTGAGACCTTCGACAAAGAGGGCGACAAGTTCATCCGCAAGAACTGGAACGAGAATACCGCCGACCAGATGCGCCAGATGGTAGCCATGCTGGAGACCATCACCGATTGGAGCGTAGAAGGCCAGAAGGCCGTCATCGATCCGTGGACGGAGCAGACTGGCATCAAGCCTTGGAATGCTTGGCGCATCGCCCTCGTCGGTACTGGTCAGGGACCAGACATGTACGAGCTCTCCACATTCCTGGGCAAGGAAGATACCATCCGAAGAACAAAACGAGCTATTGAAGTGTTGGGCTAATGTATAATCTGATTATCTACCTCTACCTTTGTGGCGTGGCCATCGTCAGCCTTTTCAATGAGAAGGTGAAGAAGATGTGGCGTGGCGAGCGCGATGCTTTCCGTGTGTTGCGCGAGAAGGTGGAGCCGAACGCTCGCTATGTGTGGTTCCATGCAGCCTCACTGGGTGAGTTTGAACAGGGACGTCCCCTCATGGAAGAACTGCGCCGCCAGCATCCCGAGCTGAAGATCCTGCTCACGTTCTTCTCGCCCTCGGGCTATGAGGTGCGTAAGAACTACGAGGGTGCGGACATCATCTGCTACCTGCCGCTCGACACGATTATGAATGCGCGCCGTTTCCTGCGCATCATCCGTCCCGAGATGGCGTTCTTCATCAAGTATGAGTTCTGGTATAACTACCTTCATATCCTGAAGCACCGCGGCGTGCCCGTCTATAGCGTTAGCAGCATCTTCCGCGACGGACAGGTATTCTTCCGATGGTACGGCCGTCAGTACGGTCATGTGCTGAAGTGCTTCACCCATTTCTATGTTCAGAACGAGAGGAGCCGCGAACTGCTGGGACGCATCGGCCTCACCAATGTCACCATCACTGGCGACACCCGTTTCGACCGTGTGCTCCAGATCAAGAAGGCGTCGAAACAACTGCCTATCGTGGAGCACTTTGTGAAGGACTGTCCGAAGGTGTTCATTGCAGGCTCTTCCTGGCAGCCTGACGAAGAGATTTTCATCAAGTACTTCAATCAGCATAAGGACTGGAAACTGATCATCGCTCCCCATGTGATAGGCGAAGACCATCTGAAGCAGATTCTGGCGCTGTTGAAAGACAAGAAGGTCGTGCGCTATACAGCATGCCAGAAGGCAGAACCTGCAGATTTGGCCTCATCCGACGTGCTCATCATCGACTGCTTCGGTCTGCTGTCAAGCATCTACCATTATGCCACAGTGACCTACGTGGGTGGTGGCTTCGGCGTGGGCATCCACAATGTGTTGGAGGCGGCCGTATGGAATGTGCCTGTGGTCATCGGTCCAAACAACGACCGCTTCCAGGAAGCACAGGAACTGATGGCTGATGGCGGTTGCTTTGAAATCACCAATTACGAGGACTTCGACCGTCTGATGGAGCGATTCACCGCTGATGCCGACTTCCTTACTGAGGCAGGCAACAAGGCTGCCGCCTACGTAGAAAAGAAAGCTGGCGCTACCACAAAAATTCTCTCTGACGTGCGCCTGTAAGGCCTCGCCATTCTTGCAAAGAGCCTCCACAAACTATATTGGATTCTCATTGAATCTATATTAGATTCCCCTCAAATCTATGTTAGATTCGACATGCAAACATCATACTTGCAACATGCAAACATAATGCAACGAGGATGCACCAGCAGGTGCATCCTCGTTAGCGTTTAGAATATCTCAAGGATTACTCCTCGTCCCAGAGTCCCAGGCGAGAGAGGTTGCCAGAGGGAGCATCTGTGGTGGGAGCATCATTCAGATCCTGCTGTGTGGGATCACCGTCACTATTGGGGTTGAGCAGGTCGCTGCCTGCCATCATCTCTTCTGTCTGTGCCTCCATCCACTTGGTGGTAGGCATCAAATATATCTTTTTCATATTAATTCCTTTTTTGAGTTTTAACACGAATGACCACGAATGGCCACGAATTACTCATAAATAATTTATTACTTAATCACGACCTTGAGCTACGCTCGAGCTCGTTCCCGTTCGGAAGAACTCGAGCAAGCTCAGTTCTTCTCTCACTTAATCACGACCTTTTTAGCACCAATGATGTAGAGGCCCTTCGAAGGAGTAGTCACACGCATGCCACGGAGGTTATAGATAGCGCGATTTTCCTTCATCTCCTTCACACCATTAATGCCAGTGGCCTCTTCTCCATCGTCATTAAAGCCGATGAACAGACGAGAACCGACAGAAGCGGGCAGATAAGCGGTGTTAGCACCTAAGGTGAAGGTGTTCGTGGTCTTATAGAAGCCCACGCCTTTAGCGCCATTCATCAGTACGAAGATACCAGCAGGCTTTTCCTCAGAAGTTGTCACGCCAACCAACGCATTACCCTCAACAGGATCAGCGCTGGCAACTACAGGTACGTAGTAAGTAGCAGCCTCACCTTTGAGCAGCAGACCAGTTTCAGCGGGCACAGCCTTTGTTACAGCCGTGAAGCTCACCTTCTTCTCAGATGCAGAAGCGGTATAAGCGGTCAGACCTTCAACAGCGGTGAAGTCATGAGCACGAACAGAAGCAAAAGTCCTATAATTCGCAGCAGATACGGTTACAGGCTGTTTCAGAGAAACGACTTCATTGTTTTCATCAAACTCGTAAGTAGAAGATTTATATTTCTTCAAATTACCATAGAGAACCACCTTATCACCTACTTGGATATCAGTTGCCGATGCAAAATCAGCGCCATCAAAGCTCTTACCACGGAAAGCCTGAAGCTGATCTCCAGAGGTGGTACCATCAGCAGAGACATTATAGCTGATGTTACCGTAAGAAGGATTAAAAGCTGTTACGATTTCAGAAACGATACCTGCTGCATATACGCCTGTTACGCCAGTGCCCTCATCAATGGCTGCACGAGCCTGAGCAACGGTATAGGGATTCTTCAAACTTCCTGGTGCCATGCTGTTAATAACAGTAACGGTCTTCGTTCCAGTCGCTTTAGCATAGTCGCTGTTAGCTGCATAAGTAGCAGTAAAGGTCACTTCACCAGTTGTAATAATGGTGACGGCACCAGTAGAAGCGTCGATGGTTGCTACAGCGTCGTTATTACCACTCCAAGTGACGGTAGCACCTTCAACAGCTTCGTCGTTATAAGTAACAGCTGCGGTGAGCGTACCTGCACTAACGTTGGTCTCCCCGTCAAGGTCAAGAGTTAAGTCGCCACTGACGGTAACGGTAGGCTCTGCCAGATTCTTCGTAGCGGTTATCTGTGCTACCGAGCTCTCGTCCGAACCTTTCGTAGCCTTTGCATAGATGGTCTTTGTTTCTGTAATGGTCAGAGCAGTAGAGTAGTCGCTCCAGTTTTCACCATCATAGCTGTACTTAATAGCTGCACCTTCTGTTTCGCAAGTGATAGTAGCGGTGGTAGAGAACAGGAACGGATTCGCACCAAGTGTAATCTCGGGCTTTACAACTGCGGCAGGAACAACGGTAGTGCAATAGTTGAAATATGTGTCAGGTGTCCCAGTTTCCCATTCAATTTCGATTTCATCAATATACATAGCACCACTATATGAGCGCAGGCCAATATAAGTGGAGTCACAAGTGATTGTTAATTCTGTACTCGTGCCATAAACGATACTTCCAAGTTTTTTGCCTTGTTCACTTGCTTTTGAAGAATACAAATCGCTAGGTTTAGAATATGCAGTGTTCTTTCCGTAGATGTCCAAAGTCCTATCTGTTGTTGTATTGCTGTTCCATGTAATCGTTACTTTCTTGGCCTTACCGCCTGAAGTTGTGGTAACGATTCCGCTTGGATTAGTAGATCGGATTTGAATCGCTTTATTATCGTAGGTCGTACTATTTCCTGCATATACAGCATTCGAACCTCCTGTTGCACTTTTCCCACTCCAATCACTATATGAAGAAGGACTGCCAAATGTGCTTGTAGTCAGATTGTCGGTTTTTGTCGTTGAAGTTCCTGGAGCAACCTCTGCAAAAACTGCATAGAAGGTTTTGTCCTCTGTGCCCATAGTCGTGTTCTCGGTATCAATGAAGACTGGGGCTGATGAAGCATGTGAATAGGTAGAGCCGTACCAACCCATGAAAATCTTGTCATCAATGGCTGCGGGATTAGCAGGGAAAGTGATTTTTGCTCCTTCTGCATAATTTTCCGTTGAGGTCTCTCCATTTACAGAGAAGGTGGCTGTGTGTGTCGGAATTGCTTCGAAGTTAATAGTCACCGTCGTGTTTGCAGAGGGAGTTACTGTAAATGCATTGCCATCTTGAGCAACTGTTGCAGAGTTTGCAGGACTTACTGTATAAGCAGGGGTAGCGTAGCGATAACCGTTTTTGGGTGAACCTGTAATAACACTACCGCTCAAAGAAACTGAACCAAAGTCGTTGTTATTACTCTGTGCAGTGATGGAGTAAGAAGATGTGGTTACATAATAAATCTTCATTGACTTGATCTTCAGCTGTCCACTTAAATCCGTATTTGTTATCGTTAATGATGTAGTTGCTATACCAGTCCATTCGCTTTTCGTCTTATCATACTCACCTGAAGAAAACGAATAGTTCGTTGGAAGGTTCGAAAAAGTAAACTCAATCTTAGTGAATGTTGTATTACTTGATTTGGAATTAATAGTAATAGAACCACCTTTTTTCCCATTACTTGGTGATTTGTAGAGTCGAAACTCTTTACTAGTAGAGTTATATGCGGGTACATTATTCGCATCATTTTTTGCAAAAGTAAGCGAAAAGTTGGTAGCGTTCAAAGTGGCATTGTCACCTTCAAGGTTGGTGTTAGACTTAAAACCAAATTGGTCAGCTGAAATTGTTTCATCTGTATCAGCCCACACATTACCTGCCCCCATGAGCACCATTGCCATGAGTAGCATCAATTTAAATCGTAAAAGTTTTACCATAATGTTTGTATTTTTAATTATTATTATTGTTACTTATCATCATAGTGTCCATAGGCAGAAAGGACAAGAACTAAGACTTCGGAGTCATAAATGCGATAGACTAACCGATGCTTTTACGTTAACTCTCGGCTCCACCGACCTTCAGGAGTTCCTTTCAACGCTTCAGGATGTCCAAGTCCCGTTTTGGGATGTTGTTTGAGTTCCTCAATAAAACGGCAGGCTTTCTGATAGACTTTTGGCTCACTTCGCTGTAAACGTTTCAAATCGTCTATAGCATCAGTGGTATATGAAATCCGATACTTATTATCCTACTCGTTTCAAGAAAGAATCAAGGTCTTCATCGGGCATCATCGTATGGCACTTGCCCTGGCGATATTCCTCCTCGCCACGTTCCAGCTTTTCCATGAAAGCCTCTTTCGACATGACCGTTGGGTCATTTTTTCTGGTAGAGGCGAGTTTCCTTACATACTTTAAGACCTTGGCCATCAAAGTCTCATCGTCAGCAATTTCGCCCATTGCCCTAAATAGCTCTGCATTTATCTGTAATGCTGTCATACCACTTATGTTTGTATTATTTTTTGCAAAATTACGAATTATAGCTGAAATAACAAAAAATAGGGCAACAAAAGTTGCCCGAAGTACTAAAAATTGCTAATTCGCATCAATTGCAATCTGCTGGAAAAGTGCCATTTGCAGCCCCCAGAGTCTGCACGTGTAGTCTCGGGAGTCTGCACGTGTAGAGTCGGGGCTCATAGAATAAGGTCTGAGGAATCTGTGTGATATGTGGTAGGAGAGACTTAAAGATCTTAATACACGCGGGGGCCGAAGATCATGGTGCCGATGCGCACCATAGTGCTGCGGTGACGGAGGGCGATGGGATAATCGTCGCTCATGCCCCAAGAACGCTCGCAGAAGGCGGGATCGTCAGGAAAGAAACGGGCTTTCACCTCGTCGAAGAAGTCGGCGGCCTGCTGAAACTCGCAGGCAATCTGAGCCTCATCGTCGATGTTCGAGGCCATCATCATCAGTCCGCAGATCTGCACATTGAGCATCTGACGCCACTCGCCACCAGCCAACAATTCACGACAGGCATCAAGGGTGAGGCCATACTTCGTGGCCTCCTCGGCGATATGGAGTTCAAGGAGCACCTTGATGGTGCGCCCTACCCGCTCGGCCTGCTTCTGTATCTCACGCAGCAGTTTCAGCGAATCGACGGCCTCAATCATCGAGATATAGGGCACGATATACTTCACCTTGTTGGTCTGCAGATGACCTATGAAGTGCCACTCGATGTCCTTGGGCAGGGCCTCATGCTTCTCGCGGATCTCCTGTTCGTGGCTCTCGCCAAACACGCGCTGCCCCTCCTCGTAAGCCGCCATGATATAATCGGCTGGGTGGTACTTACTGATGGCGACAAGGCGCACGCCCTCAGGCAGCGTCGTCAGCACCTCATGTAGTTTCTTCTTTACGTCGTACATTATCCCTCGAATTCGGGTTTGTCGTTCTTTTCCTTCTGTTTGTACTCGAAGACATCCATGAGGGTGGTCTCAGCGACGGAGGCGATGACATAGTCGATCATCGTGCCACCCATCACCTCGTCGATGTTCTTCACGGCGCTGTTGAGCGAACCGGCCTGCACGAGGTAGTTGACGGTGGAACGCTTCTCCTTCTCAGTCTTCTCGTCGATGGTGATGAACTGCAACTTAGCCTTATACCACCTGTCAGCGGTCTCGCTGTCGCTGAAGAAGATCTCCTTATAGACGGCCTTCTTGATGTCGGCTACGTCAAACTCACCACTGATATAGTTGGACATCTCCTCCATGATGCGCTGCTCTGCCTCGGTGAAGCTGAGGGCATCGACGGTATAGTTCTCACTCACTCTCTTCTGCATGCCGTCTTCCATTATTTTCTCATATTTGATGCGGCATTCGAACCAATTTGCTGATCTACTTCTCATAATTTATTTCTTATTATTAATTACATTCTATATTTCCACGGAGTGTTTGTTTATCTCCTACGGATTTCACGGATTATACGGAGTTCCATTTTGTTTGGTCAACGAATTTTAACGGATTATACGGAGTTCGTCACCAACGACGAGGGTTTCCGCTGCATAGCATTTCCGTAGAATCCGACAAATCCGTAGGAGAAAAATCTCCACTGGATAGGCAATCCGTAAAATCCGACAAATCCGTAGGAGAAAAGCCTCCGCCTACCATTATTATTCCGTTGTGATATTCTTCGGATGAAGGACACCGTGGGTGCCGGACTTGGTGTTGAGGTTGCGCTGCTTGTCGCGTGCCAACTGTTCGTTGATCTCAGCTGCGATGCGCACAGCCTTCTCGTCAGAGATGCCTGCATCGCCTGCCAGCCTCTGTTCTGCCTCCTTCAACTCGTCGGTCATCGTGTTGGTAGCAGCCACAAACACGTTCTCGCTCAGGCTCATACCCTCCTTGCTATAGACCTTGGAGATGATGCGATCGGCCTCGCGCTGATATTGCTTACGGAAAATGTCCTCAGCCTTACGCATATAGGCATCCATCTGAGCCCGCTCCGAGACGCTGAGCGTATCGTCGGCCAATGTAGAATCGACCTCATCCCAGAGACCCAGTTCTGTTTCAGGGTTAAAGCCTTCCTCAGAAAGATCTGCGTCGGCCTCCTGCTGTTTCTGCGCTCCCTCCACAAACTCGATGTTGGCCGACTGGGGCACCAGCTCGAAATAGAGGAAGATGCACAACAGCACGGCTGCCACAGCCGCGACAAAGGTGAAGAGCGAACGCTTCAGATTGCGCTTTTTCTCGAGGTCATGCTTCATGTCTGCCACGCTGGCATAGCGATTTTCAGGCACGTCTTGCGTAGCCTTTTTCACCACCGCCTTGTATTCGTAGGGCAGGTCGCCATTCTGGAAAAGCCATTCGATGAAGCGGCCCAAGGCATAGACATCCTGAGCCTCACCCATCTTATGGTCGGTCAGCACCTCGGGAGCCACAAACTGCTCAAAGCCCTTGTAGAGCTCAGAGAAGTTTGTTCGCGAGCCAAAAGAGGAACCGTGACAAAGCAGCATGGGCGTCTGTTCACCTTTTCGCAAAAAAATCTCTTGGGGGGAATAGCACAGCTGATAGATGCTGCGGTCGTGCAGCAGACAAGTGAAGTCAAGAAGGGTACGGATGACGTCATCGATGAATCCAGGCTTTGTGACGACGGCTGGACTGGTATCAATGAGCTGGGCAAGCGTCAGAATGTTGCCCGACTCCAGCTCCAGCTCATAGTAGCCACCACTGTCGGCATGCAGTTCATAGTGCATCTGACCCACATGGTTGATGCCCGATCCTGCCTGCTGGTCATTCTTCAGCCCCTCACAGAACGCGAGATTCTCCGTGAGTTCCGTCTTGAGCTGGACTACGTTGCGGTATTTCTTATCTAAGAGTTTCTTACAGAACACACCCAGAGACAGTTCTTCGCGGTGCGAATGACCCATATCCTGCGTGCGAAGCATTTCCTCATAGTTCATATCTTCAGTTCCTTCATGATTTCCGACATGCGCTGAAGCGTAGAGATACGAGTGGGCACCAGCGGCAGACGCAGCACATTCTCGATGAAGCCCATCTCATGGAGCATCGCCTTCACGCCGGCAGGGTTGCCATCGACGAAGAGCAGCGAGAAAAGGTCGGTGAAACGATGATGGATGATGCGGGCAGGGTCATACTCACCTCGCATCTGCAAGCGGATCATCTTGGAGAACTCCTTGGGCAGGGCGTTGCCAATGACGGAAATCACACCTACGGCGCCACACGACACCATCGGGAACGTCAGCGAGTCGTCGCCAGAGATGACATCGAAGTCCTTAGGCTTGTTCTTGATGATCTC
>JAEEGL016499265.1_pt1 | contig 24892 bp, 23 predicted proteins | sample 9134231 | NCBI WGS metagenome assembly JAEEGL01 (sample SAMN16246548, study PRJNA631951) | gut metagenome | biome: gut microbiome; feature: rumen; material: fiber-attached | host: Bos | place: Iran: Karaj | collected 2018-10
CATGGTCCGCTCCGAACAGCACATGGAGTGTTTCTTCTGTGACGTGAACATGGCGCGCTGAGATCTCTACCAATACTGACATATTATATTACCTCGTTATTCTATTATGTTACTCCATGTGAATTGTACTATCTCCCCTTTCCTTGTGCAAGCGAAAAGAAAAATGGTATACTTCGGTATACTTCAAAACGGAGGTGAGCAAATGACGCTGCAGGAGTTGCGCTCGCAGGTCGAAGCGTGCACAGCTTGCGATCTGTGCCGAACCAGAACGAACACGGTTTTCGGTACCGGGAATGAGCACGCGGACATCATGTTCGTGGGCGAAGCCCCCGGCAGGAACGAAGACGAAACAGGCCTCCCTTTTGTCGGCGCGGCAGGACATCTTCTGGATGACTATCTGACCGCCGTCGGTCTTTCCAGGGGTGAGGTGTTTATCGGCAATATTATCAAGTGCCGTCCTCCGAACAACAGGGACCCGAAACCAGAGGAAGAAGACTGCTGCATTCATTTCCTGCATTCACAGATCGAACTGATCGACCCGAAACTGATCGTGTGTCTCGGAAGGATCGCCGCAAAACGTCTGATCGACCCCAACTTCCAGGTCACAAAGCAGCATGGTGAACTGTTCCGGTATCACGGACGCCTGATCATGGCAACCTTCCACCCTGCCGCCCTTTTGCGGAATCCGGGAAATAAAGCCCCGACTTTCAGCGATTTTGAAAAGATCTACGAGATTGCGAAAGTCAAGAATTTCAATCTGTAAGAGAAACAGCCTGTGCAATGCACAGGCTGTTTTTTATTTGAAAGAATCCTCTTCTTTCCTATAGCGAAGGCAGTGAATCAATCCAAGCAGATAGATCGCCAGGCCAATCAGAAAGACCGTGTCTTCTCCGAAGCGGTTTGCGACTGTACCGCCGAGGATGGGCACAAAAATCGTCATCGGCGCTGCGATATATTTCAGCACAACGCTGTACAGCGTGATCTCTTTTCCCCTGCTGAAAACTGTGGAGATCATATTCTGGAAACTGAAGTAACAGCATCCTGTCACAGCGGAGAACAGGAACAGGACAATTCCGAGAGGCAGGTCTGACAAAAAATATGCGAGAACGGACGCGACTGTACCTGTAACGAAGCAGGTGATCAGACCGGCATAGGTGCCGAACCGGTATATCAGTTTTCCGATCAACCTGCTGCCGAATATCGCCGCCGCGAGAAGCACGAGATTCATGATCCCGACGATATCATCCGGCACACCGGGAAGCCGAGAAAGCTTCACGATGTAATAGGACCTGGAGAATTCTGCCGCACTGAGCATCATGTAAGCAACGGCGACGTGAACGAAAGCGTGTTCGTCTTTCAGGATCGCGGTGCTTTTCGGGACGAATTCCTTCAGCGTGATCGGCTCCGGCTCGTACCCGTCCGTAATCTCATGAATCCCGAACCATACCGCGGCTGAAGAGAGGAAAGCCGTCAGCGTTCCGAACAGAAAGGTGACCGCATAATCCGCCGGAAAAGCGAATCTGTTGAAACAGAACGTCAGGACGAGAGACGCGACGACGCCCGCGAAATTGGCGATCGCCATGTAGTTTCCGTAGAACTGTCCCAGATTGCCGGTGAGAGAAAACGGTACAAGCTGGCTGAACAGCGTTCCCGTCATGCCGTAAGTTGCAGAGAATGCAGCAAATGCGCACATGAAAAAGAGAAGCGACGAGCCCGCACTCCATTTCCCCACCGTGAGAGCTGAAAGGAACATAAGCAGAAACGCGACCCGCTGAAACAGCGCGGTAAAAAAGTAAACCTTTTTGGGGCTTCTCGCCCGGCTTCCGAGCAGACAGGAAAACAGAGCTGCGAGGTAACTCAGGCCATAATAAAGCGTCGTAAGAAGGCTGATGTAAAGATTGTTGTCCGTCAGTTTAGCGACGAAAGACGGCAGGACCGTCGCAGGCGAAAAAGTCATATTCGCCACGTTGAAGAAAAAACTGTCCAGAAAGAAAGCGGTCATGTTCCGCTTGCGCACCTGCTGAAATCTTTCTTCCCTGTCCACTGTGATCTGCTCCCGTTTTTTTAAACTATATCATCGCGGCAGAAGTCCGTCAAAAACAGAATGCTCCCGCACCATAACGATAATACCGCGCGTACTAAACATGTGTTTTGCCGTATTTTTACAGCGCTGTTTCCCGCTTCAGTATTACATTTTGGATAGATTTATGATATATTGGTAGTGTGGTTGAATGCAGGAAAGACAGGTGGATTATGTATGTCGTAAACGATGTGATCTCGTACAGCTCTGCCGGAGTCTGTGAAATCACAGAGATCACGCAACGTGATATCGCTGGCACCAGGATGGATTATTACGTCCTGAAACCGCGGATGGATCAGAAATCGACCGTTTTCGTTCCGATCAACAACCCGAAACTGATCGCCCGGATGCGTCCGGTGCTTTCTTCGACCGAAGCGGATGAACTGCTCCGTTCTTTTAGTACGCTTACGCCTGAATGGATCGAGAATGACAACCAGCGGAAAGAAACTTTCCGCGGTCTGATCACGGAAGGTTTACCGAAGGATCTGGCGATGATCTACAAGACGCTGACGATGCGGCGTAAGGAACTTGAGGAAAACTCCAGAAAACTCCGGAGTTCCGACGAAATGTTCCTGAAGGAATGCGAGAAACTGCTTTCCTTCGAGATCGGGTACGCACAGGGGATCCCCCATACAGAAGTCAAAAACATGATCTGTTCCCTATGCAGTTGAAATATACCGATATTTAAGTAAGGAGCTGAGAAAAACTGTCTCACAGGACGAGAGAGTTTCGCACAGCTCCTTTAATTTGCACGCTGTTCGTATGAGGTATCCAAAGGTAACATGACCCTGCTTTCAGGGAATAGCAGGTCGTTTGACTCCATAATGCTTACTGAGTCACAGGCTAAACTGCCGATACTGTTCGGAATATAAAAATGACGCGTTTGGAACTTAAAAACTATATATTGGAGAACTTTATCGCTTCCACTGATCGCCCATGGTCCAGTTTTCCTGACTATGAGGTGTTTCGGCACGTCAATAATCAAAAATGGTTTGCTGTTATTATGAACGTCTCCCGCGGAAAGCTTGGACTTCCCGGCCCCGGATCGATCGACATCGTAAACTTCAAATGCGATCCTTTAATGTCTGGCTCCTTTCGTTCTCTTTCCGGTTTCTTTCCCGCCTATCACATGAACAAGGAGAAATGGATCTCTGCCGCTCTTGATGGCAGCGTCTCTGAGGAAGCGATAAAAATGCTGCTGGAAATCAGTTATGATTCCACCGCTACTCCCTCAAGGAAATGAACACCTGTCCACGTCAGGAGTGGCGGATCTTAAAAATTGTCACGGCCGGAATATGATTTTTTTTAATAATAAGGGGCTGCGCAAACCTCTCTCATTCATTGAGAAAGCTTTCACAGCCCCGTATTCTTTATTCCTCGAGTTTGATCGGCCTCAGCATTCTCGTCGCATTCAGAACAGCGATCACCATCACGCCCACATCCGCGAACACAGCCCACCACATGTTGGCGTAGCCAAGCGCTGCGAACAAAAGACACAGCGCCTTGACAAAAAGCGAGAAGATGATGTTCTCCCAGACGATCCGCATACATTTCTGTGAGATACGTACAGCAAGAGGCAGTTTTCTGAGATTGTCATCCATGAGGACGACATCCGCAGCCTCGATGGCAGCGTCACTTCCCAGCGCGCCCATTGCGATACCAACATCGCTTCTCATCAACACTGGCGCGTCGTTGATACCATCCCCGACGAATCCGATCATGCTGTTTTCACTCTGCTTTTCCGAGAGCATCTTTTCCAGATGCGTCACCTTATCTTCCGGCAGCAGTTCTCCATGGGCATTCCGGATTCCCACCGCTTCAGCTACTTCCAATACGGAGGATTTGCTGTCTCCGGAGAGCAGCACCGAACGGATACCCAGTTCTTCCAGTTCTCTGATCGCCTGTCTGCTTCCAGCCTTGACTTCGTCGGCGATCCTGATGCAACCCAGATACTGGCCGTCACGCTCCACGTAGACCTTCGTACCGATCCCGTCCAGCGGCCGGAACTCCGCCTTCACCGAACGCATCAGTTTTTCGTTTCCGACAGCGACGGTCTTTCCGTCGATCTCCGCCACGACTCCCTGACCTGCGATTTCCTTCACCGTTCCGAGTTTTCCGCCGGTATGTTCCCCGGCGCCTTCCCGGATGAGCTGCGCGATAGGATGCGTAGAATAGGATTCCGCCAGCGCAGCGAGCGAGAGGATGGCCTTCGGGTCTGTTTCACCTTCCGATACAGTTTCGATGATCCTGAAATTTCCTTCGGTAACGGTACCGGTCTTATCCAGGAGGAGGCACTCAAGTTTCGAAAGAGCTTCCAGATCATTTCCGCCTTTTACCAGGATGCCGCTTCTGGAAGCACCGCCGATCCCTCCGAAGAAGGACAGCGGGATACTGATGACCAGCGCGCATGGACAACTGATGACCAGAAACGTAAGAGCCCGGAAGACCCAGGTACGCCAGTCTCCGGTGACCAGGGATGGGATCAGCGCCAATGCCGCTGCACAGCAGCAGACGGCAGGCGTATAGTAGCGTGCGAAACGGGTGATAAACGCTTCCGTACGGGCTTTTTTCATGCTGGAGTTTTCGACCAGTTCCAGAATCCTGGCAACAGTGGAATCCTCATAGCACTTTGTCGTCCGGACTTTCAGGACGCCGCTCGCGTTGACAGACCCGCTGAACACACTGTCACCCGTCTTTACGCGGACCGGCTTTGACTCCCCGGTCAGCGCCGCCGTGTCAAGCACACTTTCGCCTTCCTCGACCACTCCGTCGATGGGAACCTTTTCCCCCGGACGAACAAGGATCAGACTGCCTTCGGGGACGTCCTCCGGGTCTTCTTCGGACACGCTTCCGTCCTCAAGGACCAGATTGGCCGTCTCCGGCTTGATATCCATCAGATCTGCGATGCTTTTCCTGCTTCTGCCGACTGCGTACGACTGGAACAGTTCCCCGACCTGGTAGAAAAACATGACGGCTACGCCTTCCTGAAATTCTCCCAGAGCGATCGCGCCGACAGTCGCCACCGCCATGAGGAAATTCTCGTCGAACACGTCGCCGTTCCGGATCCCTTCCACCGCTTCAGCCAGAACGTCATATCCCACGATGAGATACGGTATCAGATAGGCGAAATTCAGCCAGGTGCTGAGATTCGGCAACAGTTTTCCCGCCAGCCATATCGCAACCATACAAAGCGCCGCAGCGATGATTCTCGTCAGCGCTTTTTTCTGTTTCTTCGTCATAACAGCTCCTATGACAGGATCTCAAAATCGGGTTCTACCTTCTTCGCCACCCTGAGCACTTCTTCCATGATCTCATCAAATCGGTCGTCCGCCGCAGAGATCATCATCTTCTGTGTCATGAAGCCGACAGAGGCTTCTTCAACGCCTTCGATCTGCTGGATCGCACGTTCCACCTTTGCCGCGCAGTTTGCGCAGTCCACTTCGATCTTGAATTTCTTTTTCATATCCGTTTACTCCTCCACATGTTCCATTCCCAGTGCAAGCATACTGCGGACGTGATCGTCATCCAAGGAATAGATAACCGTTTTTCCGTCCCTGCGGAATTTCACAAGTTTGTTGGCTTTCAGCACCCGCAGCTGGTGGCTGACTGCGCTCTGGGTCATGCCCAGCGCCGCGGCGATATCGCCGACACACAGCTCGCTCTCAAACAGCGCGTACATGATCTTGATTCTTGTGGAATCTCCAAAGACCCTGAACAGTTCCGCCAGGTCATACAGGATCTCCTCGTTCGGGAGTTCTTCCTGCAGACGCGTGACTGCGTCCTGATTAATGATCTTATCGATATCCATTCTGTCCTCCCACATATGAATACTTGTTCATATGATTTGATTTTAGTATACTGCTTCCCGCAGCGAAGTCAACACGTAAAGGCAGAAAATGTGATATATTGAGAAAAAAACTGGAGGAATGATTATGATCGCAGTCGTAACAGGTGCCTCTTCCGGATTCGGGCAGGAATTCGTCCGTCAGTTTGATGACCGCGGATACGATGAAATCTGGGTCGTGGCCCGCAGGAAAGACCGTCTGGAGCAGTTATCGACCGAAGTCCGCACGCCCGTCCGTCCGGTCGCGATGGATCTGAGCAAGGAGGAATCCCTCCGCGCATTCTCAGAGTTGCTGGAGGCGGAGAAGCCTGAGATCCATGCCCTGGTGAACGCCAGCGGTTTCGGCTATTTTGACGCATTTACGGAGCAGCCTCTCAACGAAGCGCTGAACATGGTGGATCTGAACGATAAAGCGCTGATCTCGCTCTGCTACCTTTGTATCCCCTACATGAAGAAGGGCAGCGAGATCTACAATATCGCGTCCTCTTCCGCATTTCAGCCTGTCCCCTATATCGGTGTCTATGCCGCGACCAAGGCTTTCGTGCTAAGTTTTTCCCGCTCTCTGAATCAGGAACTGAAGTCCCGCGGTATCCGCGTTCTCGCCGTCTGCCCGCACTGGACGAAGACGGAATTTTTCGACCGCGCGGACAAAAAGAACGGCGTGATCTCCTACTATAATTTCTACACTGAAAAAACAGCGGTCGTCCGCAACGCCATACGGCACATGGCGCAGGGAAAAGATGTCTCCCTCACCAGCCTTCAGCTCAAGGCACAGGCACTGGCGGCAACGATCCTTCCTAAAAAGCTGGTCATGAAGATCTGGCTGAAATCGCAGCATCTGGACTGACTGTAAACAATCCGTGAACGGGCTTGACTTTAGCGCTTTACTATGCTACTATCATGTTGCGAAAGGGAGTAGCTTGACGCCCCTCCGGGTGGATTCGTTCCCGTCAACACGACATCATGTCCGAGACGAATGAGAAAGCAAGACTTTTACCGCGTTGCGGTGGAAGTCTTTTTTCATCGCAACAAACCGCTTAGAAAATCAGGAGGGTTTTAACGATGATGAGAAATTCTTTCCATGGTCCGATGGGCGGCGGAATGGGCCACGGCCCCGGCGGCATGAGAGGCCCGGGTATGAGAGGTCCGCATCGCGGCATGGGAGGCCCCCATGGCATGAGAGGTCCCCACGGCATGAGAGGTCCGCGTCCCGGCATGTTCGGCCCGCCGGTACCGCCCCGTCCGATGTATTTCGGCGGTCCGCGTCCCGGTTACGGATACGGGTACAGAAGCCACGGAGTCGGATGCCTCGGCATCATCCTCGGACTGCTTATCCTTGGCTTCTTCTTCGGGATTTGACCGAATGACGCAAAATGCCCCTGCCGGTTTTCCGGCAGGGGCATTTTTTAGTGTCAGATTCTTATTCATCCTTCTGTGAGGACCGCAATACTGAAACCGGGGAGCACAACGGAATTCTGCTCACTGCTGATCGCTTCTTCGGAGGTGTTCAGGACAGCAGAGAGTTTCCATGTTCCGTTCAGTCCCGAAAGATCGCAGTTCTGCTCTTCTGTTCCGATATTGATCAGGATCAGGACCGGTGTTTCTTCAGCGGCAGTCTTGAAAAATGCCGCGATGTGGTCGCTGCAGAGGCCTTCCGCCTCTTCCACCCTTCCCCTGGCAATTACCGGGAATGCGTTCCGTACCCTGATGACGTTTCTGAACCAATTCAGCAACGACAGCGGATCCTCTTTCTGGTCAGCCAACGAGGGGAACTTCATCTTCACGTCGTCCATATAGGGCGGACCGTCGCAAAGATCCGGATCATCCGCATCGTCGCTCCAATACATCGGAGCGCGTTTGTTCTCATCCTTTCCGGAACCTTTCATACCGATCTCTTCGCCGTAGTACATGAACGAGTTACCGCTCATGAGAAGACTCAGGGCATACGCCATCTTTGTTTCCGGGCCTTCATCGAGCGCGTAATATCCGGCGCTCCGCGCCATATCGTGGTTCGTATAGAACGGCGCATCGATATAATCCGGATTTTCTCCGCGGAACGTCGCATCCGAAGAGATCATCGCTTTTACAAAGTCTGAAGCGCTGATAAAACCACTCACCGCATTGCGGATAATGCCTTCATTTCCGGCAAACGGGAAGTTGAACAGAGAATCGATGCCGCTTGCATACAGCTCCGCGATCTTTTGTCTGTCGGTCCATGCTTCACCTACGATGTAACAGTCTGGTTTGATGTTTCTGCAAAGATCGCAGAACCATTTCGTGAATTCCACGTTCCCCACCGGGTCGCCAGTGTGATAGGAAGTCACAGCGTCCAGCCTGAACCCGTCCACGCCCTTCTCAAGCCAGAACGAAACGATCTTCCGGATCTCCTCGCGGACTTTCTCGCTGTTCAGGTTGAGATCCGGCATGCCGGACCAGAATCTGGCCTCATAATACCAGTTTGTCCCTTCCAGTGGCGCGTACCCTTCCTTCGCCTCCCTTGAGAAATTGTAGTACTCGTAATACGGGCAATAGGAAGGATCAGGCTCCCAGTCTTCCGGGAGTTCCTTCAAGTATTCTTCTGCTTTCTGAAACCATTCGTGCGACAGTGCGGTATGGTTGAGAACCAGATCCATAAGGACTGTCATCCCCTTTTCATGGCAGTCTTTCAGCAGACCCTCATAGTCTTCCAATGTCCCGAATTCGTTATCGATTCCGTAATAATCCAGGACGTCGTATTTGTGGTATGTGGGCGAGGGATGAACCGGCGTCAGCCAGAGCTGATCAAAGCCCAGATCCCGGATATAATCCAGTTTTGACCGGATCCCGTTGAGATCTCCGATCCCGTCGCCGTTCGAGTCACAGAACGAATACACAAAGATCTGGTAAGTCGTTTTGTATTTGTCTTCCCTTACTTCCGCCTTCAGCGATCTGTTGAACGAATCCATCTGTACAGGAGAAGAAGCAGCAGGCGACTTATCGCCTGCTGCGAACATAATAACTCCCACTACAGCCAGGATGATCATTAATGCTGCAAAGGCGGCAATTATATGCTTCCTTCGGATCATCCCTTTACTGCTCCAGACATTCCCTCAACATAGAACCTCTGCATGTAGATGAAAAGGATCGCGATCGGGATCGAAATGATGACGGCGCCTGCGGCAAAGCAGGTGTACCACTGATACAGATACTCTTTCTGCAGCATGTTCCAAAGGCCGATCGCCACCGTGAACTGATCGGAGTTCGCACGGCAGATGACCTTCGCAAACACGAAGTCGACCCAGGGTCCGATGAAAGAGGTCATGACGGTGTAGATGACGATGGGCTTGGCAAGCGGCATCGTGATATCCGTGAAAACCTGCCACTGAGTCGCGCCGTCGATCACGGCCGCCTCATCGATCGATTTCGGGATCGTATCGAAATATCCCTTTGCGATCTGGAAACCCAGGCCGGTACAGGCCGAGTAGACGATGATAAGTCCGATACGCACAGCGGAACCTTCCGTCAGGCCCATTGCCTTCAGGATGAAGTACTGCGCGACCATTGCCATGAATCCGGGGAAGAGTCCCAGGATCATCGCGATATTCATGTAGGTCTTCCGGAATCCGAACCTCATCCGGCTAAGCGAATATGCGACGGACAGGACGAAGAACGTGCTGAAGATGCAGCAGATGATCGCGATGATCAGCGTGTTCCCGAACATCTTGGGGAAATTCAGAACGTTTCTGTCCGTGAACAGTTTGACGTAGTTTGCCAGTGTATACCCCTGCGGAAGGAACGTGCTGGTATAAGCACCTTTTTCCGCTCTGAAGCTGGTCAGGACGATCCAGATGATCGGGAGGACCCAGATCAGCGACAGCACCGCCAGAAGAAGGTGGACCAGGAAGTTTACTGCCTGCTTACGGGGACTGATCCTGTTTTTCTTGATTTCCTCTTTCATCACATGAAGGCCTCCTCATTCTTGTAAGAGCCGGAGTTCCTGTAGGTCACCAGCGTAACGATCGTCAGCGTGATGAAGGTCAGAATGCCGATGACTGCGCCGAGGTTGTAATATTGCTGGTCGACGGTGAGTTTGTACAGCCATGTGACCAGCAGGTCTGTCTGACCGGCTGTATCACCGACATAAGTCGGACCGCCGCCGGAGAGCAGATAAATAACGTTGAAGTTGTTGATGTTGCCGACGAAACTCGAAATGAGGTACGGCGTTGTGACGAACAGCATGTAAGGCAGCGTGATACTGAAGAAGATCTTGGCCGGGCCTGCGCCGTCCATACGGGCCGCTTCATACAGTTCTGCCGGGATATTCTGCAGAATACCGGTGACCTGAAGCATCGTGTACGGAATACCGATCCAGATGTTGATCACGATAATTGTGATCCGCGCCCAGGTCGCGTTCGTCCAGAACGGCAGCGGTGAAGTGATCAAGCCGAGGTTCTGCAGCAGGACATTGATCGCTCCGGAAGGCTGCAGCATGATGTTCATGATCATCAGGGTAACGAACTGAGGGACCGCGATGGACAGGACGAAGCAGAAACGCCACAGTCCCTTCCACTTTGTGTCTTTTCTGTTGATGATCAGCGCCAGTATCATTCCGAGGATGTAGTTCAGGAACGTGGCGAAGATCGCCCAGACAACTGTCCACCCCAGAACATGCCAGAACTGTTTGCCGATGTTTCCGTTCATGTTCAGGACTCTTGCGAACTGATTGAGTCCATCCCAGTCAAAGAGGATCAGATGCTCATCCTCTTTCGAATATGTGGTAAACGCCATCGTGATCATGTAGACCAGCGGGACGATGTTGAAAACCAGAATACCAAGGCAAGGGAGCGTCATCAACGTGATGTGGAGGTTCCCGTCAAACAAACTGCGGAAATCATCCAGAAGAGAAGGGATTTTCCTTCCCGCTGCCTTTTCCTGCTGAAGTCTATAGGAATGCCTCATCTGGAGAACCCAGAGAACGATAAATGCAGCGATGACGAAACAGGTAATGACGCCTGCCAGAAGGATCTGTTGGGAGTTATCTCCCGCGACATACTCATAGACCTGTTTCTTCTCGTTCCAGACTTCTCCTCCCGGATTCGTGCCCAATGTGCCCATCAGGCTCAGGTTGCCGATACCCGTATTAACAAAGTAGAGGATAAAAGCAGCCTCCAGAAGCAGGATCAGAGCTCCCTTGACATATTGCCCGTGTCCTATGATACCAACACCCATTAGGATTGCAGAAATGCGGGTCAACAGATCACCATGCAAAAGTGCATTTGCGACATTGATACGTTTTTCTTTCATGTTTCAATCTCCCGATGGAGGTTTCTCCATCTTCTTTCCGACAAGGCGGAGCCGGCCGGTCTGACCGGCCCCGCTTGGCCATTGATTCGGAATCAGTCGTTACTGAAAGGTGCTATTACGAAACCGCAGAAGAGTTCATGGTCTCGTTCATCGCGTCGGTCTTTTCGGTCGCATTGTCATGCGTAACGGTGCCGGCAACGATTTCCTGGCCCATAGACTCCGCCGGGCCCCAATACTGGCCCATGCTGGCAACGACAGGCTGGACGATGGAAGCGAAATCCATGGTATCCATCTGAGCTTTTGCAAGGGCATCAGCGCCGACATTGATACTGAGATCGGTCGGGATGATGTTGCGCAGATCATAGTGATCCTTCTGTGCGGACGTGCCGCCCAGGTAAGCCGCCAGTGCGACAACAACTTCCGGATGCTCTTTGTAGAGAGCGGTTGCCGGGTTGACGCCGATCGCCTTGGAGCCCGCGAAGGACTTCATCTGCTTCAGCTGGCCGTCGATCGTGATGGACGGAGCAGCGCAGATACCAAGGTTGTCACCGTAGGTGTCGACAGCTTTCTGATAGTCCCAGGTGCCGGAGAAGAATGCTTTCGCATCCGCCGCGCTTCCGACGTCGCCGTTGCGGAAGTTGGGATTCGTAACGAGGTCTACCAGATAGTTCGTGACAGCATACGCTTTGTCGCCGGAGAAATCGATTCCACTGGCTTCTTCACTACCGGATGCGCCGAAGAGCGTGCAGCCATTGGCGACATAGAAGGAAGCGAGATACCAAGAGTTCGTCAGCGGGAAAGCAACAGGAGCTTTCTCAAGCATCGCGTCCAGAGACTTGACATCGTCCTCAGAGAAGACGCTCTTGTCATAGAACATGAACCAGGTATTGCCGGTGAAAGGAGCACCGTAGACGGCGCCGTCATAGGTGACGGTGTTCACTGTGGTCTCGGAGTTGTTCGCCTTGATAGCGTCAAGGGTCGTTCCGCCGAGCTTCGCGATAGCGTTCGCTTTTACGAGGTCCGGGATCTGGTCATTCGCAAACATGTATACATCCGCAGCAGCGCTCGGGTCCGTTGTAACATTGGTCTTCGCGTCGCCTTCGGAGCAGACACCATAAACGAAAGTGATATCCCATTCCGGATGTTCAGCTGCGAATTTCTCGCATTCGGTCTGGAGCCAGTTGCCGTTGTCGGCAGACTGGTCTTCCTGCGGGCCCCATACGGTCACGGTGACGGCGACCTTCTCTTCGGTCGGCTGATCACCGCCGGACGGCGTGGGTTCTGCAGGAGTTTCTTCTTGCTTGCCGCAGCCTGAGAGCATGGCCATGACCATCAGGACGGTAAGAAGAAGCGCAAATAACTTTTTGGCTTTCATTTGTTTCCCCCTAAGAGTTTGTTGATATGTTTTCCAGGACTAACCTGATAAAACCGGTTTAAACGTACTCCAGGTTTTTGCCTGTTTCCGGATCGAATACGTGAATAGCGTTCGGTGCGAATGTAAATTCAACTTCCGCGCCTGCTCCGAGATCTTTCTGCCCGAGATCCAGCGTGGGCACGATCACGATGCAGTCTTTGCCGTCCGCATTGATGTGAAGATGAATGGAACTGCCCATCATCTCCGAGACATCGACGACGCCTTTTACCATAGCGCCTTCTCTGTTGTCCAACGTGATGTGCTCAGGTCTTACGCCGACGATCACATCCTGCTCCTTGGTGTCGCGCGCAGCGAGGTTCGCCTGTTTCTCAGCGGAAAGTCTGACGACCGCATTGCCGACTTTGACAGCGTATCCGCCGTCTTCCGTCTTAAGAAGTCTGCCGTCGAACATGTTCATCTGAGGTGTTCCGATGAATCCGGCGACGAAGGTGTTGACCGGATCATTGAATACTTCCTGAGGCGTACCGATCTGCTGGACCTCGCCGTCCTTCATAATGACGATCCTGTCGCCCAGCGTCATGGCCTCGGTCTGGTCATGTGTGACGTAGACGAAAGTCGTGTTGATCCTCTTGCGCAGTTTGATGATCTCCGCTCTCATCTGGTTTCTGAGTTTCGCGTCCAGGTTGGAAAGCGGCTCGTCCATCAGAAGAACCTGAGGATTTCTGACGATTGCGCGTCCGATCGCGACACGCTGTCTCTGTCCGCCAGACAGGGCCTTCGGTTTTCTGCCCAGATACTGGGTGATACCGAGGATCTCCGCTGCTTCATTGACCAGCCTGTCCATCTCGTCCTTCGGGACTTTTCTCAGTTTAAGCGGGTATTCCAGATTCTGCCTGACCGTCATATGCGGATACAGCGCGTAGTTCTGGAACACCATGGCGATATCACGGTCTTTGGGCGATACTTCGTTGACCAGTTTGTCCCCGATGTAGAGCTCGCCTCTCGTGATATCCTCGAGACCGGCGATCATTCTCAGTGTCGTGGACTTTCCGCATCCGGAGGGGCCGACGAGAACAACGAATTCCCTGTCCTTGATCTCCAGATTGAAATCGTCGACAGCAACGACGCCTTCTTCCGTGACCTTCAGCGTATAGCTCTTCTTTTCAACCGGTTCTTCGTCTTTCTTCGGTTTCTTTTTCGGAGCAGTGGCTTCTGTGTTTGGGTAGATCTTCTGAATGTGCTTCAACGTTACGGTAGCCATGTTGATCTCTTCCTTCTTCTTTAGTTGTCTTTATCTCTAGGAGGAGCTATGCTCTCTCCAACAACAAACGAAAATGGTACTGTGGCATGTGTCGCGTTCCGTCCGTAGCTGATCCTGAGCAGCAGATCATCGACGCTCTTCTCAGCCAGCTGGTCGACGTCCTGCCTGACAGTAGACAAACGCGGGATCGAGTAATTGGTGGATTCTACTCCGTCGAAACTGATGACGGAAAAATCGTCCGGCACGCTGAATCCCCTATCGAAGAATGCACGTATAACGCCGTATGCGACCATGTCGCTCAGCGCAAAAACCGCCGTGACCTCCGGAAGCTGCTCGAGGAGCTTTCCGGCAGCCTCGTAACCGGCCTCCATTGAGAACAAACACGGAATCCAGTTATGTCCGGCGTCCGCCTCGATCCCGGCGCGTTTCATCGCGTCGATTGCGCCCGCGATCCTTCTGGCGGTATTGTCATCATCGTGATCGACCGGCAATCCGCCGATGATGCCTATATGTTTATGTCCTTTCGCGATCAGCTGCTCGACTGCGAATCCTGCGGCAGCGTAATCGTCCGTCGTGAAACTGGACAGATTATCGAATCCGAGAGCCGAAGCGCTGGCGGTCACCAGCACGCTGGGGAGTTTTACCTGCTCGAACGATTTCCTGAAACTGAGGGAACTGCCTCCTAAAAAGATGAATCCCTTCAGTTTATATCTTCTTGCGAGTTCCGCTGCAGCGAGGACTTCATCCTCCGTCTCGTGCAGAAAGCGCACTCCGACGCCTTCCCCGTGTTCGGCCAGTCTTGCCTGTATCTTCTCGAGGATCGACGTCAAAAAGCGGTTATCCATGCCGCGCACGATGACGGAGATTCCGGAAGGCACTGCCTGCTTCAGGAGTTTGGCATTCTCATTGGGACGAAAGTCAAGTTCCTTGATCGTATTCTCGATACGAGTACGAGCTTCCTGGCTGACATCAGACCGGTTGTTGATGACCCGCGACACTGTCCCGATGCTGTAACCGGATTTTTTTGCGATGTCTTTGATTGTTGCCATTTTTCTCTATGTCCACCTGACACAATGAGCTTGAAAGCGATAACGTTTCCGTAAACGTTTCCATACCTAAAAAATAGTATCGGTCATATAAAAAGTCAACGCATCCGAGATGCTTTTTTGTAACAATTTGTTAACAAAAAATACCGATTTTTGAAAGTTGCACAACAGTTTTTCCATGTTTATTGTGAGGATTGCCCAATCGGCATCTTCCTTTTCAGGATAGCCGTCCCGGCAGTATAATGAAAGCAGAAACAATGTGAAAGGAATTACGGCAGCATGGCAAGAATCGGCATCGTAGATCTTACTCCTTCCGACCATCACGATATCATGATCGCACCGTATCTGAATGCCCTGACAGATTCCGGAGCCACCTGTTTCGTCCTGCACTGGACTGAGGACCCGGAGAAGATCTCCGGATATATTTCGGACTGTGACGGATTTCTCTTTCCGGGAGGAGACGACGTTGATCCTGCTCTCTATGGAGAAGAACGGATCCCGGAATGCGGTGATCCGAGGGAAGACCGTGATCGCTTTGAGATGACGCTTCTGCAGTCTGCTGTCTCAAGCGGGAAACCGATCCTGGGGATCTGCCGTGGCTTTCAGATCATGAATGTCTTTTTCGGCGGTACTCTCTGGCAGGATATCCCCTCCCAGATGTCTGATGCTGTCCCTCATCCCCTGACTGAATTCGATCAGATTCCCGTCAGAAGGCATTCCGTGCGGATTACTCCCGGCACTCACCTCGCCGGAATTCTCGGACCGGGAAGCCTCTTCATCAATTCCGCCCATCATCAGGGCGTCAACAGACTTGCCAGCGGTCTTACTCCCTGCGCTGTTGCGGAAGATGGGCTCATTGAAGCTTTTGAGAAACAGGACCATCCGTTCTGTCTTGCCGTACAGTGGCATCCGGAATGGCTGTGGCCTGAGGAAGATTCCCGGAAACTGTTTCATTCCTTCACCGAAGCATGCAGGAGGGATATAACATAATGAAATGTGACTTTCTCTTTGAAAACGCAAACATCTTCAGTACCAGTTACAGAAGGTTTTATCACGGTTTCATCGCGATCCGCGGCGACCGCGTCGTCCGCATCGGAATCGGCGATGTTCCGGAAACGCTGGAGCCGGTAAAACGTATCGACCTTGAGAACCGTTTTGTCATTCCCGGTCTGATCGATTGCCACATGCATATCGAGAGCAGCATGCTGACTCCTCAGGCGTACGCATGGGAAGCCGTGCGCCACGGCGTCACCACTGTCATCAGCGAGCCTCATGAAATCGCCAATGTATTCGGCGTGAAAGGGATCGAAGCCATGATGAAAGCAGGAGAAGGAGCTCCCATCGACATCTATTACGGCGTTCCCTCCTGTGTACCGTCCACCGATGACACACTGGAGACCGCCGGAAGCGACATAGACGTGCCGGAGGTCCTGGAACTGCTGAAAAACGACTCGATCCGCTGTCTCGGGGAAGTCATGAATACGAGAAGCGTCCTGACGGAGCCCGACGGCAAGGCCAACCGGCTGATCCGCGCTTTCCATGAAGCTGCGCCGGATCTTCCCCTGGAAGGCCACGTTCCAAGGATCATGGGAGACGATCTCGCCGCGTATCTGATGAGCGGCGTGGATTCCGACCACACCGAACATCCGCTGGAGGAATTCATTGAACGATGGTTCAACGGCTTCTGCGTGCAGCTGCAGGAAAAAACTGTGCTTCCCGACGTCATCGCTTATCTGAACAGCCATCAGTTGTTCAATAACACCTGTCTCGTGACGGACGACGTAATGGCAGACGAATGCGTTGAAAACGGGATCCTGGACCACGTTCTCCGGAAAGCGCTTCATCTAGGCATGGACCTGAAAGACGCTGTTTTCTGCTGCACGTGGACTCCTGCCAGACGCATGCATCTTTGGGACCGCGGAGAACTGCGTCCCGGAAAACTCGCCGATCTCGTCGTTCTGGAAGACGAGGAATCCTTCTCCATCCACTCGACATACAAGAACGGCAGATGTGTTTTTGAGAAAGGCGCTCCCCGTATCCAATCCGTCAGCACGGAGGCGTTCCCCGCATCGTTCCGTGACAGCGTAAAGGTAACTCCCATGTTTGAAAGCGATTTCACCCTTCGCACGGATCGCGAAGGTCTCGTCCCCGTCCGTGCAATCTGGGTCGATTCTGTCAAAACACAGACGAAGGAAGTGGAAGTCGTTCTCGAAGCGAAAGACGGGAAACTTTTGTTTGAAGAGTCCGGCGTTTCCGAAATGGCTGTCATCGAACGTCACGGCAAAAACGGCAACGTCGGCCGCGGCATCGTCGTCGGTACGACAATGAAGCGCGGCGCAGTCGCAACAACATACAGCCACGACAGCCACAACCTGTGCGTCCTCGGCGCAAATAAAGCGGATATGGCGGCCGCCGCGAACACGGTGATCGCGATGCATGGCGGCATGGCCGTAGTGGAAAACGGAATCGTGATCGCCTCCGCTGCGCTCCCGATTGCAGGTATTCTGACTGACAAAACATGCCACGATTTCGCGCAGGACGTTTCCCGCGTCACTTCCGCGATGAAAGAGCGTGGCTACACGCATGTGGATCCCATTATGAGTTTTTCCACGCTTGCGCTTCCTGTCAGTCCCCAACTCAAACTGACGGACTTCGGATATGTCGACGTGACCGCTCAGAAGATCGTCCCTCTGGAAAAATGATCCGTTTATAAAAAGAACCGGACTGTGTCAACAGTCCGGTTTTCGTTTTGTCAGATCTCCTGTATCATCCGGAACAGCTCTTCCGGGTCCGAAGCGATCCGGACTTCTCCCAACCGTTCCAATTCCTCCCTGTCCCGGAATCCCCAACCGACCAGAATCGGCACCGCACCAAGGTTTTCCGCCGTTTTCAGATCCACTTCGGAATCCCCGACATAAATGAGTTTTCCCGCGCCGCGCTGTCCCATCGTCTCCAGTACTCTTCTTGGCAGATCGGGTGCCGGTTTTTTCGGAAGGCCTTCCTGCTCTCCTGCCGCTCCGTCGAAAATGCCGGGGAAGAATGCCCTCATCAGTTTCTGTACCGCCTCGTCATTCTTGTTTGAGACCAACCCGACTCCGTATCCTTCCTTTTTCAGCCTGTTCAGCATCTTCAAAATACCGGGATACGGCAATGTCTCCTCTGTGAGATGCTGCAGGTAATAGGATTTGTGAAGCCTGACCGCCTCTTCCAAAATCTCCAGTGAAGCACTTTCCGGCAGCGAAAGCCTCATCAGCACTGCTGCCCCGTTCCCCAGAAAGCGGCGGACATCCGCGTCAGTTCTTTCCGGATATCCCAACACTCTCATAGCGTAATTCGTCGCTTCCCGGAGATCCGGCAGCGTGTTCAAAACTGTGCCATCCAGATCAAACAGTATCGTTTTTCCGTTCATATCATTCCTCTGGCCGCTGCAGCAGCCGCTTTTCCCGCCGTCAGTCCGGAAATCCAGGCCCAGTGCAGGTTGAAGCCTCCGCATTTTCCGTCCACGTCAACGATCTCTCCGCAATAGAAAACCTGTCTGTTTCCTGGGGACCGGAGCGTTTCCGGATCCAATTCCCGCACGCCTCCTCTGCAGACCTGTGCCTGCTGTACCGGACACGTTGATTCCACTTCGAGTTCCCATTTAACAATCCGGTCCGCCACTGTTCCGATCTCTTCCCTGCTCAGAGACTCGCAGGTCCTCGAAAAAGCACCTGTGATGACCGATTTGACCATCTGTTCCCCGAGTCGTTTCGGCAGGATGCCGTCCAGAAGGGACGCGGCAGGAGCAGTATTGCCGTCGGCATACCGGTAAAGAAATCCCAGCAGCATCTCCGCAGTCAGACCGGGAACCAGATTAAGCGAGAGCACATTGTTCTTTCCCGCCAGATAACGGGACAGATCCATTATACAAATCCCGCCGAGATAACCATCCCCGACCTGGACCTCTCCGCTCTCTTTGCAGACTTTTTTCCCGCTGCAATATAGCGAGACTTCCGCTTTGAACCGGAGTCCTTTGAGCGGGCGCAACGCATTCCCTTTGATACGGAGCGGGACGAGCCCGGGTCCGAACGAACTGTAGCTGTCGCCGTTCTGTCTGATCAGATCTTCCGATCGGTTTTCTTTGACGCCTGCGGGAGAACCTGTCGCGATCACCGCGTATTTTGCCCGGTATGCTCTTCCGTCCGCGGTCGTGATCAGCACACTGTCTTCTTCTTTCACAACTTCCCGTACCCTTGCATTGCATACGATCTGAACGGCGGCCTTCTCAAGAGCTTTCAGAAAAGCATTCAGCACGCTGGATGCCTGGTTGCTGTACGGATATATCCTTCCGGAATCGTCTTTACTCAGCATCAGACCAAGATCGCAGAAAAAACCGCTGTCTTCCGGATTCTGTTCGAAGATATTTCTGTAACGCACCGCTTCGGGATTGTAACAATCCATGGTGATGGCGGTATTGGACAGATTGCATCGTCCGTTGCCTGTCACCAACAGTTTCTGTCCGATCCGTTCTCTAGCTTCAAGAAGCAGGATCTTCAAAGATGGTTCTGCCCGATACGCGGCAAGTGCCGCCGTCATTCCGGCAGCTCCTCCCCCTATCACGCAAATGTCCGCTTCCATGCAGACAGTCTGCTGTGTCATTCCGACCCTCCTTCTTTCGTGGCCTCAACGAAAGAAACCGGCTTAACGCCGGTTTTTCTGTTTTTTCAGTTCCGTGCAAGCTCGTTCTGAATGTACTCAAGAGAGAGCAGTTTCTCCTTGATCCCTTCCACATCCAGCCTGTCAGTGTTGTTGCTGTTGAATTCCTCGATCGTCGGTTTCTTTACCTGTCCCTGAGTGAAGTAGTTGTCGTAGTTCAGGTCGCGGTTGTCCGCGCGGACACGGAAGAAATCGCCGAGGTCATCGGCCCGCATGCACTCTTCTTTCGTCAGAAGCGTCTCGTACATCTTCTCACCGTGGCGGATGCCGATCACTTTGATGTCAGCGCTGGGGTCGAAAAGCTGTCTGACTGCCTCCGCAAGATCGCCGATGGTGCTCGCCGGCGCCTTCTGGACAAAGATATCGCCGGGTTCCGCATTGGCAAACGCATAAAGGACAAGATCCACCGCTTCCTCCAGACTCATGATGAAACGGGTCATGGTCGGATCGGTGACCGTAAGCGGAAGACCGTCGCGGATCCGGTCGATAAACAACGGGATAACAGATCCCCTGGAGCACATCACGTTTCCATAGCGGGTGCAGGCGATCACCGTGTTGCCGGCGTTCCGGCTGTCGGCCATGATGACCTTCTCCATCATCGCCTTGCTCGTACCCATCGCATTGATCGGATACGCCGCTTTGTCCGTCGACAGGCAGATCACTCGCGATACGCCGGCGTCGATAGCAGCCTGGAGCACGTTCTCTGTTCCCAGGACGTTCGTCTTCACCGCTTCGATCGGGAAGAACTCACAGGAAGGCACCTGCTTCAGTGCCGCCGCATGGAAAATATAATCGACTCCGCGGACTGCGTTCTTTACGGATCCTGGTTCGCGGACGTCGCCGATGTAGAACTTGACTTTGGATGCGGCTTCCGGATACGTCTCCTGAAGAAGATGCCTCATGTCATCCTGTTTTTTCTCGTCTCTCGAAAAAACACGGATCTCAGCGATCCCTGTACGAATGAAACGCTTCAGCACCGCATTGCCGAAAGAACCGGTCCCGCCTGTTATGAGGAGCGTCTTTCCCTCAAAACCTTTTTCTATCTCACGAAAATCCATCGAAAACCTCATCATCAACGAAAGTGTCAAAAGTATATCACACTTTGCCTTTTGCGTGAAGAGTCGGCAAATGCGCAGTTAAGACAGCAACACCGCATCCGTCTCCTCCTGGACACCCGCGGTTTCCGCGAATTTCTCCAGAAGCTGCTCTCTGGTCAGATGACGCTTTTCCTCCCCCTCGATGTCGAGGATGATCTTTCCTTCGTTCATCATGATGATACGGTCGCCCAGACGGAGAGCATCCGACATGTTGTGTGTGATCATCATGCAAGTCAGATTGTTTTGGCGCACCAGACGGTCCGAGACCTCAAGTACCTTTGCAGCAGTCGCGGGATCCAGCGCTGCAGTATGTTCGTCCAGCAGAAGGATCTTCGGCGTCTGCAATGTTGCCATCAGAAGCGTTACTGCCTGCCTTTGCCCGCCGGAAAGGACTCCTACCGATGATTCCATCCGGTCCTCGAGTCCCAACCCGAGGGATTTCAGCTGCTCATAGTAGTACTCCCGCTCATCATTGGTCACTCCCCAGCGGAGTCCTCTCTTTTTCCCGCGCCGTGAAGCCAGTGCCAGATTCTCCTCCAGCTGCATGTCCGGCGACGTTCCCATGGAAGGGTCCTGGAATACGCGTCCGATGAGGGGGGCTCGTTGGAAATCCGCCAAGGGCGTCACATCGACGCCGTCGATCACGATCTTTCCAGAATCGACCGGCCAGGAACCGGCTACTGCGTTCAGAAGAGTCGATTTCCCCGCGCCATTTCCGCCGATTACCGTCAAGAACTCTCCCTGCTTCAGATGGAGACTGACGTCCGTCAATGCTTTCTTTTCATTTACAGTTCCCGCAAGGAATGTCTTGCTGATGTGTTCAACACGAAGCATTCTTTTTGGCCTCCTTCCGGAACTTCGCGAACGAATTCTTACGCTGATCCCTCAGATACGGGACGGCGAGGAACACCGCAACGATGACTGCCGTAAACAGTTTCAGGTCGTTGGTATTCAGTTTGAGCCAGAGGACAAGCACGACGACACAGTAGTATACGACGCCGCCCAGTACCACGAAGCCCAACTTCAGGGCGAAATTCGCCCGTCTCTTCAGGAACAGATCACAGAGAGCCTCCCCGATGATCACTGCCGCAAGGCCGATCACGCTGGCTCCTCTGCCCATGTTGACGTCCGCAAAGCCCTGATACTGAGCGACCAGTCCGCCGGCGAAAGAAACGATGGCATTGGAAAGACCGAATCCAATCAGTTTCATGTGATCGATATCGATTCCCTGAGCGCGGCTCATCACCGGGTTATTGCCGGTTGCGCGGATCGCGCTTCCCTGCTCCGTGCCGAAGTACCAGTACATCGCTGCGATGATCGCAGCAGTGATCACCATGCCGATCGGGATCGCTTTTGTCACATATCTTCCGGACAGCGTCAGATTGAAGACGTCCACGCTGACCGGGAGGTTGGAAGCCATCGCAAGAATATGCAGATTGACGGAATACAGCGCCAGCTGCGTCAGGATCCCAGCCAGGATCGCAGGGATTCCGAGATAGCTGTGGAGCATGCCGGTACACAGCCCACACAGCAATCCGCCGATAGAGGCTGTCAGAAGCGCCAGTTCCGGAGCAACACCGGACGTGATCATCTTAACCGTAATGGCGCCGCCTGTCGCAAAGGAACCCTCGACCGTCAGGTCGGAGACCTTCAGCAATCTGAACGTGATAAATACACCAAGCGCCATCACGCCCCACAATATGCCCTGAGCTACTCCGCCCGGAATGTTCCTCACCAGTTTCAGAGGATCAAGGGCGGCCAGATATGCAACAAGATCCATTGTTCCAGATCTACCTTTCCGTTATTATTCGATGGCGCCGTAATCGTCTCCGAACTCCAGTCCGTAAGCATCGGCGATTGCCGGGTTGTACTTTTTCACAGGATCGGGATCGTATTGGATAGGCATGGATGCGACATCTGCTCCGTTTGCCAGCACCTCATAAGCCATCAGGCCCGTGGCCCATCCCAATCCGTAGTAACTGATCGTCAGCGTCGCAACGCCGCATTTTGCACAGATTCCTTCCTCGCCGGCAACGATGGGTGTCTTTGCTGTCAACGCCACATTGTTGATCGTTTCCGCGCAGTCCGCTGCGGTATTGTCCGTGGGGATGTAGAGAACGTCGCACTCATCGCATGCCTGCTGCGTTACCGCCGACACATCATTGGAGTCGGTGAAACTGAATTCCTTAACCGTGCAGCCGAATCCTTCAAGATAAGTTCTGATCACTTCGACCTGGTATCTGGAATTCGCCTCGCCCGAACAGAAAAGCACTCCCACCGTTTTCGCGTCCGGAAACAGATCGCGGATTATCTGAGCCTGTCCGTCCAAAGGTGCGAGGTCGGAGGTGCCGGATACATTCCTTCCGGTGACGCCCGAAAAATTCTCGATCGAAAGCGCAACGCCGTATTCGGTTACAGAAGTGCCCAGAATCGGAATCTGGTCAGTCGCATTGGCGGAAGCGCTCACCGCTGGCGTGGCGTTGGCCATGATCAGATCAACGCCGTCGGTAACGAAGCCCTGCGCAATCGTCGAACAGGCGGCGGTGTCTCCGGACGCATTTCTCACTTCGATCTCCACCGCGTCTCCCAGTTTGTCCGTCAGCGCATCCACAAATCCCTGCGTCGCTGCGTCCAGCGCCACATGCTGTGTCAGCTGCAGAACGCCGACCTTATAGACCTTCTTCCCCGGCTCCTTTGAACCGCAGGAAACGAGCGACACTGCGATCGCGAGCAGCATGATGATTGCAATCCATTTTTTCATTTTTATACTCCCTTGTTTTGATTTCCGTCTTTCTGCGTGAAAAAAGCGGCTTCGCCGTATCAGGCAAAGCCGCTCATTCTGGACCTTGGTCCACTTCAGCGCTCTGATTGATCACCGGCAGTCATCGTCGCGGGGCAAAAGAAACGATAGCCCATAAAAAATCGGGCTGTAAAGTAGACGTAAGCATTATTTTTGGAGGATGCCATCCGGTCCGTTCCTTTCGCACGGCGCTTATCTGCCGTCTTTAGGATTTTAACGCTTTTATCCGTTAAAGTCAACAAGGTTTTTTCAAATAGTTCCAGAATCACTCTACAGATTTCAAAGACTCGATCATTTCGATCTGCCGAAGCGGTTTCTTGGTGAACAGAAGCACGATGAACGTGAAGATCAGCGTGATCGCAAACGCAAAGGCAAAACTCAGCGGCCGGATATTCGATCCGAACATGATCATTTCCATATTGATCACGTTCATGATGAAATGATGCTCCACCACGCCCAGCGGCAGACCTGCAAGCGCACCGATGACAGTCAGCAGGAAGATCTCCCGGAACAGGTAGGATTCCACCTCATAGTTTCTGAATCCCAGGACCTTCAGCGTTGCGATCTCACGGATACGTTCGCTGATGTTGACCTGCGTCAGATTGATGAGCACGACGAAAGCCAGCGCGCCTGCAGTGACGGTGATGACCATGATGATGATATCGAGAGCTTCGATCATCGTGTTGAAGGAATCGACAGCCGTTGTGAAATCCGTCACACTGGTAAACCCGTCCATCTCCTCGATGGCTGATGTATCCAAATTTCCCGTGTCGGACTTCACCGCAATGGTATTGAAGTGGATCGGTTCATCAAAAAGCGCTTCGTAATAATCCGACGAAATGAAAAGATAGTGCTGGAAATACATCTCACAGACTTCCGCAACACGGACCTGTTCCTTGATCCCGTTCTTTGACTCGACAGTAATATAGTCGCCAGCGCTGATGCCATGGTTCTTCGCAAATTTTTCCGAGATAAAAGCGCCGCTGTTTCCGAGCCGCAGTTCCGTGGAATGATCCAGTGCCCTGAAACGGTAGATGTCGTTCCCTGCTCTGGCGTCCATCACCTGGACCTCAAGTACCTTTTCCGTATCCTCCAGATACACTTTGGAAGAATAACTCATGTACGGCGTCACGAACTCATTGCTGAGATCCTTTTCCAGTAGTTCCAGCATGTCGTCGATCTCGTGATCGTTCTCCAGATGGACCATATAATTGTAGTTCAGGATATCCCCGAACTGGATCGCCACCACATCCCTGATGGAATCCTTGATCCCCCATCCGACAACAAGCAGCGCGGTGCAGCCGGCGACACCGATGACCGTCATGAAAAAGCGGACTTTATACCGAATCAGATTCCGTGCGGTGATCTTGGAGATGAAGGAGAGCCTTTTCCAGATGAAGGGTATGTATTC
>JAEEGL011426835.1_pt1 | contig 24891 bp, 19 predicted proteins | sample 9134231 | NCBI WGS metagenome assembly JAEEGL01 (sample SAMN16246548, study PRJNA631951) | gut metagenome | biome: gut microbiome; feature: rumen; material: fiber-attached | host: Bos | place: Iran: Karaj | collected 2018-10
GAAGTCCATGTGGTTATGGAAACCACAAAAGGCAACATAGAGCTGAAACTTTACGATGCCACGCCATTGCATCGTGACAACTTCAAGATGCTGGTGGAGGAAGGAGCCTATGATTCACTTCTCTTCCATCGTGTGATTCGCGACTTCATGATCCAAGGCGGCGACCCGGATTCGAAACATGCCGAGCCCGGCATTCTGCTCGGTGATGGTGACAGGCCATACACCATACCAGCTGAATTCAGGCTCGATGAAGGCATATTCCATCGTCGTGGCGTGTTGGCAGCAGCTCGCGAAGGTGACGATGTGAATCCAGAGCAACGTAGTTCAGCCATGCAGTTCTATATTGTTTGGGGAAAGGTCTTTGACGATGAGAACTTGGACCGCGTTCAGAAACGAATTGACGACTATACAAACGGTCGGGTAAAACTCACTCCTAAGATGCGCAAAGTGTATAAGACCATCGGAGGGACGCCGCACTTAGACGGTCAATATACGGTCTTTGGCGAAGTCGTTTCCGGGCTCGATGTGGTAGATGCCATCCAGCAAGTGGCTACCGACACCAACGACCGACCTGTTGAAGATGTCCGAATCATCCGTGCTTATCTGAGATGATTGCGATTATCGGAATGTTTATGGTAAAATGGAACGAAAATTACTCACAGCCATTTCTCTAAATCTTTGGGAAGTTGGCCACTGCGAGATTTGAGATAAATGCCATAGTCTTCGGCTGCCAAACTTGGGAAATACTGTTTGTCAGCGTTTAAGCAATAAAGAAATCCTTACACAGATGCACGGTTTGCTTGGCGCGAGTGATGGCCGTGTAGAACCACTGGTACTTGTTCTTCGTCGGCTTGAAAGTGATGTTGCGCGGCGTCTGGATGAACACCGATTCCCACTCCCCTCCTTGTGCCTTGTGGCAAGTGACGGCATAGCCATAGTTGCAACGAAGCGCATTGAGATAGGGGTCTTCACGCATCGCCTTTTCGAAATCCTTCGGAGTCCTTTTGGAGTCTATCCCTCTTCGCTTCATCCGTAAAATGAAATCAAGGAAAAGGCCCGACTGCTGTCGCGAATCCAGGTTGACTTGCTTCATTTCGAGCGGGTTCTCCAAAAGTATGGTGGAATAGACCTTCTGCGTGAACAATTCCTTCACCTTGATTTCACGAAACATCAATGTGGTATGGTAGCCGTCAGGGGTCTTCACATCACGAAAGACTCGCTCCGTTTCCGACCTTATCTCCACCACTTCCACCATGTCGCCGTTCATCAACCCGGTCGTCATTTGGTTTTGGACCACCATCAGCAAATCCCCTTGTTTCACGCTCCCGTTGAACCCCAAAGCCTTACGGATGCGGTCCGACATCTCCGAACACTTTGCATTGCTGTTGCAGATAAAGATGGAGTGGTTGTAGCCATGTTGCCTGATGCAATCCAAATACAATTCTTCCATCTCCGCAAGGTCGGCATGAATTTCAAAGTCCTTGTATTGCGACATCCGCAGCGGAGCACCCCAATAGTTGCCCCGAGGATAGGCCGACTCAAATTCCGGGGCGTTAGCCCAAAGTTTGCGGATATAGGCTCCGGCAGCAATAATGGAATTGTCCTGACGCATGATTTCCGTCAAGACACCTTGCTGGGCATGGAGCCCGAAACGGTTCTCAAAATAATCGGTCGAGAGGGCTGGCGACATACTTCCCAAGACTGGCGGCAACTGGCACGGGTCGCCCACAAAGATGAACTTCGACTTGTCGAGCGTGTCGTAGGCGAGTAGTTCGGTGAGCACCTTGCCGCTGCCGAACTGTGCCTGCACGACATCCTTTTGCTCAAAGTCGGAGACCATAGAGGCCTCATCGATGATGTAGACCATAGCGTCACGGTCGTCGTTGGACAGGACGGAAGGCTCAAACACCAAAAACAGTTGTCCTGTGGTTTCGATGGAGGCCGTCTTGGGGTCGAGGTCCGACACGTCCTTGTTGAAGTCCGAGAACTTGTAGATCATGCTGTGGATGGTTGAAGCTGGGCAATCCGTATGGTTGGCCAGTATTTTCGCGGCACGGCCTGTCGTTGAGAGGAGCGTAAAGCTTTGTTTGCGCTTTTTGAGTTCTTCAATCAGAAAACGCATAAGTGTGGTCTTTCCAGTTCCCGCATAGCCTTTGAGGATGAAAACGCGGTCATCGGAGCCAAACACGAAGTCCGTCATCTGCTTGAGGACTCGTTTCTGGCTGTCAATCGGGTCTATTTTAGGCTGTTGTTCCATGCCGCAAAAATAGTAAAAATGCCTAAAACACAAAAAGCCGCCAGCATTGCCTTGCTGACGGCTTTTGCGCATCCTTGTTGTAGTGGAAGAGGTCTCACAGAGCCCTTGATTTTGCATGGCTCAAGGACAGGTATCACACAGATTACACGGATTCCACAGATTCTTTGCCTGCGGCTGCCGCTCGCCATCGGTGAGCAGCATCTGTGTAATCTGTGAAATCCGTGTGACATAAGTAAGATGGTCATTTTTTGACTTAGGACTTAAGGACTTGGGACGTAGGACGGGCCTCAACTATGCGTAAGAGCTTTTTTGTCCTTCGTCTTATAGTCCTCCGTCTTACGTCCTCCCAATAATCCTTGTTGTAGTGGAAGATGGTCTCGGAGAGTATTAACTAATAAAAATTGAAAAAATGGGAAAATCGTCTTAATCCTTGTTGTAGTGGAAGATGGTCTCGGAGAATAACACAATTAACTTATTATAAACCTAAAAACAAAGTCTTAATCCTTGTTGTAGTGGAAGATGGTCTCGGAGTGGCAACAACAGCTTCTCCTAAAGAAAAACAAGAGAAGTCTTAATCCTTGTTGTAGTGGAAGATGGTCTCGGAGTGCAAACGAAGCTGCGTCTATGTATCATCTGTTGAAGGTCTTAATCCTTGTTGTAGTGGAAGATGGTCTCGGAGCCTCTGCAAAAGAGGAGAGGAGGATATCTTGAGAATTGTCTTAATCCTTGTTGTAGTGGAAGATGGTCTCGGAGAACGGTGACTTCATCATATAGGGCGGAGAAATCCGGTCTTAATCCTTGTTGTAGTGGAAGATGGTCTCGGAGAGCTATTCAAAATGTGCCTGCGGTGCTATTACAATCAAGTCTTAATCCTTGTTGTAGTGGAAGATGGTCTCGGAGGCCGCAACAACAGCCCCGCAAGAGCGGGTTCTGGGGTGTCTTAATCCTTGTTGTAGTGGAAGATGGTCTCGGAGAAAATCTCAAATAAATATAATAAGGTATGAGTAGGTCTTAATCCTTGTTGTAGTGGAAGATGGTCTCGGAGAGTTAAATTCCGTCAGGAAGGTGAAGGTCAAAAGTGTCTTAATCCTTGTTGTAGTGGAAGATGGTCTCGGAGAACTTTAAAACATACAATCATGAAAAATTTTTTTGTCTTAATCCTTGTTGTAGTGGAAGATGGTCTCGGAGCAATTTCAATCTTGTGTGAAGGGGAGCTACAAAAGATGTCTTAATCCTTGTTGTAGTGGAAGATGGTCTCGGAGTAATTCACTATAAAATTTTTCAGCATTATTCATTTGTTGTCTTAATCCTTGTTGTAGTGGAAGATGGTCTCGGAGTCGAGAGACGAAAAGGATATGTTCACGTTCATCACCGAGTCTTAATCCTTGTTGTAGTGGAAGATGGTCTCGGAGAAAAATTACGTGGTATTTCTATTATTATTTGAAAATAGTCTTAATCCTTGTTGTAGTGGAAGATGGTCTCGGAGGAGTATCTAATATGGACAGCTGAAGAAGCCGTCAAATGTCTTAATCCTTGTTGTAGTGGAAGATGGTCTCGGAGCTTTGGAACTGTGAGCTTGATAGACTGTTCACCAACATGTCTTAATCCTTGTTGTAGTGGAAGATGGTCTCGGAGTTAGCTTGGAAATCAACAATAGATTTAAGTAGCAAATGTCTTAATCCTTGTTGTAGTGGAAGATGGTCTCGGAGATACTTTACATCTCACACTAAAGTTGAAATAAGACTTTGTCTTAATCCTTGTTGTAGTGGAAGATGGTCTCGGAGAGCAAAATTTGTAAATTATTGATAATTACTTATTTACTTCTCAAAAACCATTGACTTTTGCCCTTTTCGCTCCGTTTTTTGTACCTAAAGACAGTGCAAATGTAGTGTTTTTTACAATATGTCAAAGAACCCTTTCCGTTATTTTGCCGAACGGCGGCTCAAAAGAACAACGTGTTCGAGGTCTTTGTGATCACATCCACGTTGATGGTCTGCCCTATCACCTTCATCGCTTTCAGATAGTCGGTCGAGATGGGCACCACCAGAATGCTGTCGTTGTTTTCGTAACAGGCCTGCACCTCGGCAAGGTCGCTCTTGATTTGCTCGTATTTCGCCACAGGCAAGTCGGCAAGGAAAATCGACTTCTGCACCCTGGTGCATCCCTGTCGTTCAAGGTATTTTACCACATGCCGGCGAACTTTGTTGCTCTCTATGTCATACATCACGAAAAATAGCATAAGCGCTGCATTTCTTTTCTTGTTCCTAACGATGTCGAATACCAGCTGAAGCCTTTCGTCGAGTGTGGGCAACACGTCGAGGCCGTCGATGCGACGATTGGGCGGCTTGGCAGCACCCAAACCCGAAGCGCGTAGCTTCGCCATCTCTTCGACAAACGTGATCGGTGGTTTCTTTTTTCTCGGCATGGCTTTCAGGTGTTTTGCATCAGAAACGAATCTATGAGTTGTGCCGCTATCTCGTTGAACTCCTCGTCGGTGCCGGTGCGCGGCGACTTGACGACCGAAAAGCCCCTTTTGCCGTAAAACAGATTGACTTCGGCCTGCTTCAGCCGCATTTTCATCCTGATTTTCTTGCCGTATGAGATATTCACGACTTCAGTCACTTCGACACCTGTTTGGGTGATGAAGGCAATCAAGTCGTCGATGATCTCGTTGAGCTGTTCCGGCACAAACACGGGCTTGGACGGCTTTTGCATCGCCTTGGGGTTGAGTATGGCCTTGATGTTGCGCATGGTCTCGTCGTCGACGTCGGCCTTGGGCTCGCTTGGAGGCGAATTGGGGCTTTGCGGCGCTTCGCTCGCCTGGCTTTCCAATTCGTGTTTCAGGTCAAGCATGGCCTGCGGATTGTCGTGAGGCAGGTAGTGCTCGATGTCGACCGGTTCGGCATCGGGGTTGTAGTAGGCATCGGGGTCGACGCTGACAAAGCAGGCGCGGGTCACATCGCATGTTTGTGCGTCAATCACCTGCTCAATGCCATATTGACGTGCCATTTGCAAGGCGAAGGCTTTGTAGAACAACGAGAAAAGCCCTTTGTCGTAGCATCGCTCCGCAAGCTTGAACATAACTTTGAGGCCGTCTTCGCTGGGCGACACGAAAGTCAAGACTGTCCTGCTGTCGCCCGCAAACCGTTGCTTCAGTTCGCTGGTCGAGAGTTGCTTGTCCGACACATGGTCAATGTCCAAGATGAAATACTCGATGTAGGCGAAGTTCTCGCTTCTTCGGCAAGGGGGTGAGAAGATGCCGCAAACGAGGTAAGGCAATTGCCTTTTCAGGATGCCGTAGCGCTTTGGGTCGATGGAGCGAACGAGCCGCAGCTGCCTCACTTGGGCTACGGTTTCGGGCTTGGGACTGCGCAACGCATGAAAGATATTGGCCACCGGCACTTTGACAAGCGGGTCGTTGGGCGAGGTGATATTACGGCCAAATAAGATCATTGTTCAGCGTTTTTGAATTGTTGGGCCAAGCTTTGGGCATAGAGGAAGATCTGGTGCTGGCGCGACCTGACGTTCCCTTTCACGTCAATGGTGTCGTCCAGATAATCGTTGAGCGACTGTATCAACACACGCCTCCCCAAGGGTTCAAGCCAATAGGAGCCATCGGGCTGGACAGAATAAAACTCATCGGTCACGGCATTTTGTATCACGAGCGAGTAAACCACATAGTCGACCCAAACGCGATAAAGCTCGATGACATCATAAACCAGCACGGGACGATTGTAGTCGTCGCGGTGCAACACACCAATGTAGGGGTCGATGCCCGTCTTGATCAACGCGCCTTCAATCTTGCCATAGAGGATGCCGTAGCCGTAGTTCAGGAACGCGTTTACGACATCTGTGGCAGGACGTTGGCTTCTTTTTTCGAACCGGTACTTTTCGGGAAGAAACATGTTGAGGGCCTCAAAGTAGATCTTCGACGAGAGGCCTTCCCAACCCCGCAGCGTCGAAGCCACGTCGGAAATCACCTCTCCGTCGATGCCGGCAATCTTCGTTCGGTAGTCTTCCATCCTTCTGATGGCCGTCTGCACTCGGTTGGCGGTGTAGTCGTCTTTCGCCTCCATGGTCAGGAGCAGGGCTTGCTGGTTCTCGATTTTCTGCCGGATGACCTCTTTTATCCATACGATGGCCTCATGCGACAGGGAGAAATTGAGTTGCCCTTTCCTGATGGAGGAAACAGAGCCGTATTTGGGGCTCCAGATGCGTCCGATGACGTTGCCTGAGCGGTCCATAAACAGCACCTCGATTTCGCGTTCAACGGCAAGCATCACCGCATCGGAAGTGATTTGTGCCCCCTTCCCTATCTGGATGGTGGTGACGCCTTCGGCAGGAATGCGTTGTCGGCCTTCGGAAGTGGAAATGACGAACCCTTCGTTGTCGCGGTTAAGGGTGGTGCCGAATGTGTTTAGTATGAGTTCCATATTACAGAGTTTGATTCATTTATTCGACTGGCCAAAGTCAGGTTGTCTGATGTTTTCGGAGAGGATGCCTGACATAACCAAGAGCTTTGCCAATGGAACAGCGGAAGGCTAAAACTCCATTTGTTCAAAGCGGCGCTTGTTGCTGGTCAGATAGCGCTTGCACCAGGCCTTTAGTCCCAGCCACACACTGTGCAGATGGTTACGCCCCGCGTCCCACGACAACGGCCCATAGTACTTGTACAAGGCCTTCATGTTTTCGGCATCCACCTTACCGCCGTCGAAAAACTCCTTGGCGATGATGCGCGTCATCATGTACATGTTGTAGCGGAAGGCCCGCCTCACTTCGAATGTGCCGCAAGGCAGCTTCACTTCCACGTAAGTGAAATATCTGAAAGCCTTCCAAAGCAGCTGCGACAGCGGCCAAAAGAACACCAAAAAGGCGATTAAATGCGACACTCTCATGCGTTGACGGTTTTAGAGGGTTTCACATCGTTTTTCTTCACGTTCCTGTAGTGCTTGGGCTTCCTCTCCGAAGAGGGGCCAAACAGGGCGAGCACTTCTTCGCGCAGCGGGTCGGGCAAGCGTTGACCGTCGCAATAGCGCCACTGCACGATGCGCGTGAGGCGTTCGGAGTTGTAGGCATTGCGCCTTGAAGTGTAGAACGAGCCTACGCTCAGCGTTATCTTTTTAGGCCAGAAGCCGCCCATGAAGCCGCTGAAGCCCAAGATGCAGATATTCACCAGCGCATAGCCGAAGGCAAACATAATGGGTCTGCGGAGCAGGAAGTCCCAAAATGCGCTGCCGGTTGTAAAAGTCAGGTCAAGCATATTCGTGTTGTTTATGGTTTATTCGTATTTTCTGAAACGCACGAAGCGGAAGATGGCAGTTTTCAATCCGGGTTCGTTTTCCACCACGACACGCTCGGTGGTGGCGGCCATGCATGTGATGCCTGCCGCCTTCAAAAGTCGGGCGAGGGCGAAGGTCAGCGTCATTTCTCCCATCAGGTGTACGGCAACGGGCTTGCCCCCCGCCATGTCGATCACCTTTTGGCAATATTCATTGGCAAGGCGGGCGATGTAGGTCTCGTCGCCGTTGGGGTCAACCTGCGGGAAAGGCAGGTCGACGATGTCGCCAAACTGGCGGGCGGATTCGGTTTGCGCCTCGCTCCACTTGGAGGAGGGATGGTTGGATAGGTTGATGAACATGACGATGCGTTTTTATAGTGCTGCAAAACTAAACAAAAAATCGTTGACTGCAAAAACAAAAAAGTGGTCTTGGGGAGTCTCACACAGAAATCACAGAAATCACAGAAATCGCAGAAATCAACACATAAACGCCACCTTCCTACAAATCGTACATTCTCCATTAACTTCGTTGAAATGCTCTGCATTAACTCACTACGTGTCGTTGAATCTTTGATTTCGATATAATCAATCTTCGATTTCCCGAAAGGAATCTCATCATAGCGTGCGACTCATGTCTGACCTTGACAATGACCATGACACCTTCAACAGAAGTAAAACAGTCATGGTCATAGTCAGTAGTCAAAGTCAAAAAATCCTTGTTGTAGTGGAAGATGGTCTCGGAGCTGCCTCTTTTTTTATTTTTAAACCGCAGGAACTTTTGTCTTAATCCTTGTTGTAGTGGAAGATGGTCTCGGAGGGGTCACTCAGTGAATAAAATAACAAACACTCCAATGTCTTAATCCTTGTTGTAGTGGAAGATGGTCTCGGAGAAGTTATTATTTCCGTTATGCGTGACGCAATTAAGGTCTTAATCCTTGTTTTAGTGGAAGATGGTCTCGGAGTACCTATGTTTTTAGTAATGTACAACGTTGGCAAGTCTTAATCCTTGTTTTAGTGGAAGATGGTCTCGGAGAGAAATCAACGAGGTTCAGAATGCCGCAGTTGTTGAGGTCTTAATCCTTGTTTTAGTGGAAGATGGTCTCGGAGCCGCGCGCAAGGCACGCAAGGCGGCAAAAAAAGCGTCTTAATCCTTGTTTTAGTGGAAGATGGTCTCGGAGAGGTTACGTTGAACCCTAACAGCATCGTAGAGAAGGTGTCTTAATCCTTGTTTTAGTGGAAGATGGTCTCGGAGTAGATGAATTCTTTGACGAAAGAAAAGGCGACGAGGTAGTCTTAATCCTTGTTTTAGTGGAAGATGGTCTCGGAGCTAATATTATGGATTTTGAACCTAACCAGTTCTATAAGTCTTAATCCTTGTTGTAGTGGAAGATGGTCTCGGAGATTAAAACGAAAATTATTATTAACAAAATTAAAATCTTGTCTTAATCCTTGTTTTAGTGGAAGATGGTCTCGGAGAGTATTTTGAGATGGAGAATTGTAAAATAAGAATGTCTGTCTTAATCCTTGTTTTAGTGGAAGATGGTCTCGGAGACGGGCAAAAAAAGTACATTGATTTGAAGCAGGCAAGGTCTTAATCCTTGTTTTAGTGGAAGATGGTCTCGGAGTGTCCAAGACTACGCCAACGTCATTATGGGCGTATATGTCTTAATCCTTGTTTTAGTGGAAGATGGTCTCGGAGCTATTGAATTTGTCAAGAGCAATTTTACAAAACTGTCTTAATCCTTGTTTTAGTGGAAGATGGTCTCGGAGATGGATGAACGCGGTTTGAATGTTGTAAAATGCGTTGTCTTAATCCTTGTTTTAGTGGAAGATGGTCTCGGAGATAATCAAATCCAAATGGAAAGAGCTGAATATCTCAGGCCTTAATCCTTGTTTTAGTGGCAGATGGTCTCGGAGGCATTTGTTGATTCATTTATTAAATAACTAATCCTATTGTCTTAATCCTTGTTTTATTGGAAGATGGTCTCGGAGCAATACAATTGCCCGGTATTGGTAATTCCGGGACACGTCTTAATCCTTGTTTTAGTGGAAGATGGTCTCGGAGCATACTGAACTTGACTGTTGGTATAAGGATAAGAGAAGTCTTAATCCTTGTTTTAGTGGAAGATGGTCTCGGAGCTGATGAAGACTCAGACTATGTATATTGAGGTTAATGTCTTAATCCTTGTTTTAGTGGAAGATGGTCTCGGAGTTAGTAATAATATGATAATACTAAGACAGAAAGAATATGTCTTAATCCTTGTTTTAGTGGAAGATGGTCTCGGAGTAGGTTGCATTTGAGACGATCAGGATACAGTGCTGATTGTCTTAATCCTTGTTTTAGTGGAAGATGGTCTCGGAGCCTAATAGGAAGTTTGTATATGTACCAGCGAGTATGGTCTTAATCCTTGTTTTAGTGGAAGATGGTCTCGGAGTATGTTGAACTCGGGATTTGGGTAGCCAAACTGAAGGTCTTAATCCTTGTTTTAGTGGAAGATGGTCTCGGAGAACACCAAGAAGGAACAGATGGTCGAAAACGCTGAAAAGTCTTAGTCCTTGTTTTAGTGGAAGATGGTCTCGGAGGAGTCACTTAATAACCTGTTTGAGCTAGAAACATCTATTGTCTTAATCCTTGTTTTAGTGGAAGATGGTCTCGGAGCAGTGCATCAACAAGGCATTGGATTCGAGGTGGCAAGAAAGTCTTAATCCTTGTTTTAGTGGAAGATGGTCTCGGAGTTGAATGGATTATGTCGAACGAGCCACACGCTCCAAAAGTCTTAATCCTTGTTTTAGTGGAAGATGGTCTCGGAGCCGTTCCAGAACAAGTTGAACGAACAACTTGAACGACTGTCTTAATCCTTGTTTTAGTGGAAGATGGTCTCGGAGTTACAGAGAAAATTCAAAAAGCGCACACAGCGCAAGAAGTCTTAATCCTTGTTTTAGTGGAAGATGGTCTCGGAGCAAAGATTACAAGGCGCCAAAGTAAATTCTAGATGTGGTCTTAATCCTTGTTTTAGTGGAAGATGGTCTCGGAGTTGAGCATATCTCCAGAAGAGTGGGCTGAAAATATGATAAGTCTTAATCCTTGTTTTAGTGGAAGATGGTCTCGGAGACTCCTGATCTTATAGGAAAGAAATTTAAAGACTTTGTCTTAATCCTTGTTTTAGTGGAAGATGGTCTCGGAGTCCTAATCCAGATATAGAAATAGTTGGGAATAGAGACAGTCTTAATCCTTGTTTTAGTGGAAGATGGTCTCGGAGAGCAAAATTTGTAAATCGTTGACAATTACTTGTTTACTCCTCAAAAACCACTGACTTTTGCCTTTTTCACTCCGTTTTTTGTACCTTAAGACGGTGCAAATGTAGTGCTTTTTCCAATATGTCAAAGAACGCGACGCGACAATTTTTCACCTTGCCAGTCCTCATGCGTACGACGCGCCTATGCCCTTTTCACTATCAGGTCAAACCATCGGATGGCCTCGGCCTGTGTCACGCTCCATTGGGAGGAAGGATGGCTGGATAGGTTGATGGACATGGCAATGCGTTATTATTGTGCTGCAAAAATAAACAACTTTTTTGGGTTTGTCAAAGACTGGGGCAAATAAAGTATAAAACGAGGCAGGCCCAGGGCGTTCCACCCCAGGCCCCAGGCGGTCTCAGTCCTCTCCGCCCTTGACGATGTAGGTCAGCACGGTCACCACTCCGAGGAGGATGGCCAGCACGGTGCTCGTCTGTTCTGTCGTTAGCTTGTTGTTCGTCATGTCATTACATTTTTAAGGTTATACTTCAGAAAATTGCGTCGTCCAGGAACTTGTAGTCGGTGCCGAACCACTCGCGGAGCTTGGCATTGGCCGCCGCCTTGATTTCGGGTGTGATGTAGGCGCTCACCAGCTTCACCACCGCCAGGAGTGCGGCGAGGTCGTCGGTGTAGCCCACCACGGGCAGCCAGTCGGGAATCAGGTCGAACGGGAGGATGAGGTATCCCAGCGCGCCGATGATTTCAGCCTTGACCTTGAAGGGCACGTTGGGCGACTTCAGCGTATAGAAGAGCAGCAGGGCCGGATAGGCCACCTTAGCGCCCACCTTCTTCACCACGCGCCAGAAGGCACTCTCATCGTAATGGTTCGCGTAACTCGTTGTGTTAGGTGTGTTGTTGATTGTCTCTGTCATAATTTTTTGTTTTTAAAGGTTATGGAATAAGGTTGATGGTTCACGTCGCTGTGCGTCGCGTGCTTTTTCAGGGCCGGTCCGGGGCATCCTGCCCCAGACCTCGGTCGGTTTTGGTCTTTTTCGCCCTGACCTCATGGCTTGCGGCCACCCTGTATTTTTGTTCTCTGCTCATCGCTCTAAGTTTTTAAAGGGTTATCAATGGGTTAATTGCTCTCTCCTCTTTTCGGAGTTGCGGTTTCGGTCATCAAAGATTCTTGATCAAGATTTCGATCACGCGCTTCACGAGTTCGAGGATGTCCTTTGTGGTATTGTTATCCGTCATGGTTTTATACCTCCTTTCGATGATTTTCGATTGTTCGTTTATCACTTGTTTTGACGCTGCAAATTTCCGTATTATATTTTTACACTATGTGAAGCCTATGTTCACAGTTGTTTCCGGTGCTGTTTTTCGTTGTTTTCGGGCTGGCGGCCATCCCGACCGCCAAGCCCTGTTGGTTGTGTTCTCTGCTCATGGCTTTGTGGGTTTTATTAGGTTTGTTGTCGTGAGTCTCGCTTTGTTCAGTTGTCGTTCCTCAGGTTAACTGGTTCGTCGTACACTACCACATCGCCAGTTCCGAAGATTTCTTTCAGGAGTTTTACTATATCAGTAACTACGTTCGTGTTCGTCATGCTTTCACACCTCCTTTCGATGGTTTCTTGTGATTGATTATTACTTGATCGTTCACCGGCTGCTATCGGGGCGGCAGCGTGGCCACCCCCTTCGCCTTTTCATGTCGTCCCTCGGCACGTGGCTTCGGGTTTGAGGTTGAGCATCCTGTTGGTTTCGCGAGGCTCGCATCAGTCTTTCGATGAGTCAAGGCCGTCTCTAACTATTATCAGGATATCGATTATCAGGTCTATTATTGTACTGTAGTCAGTTGCTTTAAGCACCTCCTTTCGATGATTTTTGATTGTTTATCATTTGATTTATTTGACGCTGCAAAATTCCGAATTATATTTTTACACTATGTGAAGCCTATGTTCATAGTTGCAAACCACCATTTTTGTATTATATATTAATATATTATATTAAAGTAATAACAATCAATAATTTATATAATTCAAAACAAAAAGCATCATCAGTGTCCTCAATTATTTATTACCTTTGCAGAAACTCAAAAAAGCACAAGGAATCATGCCTACAAACAAGAATGCCATGCTGCGCTATTTCAAGCTCGATGCTTGCTTCCGCGACACAAAGAATCATTATAGTGTTTATAACCTCATCTTCGAGTGCTCAAAAGCACTTGACCTTCCCACAGGGAAAGAGATTACAAGAGAACAGATTTTGAAAGACATCAGATTCATGGAGAGCGACAAGGGATGGAGCGTCAAATTAGAGAGATACAAAGTCGACGGTGAAAAATGCACATTTTTCAGATATAAGGACCCCAACTTCTCAATCTGTAATTTCCCGTTCACCGAGGAACAATGCCAGCAGATACAGGCTACTGTCGATGCGCTGAATGCCTTTGAAGGCCTGCCCGAGTTCACCGGCATTAACGACTGTTTGTCGAAATTGAAGCTGTATGCAATAAAGACCGAAATAAAGCCTTGTTTCAGCCTTGAGCACAATGAGCTTTTGAAAGGGATCGAATATTTGACGCCACTTTTCAATGCCATCCAAAACAACTCGGTCCTGAAAATCAGATACCATGATTTTGGCGAGAAGCCCCAGACCTTGACCTTTCATCCACAGTTTCTGAAACAGTACAACAACCGGTGGTTTGTCATGGGCTGCAAGGAAGAACGTCCCGGCAAGATACGCCCGCTCTCGCTCGACCGCATCGAAGGCATAGAGCCGGCTCCGGAATGTAAATATCGGCAACTCGACATGGATTGGAATGAGTATTTTGACGACATGGTGGGTGTCAGTAATTCCACGAAAACTCCTGTCGAAACAGTGCACTTTCTTGTTTATGGCAAGACAACTAATTACATAGAAAACAATCCCCTGCACGGAAGCCAAGTCAACCATAGGATTGACGAGAACACGCTTGACGTAAAACTCAAGGTGAAAATCAACAAGGAGTTGGAGCGCATCCTTCTTTCTTACGCGCCCGACATCAAGTTATTGGCACCGGCTAAGCTCGTGAAAACCCATAGGAAACAGCTGGACGAAGCCATTAAAAGATACGAAAAATCCGAACAATAAAGTGTGTTTTTTCGTAAATGAAAAATGCCTATATTTGCATCATTGTTTTATGATCGATTTCAGAGTAACCATATTAGGATGCGGGAGTGCAAAACCCACCTTGAGACACTTCGGGTCGTCGCAGATAGTCGACTATGGCGGGAGACTCTTTATGGTTGATTGTGCCGAAGCCACCCAACTGCAATTCATGCGTTACCGTTTTCGCGACTCACACCTTGGCCACATCTTCATAAGCCACTCGCATGGTGACCATTGCCTTGGATTGGTGGGCCTGCTCTCTTCGCAATCCCTTTGGGGTCGGCGCGACGACATCAACATCTATGCGCCTTTTGAGTTGAAAGACATCCTGATGGCGGAAATCGGTTTCTTTGTCAAAAACCCAGGGTTCAACATCTATCTTCACCCGATTGAAAACACCCTGGGGAGTACGCTTTACGAGGATGAGGAAGTTGAGGTCACCGCTTTCCCCTTGCTTCACAGGGTGCCATGTTTCGGCTTCCTGTTTCGGGAGAAACCAAGAGAGAGACACATAAAAAGGGAGTCCATCGAGCGCTATGGCATCAGTAGCGTCGACGATATCAAGAGTATAAAAAGAGGGCTTGACTATATCACTCCTGATGGCATCGTCATCCCCAATCAAGAGCTCACCACACCTCCTACTCCACCACGCAGCTATGCGTACAGTAGCGATACCATGCCCAATGCAGCCAATGCCGAGCTGCTTGATGGTGTCGACCTGCTCTATCACGACGCCACTTATGCTGAGGCTGAGGCTTCTCTCGCTGAAGCCATGTGCCACTCAACGGCACGTCAGGCTGCCGAGTTTGCCGTGATGTGTAAGGCAAAGCAACTCATGTTAGGCCATTATTCCTCGCGCTACAAAACCGAGGACCGGCTGCTTGAAGAGGCAGTCAAGGTGTTCCCCAATACCATTTTGGCCAATGAGGGGCTAAGAATAGAGCTATAACAGTGCCGTTTCGTCGTCTCAACACCTATTGGACGAGAACTTGAAGTGTATGACCACGATCCTGTGATAGTTTTATTCAACTTGATTTAATTCTGAAAACAACTCTAAAGTTCTGGTAACAAATTCATTCACCTTTTCCTCAATTTCCTTTGGATTCGGTGTGCCCTCATTGAAACCTGCATGGTTAAAATTGTTGCGATAATCTCTTATGTCACGGAATATATGAATAAGATCATTGTTGTGCTTGCCGATGGGTTTTACCCACTCGTCTTGCAGCACTTTTTCTATGTCGATGATGTTTTGCTCCGTTAAGTCATTGGGCCATTTGCGCTTATTATTTTGCTTCTTGTTTACTTGGATGCTCAAGGCGGTTCCTACAACATCGCGCATATCCTTATCCTTTATATCGAACCCATGCCTTTCGCAAAAGAGAGTGATAAAGTTCTCGAGTAGCAATGTAATGGCTTGTTGAAACAATCCGTTTTCTGCACACCATTTTGCGGCATTGAAACCGTTCATGAAGTTCGTTTTAATATCGAAATCTTTCAGTGATGCATCAACTTTTTTCAAGACATAGTGCAACGGCTCTTCTTCCGGACTGTCATCCGTTTTTGTGCTCAAATAATCTGACAAAGCGGATTTAAGAACAGTAAGATTTTCGGAAGTATGGATTTGCTTTCCACGACAAGTTTGCCGTTCTTTTATTACTATTTCGAGAGCATCGATAATACAATTCAGTTTCTCGTTTCTCACAATTGATTTGAGATCCACCATTTTCTTTACATTGCCACTGTCGAGATATTGGCCGGCTGCGTATGTCCAGTCCTGGAGTTGGGTAAGTGGAAGCAAATCAACGATAAGACCATGTCCTATTTTCCTCGCTACTTCAAAATTGCCATAGGTTATACTTTTGACAGATATTTTTTTTAGAAATTTTGAATAATTACAAAGGACCAGAACTAACATCGGCAAATATCTGAACCCATGTGTGATGTCGAAATACAATTCATCATTATCTTCAATTCTTTCAAAAATGCGCTCGAAAATTTCCCATATTTCTTTTTCATCGTTACCGTCGGGCAAGTCCTTGATTGTATCTGTTTTTATATTGAACCTTTTCAGTCGGGATTCCAAGCCTTCAAGAGTGTCATTGGTGTGCGCATCAACTATTACTTTTCCATCTTTGTCTTTCTGTCCATTATCAACCCAATTCGAAGCTTCGGCACCATGGGTGAGTAGAATGATAGCAACATCATCTTGTGACCACAGTTCATTAACATTGAGATAGTTCAGGGTTGCCTCTTGTGCGAAGCGGACGTTACCGTATGACTTGCCATCTTTCTGATAGTCACAATATCTATAATTGGTTTCTCCTAGAAACGATATAAACACTTTTCTTCCCATAACCTATTTTGTATTAATATTAAACAATTCGCTTTCAAGCAGTTTAAACAATTCTTGTTCCTTGTTGGGGCCAAAGGCGGGGTCTTTGAGCGAGAAGATGATGATTCCAGAGTCGTGGCATTTCTCTTTCTGCAAGTCGTTCATCATATTGTCGGTGACGAAAAGCGCCTTGCTGCCCATCCCACCGTAGTTCTTCACTGCCGTCCTGAACTTGTCGATGTCGGTCGAGGTGCTTATCATGGTCTTGCATTCCACAAACAGCAGCTTCGTTCCCGTGTTGACGATGACGTCAATCTCGTTTTTCGGGAATCTCACGTTGTGCGACTTCCTGTCAGGAAACAGGCAGTTGAGCCTTATTTCCTTGGCATAGCGCCAATGCGAGAGCATCCTTGCCACCTTATACTCGAACCAACCTGAGTTGAAGGCGATGTTGACGGCATGGGGCGACCTCATTTCCCACTCATTCACCCCATGCTTTTTGGTGCTCAGCACAAGGCGCACGAAATCGGGCTTTCCCCATTCCACATAGTCCGTATCCGACAAGACGAACCGCCCGTGGTTCTGGTTTTGGAACATGCCTTTCCATTGGGGCGACAAGAGGGTTGTGAGCTTGTTGAAATTGCCCGTGTTGTAACGTCTTGCCGTCTCCACCTTTTCGAAACTGTCTTTGTCGTCGTCGGTGTAGTCGGCAAACGGCACGAAATGTTTCAGTTCGTTGCCTTGAAGCCTGAACTGCACATCCATATCGAACACGAAATCCGACTGGCTTTCCATGGTGCGGTAGTCCCAGAGGAGGTTGTTCTGGTCCATGTAGACTACAGATGCATTGGGCAGCGGGTCAAAGACGCGCCCGAACAGGTGCGACCACGACTTCAGTCCGCTGGAGACATTGAGAGTCACCTCGTCGTCCTTGTATTTCTCGGCCAGCGAGGTGACTCTTTGCAATATCTTTTGCGGGTCGGTGGTGTCGAGCGGTTCCTGCTCGTCGATGTCGATGTCGATTTCTTGCCTCACGGCTTCGACAGACCTTATGCTGTCTTCCGAGTTGGAATAGATAAACACAACCCTATCGGGCCGCGTGGCCACGATGCCGTTATAGACCGGCGCCGGCTGTCCTCCTACCAGGGTGATGTGGACTTTCATGGGGGGTTAGCTTTTATGCTATTAAAAATCAAACAACATGTATCATTCTTCCAGAATAGAGAGTTTTACAAAACCCAACAATTCGCATTGATCGTCAACACGTCTCGTTTTGGGGAAATCATACTGCTTGTATTTTGAGTTGGAAGGACGAGACACAGGAACAACCAGTGAGTCGAAGTTGTTCAAACGTTCCGCCCATGCGCCTGTGATGAAACGCCATCCTGAGCCGTGACCTATTCGTAGCACACACTCTTTTCCTTCATTGCATTCATTTACAATGGACAGAATACTCCTTATTGTCTCAAGATAGGCAGATACTTTATCGGAGTCGTCATCGTTTTTTCTTTCTTCCCAATAGCCAATCTCATCCTCTAATAAGCGTCGGGTGTGTTTGTTGATTGTGTTAAACAATTCGGGTATGGAAATCATGCAATCAGGCAAACGATGGACTTTTTCTTTTGAAAACTTATAGCCATCTGTATTCAACTTCAGCAGAAACTCAGTTTGATCTTCTGGTGAAATGGCCTCTATAAGTTGCGATTTGCTCACATCCCAAAAGCCCATACGTTCTCGCTCATTGATATTTACCATGCGTACCGCAACCTCTCGTAATCCTCCGAAATATGCATCTCCGACTTGCAAGAAGCGAAATAGATCTTCATTAGGATTAGCACCAAAGGCTTCGGCTTCAACATTTTTAGCACTTGCCAATGGCTTAAACACCACTCCCTCTTTGCTTTTCTTGCTGATATCTATTTTTTCTTCAATCCTTTGGATTCTATCGGTCAAGGAAGCCAAGATTGCTGTTCTGATGGCACCTTTGATGGAACTGCCAGGAATATAAGGTTTCCCCAATCCATCGTGGATTTGCTCTTTCAGTGTATCAGATGGCTTTGCAGCTGACCATTCCATTATGATGCGTTTAGAGTAATCTTCTATTTTGGCATTGGGAGCAAATTGTTTTACGACTTTAGAAGTGGCTTCCTTGCGCTCAATGGCAGCTACCCATTGATAAACATTGTCTTCACCGATCAACTCCATGACCTTGCGCGGATCCACAATGGAAATCACATACTCGTCATCCTGTTTTCCAGTCACAAAGTCGGTGCCATATTGAAGGGTCTCTCCTGAACCGATGTGTACGGCCGTTAGGGTCTCTATCTTTATCCTACTCATAGTTCATTCACTTTTATTGGTACGAAAAATGGTTTTCCGCTTCGATATACGGGATGCATACGCTCATCGTTCCACGAAGGTTTCAAATCCACTATCTTTCCAGATAGTTTTGCTGTTGTCGGGAATATGGAGCCAACGGAAAAAGCGTAAACGGACTTTTTTCGCAAATGTTTGAAATCTTCCTCATCGCTTCCCGCCATATATCCTCCCCTGAGAACAAGCTCGTATCTTGATTCAGGCAGATTCAACATACCCACTTCCTGTTCTGTTGGAATATACAACGACAACAACATGGAAGCATTGGCCGTTTCAACAAAATCAAAGTCTACCCGTTCAGTGTTCCTGTCAACTTCAAATTTTCCACCGCCAACATTCTTGTCCGTTCCCAAACCGGTTTCTCCCAACAATTGAAACAAATCCAACAATTCCTCAATCATGTTGTCAGGTGCATCCAATAGGCAATATAGCCCAGCGTTTTTCTGATAATATGTCCAATCGAAGAAAAAAGGTTCAGCATCGGCTCCATCATTGCGAGGCACTGAAACCCGTTGGTTGACTTGGGATTTGTAAGGAATGACAAATTCCGACACCGACTTTGGAGAAAGCATAAAACTGTCTTTCAATTGCGATGAGGCAACATTCATCGTTTCCCCGCCCAGCAGTTGCTTCCATAGGTCAAATTCCACAAATTTCACCTTTTTCAGTTTTTTCCTTGACGGGTACTCATCCATGTCAGTAACATTCACCGAGATTTTCCCATTAGGTTTTGGCAAGAAAAGAATGTTGCCATAATAAGGGAAAGCCGAACTAACGGTGAAAGAATCCAAAAAGCCTTCCACATCGTCCTTTTTCCCTTTTTGTACGCGCATGGCCGCCAATGCTGCAGAAAGCGTGTCGCTTTGCAGCATAGACGAGGAAAAGTCATAGTTTTCCTTGCCTGTACCCATGTGAAAAGGAGAAAGATGCTTTAACTTAACAACAATTGCCATAGTCAATAGGTTTTGTCTTCTCCGTCAGGATTCACCAAGTCAATTTTCACTTGTCCATAGCCACGTGATCCGTGTCCGCCCAAATAGTCGTCTTCAAGCAGTTTGATGGCTTGGTTCAAGGTCTTCTTCAATGCAGCTTCATCCTCGCCTTCGAAAACATTAAGCACCATGTTCAATTTGAACTTGGCACCAGCGGGAACTCTTTCGAATGTTCTCGGATTGGCTTTAGCAGTAACGCGGTCGATGGCAACTTCGGTCTTGCTTTCTGTGTAAGGCAAATCCGTGTTGCTGAAATCACAAGCGTTGATATCCAATTCGGCATCGCGGACAATCAGACGCGAAGGACGATTGTTGTCGTTACCTGTGGCTACGCCAAACAGTTTACCCGAAACCGAATCGGGATCTTCACTTGGTTTCGCGTTCCCTCTATGGTCAATAGTCACGCAACCATTGGCAATCTCCACCAAGGCACGCATTTTTCCCTTAAGAGAGCTTCCTGGAATGTACGGGATGTTATTGATGGGATTTCTAACCACGAACTTGTCGGGGCCTCCGATATTCAAAGCAGCATTGGTGCCTCCAATGTGCAAACCGGTTTTCAAAGTGATGGTGCCTGTATAAAGGACTTTCTTTACTAATTTTATAGACATGGTTTTACTGTTTTAATCGTTAATAAATCAATCTTTTCCGCCGTATGCTTTGTGATAGGCCAAGATAGCCTCAATGAAATTGCTGAAGTTTTGATAGGATTGTTGACTGTCGACATTTTCCGATGCTTTGTCAAAGATTAGTTTAAACAATTTCAATCCTTCATTCTTTTCATCTCGACCAAGAGCATAGGCAACTTTGGGTTTCAACAAGAAAAACGAAGATTTTTCTTTTTCAAACTCACCCATCTGAATCCGTTTGATTTCACCATAGATACTACGGATTTTAGAGTTTGTGAGCCCATTCTTTGCCATAAATTTGCCAGCCTCCTCAGCATATTCAACTAATGAGGGCGTCGCTTCTTTGGTTATCCAAGAGGAATCAAAAGTCAATTGTGCGAACACCGAGGTTGCATTTTGTTTAGGTTCATTGTTGTAATCTCTGTTTCGGAAACCACCTCCTTGAGGCTGGTTTCCCGGACGAGGACTCCGATAATTGTCATTGTAGTTTGGCATAATCGTTTATTTAATAATTCAATTATTTTTCTGTTCTATATTCTAACTCAGCCCATCGAGCAGCAAAAGCCCACAACTCCAACGGATGGTAATCGGTTTGTATCGGCTCTCCGTTCAATGTTCCTTTATTCTTGTCGCACACCTCTTTGATGCAATTGTCAATCATCAAATTGAGTTTTTCTTCATTCGACCTGCTTTTTAGACGGCTCAAATCGTATGTTAGCATCCAATAGGTCTTGGCTTTCCCTATTTTGTGGTCTTTCATATCGGCGTTTTCATAATGCATCATCAGTTTTGAAATGAAAGACTTTGGCAATTGCTCTCTTTTTAGCCAGCCGCACAAACTATCTTTCAATTTTTCCACGACGGGGAACTCATTATCCCAATTCAAAGGTGTGTCCATAAATGAAAGCGCGTTCTTTAAATGGCTTTTGCAAGTATGGTTTTTGGCTTGCTTTTCCTCGGTTTCACTTTCGTCAGCACCTTTCATGATAGGATACTTTGCTGGCACAATGGCAATACCGCCAGACAAAGTGAATGCGGGATTTCCACAAGTAAATTCCCTAAAATCGTTTTTTATCCTCTTCGCCAATTCAATCATCACGTCCCAACTTCCTACAATAAAAACGTCATCTCCACCACTGTAAACGATAAATGACCTATTTGGGTCTGTTTCTCTCCAAATGGTATTTAGATAGCCGGAGAAGAAAAAGTCGAAAGAACGGCTCAATGCTGCATAACGGGAAAGTGTCGCCCGCTCGGGAGCAATGCCTTTTTGGAAAATATTGCCTAAATTGTCCACATCCATTCTCAAAACGCCCATTCGGGAGAAGTTGTTGTTTTCACACATTTCCTCAAACGTCGGTACATTTTTTCGGTCAATCTCATTGCCACCATAAAATGAGAGCGCATAGATATTATTCACGCCATTCATGGTTTGCATGAAATTGCAATCGCCACTGATGCCATTCAGTGTAACAACAGTAACCTTGTCTGCTGATGCTCTCAATTCGTCTTTCATGGCAATCAGGTCGTTCTCGCTACTTAAGAAATAGTAAGTAAAGCCTAAATTGGCAGGGGTGATTTGAGTCTTGTCTTTCCAATAAGGCAAAGGCTCTCCTTCTTTAATAACAATTAGATTAGTTTCCCTTAACTTTTTACCTAATTCTATTTGTTCTGCGGTGGCTTGTTTTAAAGTAAGGTCACCTTTCGCAATGGGGGCTTCTTCAGGCAAGAACTCTTCGCCTGTAATTGAATCGCGTTTGGCTTTTCCTCCTTGCATTGTCGGTTCAAAGAATTTAGCATAATGTGCAATCATTTGAGATGCAAACTTTGCCTGTTTCTTTCGGTCTCTCTTAACAAACAAATCTCCCCATATCTTTCCTAAATGTTGTCCGTTTTTATGCATCAGAGCATCTTTTGACAACTCAACACTATCTATCGCGACGAACAAGGATGTCCCGTGTTTCGCAAACAAGTGTTCTTCAATCGTTTTGATGGCTTTTTTTAACTGCGTTCTTACAAATTCGGTATTGGGTGCAAGCAAATAGAAACTACCGCCGGAATTGTACACTATGTTTGCTTGGAACAGGTTCAATTCCTTGACGAGATACCTGACAATTGTGTCAGACAGGATTGACAAATAGAACGAGCGGCCTTTCAAGTTCTTTCCGGCATATTTGGAAACAATCTGGTATATATAAGGTTGTATGCCGCTAAAATCAGCACTTATCAGCAAAAATTGGTTCTCATTTGCTTCCTTGGCTTGATAGAAATCGTAGAGGCATACAGAGATTGCAGCCGTTGTTTTCAAATGGTCGTAAAGGGATACATCTGGAAAATCAATAGTGCTTGATGGCACACAGGAAGCGTATTTTTGAAGCAAATTCAACAAAGTCTCAGCAAATGCCCGATAAGTATTCGCTTGAATGAACTTGAACTCGTTTTTGAAAGATTTCCACAACGATAAATAATCAGGTGCATCCGGAAAACTTTCTTTAGGAAAGTAGTCTTTCGAAAGTGCCATGGAAACGACAGGGAGATGCTTCCATGTTTCCTTCCATGCTGCGTCACGCTCTATGGTCTGCAATATCGAAGTCATTCGCTTTTTCTTGAAAGAGTCCCAGTTCTGTTCATCTTGCACATCATTAAAAGCGTGATCACGATCCATGCCGGACGACAGGCAGTCCGCTTCTTTAATAATTCTCCCCAAGTCCGACAATTGTTCTTTGCCCAAATGATGACAAGCAGCCAGATTCACCAAGTTATCCTTGTCCGCCCTGTTGTCTATCTCGGAATCCGCTAGGTTTTTGAAGACGGCACTATAATCATCAATAAACTGTGCTGTCCATAGCACATGTTTATGGGAATAAAACCCATCATGCAAAGGGCAAAAAGTGCTTTCTTCTTTACAATAGTCCTTTAGGAACATGCTGTTTTTTACGGACCCAGCATCAGCACGTTGGTAGAATTTTCCAATATCATGCAGCAATGCCGCTAAATAGATTTTTTCTCTGTTTGTATTCATATTTTATTGTTCATTGTATTCTATAGTTTTTCTATACTTTCTTACCACCGTCCCCATTCCCAAGCTCACCCCTTTGCCCAAGCCGATGTAGTCGGGCAACGAGACATTGGTCTTGAATTCGGCGTCGAAGCTCAGCAGCCTCACACCTTTATAATATTGTGTCCTTGGCTCGTCCAATTGCGTGATTTTTGCCACTACTTGTTCATCGAAATGCACACCCACGCCTTTGGCAAACGACAAGATGTTGGCCGTCAGCAGACGCTCGAGTAGGGCACATCGTTCGGCAAGGCTCTCCTCTTGGCAATAGGCCTCGTAATTGTCTTGGTTCAAGGGGAGCCAGCGACGGATATGGTAGGCAAATTCGCCATCCCAAATCTGAACCAGATGCTGCTGCGCTTTGACGGATTCCACCTCCAATGTAACCTGCCTGTCGCCCAAACAGACATCGAAATTACAAGCTGAGAAAAACTGGCCAATCACATCGGCACCTTCTTCAAGGCAGACGATGGCGGCCTTCTGGTTGATGCGCTTGTATTGTATCAAAGGGTAGGAGTAACGAAGCCCGCCCTCCTCCTGATGGTTGTGGAACAGCACATCCGAATGTTCGATGGAGCTAAGCACAGCCCCTCGAAACAATGGCAGCTCTTCTCTCAAAATTGTATTGTTGAACCTAACTGTAAGTATCTTGATTCTCTTCATTCCAAAAATATGTTTCATCGGCAAAAATAGGATATTTTAACTATATTGGAAATATTTATCTCAGTTTATTTTGCAAAAATCACGTTAATTCATGCAAGGTAATTGCAAAGATAAATAGTATGTATATCTTTGCAAAAAAATGTATTTCATCAAACCAATAACAAAAGTCCCTTTTCTTAAGGTATCACCCCTACCTTTCACCCAACAGTTGTCCATAGACTAACATAATCAGCTCAAAAACAACTCTCTAAACCCTAAACTATCCCCAAACCTTCACTCACGCCCCCATAGCAACCCTAGTAGCCTCCGAATCCCCATCAGCATCACCCCGCTTTTTCGAGGCTTTGGGTGCACCGCCCGTATAGGTGGAATTCAGTCGTCCTATGATTTCAGTCACCACCGCATAAGGCTTGCCGTAAGCCTCAGGCTCTTTCGAAGCCATCGCCTGTAGATAGGTTACCAAGACTTCGAGCTTCTCATTAACTTCCCGCTTCAAGACGGAGAGCAGCTTGTGCTTCACCACCCTACTCTTGGCTCTGTCCACCTCAAGCCTCTTGTCCAAAAGCGTATCCAAAGCTTCCTTAATGCCGTTGATTCGTTCAGGCAGCAAGGGAAGCTTTTCCACATGGGCTTGCATCTTGGGTTTGGCCAGGTCGCAAAGCAAGACTTTCACTACAGTCATCTGAGTGTCCATATCCATTCGGGTGAGCGGCTTGCCATAGGAGCCGAAGAGCTTTTTGAGCACCTTAGCGCTGGCCTTTACCTCGGCATCGGGCAAATAGCAGCATGAATCGATGAAACGATGCGCCGCCACAATGCTGTCGTTGAGCTGTTTGACTTCCTTTTGCACATTATGCTTTGCCTTGCCAACATTCAGAGCATCGAAAAGCCTTTGGTTGGCATCTTTCACTTCTTGGACAAGGCC
>JAEEGL012465310.1_pt1 | contig 24890 bp, 18 predicted proteins | sample 9134231 | NCBI WGS metagenome assembly JAEEGL01 (sample SAMN16246548, study PRJNA631951) | gut metagenome | biome: gut microbiome; feature: rumen; material: fiber-attached | host: Bos | place: Iran: Karaj | collected 2018-10
CTCGTAGAGGGTGAGAACATCCTTCTTTACCATCATGAGCTGCTCAAATATGGTATTGTCGCCGGTGAGGTCCTGATGCTGGGCAAGGTAGCCGACCTTCATGTCGCGGGCGATTACAGCCTGGCCGTCGTCCGCGGCGAGCTCGCCCATGATGATCTTAAGGAGCGTGGATTTGCCGGCTCCGTTGATACCGACAAGAGCGGCCTTTTCCTTCTCCTCGATGTGGAAGGAGACTTCCTTCAGGACTTCATTTCCGGGAAATGTCTTGCTGATTTTCTGAACGTCAAGTATCATGGTTTACCTCCGAACCTTAATGATACATGAGTTTGGGGCTTTTTTCCACTAAAAAATGAAATTCCCCGGCTTGAACATGGCGCTCCGCACGTTTATAATAGGAGCGTTAAGGAGGTGGCCATATGCTGCATGTGGTTTCTTGTGAGGAAATGAGGGCGATGGACGCCCATACCATAAAGAACCTGAAGGTTCCCTCGGCCGTGCTCATGGAGAGGGCGGCCCTCTCCATCGCGGAGGAAGTGACCGCAGCCCTGAAAACTCATCCGGGCCGGATCCTCATCGTGTGCGGGACCGGCAACAACGGGGGCGACGGCGCGGCGCTTGCAAGGATCCTTTTTATAAAGGGAATCAAAGCGGATCTTCTCATCGCGGGAAATGAAGAGCGCTTCTCGGCGGATATGAAGGCTCAGATGGAGTCCTGCCGGGCACTCGGCGTCCGTGAAGTGCAGGACCCGGATATGAGAGTCTATTCGATTATCGTGGACGCAATTTTCGGGACCGGGCTCACCCGGGAAGTGACCGGCAGCGCCCGTGTCCTGATCGAGAAGATGGGTGACGCCGGTGCGTTTGTGATCGCGGCGGATATTCCCTCCGGCATCAGCGGGGATACGGGAGCCGTGTGCGGGTGCGCCGTGAAAGCGGACGTCACCGTCACGATGGAGTGCGCGAAAACCGGGCAGCTGCTCTACCCGGGAGCCTTGTATACAGGGCGCCTTATCATTGCTGAGATCGGCATCTTCGATGATGAGAAGCTGCGCGGCACATTGCCGTTTACAGCATTTTCTCTGGAGGATCATGATATCGGTAAGCTCCTTCCGGCAAGAGACCCGGCCGGAAACAAGGGAACATTCGGCAAGGTCCTTGTCATCGCCGGTTCGAAGGGCATGTGCGGGGCGGCGCTCCTTGCCGGGGAGGCTGCTTTAAGATCCGGGGCAGGCATGGTGAAAATCATGACGGATGAAGCCAACCGGACCATTGTCCAGACGGCTTTTCCGGAAGCTCTGCTTTCCGTTTTCAGGAAGAAGGAGGAGATTCCGGAGCTTATCAGGGAGAATCTTGCCTGGGCAGATGCGGTCGCCGTCGGACCCGGACTCGGAAACTCAAAGAAGACGCGTCTCATCGTCGAAACGCTTCTTTGCGAGTGCGGCAAGCCCCTGGTCATCGACGCGGACGGGCTGAATGTCATCGGCGGTGACACAGACCTTTTAAGCCGGCACGAGGGACCGCTTTACATCACACCGCATATGGGGGAGATGGCACGGCTTTCCGGCAAACCGATCATTGATCTGAAGGCCGATCCGGTCAGTTCGGCTCTGGAATACGCAGGAGCTTCCGGAGCGCAGGTACTGCTTAAAGATGCAAGAACCGTCATTGCGGATAAGAACGGCACTGTCTTTATCAACACATCCGGCAACGCCGGCATGGCGACGGCCGGCAGCGGCGATGTGCTTTCAGGCATTCTCGCCGGATTCCTGGCGCAGGGGACCGATCCGGCTTATGCGGGTGCGCTTGCCGCCTTCGTTCACGGTCAGGCCGGCGACAGGGCCCGGGAAATAAACGGAGAGCGCGGCATGACCGCCTCGGACATCATCCGCGCGCTCACAAAGATCATTTAATGAAGGGGTAGTTCAATGAGTGAAAAGCATATGCGTGTGCGCGCCGAGATCAATCTCGACGCCGTGACATTCAATATGAAACAAATGGAGAGCAGAATCGATCCGGAAACGCAGATCACGGCGGTGATCAAGGCGGATGCCTACGGCCACGGGGCGGTCCAGATTGCGCATCTCCTTGAAAATGATCCCTGTCTCTGGGGCTTTGCCGTCGCGGCGGCCGAGGAGGGCATGGAGCTTCGGCGGAACGGTATACGGAAGCCGATCCTGCTGCTTTCGTATGCATTTTCCGAATCGTGGGCGGACATGATCGACTACGATATCCGCTTTGCGGTGTTCGATTACGAGGCGGCCGAGGGAATCTCACGGCAGGCGGTGAGCCTCGGAAGGAAGGCGCTGGTCCATCTTGCGGTCGACACCGGCATGAGCCGGATCGGGTTTGCGGACACGGATGAGTCCGTTGAGACGATAAAAAAGATCGCCGGTCTGCCCGGGATCAGGATCGAGGGACTCTTTACGCATTTTGCGAGAGCCGACGAGCCTTCGATCGCGCCGGCAGAGAGGCAGCTTGAGCGCTACAACGCATTTTCAAGAAAGCTTGATGAGGCCGGCGTTGTCGTGCCGATCCACCATGCAAGCAACAGCGCAGGCATTTTCCGCCTGAAAAATGCAAACCTCTCCATGGTCCGCGCCGGCATCACCCTCTACGGGCTCCTGCCGTCGGACGATGTGCGTGAGGAAGTGCAGCCCCTCATGCCTGTCATGAGGCTTGTGAGCCATATAAGCTATGTGAAGGACCTGCTTCCGGGCGCCGAGATCAGCTACGGAGGAACATTTACGGTCAGGAAACCCATGCGGGTCGCAACGATCCCGGTCGGATATGCGGACGGATATCCGAGACAGCTGTCCAACAAAGGGTATGTACTGATCCGGGGCAGGAAGGCTCCGATCCTGGGCCGCGTCTGCATGGACCAGTTTATGGTGGATGTGACGGATATTCCGGGAGCTGCCCGCTGCGACGAGGTCGTCCTGCTCGGCAGCCAGGGCAGCGAGACGATCACGGCGGAGGAAATCGGAGCTCTCTCGGGCAGATTCAATTACGAGCTCGTCTGCGACATCACAAAGCGCGTGCCGCGGCATTTTATGCGGGACGGACGCACCGTGTCGATGCGCGAACTGGTGTGAGACGCTGCCGCAAAGCAATTAAAATCTTTTCTTGCTTCACCATTAAAAAAATGGTATGATAAAGTTTGACTTTGAAATAAGATAATAACGGCAGGGCCGTGTAAAGGAGTATGTATGTCAGGACATTCAAAATTCGCCAACATCAAGCATAAGAAAGAGAAGAACGACGCCGCCAAGGGCAAGATCTTCACCATCATCGGACGTGAAATCGCCGTCGCCGTCAAGGAAGGCGGCCCGGACCCGTCCAACAACTTTAAGCTGGCAACCGTCATTGCCAAGGCAAAGGCCAACAACATGCCGAACGATACGATCGAGCGCGGCATCAAGAAGGCAGCCGGCGACGGCAGCGGCGCAAATTACGAGTCGATCACCTATGAAGGCTACGGCCCGGGCGGTACGGCCATCATCGTCCGCACGCTTACGGACAACAAGAACCGCACGGCGGCCGATGTCAGGGCTGCATTTACAAAGGGCGGCGGCAACATCGGAACACCGGGCTGCGTCTCCTTCATGTTTGACGAGAAGGGCCAGATCATCATCGACAAGGAAGAATGCGATATGGATCCGGACGACCTCATGATGGAAGTGCTGGACGCCGGCGCGGAAGACTTCAAAGAGGAAGAGGACAGCTACGAGGTCATCACCGATCCGGCTGCCTTCCAGGAAGTTGAGGAGGCGCTGAAGGCCAAGGGCATCCCGATGGCTGAAGCGGAAGTGACCATGATCCCGCAGAATTACGTCACACTTACGGACGAAGGCGTGATCGGTCAGCTGAACCGCATCCTTGATATGCTCGACGCCAGCGATGATGTCCAGAACGTCTATCACAACTGGAACGAGGAGTAACACATAGACAGCGCTGCTCAAAAGGAGTTTGGGGAGATGAATTTTCTGCAGTCTGTTTTTCTGGGGCTCGTACAGGGAATCACGGAATTTCTGCCGGTGAGCTCATCCGGCCATCTGATGATCTTTGAACAGCTCATGCATTTTGAAGGGGATATCGAGTTTTTTAACGTCTTTCTGCATGTCGGGACTTTATTTGCCATTATGATCGGCATGCAGAGAGATATTGTAAAGCTTTTCAAGGCGTTTGTCGCCATGGCAAAAGACTGCTTCTACAATATCAGGCTCTTTATGAAGAGCGGAAGCAGTGAAAAAGAGCCTCACTACCGGCGGATCATTTCCAACAATTATCGGAAGCTTGTTCTGATCATCATCATCGCGACGATCCCGACGGCAATTATCGGGTATGTCCTGAACAGCTTCGTCGGAGGCGGCAGCTACTCGATGATCATGGTCGGCATCGGCATGCTGATCTCGGGCGTCCTCATGATGGTGGTGAGCCGCGTTAAACCGCGCGGCAAGCTCCCGAGAGACATCGGTCTCTCCGGGACTCTGCTCACCGGAGTTGCTCAGGGAATGGCCGTCCTTCCGGGCATCTCACGTTCGGGCGCGGTGATCACCTGCGGGATCCTGCTTGGCTTTTCGACCAGGCTTTCGATACGTTTTTCCTACCTGCTTTCCATTCCGGCAGTGATCGGCGCTCTTATTCTGGAGCTTTCAAGGATCAGCACCGAGGGGACCGTCACGATCGCCTTTATCGGCTGCTGTGCGGCCGGTGCCTTTACCGCGATGATCGTCGGGCTTATGGTGATCCATGCGATGATGCACATGGTCGGCAGAAGAGGCATCGGGGCATTTTCTTTGTACTGCTTTGTAATCGGATTTGCCGTAATTTTGTTATCATATTTGATATGAAAAGCGGTGCAGAACAGTCTGTATCGCTTTCTTACTAAATGGGGAGAAAAATGGCAGCTACGAAAAATACTAATTCAACCGCAAAAAAGAAAGGAACCGCAGGAAAGAGTACGTCGGCTTCGAAGACATCTGCTTCCTCTGCAGGGAAAAAGAAAACCTTGAGAGCTTCCTCGGCCGGGAAGAGTCGCAGCACGGCCTCCTCGAAGAAGGCAGCGCCGGCTCCGAAGGATTCTCTTTCCGGTATCGGGCTTGACGTCGCATTCGTCGTCCTTCTGGTCGCCGCGGTTTTAATTTTTATCAGCAATCTCGGCTACGGAGGCGCTGCGGGAGCCCTGATTTCCCGCTTCTCATTCGGCACGATGGGTGTCGTCGCGTATGTTTTCCCGCTTCTTCTGCTGGCAGGATTTATGTTCTACGGACTGATCCGCCGCACCCGTTTTGCGGGCAGAAAGATGCTGGGATTACTTCTTACATTTATATTTGTCTGCGCATTTGCGGAGATCCTGTTCTCCCGTGAGAGCATTGTCGCCGTCAATCCGATGACCGTCTATGAGAATTCCGCGGCAGGCCACAAGGGCGGCGGACTGCTCGGAGGCACCGTGACATTCCTTTTCTCATCGGTGTTCGGCTATATCGGTACGCTGGTGCTGACTTCCTTCGGGTTTATCATTTCTCTCATTATCATGACACAGAAGCCGCTCTTTACCGTACTCGGCCGCAAAGGCAGGGACGAGGCGATCCGCCTTCGCGAACGCCGCCAGATCAGGCGCGAGAAGAAGGAGGAGGAGATCCGCCGGGAGGAAGAGCACCGTGAGATGATCCGCCGGGAGGAGCGCAGGGCCGCTGCCGAAAATGAAAAGAAGAGGGCAGCCCTCTCCGAGCAGGAGATCAAGGTTACAACAGACTATCGCGAACGCGGGCTTACGGATGTGGAGATTCCCGCCTCCGTCAAAAAAGTGGATTCCAAAGAGAAGAAAAATGCAGACCGTTCCGCCTACTCGGCCATGCCTTCCTTCCTGAAAAAGCATGCGGACGGTGAACCTCCGCTGAAGAAGGACACCATCAAGTCCGGGTCGATCGAGAGTGAATCGGAAGTGCATGCCGAGGTGGAGCGCACCCGAGAGAAGATCCTCTCACCGGAATTCAAGGTCGAATATGTCGAGAATTTCACCGTGCAGGAGCCTGTGAAGGAGAAGAAGCCCGATGCGATGCCCATAAAGGCGGAGACGGCAGCGGCGGAAATGAAGACAGCCGTTCCGGAGAAAATGCCGGTACCGGCCGAAAAGCCGGTCCCCAAAACCGCCGAGAAGAGCGGCGGCAAGGAAAAAGTAACCGGCGAGGAGGCGAAGCAGGCCGCAGCCGAGGTTGCAAAGACTATAAGCGGCGAGCAGGCTCTTCCCGCCTACAGGCTGCCGGATGTTGGACTTCTTAATCCGGGGAGCACCCAGACAGCGGATTCCAGAGCGCATCTTCTCGATACGGCCCAGAAGCTCGAACAGCTTTTTGCGGATTTCAACGTCAATGTCCATGTGGTCAATGTCAGCCAGGGCCCGACGGTTACGCGCTATGAGCTTCAGCCCGAACAGGGCGTCAAGGTATCGCGCATCATCTCGCTCGCGGATGATATCAAGCTGAATCTTGCGACGGCGGATATCCGTATCGAGGCGCCGATCCCGGGCAAGGCTGCCGTCGGCATCGAGGTCCCGAACAAGGAGGTCTCGGCGGTCAACTTCCGAGACCTCATGGAATGCCGGGAATTCAAGGCCGCCAAAGGAAATCTCACCTTCGCGGTCGGCAAGGATATCGGCGGTCGGCCTGTCATCGCGGACATCGAGAAGATGCCGCACCTTCTGATTGCCGGCGCAACCGGTTCCGGTAAATCGGTCTGCATCAACACGCTGATCATGAGCGTCCTCTACAAGTCGACGCCTGAGGAAGTCCGGATGCTGATGATCGACCCGAAGGTCGTCGAGTTAAAGATCTATGACGGCATTCCGCACCTTCTGATCCCGGTCGTGACCGACCCGAAGAAGGCTGCCGGCGCCCTCAACTGGGCGGTGCAGGAGATGACCGAGCGCTACAAGAAATTTGCCGAGATGAACGGCGTCAGGGATCTCAAGTCCTACAACGAGCGTATCGCCAGGATCAACGAGGCGCTTCCCGAGGAGGAGAAGCAGAAACCGATGCCCAAGATCCTCGTGATCGTCGACGAGCTGGCCGACCTTATGATGGTCGCGCAGCATGAGGTCGAGGATGCGATCTGCCGCCTGGCTCAGCTGGCCCGTGCGGCCGGCATCCATCTGGTCATCGCGACCCAGAGACCTTCCGTCAACGTCGTCACCGGTCTTATCAAGGCCAACATGCCCTCGAGAATCGCGCTGGCGGTCTCCTCGGGTGTGGACAGCCGCACGATCATCGACATGAACGGCGCGGAGAAGCTTCTCGGAAAGGGCGACATGCTTTTCTATCCGCAGGGCTATCCGAAGCCTGCCAGAGTGCAGGGAGCTTATATTTCCGACAATGAAATCACCAAAGTCGTGAAATTTGTCTCTTCACAAAAAGATCAGGCAGAGTATAATACCGTTGTAGAAGATCAGATTACAGAGAACATTAATTTTTCTGACAGAACGGAAAGCGGTACAGGAGACGGGCAGGATGAATATTTCGTTGAAGCCGGCCGGCTCGTGATCGAGAAGGAGAAAGCGACGATCGGCATGCTTCAGAGAGCTTTCCGCATCGGATTCAACCGGGCGGCGCGCATCGTCGATGCGCTGGCCGAAGCCGGTGTGATCGGACCCGAAGAGGGGACTAAACCCAGAAAAGTGCTCATGTCCTTGGAGGAATTTGAGTCTTTTATTTCGCAGCAAAGCAAAGGATGAGGAGGTTATTATGTACAAAATCCTGAAAAAGAAGCAGCTCAGTGCTGTCGTGTGGCTCATGGAGGTCGAGGCTCCGCTGGTCGCACGTCACTGCCTGCCCGGCCAGTTCGTCATCGTCAAGAACGGCGAGGAAGGCGAGCGCATTCCGCTTACCATCTGTGACTATGACCGCGAGAAGGGGACGATCACGATCGTTTTCCAGCCGCTCGGCGTCGCGACGAACAAATTCATGAAGCTTGAAGAGGGCGATGCATTCGATGATTTCGTCGGACCGCTCGGAAGACCTTCCGATATCGTGGAGATGAGCGAGGAAGAACTTAAGGAGAAGAAATTCCTCTTTGTCGCGGGCGGTGTCGGCACGGCTCCGGTCTATCCGCAGGTCAAGTGGCTCCATGAGCACGGCTATTCCGCGGATGTCATCATCGGCGCCCGTACAAAAGACCTTCTCTTCTTTGAAGAGGAAATGCGCTCTGTCGCAGGCAACCTCTACATCACGACCGACGACGGCTCCTATGTCCACAAGGGTGTCGTGACATCCGTCATCGACGAGCTGGTCGCCGAGGGAAAGACCTACAATCACTGCGTCGCGATCGGCCCGATGATCATGATGAAGTTCGTATGTCTCACAACCAAAAAATATGAGATCCCGACGATCGTCAGCATGAACCCGATCATGGTTGACGGCACGGGCATGTGCGGTGCCTGCCGTCTCTCCGTCGGCGACGAGATCAAGTTCGCCTGCGTGGACGGCCCGGAATTCGACGGATTCAAGATCAACTGGGCAGAGGCCATGAAGAGGACCCAGATGTACAAGACGGAAGAGGGCCTTGCCAAACTGAAGTACCAGGAGGGCGATACCCACCACGGCAATTGCGGTAACGGAGGTGACAAATAATGGCGAACATGTCCAAAACGAGAGTTCCGGTCAGAGAGCAGGAACCGAAAGTCAGAGCAACCAACTTCGATGAAGTCTGCTACGGCTACAATGAGGAAGAAGCAGTTGAAGAGGCCACCAGGTGCTTAAACTGCAAGAAGCCGCGCTGCGTGGAAGGATGCCCGGTCAACATCAATATTCCGGGGTTCATTTCCAAACTGGCGGAGAGAGATTTCGCCGGCGCCTACCAGGTCATCTCCGAGTCCTCCTCGCTTCCGGCAGTCTGCGGCCGCGTATGTCCGCAGGAGACCCAGTGCGAGGGCAAGTGCGTCAGAGGAAATGCAAAGACCGGTTCCGAGCCTGTCTCCATCGGCAAGCTTGAGAGATTCGTCGCTGACCGCGCCAAAGAGGACGGCATCAAGCCGCAGGGCGCGAAGGAGAAGAACGGCCACAAGATTGCAGTCATCGGTTCCGGCCCTGCAGGCCTTACCTGCGCCGGCGACCTGGCTAAGATGGGCTACGATGTGACCATCTATGAGGCACTCCACAAGGCCGGCGGTGTTCTGACCTACGGCATCCCGGTGTTCCGTCTCCCGAAGGATAAGGTCGTTGCCGAGGAAGTCAAGAATGTCGAGGGTCTCGGCGTCAAGATCATCACCGACGTCATCATCGGCCGCACGATCTCCATCGACGAGCTGATCGAGCAGGAAGGCTTTGAGGCTGTTTTCGTCGGTTCCGGCGCAGGTCTCCCGATGTTCATGGGTATCCCGGGCGAGAACGCGAACGGTGTTTTCTCCGCCAACGAGTACCTGACCAGAAACAACCTGATGAAGGCTTTCCGCGATGACTACGATACGCCGATCTACAAGGCGAAAAAGTGCGTCGTGGTCGGCGGCGGCAACGTTGCGATGGACGCCGCGAGAACCGCGCTTCGTCTCGGGGCTGAGGTTCACCTTGTCTACCGCCGTTCCGAAGCCGAGCTTCCGGCCCGTGCGGAGGAAGTCCACCATGCGAAGGAGGAGGGCGTTATCTTTGACCTCCTGACCAATCCGGTTGAAGTCCTCACGGATGAGAACGAGAATGTCGTCGGCATCCGCTGCATCCGCATGCAGCTCGGCGAGCCGGATGCCTCCGGCAGAAGGCGTCCGGTCGAGATTCCGGGCTCCGAGTTCGAGATGGAGTGTGACGCGGTCATCATGTCCCTCGGCACTTCCCCGAACCCGCTCATCTCCTCCACGACTCCGGGACTTGAGGTGAACCGCCGCAAGTGCCTGGTTGCAACCGAGGATGAAGGCAAGACCACCAAGGAAGGCGTCTATGCGGGCGGCGATGCCGTCACGGGCGCAGCGACCGTCATCCTTGCGATGGGTGCGGGCCGCGCCGGCGCGAAGGGTATTGACAACTACATCAAGGCTAAGAACGCCTGAGTAAACATTTTCGGAGCGTATGGTTTTCCATGCGCTCCGCTTTTTTGATTATGGTAAATATAAAAATCGTATGTGTCGGAAAAATAAAAGAAAAATTTTATCAGGATGCGGTGGCAGAGTATAAAAAGCGCCTCGGCCGCTACGCGAAGATCAGTATTGTGGAGCTTCAGGACGAGATGACGCCGGACGGAGCCTCCAGGGCGGAGGAAGAGCAGATCCTTGCCAGGGAAGGAAAGCGGATCCTGAACGCCCTCTCCGGAAACGACTATGTGATCGAGCTTGCCGTAAAAGGCCGCACCTTCACCTCGGAACAGCTTTCCGGGCATCTCGACGGTCTTATGCTTGGGGGCAGGAGCTCCATTGCATTTGTGATCGGCGGGTCTCTGGGGACCTCACCCGAGGTGTCGAAGAGAGTGAATGAGAGTCTCAGCTTCTCGGCCCTGACCTTCCCGCATCAGCTGATGCGGGTCATTCTGCTCGAACAGATCTACCGTTCTTTCCGCATAATGAAGAATGAGCCCTACCACAAGTGATTCTTCAGGGTTTCATTTTCCGTGAAAAGATGGTAGAATAGGGAAAGTTATGAATGAAAAGGATTTTTGTAAATGAGTACAGTCGAACTTTCTATCGATATCCCGGCGGAGCATGAGAAAAATATTTTCGGCGCCTACGATGAGCACATCAAGAGCGTCGAGAAGACGCTGAATGTTGAGGTAAACAACCGGAACGGAGCGGTCCGCATCACCGGTTCACCCATGAACACCGCAAAGGCGAAGCGTCTGCTTGCGCAGCTCCTCATCATGTCCGAGCGCGGGACCGATATCACCACCCAGAACGTGACCTACGCCCTGTCGCTCCTCATGGACGGCAAGGAGGGCGCCATGGAGGATCTGGATTCCGATACCATTATTCACACGATGGCCGGGCGCCCGATCAAACCGAAGACGCTGGGCCAGAAGGAGTATGTCGATTCGATCCGCAAGCGGATGATCACGTTCGGTATCGGGCCTGCCGGTACCGGCAAGACCTATCTCGGCATGGCGATGGCGATCAGGGCCTTCCGGCGGGATGAGGTCTCCCGCATCATCCTGACCAGGCCTGCGATCGAAGCCGGAGAGAAGCTGGGCTTCCTCCCCGGAGATATGCAGAGCAAAGTCGATCCTTACCTTCGGCCGCTCTATGACGCGCTCTACGAGATCATGGGGGCGGAGGCATTTGCGAAGAACACCGAGAAGGGCCTGATCGAGGTGGCGCCCCTCGCCTACATGCGCGGACGCACGCTGGACAACGCCTTCATTATCCTGGATGAGGCGCAGAACACGACGCCGGCCCAGATGAAAATGTTCCTGACCCGTATCGGATTCGGAACAAAAGTGGTTATCACCGGTGACCGCACGCAGAAGGACCTGCCGGGCGGGACCGTCAGCGGCCTCGACGAGGCCTACAAAGTCCTGAAGAAAATAGAAGATATCGGCTTCTGCGAGCTGACCAGCAAGGACGTTGTGCGTCATCCGCTGGTGCAGAAGATCGTGCAGGCCTATGAAGTCTACGAGGCCAAAAAGCCGAAGGAGAAACCTGCGGAGAGAAGCTACCGTGTCAGGAGGATGCGATGACCGTATACATTGAAAATGAATACACCGGACCTGATTTTGAGGAGATGTTCTCATTTGATTTTCAGGAGACTGCGGAGGCGGTCGTTTTGAAAGCCCTCGATCTCGAGGACTGCCCCTACGAGGCGGAGGTGAATATCCTTCTCACCGGAAGTGAGGAGATGCAAGCCATCAACCGTGAAAACCGGGGGATCGACAGAGTGACCGATGTTTTATCCTTCCCGATGAACGATTTTGAGGAGCCTGGCAATTTCGATCATCTCGAGGAGGATGTGCCGGATGCGTTTGAGCCGGACAGCGGCGAACTCCTGCTGGGTGATATTGTCCTCTGTATTCCGAAGATCCGGGAGCAGGCTGAGGCCTACGGGCACAGCATCCGGCGGGAATACGCCTTTCTGATTGCCCACAGCGTTCTGCACCTTGTCGGGTATGATCACATGACACCGGACGAAGAGCGTGTTATGATTGAAAAGCAGGAAACTGTATTGAGCGAGCTTGGAATAAAACGTGAGAAATCGGAGGAATCGATTTGAAGCTGAATAGATTATGCGGAATTCTTATTACAGTTCTACTTGCTTCATCTCTGGCAGGATGCACCATAAGAGGAGTAAGCTCCGAGGGACAGCAGATATCCGTGTGGGATATCATTGACAGGAAGAATGCTCCCACGGCTGCTCCGACCGCAACACCGACGCCGACGGCGGAACCGACACCCACCGAGACACCTACGCCCACACCGACCGAGACGCCGACACCCACGCCCACCGCGCCGCCTGAACCCACCGAGCCGATTCCGGACGGAATGGTGAAGAGCACGCTGACGGGCGAATACATCACGCCGGAAGTTGAAAAACTGCGCCCGGCAGGGTTTATGATCGACAATGTCGAGGGAGCACTGCCGCAGAGCGGCATTTCCCAGGCCAAGATGTATTATGAGTCGGTCGTTGAGGGAAGTCTTACGCGAATCTGCGCCGTGTTCGAGGATTATCGGGGCATTCCCAGAATCGGACCTTTGAGAAGCTGCCGGGATTATTTCATTTCCCTCGTGAACGGGTGGGACCCGCTCTACATCCATTACGGCCAGGCGGCCTACGCCTTCCCGTATCTGGAATCGGACTATGTCGACAATATTTCCGGACTACTGGGCTCCAATTACGCGTTCTTCTACAGGGATAACTTCCTTCATTCGGCACCCCACAATGCCTACACGGCCGGCGACAACATGATCGCGGCGGCCCGGCAGCTCGGGTACCGGACGGAGCACGATGATTCCTACAAGCCGATGCTGAAGTTCGCCTGGGTCGGCGATACGATCACCAACGAGGGCGGACAGGATGCCGCCTATGTCGCTCCTGGCTATCTTGTCAACAATCCGAAGTTCTATTACAACCCGGATGACGGCCTCTATTACCGCTACCAGTACGGCGGACCCCATATGGACGTCGAGAACAATGAGCAGCTGAAGGTGAAAAACATCATCATCGAGTTCATGAATCACGACCACTACGAGGGTACCGGGTACCTGCACTTTGAGACGACTCTGGGCGGCAAGGGCCTCTATATAACGAACGGCAAGGCTGTTCCGATCACCTGGGAGCGGCCGGATTTCTACGCGGAGGTCAAGTATAAGACAGCCGACGGCAAGGATCTGGTGGTCAATACGGGCAAGACCTGGGTGCTTGTCATTCAGAATGAGTTCATAAGAAACTTCGTGATGGGAGCCTCCGAGGAGACAGCGCAGATGGCGGTCAGCGAGGAGGAGGCCCAGGCGGCGGAGCGCTTCAGCTCCGAGTGGCAGGCGGCCTATGAGCACGACGAGCCGGAATATCTGGCATGGATGTACCAGATCCTGCAGGAGAATCTGGCGAAACACGGCGGACAAACGAAAGTAGAAGGGTAATACGATTTTGGCTTCAAGAAGTGAAATATCAGATAAAAAACGCATTGTCATTAAGATCGGTTCCTCATCCCTGGTCCACTCCGAGACCGGGATGCTGAACCTGCCCAAGCTGGAGATCCTTGCACGGGAAGTCTCGGATCTCCGGAACCGAGGCAAGGAGGTCGTCATCGTCTCCTCCGGAGCGATCGCGGTCGGCAGAGCCTCAAGAGGCATTAAAAAATGCAGGACCCTGCAGGAGAAGCAGGCCTGCGCGGCCATCGGCCAGGTCATGCTGATGGGCATCTACCAGAAGTTTTTTGCGGAGTACGGCCAGACGGTCGCCCAGATCCTCATGGACAAGAAGACCGTCACGGACACGGAGAGCCGCCGGCATGCCCGCAACACCTTCAACGAGCTCTTTGAACTCGGCGCGATCCCGATCGTCAATGAAAATGACACCGTCTCCACCTACGACATCGAATTCGGCGATAACGACCGACTCTCCGCCGTCGTGGTGGCTCTCATCAAGGCGGATCTTCTGATCCTGCTTTCCGACATCGACGGGCTCTACACGGACGATCCGAGGTCCAACCCGGACTCGGAGTTTATCCCGGAGGTCGTGAACCTGGACAGCCATTTCATGGACATGGCCAAGGGTTCGACCGGGTCCAGCTTCGGAACCGGCGGTATGGCGACCAAGCTGATCGCCGGCGATATCGCGACCAGCGCGGGCGCCGAGATGATCATCGCGAACGCGGATGATTTCCACATCATTCATCGGCTGACCCAGGGGGAGGAGATCGGGACGATTTTCCGCGCGAATCCGAAGGAGGAGTTTGCGCTGATTGATTATCTGGAAAAAATGTAAATATCTGCAACAAAGGCGCAGCTAAAGAGCCGCGCCTTTTATAAATATTTCTTGCCCATGCCGAAAAACAATGTATAATGTAAGCATTGATTGAGAGGTGTGTTATGAACCAGAAAACAAAAGAAGCTTACGACATTCAGTATGAATGTATTGATAAAATAAAACTCCTTGCGGACGAGTGGAGCATGCAGGCGGGACGTCCGATTGTCGCCAACGTGACAACCTTCGGCTGTCAGATGAACGCCCGCGACTCCGAAAAGCTCCGCGGAATCTTAAACAAGGCAGGCTTTCAGGATACGGAGAACGAGGATGACGCGGATATCGTCATCTACAACACCTGCACGGTGCGGGACAACGCGAACCAGCATGTCTTCGGACGCCTCGGACACTTAAACGGTGTCAAGCGGAATAAGAAGGACATGATCATCGGCCTCTGCGGCTGCATGATGCAGGAGCCTCACATCGTCGAGAAGGTGAAGAAGAGCTATCCGTTTGTCAATCTTATTTTCGGAACGCATAATCTCTATGCATTTCCCGAGCTCCTGCTCAAGGTCCTGACCGACCGGAAGCGCGTGATCGATGTCAGGGACCGCACGGAGGTATTCCCCGAGCATCTGCCGGTCGTGCGCAAGTACCCGTTCAAATCGGGTGTCAACATCATGTACGGGTGCAACAACTTCTGTACATACTGCATCGTCCCCTATGTGCGCGGCCGTGAGGTCAGCCGCACGCCGGAGGAGATCCTGGCTGAAGTAAAACGCCTGGCGGATGACGGTGTGATAGAGGTTATGCTGCTCGGCCAGAACGTCAACTCCTACGGGAAAACGCTGGAGCATCCGATGAGCTTCGCTGAGCTGCTCCTCAAGGTCTGTGAGGTTCCGGGGATCGAGCGAGTCCGCTTCATGACCTCCCATCCTAAGGACCTCTCGGATGAGCTGATTGAGGCGATGGCGAAAAATAAAAAAATCTGCCCCCACCTGCACCTTCCGGTTCAGGCCGGCAGCTCCCGCCTTCTTAAGCGGATGAACCGGCATTACGACCGCGAGCACTATATGGAGCTTGTGAGAAAGCTCAGGGAGCGCATGCCGGATATTTCCCTGACGACCGATATCATCGTCGGTTTCCCCGGTGAGACGGAGGAGGACTTCGAGGAGACCCTGTCTCTGGTGCGGGAGGTAGGCTACGACAGTGCGTTTACCTTCATTTACTCGAAGCGCACAGGGACGCCCGCTGCAAGCTATCCGGACCAGGTGCCCGACAAGGTCGCTCATGAGAGGCTGACAAAGCTGCTCGCCGAGGTGAAGGAGCGGGCCGAAGAGCGCTGCGCCAGATTTACGGGGCAGACGATGGATGTGCTTGTCGAAGAGCTCAACCGCGAGCCGGGTCTTGTGACCGGGCGTACTCCTCACAATATCGTCGTGCATCTGCCGGGAGATGAGACGATGATCGGAAAAATTATCCCGGTAAAGCTGGTCAGATGCCTCGGCTTCTACTATATCGGGGAACCGGCTTAAAGAAAAAGACATTTTAGAAGGACGGTGTATACATGGCTTTATCGCCGATGATGCAGGAATACAAAAAAATGAAGGAGTCCTACAAAGACTGCGTACTCATGTACCGGGTCGGTGACTTCTACGAGATGTTCTTTGACGATGCGGTCCGCGTCTCAAAGCTTCTCGAGCTCACCCTGACCGGCAAGGAGTGCGGCCTTCCCGAGAGGGCTCCGATGTGCGGTGTGCCTTTCCACGCGCTGGATACCTATGTGAGCCGCCTTATCAAGAAGGGGGAGAAGGTTGCAATCTGCGACCAGGTCGAGGATCCGAAGCTGGCTAAAGGTCTTGTGAAGCGCGAGGTCACCCGCGTGGTCACCCCGGGCACCAACATGGATATCGGGGCCGGCGACGAGACCCGCAACAATTTCCTCATGAGCATCGTTGCGACCGAAGACCGGTACGGGATCGCGGCTGCGGACGTATCCACCGGGGAATTCCTGGTGACGGAGACGGATAATCTCCGGAAACTCACGGATGAGATCTTCAAGATTGCCCCGTCGGAAATCATCTGCAACGAAGCCTTCATGATGACCGGGATCGACATAGAGGATCTCAAGGGGAGGCTCAGCGTGCTGATCGAGCCGATGGAAGCCGCCTACTTCGGGGATGTATCCTGCAGGAAGACTCTGCTGGACCATTTCCATGTCGGAACCCTGGAAGGACTCGGACTTGGTGAATTCACCTGCGCGGTGAATGCGGCCGGAGCCCTTCTTTCCTATCTCTTTGAGACGCAGAAGACGGATCTTTCCCATATCTCCACGGTCCGCCCTTATCACACCGAGGAATTCATGGTTCTGGACGCCTCCACGATCCGCAACCTTGAGCTCATCGAGACGCTGAGGGAGAAGGAGAAGAGAGGCTCCCTTTTCTGGGTCCTCGATAAGACCCGCACCGCGATGGGCGGGCGAATGCTCCGGAGCTGGATCGAGCAGCCTCTGATCGACAAAAAGAAGATCGAGGAGCGGCTTGATGCGGTCGAATCTCTCAATAAAAATGAAATCACCTGCTCCGAACTGCGCGAGTACCTGAACCCGGTCTATGACCTCGAGCGTCTCGCGGCCCGGATCAGCTACAAGAGCGCGAATCCGAGGGATCTTGTTGCTCTTAAGACCTCCCTCTCGATGATCCCGCACATAAAAATGCTGCTGGGCGAACTTGCGGACGCTAAGATGTCTTCATTTTACAGGGAGATGGATGCCCTGGAGGACATCTGCTCCCTCATCGAGGAGGCCATCATCGACGATCCGCCCATTGCGATGAAGGAGGGCGGCATCATCAAGGACGGCTACGACAGCCATGTCGACGATTACCGGGCCGCGAGAACCGAGGGCAAGAGCTGGCTGGCCCAGCTTGAGGCGGAAGAGCGGGAGAAGACGGGCATCCACACGCTCAAGGTCAAGTTCAACCGCGTCTTCGGCTACTGCATCGAGGTGTCCAATTCCTTTAAGGACAAGGTGCCGGACACCTATACAAGAAAGCAGACGCTGGTCGGCGGCGAGCGCTACACAACGCCGCGCCTTAAGGAACTCGAGGACAAGATCCTCGGGGCGGAGGACAAACTGAATTCGCTTGAGTACGAGCTGTTTGCCGGCGTGCGCGATACGATCGGCGAGAACCTGGTCCGCATCCAGCAGACCGCCCGCATGATCGCGGAGATCGACGTCCTCTCATCGCTGTCGGAGACGGCCCGCAGGAACCGTTTTGTAAGGCCGAAGATCAATACGGACGGCGTGATCGACATCAAGGCCGGCCGCCATCCGGTCGTAGAGCGAATGATCGAAAATGACGCCTTCGTCCCCAACGACACGGTCCTCGATATGAAGAAGAAGCGCATCTCGATCATCACCGGACCGAACATGGCCGGTAAATCCACCTACATGCGCCAGAGCGCGCTGATCGTCCTGATGGCCCAGATCGGCAGCTTCGTGCCGGCAAAGAGCGCGAATATCGGTCTGGTCGACCGAATCTTTACGCGTGTGGGCGCTTCGGACGATCTCGCTTCCGGCCAGTCGACTTTCATGGTGGAGATGACAGAGGTCGCCAATATTTTAAGAAATGCAACCACCAGAAGCCTTCTGATCCTCGATGAGATCGGCCGCGGCACATCCACCTTTGACGGGCTCTCGATTGCCTGGGCCGTGATTGAATACATCGCCGACCGGAAGATCATCGGAGCCAAGACCCTGTTTGCGACCCATTATCACGAGCTCACCGAACTGGAGGGCAAGATCGACGGCGTCAATAACTACTGTATTGCGGTGCGGGAGAAGGAGGACGGGATCATTTTCCTTCGAAAGATCGTGAAGGGCGGCGCGGACAAGAGCTACGGCGTGCAGGTGGCAAGGCTCGCAGGCGTACCGGAGGCGGTCCTGACCCGGGCAGGTCAGCTGGTCGAGCAGCTCTCCGCCTCGGATATCACGGCGGCGGTCGAGACGATCGCGGGTGTCGGCACGAAGCCGAAGAGCAAGGCTACCCATTACGACGAGGTGGATCTCACCCAGATGTCCCTCTTTGACACGGTAAAAGACGAAGATATCCTGAATGAACTTCGGGATATGGATATCACCAACATGACGCCGGTCGATGCGCTGAACGAGCTCTACCGGCTGCAGAACAAGCTGAAAAATCGCTGGAAGAACGCATGAGCATTATACACATTTTAGATCAGAACACGGTCGATAAGATCGCTGCCGGCGAGGTCGTCGAGCGGCCGGCCTCCATCGTAAAGGAGCTGACCGAAAATGCAATCGACGCCGGCGCCACCCGCATCACGATTGAAATAAAGGACGGCGGCATCTCCATGATCCGCATCACCGACGACGGGAAGGGAATCGGCGCGGACGATGTGAGGCTTGCATTTTTAAGGCATGCGACGTCAAAATTAAAGACAGTCGATGAGCTCCGCACGATCTCATCCCTGGGATTCCGCGGAGAGGCACTTTCCTCGATCGCAGCCGTGAGCCGCGTCGAGCTCATCACCAAGCAGGAGGAGGACGCGGCGGCGACCCGCTACGTGATCGAAGGCGGCAGAGAAAAGCTGCTCGAGGAGGTCGGCGCTCCGGACGGGACGACGATCGTCGTCAGGGATATCTTCTACAACACGCCGGCCAGGGCCAAATTCCTGAAGACGGCGTCCACGGAAGGCGCCCATGTCGGGGCCTACGTTGAACAGCTGGCCCTCTCGAGACCGGATATCGGCTTTGAATTTATCCAGAACGGAACCAGCCGCCTCACCACGACGGGCAGCGGGAATCTCAAGGATACCCTCTACCACATCTACGGGCGGAGCGTGACCGATGAGCTTCTGCCGGTGGACTACTTTGAGGGACCTGTTCACATGACCGGCTTCATCGCGAAGCCTTCGATCAGCCGCGGGAACCGTAATTTTGAAAATTATTTCGTGAACAGCCGCTACGTAAAGAGCCGCGTCGTTGCGCTCGGCATTGAATCCGGCTACGGAAACAAGCTGATGCAGCACCAGTATCCTTTCACCTGCCTGTCCATACGGGTCGACGGGGACAAGGTGGACGTAAATGTCCATCCGACCAAGATGGATGTACGCTTCTCCGATGAGAAGGGAGTGCTGGAGGCCGTCATGCACGGAGTTTCCAAGGTGCTTCAGTACCAGGAGATGATCGTAAAGACGTCCCTCAACCCGCCGGTCAGAACGGCAAGGGCGGGAAAGCCCGAACGATATGCCAATCCGGCGCCTTTCGAGCGGGAGATGATCCGGGAGAGAAGTGAGGCGGATGCACAGAAGCGCGTGCCGGAAGGGATCGTCCGAAAGCTGCCGGAACAGCAGTCATCTGCCGTTTCATTGCAAAAAGAAATCTCTGCTTCCCCGATGATCCGGGAACGTGAAGCAGCGGTACCGGCTCCGGAAGCAGAAAAGAGACCTGCTCAGGAAACGCAGGCCGCACCGGCTTCACCTGCTCAGGAAGCCCCGATTGCATCTGCTGCGGAAACACAGGCCGCACCTTCTCCGGAAACACAGAATGCACCTGTCCCGAAGGAATCTGCTCCGGAGGAGACCTCAAAGCCCGAAGAAAAGGTCCGTTACGAGCAGGCAAGCTTCCTTCCGAATGTTCTCTCCCCGGAAGCCGCCCCGATGAGGCGGATCATCGGCTGTGCGTTCAACACCTACTGGATCATTGAATTCGGCGTCCAGCTGTTCATGATCGACCAGCATGCGGCCCACGAGAAGGTGCTTTTCTGCCGCTTCATGCGGGACTATGAGAACAGCGCGATTGCCTCCCAGCAGATATCCCCGCCCGTGATCGTCACGCTGAGCGCGGAGGAGAGAATGCTCATCGCCGAGTACGGCGAGGCGTTTGCCCGCTGCGGCTTTGAGATCGAGCCCTTCGGGGGAAATGAATACAAGATCTCCGCCGTTCCGTACTCCCTCTCTGCCCTGGGTTCCCGCGAGCTCTTCACGGAGCTCCTCGATAACCTTGAGGTGACCCAGGACGCAAAGAAGCTGGGTATCTACGTGCTGAAAGTCGCCACGGAGGCCTGCAAGGCAGCGGTCAAGGGCGGCGATCGGCTTTCATTTTCCGAGGCCAAAGCCCTCATCGACGAACTCTTCACCTGTGACGACCCGTATCACTGCCCGCACGGACGGCCGACGATCATCACGCTGACGGAGAAAGACCTGGAAAAGAGGTTCAAGAGAATTGTCTGATACAAAACAAACATTAGTTGTCGTGGCCGGGCCTACCGCTGCCGGCAAGAGCGAGGCTGCGGTCGAGCTGGCCAGAATGATCGGCGGGGAGATTATCTCCGCCGATTCCATGCAGGTCTATAAATATATGGACATCGGGTCTGCAAAGATCACGAAGGAGGAGATGATGGGCGTTCCCCACCATCTGATCGATGTCGCGGACCCGAAGGACGCCTTCGACGTGGTGCGCTATGCGGCCCTGGCTAAAGAGGCAATCCGTGATATTGCCTCCCGCGGACACGTTCCGATCCTCTGCGGCGGCACCGGCTTTTATATTCAGGCGGTGACGCGGGATATTGATTTCACGGAGACCGGCTCGAGAGAAGCAAGGCGGGCGGAACTGGCTCAGATTGCCGAAAAGGAGGGAAATGAAGCCCTCCACAAACTTCTCGCCGCGGTCGACCCTGATTCCGCGCGGACCATCCATCCGAACAACGTGAAGCGGGTGATCCGGGCCATCGAGTACTTCGAGGAGACCGGGCAGAGCATCTATGCCCACAACGAGGAGGAGAAGCTTAAGGAGAGCCCTTACGATCTTCACTATTTCGTGATCTCCATGGACCGGGCAAAGCTCTACGAGAGGATCGACCGCCGCGTCGATTTCATGATGGCGGAGGGGCTGTACGATGAGGTCCTGTACCTCAAGGCCATGGGGCTTTCCCGGGAGGATGTCTCCATGCAGGGGCTCGGCTACAAGGAGATGCTGGACTGCATGGACGGGCTTATTTCCCTTGAGGAGGCCGTGCGGATCTTAAAGCGCGATACCAGACACTTTGCCAAAAGGCAGATCACCTGGTTCAAGCGGGAGAAGGATGCGGTGTGGATAGATCGGGCTGATTTCGGGAATGACCCGATCCGTATCGCAAATTATATGAAAGAGCAGATCCTCCGCTGAAAAAAATACGGTAACGATGAGCATGGTGAGATGTTTCAAAATATCGCACCGTGCTCATTTTTTTTTGCACATTATTGACAAATCGCCATTCAGTATGTATAGTAAATATGATACAAACGACGGTGAGATAATAAAGTATTTCACTAATATCTAAACAAATTTTAAGGAGCAAGCACGAAAAAGAAATTAATGAGTTTAGTCATGGCCGCTGCACTGGCAGTGACCGCGCTAGCAGGCTGCGGCGGTTCTGGTTCGGGGGCATTTACGGCTGCCGGCGGCGACGATGCCGCTTCCACGGCAGGAGAAGCTGCAGCTCCGGCTGCTGACGGCAAGATCAAGATCGGCGTCTCCATCTGGAGCTCCACGGACGTCCTCGGCTCTCAGTGCAAACTGATCCTCGACGCTGCCGCAAAGGCTCTCGATGTTGACATCCAGTATGTCGACCAGGCTCACGTCTCCGAGCAGGTTACCGCTTCTGTTGAGACCCTCGCTGCAGCGGGCTGCAAGGGCATCATCATCTGCAACTCTTCCGACACTGAGATGGCTTCCGCCATCAAGACCTGCAACGATAACGGCGTTTATCTTGCACAGTTCTTCCGCATCATCAGCGAGCAGAACAGCCCTGAGATCTATCAGGCTGCTGTCGACTCTCAGTACTACATCGGCGCTGTCCACGAGAACGAGCCGGAAAACGGCAAGAAGCTCGTCCAGATGCTGATCGACAAGGGCGACAGAAACATCGGTCTCATCGGCTGGGAGCAGGGCGATGCCACATGGCTCGGCAGATGGGAAGGCTACAAGGCCGGCGTTGAAGAGTGGAACAAGGCGAACCCGAACGACCTCGTTACTCTTTCCGAGCCGCAGTATGCAGGCACATCTTCCGAAGGCGGCGCAAAGGCTGCTGACGCTCTGATGGCTGCTGACGCTAACCTTGACGCGATCATTCCGGCCGGCGGCGGCGGAGACCCGCTCCAGGGCGCCATCGCAGCGGTTGTCAAGAACGGCAAGGGCTCCGATATCGACATCGTTTCCACAGACTTCCTTCCGGACCTCGGCGAGAGACTTGCCGATGATGCAGACCCGGTTGCCGGTGAGTCCGGCGGACATTACTGCGATCCGCTGTTTGCCTTCATGATGGTCTACAACGCTGTTAAGGGCAACTACACCGATTTCGCAGGCAAGTTTGAGAACGTTGAGTTCCCGTATCTGTATGTTGCCTCCGCTGAGGACTATGCAGATTATGAGAAGTACTTCGTCGATCAGCTTCCTTACACCAACGACGAGCTTGTCGCGATGGCAGACCAGAGCATGGAAGAGCTCAAGGCTACCGCTCAGAAGCTCTCCATCGAAGATGCGGCTGCTCGTGCTGCGGGCTGATAACGGACTTGTCAATAACCATCTGATCACAAGTGCAGAAGCATAAGTGATTCCGGCCGGTATCGCTTCAGGTACCGGCCTTTTTTATCAAAGGAGAAATCATATGGAATCGTCTAACACAGCATCCGCCGGAAAAAAAATATCCGGTTCCGTCAGAGGATATATCATTCTGGCGGCTCTGGTTATTGTTTCCTGGCTGATCTTTAAAATTGCGACACCCGGCAATTTCGGCTCCCCCTCCAACATGATCAGCTATTTTGAAGCGAGCCTTATTGCCGCGACGGGTGCCGTCGGTTTCTATTTTGTTATGGTCATGGGCATGTTCGATTTCTCGATCGGTGCCAACATCGTGCTGTCCTCCATCATCGGGGCTAAGCTGGCTACCCAGTTCGGACTCGGTTATCCGGGCCTGATCCTCGGCTGTGTGGCGACCGGCGCGATCGTGGGCTTCCTGAACGGTACGTTCTATGTCAAGCTGCGGATTCCGTCCATGATCGTCACGACCGGACTTGCTCTCATCTATGAGGCTCTGGCCAACATAATCTCCGGCAAGGAGACCCTGCCGACAAATCTTATGGCGTTCGGAAAAATGCCCGGCAACCTGATCCTTGCCCTGGCGGCATTCGTCATCGCCTACCTGATCCTCAACTACACGAAGATCGGCACATACACCTATGCGATCGGCAGCAACGAATTCGTCGCCAAGAACATGGGTATCAACGTCAACAAATACAAGGTGCTCGCTTTCGTCATCAGCGGCGCCTTCCTCGGAGTCATGGCTGTCCTCACGATCAGCTACGGTTCCTCCATCGTTGCGGTCACCGGCATGGCCTCCATGAGCCGCAACTTTATCCCGACCATGGGCTGCTTCTTCGGTATGGCCTTCAAGAAATACGGCATTCCGCTGCAGGCGATCATCATCGGTGAGTTCATGATCAATATCATTTTCTACGGATTCATCGCGCTCGGCGCACCGACGGCCATCCAGGACGTCATCACGGGCCTTGCGCTTCTCATTATTATCACACTGACAACCAGGGTATCGAAGGGTGAAATCGTTAAGTAAGGAGCGAGATATGAGTGAAGTAAGATTACAGGTCAAGAACTTATGCAAGACCTTTGGTATCACCAAGGCAGTTCAGAATGTCTCCTTCAACATTAACAAAGGAGAAGTACACGCCCTGATCGGAGAGAACGGTTCTGGTAAGTCCACACTGACCAACATGCTGACAGGCATTTACAGCATTGACAGCGGTACATTTATCCTGGATGGCAAAGAGATCCACCCCAGGAACCAGGTCGAAGCCAACAAGGAAGGCGTTTCCATCATCGTACAGGAGCTGGGAACCCTGGACGGCCTGACCGTAGCGGAGAACATTTTCCTGGGCCATGAGGATATGTTCGTCAAATTCGGCATTAAAAATACCAATGCCATGAACCGCAGAGCCACAGAGCTGCTGCACCAGTACGGTTTCGATAAGATCAAAGCATCCGATCCCATCGAAAACTATAACTTTGAGGACAGGAAACTGGTAGAGATCGTCAAGGCTACCTATTTCAATCCCAAGATTGTTGTCATCGACGAAACCACGACCGCCCTTTCCCAGGAAGGCCGTGAAGAATTATACAAGCATATGAACAGGATCCGGGCCGAGGGCAATACCGTTATCTTTATTTCCCACGACCTGCCGGAAATCCTGGACAAGTCCGATACCATCACCATCCTTCGTGACGGCGTCTATATCGACACCATCAAGAGCGCGGACGTGGATGAGGACGGACTCAAGAAACTGATGGTCGGCCGTGAGGTCTCCGGCGCTTACTACCGTGCCGATTACGGCGAGAAGATTTCCGATGAAGTCGTCCTCTCCGTTAAGAACGTGACCGTGCCCGGCCTGATCAAAAACGTGAATTTCGATCTGCACAAGGGTGAGATCCTGGGCTTCGGCGGACTGTCC
>JAEEGL017182839.1_pt1 | contig 24890 bp, 13 predicted proteins | sample 9134231 | NCBI WGS metagenome assembly JAEEGL01 (sample SAMN16246548, study PRJNA631951) | gut metagenome | biome: gut microbiome; feature: rumen; material: fiber-attached | host: Bos | place: Iran: Karaj | collected 2018-10
CTCCTAAATGAATGTATAATGAAGTATTTCAAATTGATTGAAAATATACTAAAGAAAAATATAATGAAACATTTAATGAATATATTAAAAGATGTGAAACTATATGACAAGATGTGACATATTGATATATACTAGATTTATTAAAAAAATATAATAACAGTTGATATTTTTGTGAAAAATGTAAAGAATTAGATAATGAATATTTTTTTGATGATTGATATACTTGGTGCAAAAAATGTAAGAATGAAATGATTTATATTACTGATTATTTGTATGATTTATGGAATTGATACAATTCTTCATTATTAAAACAATCAATTGAATGTGTAAATTTTTTAGAAAAAATATTTACTAATTTCAATATTGATAAAATAAAAGAACTAGAATACGAGAAACAAATTAATGAATATAAAAAATTAAATTATTAACATATTTGTGTAAAATCTCAAGAGTTGCTTTTGTAAATCTCAAAAATTTTTCTATATTTTTATTAAATATATTGTATTTTTTACTTAACTTGTGTAAAATCTCAAGATAAGAATATATTATAAAAATGATTTTTATTTATATAAGTTTTTAAATAATGTCTAGTTTAACACCTGAAGAAAAAGAGAAGAGAAGATTAAGAAGACTAGCAAGAAAAGCTAGAGCTGAAGCCGCTGCAAGATGAGAAGTTGTTGAAACTACAAAATCAGCTACTACTGATATTGATGAAAAAGAAAGAAGAAGACAAAGAAGATTAGCAAGAAAAGCTAAAGCTGAAGCTGCTGCAAATAATACATGAGCAACAGTTACAACTTCAAAAAGAATTAAGAAAAACAATGTTGAATCATTAACTAAAATTTGAATGGTAGCAACTGATAAAAATGAATTTTGATTCAACATGCCATTGCCAGAATATTTAAAGAATTATGTTCAAGAATACATTAGAAGAAGCTGATTTGTAAAATTATGATATCAATGACAATTCATTTATGATAATACAGTAGCATTACTTCATAATTTTCTTTTTCAATCAATTAGAAATATTTTTAATCTTGAAACTGTTAATGCTAAACCAGAAAAAATCAATAAATGGATTAAAGATAATTTTTGATTAGAAATTTCTGCAAATTCTTCATTTAAAGAATGAGTTGAAAATTTTGAGAGAAGAGAAATGAAAACAAACTGATTCATTAATGTAATAAATATTGATGTATGATTATGAAAGACAATGATATCAGTTATTTCAATGTTATGTTTTATTAAATGATTACAATATATATATCATGTATTAAATTGAAGAAAATTTCATTGAATATTTGATGATGAATCATTTATTAAAATTACAGAAGAAAAAAAGAAAACAGTTACATGATTTAATTTCAATGATATAAAAGTTAATATTATATGTAAAAAAATTCTTTCAACTGAATTTGAATACACTATTAGAAGATTATGAGAAGATTTCAATTATTGATTCTTATATAATTGAATAGCACCAAAATGATATGATTTTGATAATAATTTCAAAGTATGAAATATGTTATCATTAATTTCATATCTTGCACAAATGATTTATTATGATGATGTATGGGATGTAAATAATGCTGAACATCAAACTGAAATAATTTCATCAGTATGAATTTTCTTTACTGATTGGACATTATGAGATTATCAAAATAGTTCATTTAAATGATGAGATGAAAATACAGATGAATGAAGATTAGAATTATCAAAATCAATTTGATTATTCTTAATTGATGAATATTGAACAGATTCATTCTTCTTCTGAAATTGAAAGAACTCAGTAAAAAGAAATTTACTTTGAAAAATTATTTGAATTTGATTAACAGCATCTAAAATTGAACAATCTGATTCATTTGAACAATGTAATTCTAAATTTATTTCAAAGAAAGAAGTATTAGAAGAATTGATTAAGAAATGAATGTATAAAGAAGATTGATTCTTATATAGAAACTTAACAGATGAAAATGAAGATTTTGAAACAATTCAATCATGATTAAAAAGAACAATTCAAGAATATAAATTAGCTTCACAATCTTGAATTAATAACTGAAGAAAAGTATTATGATTGATTATGGAATCAATTGAATCATTCTTAAAAACAGAAGATCAATCAGTTGAAGAATTTATGAATAATATTAATAATTTGAAGATAGCTTATGATGAACAAGATTGATGATGATATTCACAACAAGAAAAAGAAAGATTGCAAAATCTTATTACTTCATTTGAAAGATTAAAACAAGAAAAGATAAATCAATTCTATCAAGAACCAATATTTGATAAAATAAATAGATTTGACTTATCATACTTATTTGAAAAGAATACAATTATTATTCTTGATAATCAATTTACAAATGATGACTTACACAAGTTAAAGAGTATATTAAAAGAAAAAGAAATGAATATAGTATCAATTGAAAATTCTAAATCAATTGAATGAACTTGAAATGTTATTATTTGAAGAATTTCAGAAATGTCAAAATGATTAAATCTACAAAACTTTGATAATTTGATGTTCTTATATTTGAATCAATTAACATTTGATGATGTACACCAAACTATATGAAGAATTGATAGAATTTGATCTGTTGCAAATAAAGAAATTGTATTAATTTCATTCATTAAAGATAGAGAATTTGTAGATAATCTTATTAAGAAGAGAAAAGAAATTTCAAATAAATATAAGATTGAAAATTACTTATTACAAGATGGATCTGAAGTAACATGATTAAATGATTTCAATAAAGAATTAAATGAAATTAAAGCAAGATTTGATAACTTATTTGATAAAGAATGAGATTATCAATGAAAGAATAAAGAAAAACTCAATAAAGATAAATTAAAGTTATTAAATGATAATAAATGAATGATTAAAGATATGATTAAAGATATGGTAGATCAAATTAAATGTTATGAAGAAGCTAATAATTTGATTCTTTGATGAAATACAGAATCAGAACTTAATCTTGTATCACAAATCTTATGATTTGCTAAATAAAATTATTAAAAACTTATATAAAAAAGAAAAAGATAACTATTCGATTAGTTATCTTTTTTTGTATATAAGAAATGAATTACTAGTTCAATAAGTTCATATTATTCAAGAATACTGTAGATAATTGAGGAGTACATAGAAAATATTCTCAATAATATTCAGTTAACATTAATCTTGGTCATTTTCATCAGTTTTCTTCTGATTTATCTTTTCTTATTTGTTCGAATTCATTAGCATAGAATTTTAATTGTTTTAATTGCATAGGTTCATCATCAATATCATCTTCTGATTTATTTTTTTTTACTCAGTTTGCTTTTTCTAGAATTTCAATATATCATCTAATATCTTCTTCTTTAAAGAAAAATTTAATATGATTCTGATTGATAATATCTAGTTCAGATCAAGTTCATCATTCATCCATTGAAAATGCAAAGTCTGAAATTGTCTGTGATAATCATGTAATTTGTCAATACTTGTTTCTGATTGTTCTCAAAATATTAATATACAATTTTCTTAATGAATCAATCTTAAACATTAAGTGTATTTCATCAATAATAATATAATGTTTTGGAAATGAATTTCAACTTCATAATTCTTTTTTATTTAATCAGATATAGTTTCTGTTAAATGTTAAATAAGAAAGAATATTTTGTAATAAATATAAGAATACTATTTGATCTCTTGGTTCTAAATGTCATCTATCAGTAAATCATAATTCTGTAATATCAATTACAATTTTTGAATTTTCTGAAAATAATTTTGTCATGTCTTCTTTCTTTGTCAAGAAATCATATATTGGTCAGTGAGATTTTAATTCTAGAATTACTCTTAATATTTTTCAAAAGTCTTCTTTTGTTTGTCTTGATATTGTTCAATCTCATCATATAATTACTTTCAAAAATTCTGGATATACTCAAGTTGTATAAATATTTTGTAAATATTCTTTAATTACTTCAATTGTAATTTCTTCATATTCATCATATATATGGTCAATTATTAATCTTAATGTTGTTTTAAAATCTTGAGATACTTGTAATATATCAACTCATAACAATAATATAACAAGATCTACTTTTGCTTTCTTAGCTAATTGCCATTTAACTCAAAATTTTTCATAGAATTTTCTATCTAGTGCAATTGGATTGTAATCAAGGTCAAATATTTTTTTAACAATAATATCTTTTGATAAATTTCTTAAGTTAGCAAATGTTCAAGTTGGATCAATAATAAAGAATTTATCTTTAAAATTAGAACAAATCATTTGCTGCATAAACATTGTTTTTCAAGATCCAGTTTTTCATACACATATAATATTTCTTCATTCTGTTTGTTTCTTTGTATATGGTTGTTTTATTATTGGTTGTTTTGAATACCAATCAGTTCATAAATATATTCAATCTTCATCATTTTGTGTTATTCAAGGCATTAATTCAAAAAATCTTTTTACATTTAAAGACATTGTTAGATTTGTTGTCTTTTTTAATGGATTTGTTTGAAATAAATAATTATTATGTTCGAAAATATTTTCTCATCATCATTGTTTAAAGAATATTTGATATCATGCATTTTTCATGTGCATTGACATCAATTTTTTAAATTCATGTAATTTCTCTAACTTTGTTGAATATAATCATATTGTTATTCACCGTCTAATCTTTTTTCTTCATAAACTTCATAAATCTTTTAATAATTTTTGTTCTTCTTCATCTAGTTCTATATAATTTGTTATTGCTCAATCATTTATTTTATATAAGTTTTCTCAAATATGTTCAATGATAAAGTTTTCTCAGTTTTCAGAATCAAATATATATGTTAACTTCATAACAAAATGGTCAAAATATCAATCTTTTAATCAATCAATTAACATATCTTTTATCATTTCAAGAGAAGCTTTATTTTTTAATATATAATTTCATCTTGTTCTTTCTTCATAATTTCAAATAAATACTATATCAGATAAATCTAAGAAATACTGATTTTCATAAAGATAATAATCTAATCAAAAGATACAAGATTTTTTAAAGAATGTATCATATACAAAATTTTCAAATTTTGATTGATATAATAAGAAGAATCTAATGAATATATCTTTATCATCAGATTTTCAATTAATTAATTCTTTAAATGTATTTTTATTTTGATTTTCAACATATAATTTCATTGAATCAACAAATTCTTCCATATCATTGTCAATAAAAAATTCATATATCGAATCACATAATTCTTCAATTTTATCTTTAGCTTTATCATCAATAAATTTTACTGGGATACTTCAAGCGGAAGCTTCTTCATTTCTTCATTCTCAAGGAAATATAGGTACTAATTCATCTTTAAATTCAATTTTTTCATTTCAAAATATTCTATTTTCTTGATTTTCTCATTTAATTTTATCAATATATCATTGATATTGTTTTCATAAAATTTTAGCAACTTCTGAGTTGTTTAATCTTCACCATAAATCATTTGGAGTATGATATCACCAATATGATTGAAGATAAATTGAATTTTTATATATTCATAAAATATTTTCTTTAATGAATGGAAATATACTTTTAATTGAATCAATATATTTTGGAAATGTTTGTCAATAATGTCAGTTCTTCATTATCTTAATAATTCTATCAAAGATATTATCAAGTTGAAAACTTAATTCATTAATAATAAAATCTACTTTGATTCATACACTATAATGAGAATAAGCAAATTTTTTATTTGTCTCAGCTAAATAATTTTTAATAAAATCATTTGTAAGTTTTTCTTTTTTAATTCACAATTTAAAAATTTTTCAGAACGTATTATTGTTCTGATAAATATTATATCAATTATAAGAATCTCATTGAACTTTTAAGTTAACTCTTCTCATAGTGCTAATATTTTTAAATTCTATTTATTTATAGATTAACTAACAATTGAAATATAGATTAAAAATCACAAGAAAATTCTATATTAAAAATAAGTTTTTATTCACATAATAATTTTGAATGTATAACAAACACCAAGAATTATTAGATTCAGTATTTAATAAATATAACATTTGAAAGAAAGTGAAAATATTAAATGAAAAAACTTTTAATGATGAAGAATTATTAAAAAGAGTTTCATTATTAACAGAATGAATGTCTTGAAGAGATATTAAAAAAGTTATTGACTTAGCATTAAATAAATCAATTCTTGAAGAAAAAGAAATTACATATCAAACAATATGGGAATCATTAGAAGAATGGATTATGTGAAAAGAAAAAACAACAACTATGACTGAAACAGATTTAAAAAGAATAGCTTATCATGAATTATGACATGCTATTATTTGAAAACATTTTTGAAAACATATACATCAAATATCAATTGCAACAAAGAATATGTCTTTATGACAAACATTTTCAACATCATGAAGTGAAGAAATATTACCAGAAAAAGAATCATTTATTAAAAATGTATATGAATTATTATGATGAAGAGCTGCAGAAAAAATATTTATTTGAAATATTTCAGCTGGTTCTCAAAATGATTATGAAAGAGCAACAACTGATTTAATAAGATATCTTTTATTAGATTTTCAATATGTTGTAAATAAAAATAATTTAAAATTAATTGCTAAAGAATTATGAGATACATCAATTGAAAATATGAATTGTAATATTAAATTATGAATTGTGACATCTAATTTTGCACAATTACCAGATTTCATGAAAGATAAAATATATAAATATGTATCAATAATTATTGCAGATTGTGAAATTGAAGTCGAAAAATTATTAAAGAAATATTTATATGCATTCAATTATTATTGACCAATATTAATGAAAAATAAAACAATTTTTGAAGATGATTTTTCACTAGATAAAAAAGATATTGAGAAATTCAAAGAAAAAAACAAATAATTTCTTATTTTTAACAGTTAAACTATAAATTAAATCTATAAATATATAGTATTATATTTTACATTAATTAAAAATAAAAATGGTAGATGAAGTAAAATCAAGTTATACTGGAAATGATATTGTAGAAATGAGTGAACGTGATTCAGTTAGAGAAAGAGCATCTGTGTATATTTGATGAACAAATTTTAATTCAATGCACCATTTAGTTTGGGAAATATTAAATAATGCAATAGATGAAGCATTAGCTTGATATTGAAACAAAATTGATATAACATTGAATAAAGATATGTCAATTACTATTGAAGATCATTGAAGATGAATGCCAGTTGAATATAATGAAACTTCAAAGACACTCGCTATTCATCTTATATTAAATAAATTACATGCATGATGAAAATTTTGAAATAAGAATTATAATACTTCTTGATGATTAAACTGATTATGAGCAGCTGTAACAAATTTCTTATCTAATTTTATTGAAGTAGATGTTAAAAGGTGATGAAAAATTTATAGAATTAGATATGAACATTGATATTTAAAAGATGACTTATATGAAATTTGAACATGTGATATAAATGATACTTGAACAAAAGTTACATTTTTACCAGATGAAGAAGTATTTTGAAATATGAAATTTGATTTTCATAAAATTGTTGAATATGCAGAAAATCAAAGTTATTTATTACCAGAAATTGAAATTAATTTAAAAGATGAAAATACTGATGAACATATAACATTTCAATGAAAATGAATTGATGCATTATTAACAAAGAATAATGAATGAAGAGTATTAATAACAGATCAATTTAATTGAGAATGAAAACAAACTATTAAAGCTAAAAAATGAAATAGAGAACTTGATAAAGATTTGGAAATTAAATTTGTAATACAATATGTTGGATCTGATACTGTAGATGTAACATCATTTGTAAACAATATTATTACTAAGCACTGATGATATCACAATAAATGATTAGAAAGATGAATACAAAAATGAATTGAAGAATATATTAAAACAACAGAAGCTAAAGTATGAAATTGAAAAGAAAAAATCAAACCACAAGATTATATTAAATGATTAAGTTGAATTTTATCAATTTATTATTTTGAACCTGAATTTGTATGACAGACGAAAGATGAATTATGAAATGAAGAAGTTAGTAAACCAATATCAGAAATGATAGCAGAACAATTCTTACATTATTTGATGACAAACCCAAACGATGCTAAAAAAGTATTAGAAAAAGTTAAAGATAATATTAAATTAAGAAAATCAATTGAATCAGCAAAAGAATCAATTGTTAAAAAAGAATGATTCTTATGATGAACATGAAAATTAAAACATTGTATATCAAAGAATCCAGAAGAATGTGAGTTATATTTAGTAGAGTGAGATTCTGCATGATGATGTTTTACTTGAGAAACTGAAATATTAACTGATAAGTGATTAAAAACATTTGAAGAATTATATAAAGAATATAATGAAAATAAAGATTTTTGTTATTATGTATATTCATATAATGAAAAGATACAAAGATTTGTATTATGAAAAATTAATAATGTTAAATTAACAAAACAAGAAAAACATCTAATAAAAATCACAGATGAATATAATAACGAAATAAATTGTACTAGAGACCATAAATTCTTAAAAGTTATATTTGATAATGAACAATATAAACATGAAATTGAAAATTTGCAAGATACAATATTAATGAATGAATCTGAAAGTGAAGCACAATTATATAGACCAAATCACATGGATGAAGAAGATTATTATTATTCATTACAAACAGAAAATGAACAAATAGAACGTAACATAGATGATTTAAAAGTTAAATATGCTAATACATTTACATTTAAAACAGAATGGGTTGAAGCACAACTATTAAATGAATGAGATACTATAATGTCTCTTGATTGAAGTAGATTAGAAAAATGATGAATATTTTCAAACGAACAATTCTTTACTGAACCAAGAATAGTTAAAGAAAGATTATTATATACCAAACAAGAAGAAGTACCTGTATATGATATTGAAGTTGAAACATATCATAACTTTGCATTAAAAGATTGAATGATAGTACATAATTCAGCATGACAATGAAGAAATAAACAAAATCAAGCAATCTTACCATTAAAATGAAAAGTATTAAATACAACATGAAAAACATTTTCAAGAATTATGAGTAATGAAGAAATTAGATCAATTATTAATGCATTATGATGTTGAATTTGAGATGATTATGATGAATCTAAATTAAGATATCATAAGGTTGTTATATTCTCAGATCTTGATCCGGATTGATATCATATTACAGCTTTATGTATTGCATTATTGTTTAGATTAATGCCTAAATTGTTTGAAAATTGACATGTATATAAAGCATTTTGACCATTATATAGAGTTGATTATGATAAAAAGAGAGAATATATTGATACACTAGAACAAAAAGACGAATTGATAAAAAATCTAAAAGAACAATGAAAGAAATTTATTGTATTTAGATTTAAATGATTATGAGAAATGAATACTGATGATATATATAACACAATGATGGATCCAGCAAATAGAAAATTTTCAAAGATAACAATTGAAGATATTAATCAAGCTGAAAGATATCTTGAAAGAGTGATGTGAAAAGATACTAAAACAAAATTTATGTTAGCAAGACAATATACTATTGATGATATTCTTTAATTAATATTTAATTAAATACAAATAAAAGATATGATTTATTTCATATCTTTTTTATTATCGTAATTTTTTAGATAAATCGTATTTTTTTCGATAAATCGTATTTTTTCCGATATTTTGCGACTTTCTCGATATTTTGCGACTTTCTCGATAATATTATAATATTTTTATGGTATTATTTCTTATTTTTTTTTGCATAAATTATGCAAAATTATTTAGAAAACTACTTAATTTTTACTAATATTTTGAAAATAAAATTTTAATATTAAATTCTATTTACTTTTAATTTAAAATAATTATATTTATTTTAGTATTATTTCTTGATTTTTTTGCATAAATTATGCAAAATTATTCAGAAATCATACTAAATCTATATTATAAATATATAATAATATTTATTAAATAATTTATATTTAAATGAAAACAAGTAATTATACAAGAAGTGAACTCTTATTAATGAAATATTTAAGTCTTAATAATGTATATTTTTTTTCAATTAAAACAATTGATAAAATATTAAATGAAAATAAAAACATATTTGATAAAGAAATTAAATGAAAAACATTAATTAGATCATTAACAAAAAAATGAAATTTTTGAAATTTATTAAAATGAGAATATTTTTTCAAAATTTGAATAAATTGAATTACAAATTTATCAAGTGAACAAATTATTTTTGAATATTTAAAAAGAGAATGTAAATGAAAACAAATCAATTATTATTTATGATGACCAATTTTAGTAAATAAATTTTGAATTTCAGAACAAATATGAGTAAAATATATAATATATAATAATATATTGAAATGAAAAAGAATTATTAATTGAGTAAGTTATTTATTTAAAACAATCAATAAATTTTATGAAACTGATGTAGTTAATTGAATTCAATATGCTTCAATTAATCAAACAATTATTGATTGTATTAATGAACCATGATATATATGAAATGATTTTCAAAAACTTATAGATTTCTTTAAATGGAATAAAAAATATAATATTGAAAGAATCAATAATTTATATATATTAAATAAAAACACAGCTTGATATAAAAGATTTCTTTATTTAACTAATCTTTTATGAATAAAAGTTGATAAAGATAAAAAAATATATCAATCTAAAAATACTATTTATTTAAATAAAAATTTAAAATGAATGATACTAAAATAAAAGATAATGCTCAATTATTAAACATTCTTTGAATTTTAAGTGATGAATTAAAATTTGAAAAAGTTGTATTAGAAGAAGATTTTTATATTACATTGTTATTTAAAGAATTAGAAAAGATCAAGAATAACAATCTTGTATTTAAATGATGAACTTGTTTAAATAAAGTATATTTTTGATACTATCGTTTATCAGAAGATATTGATTTTAGTGTTCAAGCTGAAAAATCAATTATCTCAATGTCTAAAAAAGAAAGATCAAATAGATTAACAGAAATACATAATATTTTAGATGATTGTTTTTGAAAAATTTGATTTAAAGAAGATAGAGAAAGAAATATTAATAAAGATTGAGAATATAGATGTAAACATAGTAATGCTACTATGATGAGATTATATTATAACAAAGAAAGTGTTATTGAATGACAATGAACAATTGTAATTCAAGTTGAAGTAAGTATGAGAAAAAATCCATATCAACCACAATTATTGAAAGTAAATCATTTATTTTTTGATAAAGATTGATTTGATTTAATAAATAATTGAAAAGATATAAAAACAAATGTATATAATATTAATGAAGTTATATCTGAAAAATTAAGATGTACATATTGAAGATTATGAAAAAGAGATTGAGAAGTGATTACAAAAGTAGCAATTAGAGATTATTTTGATATTTATTATTTTTTAAATTTATATCTTATAAATAAAGAAAATTTTGAAAATAAATTTTGATTCAAATGATTTGATAATGAAACTTTTATGGATTTATTTTTATATAAAAATCTTCAAGATTACAAAGAAAAACACATTTCTAAAGATGTATCATTTAAAGAAGAAAGAAAATATTTAAAAGATGAAGTATTATTTGCAAAAGAAGAATTATCTGTTGTTTTAAAAAATTGAGAATATAAAGAATTTTTTGAAAATTGAATTGATACAACATTAGATTTTATTGAATGAATGCAAAGAAATTTAAAAGATTATATAAATAAAAAATATAAATTAAATTTTAAAGAAGAACAACATTTAGATGAATATTTAAAAGCGTTATATGATATGAATGTTAAAGTAATAATTGAATAAATTTAATTAATATACAAATAAAAGATAACTATTAATTTAGTTATCTTTTTTGAAATAATTAAAATTATAAAATAAATAATAGTGATTTATTAAAATCATCTATTAAAATAAAAGGGTGAGAAATGAAATAATTTTTTTAATAATTTAAATTTTTTGTTAATTTATAATGTATGACAAAATAAAAGAATATTGATTATACATTGTATTATGAATATTAGCTATGTGAGCTTTAGTTTCTACTTATTTTGTTGTAAAACATACTAAAGCTTGATATGAAATACAATGAAATAATACAAATGCTATAATTGATTGAACACTTCAATGAGATAGTAATATAAAAGCATGATCTACTATGTGAGAGAAAATATTATTATTAAATTGATGAAAAAAACTTTGAAATTACTTTATTACAGAAGATAAATTAAATTATGTAATTTCAGAAGATTATGATAAAATTATTGAAGATAATAAAATAGTTGATATTTTATCAGATTTAGATGTAACTGATAATGAAATTAGAACTATATTAATTACATGAACACCAACAAAAGTAGATTGAAATGATGTAAATGCTATTGAATTATACAATGATTGAAGTATTAAAATTTGAGAAGAATTAATTTTGAAAAATAATTTAACAAGTATTTCTAATGTATTTAAATGATATAGTATTAGTTGAATATGATATTGACCATTTGATAAATCAGAAGCAAAAGAATTTAAAGATAATTATTTTTGAAATTATGAGATATTTGAAATTTGAAATACTTGAAAATATATAGTATTATGAGAATATGATACTTGAAATTTTTCTTGATGAATGTTAGATTCTTCAATATTAGCAGATGATTATTCATGTGATGATTTTATTGAAGTACAAGAATGATTATTAATAAGATTAAATACTATACAATTAAAAATAAACAACCAATATATTCAAGCAAATGAAGAAGTAAAGAATAATTTTACAAATGAATTAAATAATATTAAATCACAAATAAATGCTTTAACTTGTTGAATGGATTGACTAACCGATTTAGTAAATACATTATATAATGATTTAAATGATGAAGAAGATAGAATTAATTTAAAAATATTACAATTAACACCATGTACTGATACACAAGAAAAAAATGAACAACAAATTTGTGAAACTGCTTTATATCTTGATACTAATCTTGTTACTGTTAAAGCAAAAGATTTTGCAATACAATGAAAAGAATATAAATTAAATGATATAACTTATTATGTTGCATGAAGTATATCTAATATACAAGATAAAATATTTAATGATTGATATCCTGCAAATAGAATCGTTACAACTAAATTAACATCAATGCAATCTTTATTTTCATGAAGAACTGATTTTAATCAAAATATTTCAAATTGGGATACATCAAATGTAACATCAATGAAATCAATGTTTTATCAAGCTAGTTCATTTAATCAACCATTGAATTATTGGAATACTTCAAGTGTTACTAATATGTATTGAATGTTCTATCAAGCTTCTTCATTTAATCAAAACTTATGAAATTGGGACGTATCTCATGTAATTAATATGCTTTGAATGTTTAGAGAAGATACAGCATTTAATAATTGATGAGTTGATACTATAAGAAATTGGAATACTTCAAGTGTTACAACAATGAATCAAATGTTTAGAGATGCTAGTTCATTTAATCAAAATATTTGAACTTGGAATGTATCAAATTTGAATTCAGCAGAAGCTATGTTTAGAAGTGCTCTTGCATTTAATAATTGATGAAGTGATTCAATAAATAATTGGAGATTTGCTACTGATAAAGATGTAGCAGTTGCTTGAATGTTCTATCAAGCAATAGCATTTAATCAACCATTAAATGATTGGAATACATGAAGATTTACTGATGCTAACTGAATGTTTTCATATACTTATATATTTAATCAACCATTAGATAATTGGGATACTTCTCACATGACTAATATGATTTGAATGTTTAGAAACAATCCAGTATTTGATCAAAACTTAAGATGATGGGACGTATCTAATGTTGAATATTATTCTAATTTTGATAAAAATACTTCAGCAACTTGGAAATTTAATGAAAAACCAAGATTTGTACCATGTGAATCTTATGAAGAAGAAACTGAAGTAGCTTGTGAAACTGCTATATTATTAGATTCAAATTGAATAACAATGAAAGCTACTAATAAAGCAATACCATGAAAAGAATATGTATTAAATGATACAACTTATTATGTTGCTATTGATAAAGAAGATTTAAGAACAAAAATATTTACTGAATGATATACACCTAATAGAGTAATAACAACAAATGTGACAAACTTTGATAATTTATTCTTAAATAATACTACTTTCAATTCAGATATTTCAGCTTGGGATACATCAAATGTAACATCAATGTATCAAACATTTAAATGAGCTACTGCATTTAATCAAAATATTTGAAGTTGGAATACTTGAAGTGTTACTAATATGAAAGCTATGTTTAATTGAGCTACTGCATTTAATAATTGATGAAGTAATACTATAAATAATTGGAATGTATGAAATGTAACTGATTTTGAATTAATGTTTTCATGAGATTGGTGATTTAATCAACCAATATGAAATTGGAATACTTGAAGCGCTCTTAATATGGTATCAATGTTTAATTGAACTTATTTTAATCAAAATATTTGAAGTTGGAATGTTAGTAATGTAACTGATATGCATTGAATGTTCTATCATGCAGATAGATTTAATCAAAATATTTGAAGTTGGAATACTTGAAATGTTACTAATATGGCTAATATGTTTGATTGAGCATGAATGTTTGACCAAAATTTATATTCTTGGGATATACATTCTGTAACTAATCATTTGAGCTTTGATAAAGATACTCTATCTACTTGGCTATGAAATGAAAAACCACAGTTTCCATGTAATTCAAATGAAGAAAGAAATACAAGTTATTATTGTGAAGCTGCATTGTATTTAGATACTAATTGAGTTACAATTAAAGCAAAACCATTTGCAAGAAGTTGAGTTGAATATACATTTAATTCTCAAACTTATTATGTTGCTGCAAATAAAAATGATATACAAACACAAATATTTGTTAATTCTTACGATCCAAGTAAAATTGTAACAACTAAAATAACAGATATGAGTAATTTGTTTAAAGATAGAACTACATTTAATTGAAATATTTCTTCTTGGGATACTTCAAGTGTAACAAATATGAGTTGATTATTTTTAAATGATTCTTCATTTAATCAAGATATTTCAAAATGGAATATTAGTAATGTAACTGATATATCTTCAATGTTTTCTTGAGCTTCTTCGTTTAATCAAAATATATGAAGTTGGAATATTAGTAATGTAACTGATATGCATGCATTATTCTATTGAGCAACAGTATTTAATAATTGATGAAGTAATACTATAAGCACTTGGAATACTGCTAATGTAACTGATATGCATGATATGTTTGTTAATAGTGATGCATTTAATCAACCAATATGAACTTGGAATATTGCTAATGTAACTAACATATCTTGAATGTTTTATTGAGCTGATTCATTCAATCAAACTTTAAATACTTGGAATACTTGAAGTGTTACAGATATGAATCATACATTTTATTGGGCTATATCATTTAATCAACCATTAAATAATTGGAATACAGCAAATGTTACAAACATGGATTGAATGTTTATTAAAGCTTCTGTATTTGATCAAAATATTAGTTCTTGGAATGTTGATAATGTTGAAAGTCATGAAGACTTTGATGAATTTACTTTATCTAGTTGGGTCAAAGCTGAAAAACCAAGTTGGCCTGATGATATTAGTTCTGTAATATATCGAGCTGATTATACAAAATGAAGTATACCAAGTGATTTCTCAATAATTCACAATGATTGATATGCAATTGATGGTAATTGAATATATATAACATCAAGTAATTATGATAAACGGTTCTATACATATCATCAATTTGCACCAGAACAAATGCAAAAAGTAACAAAGATAGTTATTGATATGGATTTATATGCTATTAGATGAAGTTGGTCAAACTGAAAAAAAATATGAAGTGTTACAAATGATTGAGAATCTAATACAAATTCTGTTGTAGATGTATTAGTAATGACAAGTGATTATTGGTGATGAAGACGACGGACTACATCTTATGCAAATGTATGATCTACTTCAATGTGAGAAACATGTGCTGATGATTCTTGTAGTTTACAAAGTTGAGAATATCATTTACAATGAATTTGGGATTTAGAAGAAAAGAAAGTATACATGAATGTTACTTGAGTAAGAACATTTAGTATTATTTGAAATTTAACTGATTCATTAATTGATGTAATTAAAAGTAGAAAAAGATGGTGATGTTATATTGAAAGATGATATGTACATAATTGAGAAAGAATGCATAATTGTAAAATTGAATTACAAACAAAATGATAACAATATATAAATTTTTATTTACAGATAGCTATTAATTTAGCTATCTTTTTTTATTAATTCTTCTAATTCATTTGTAGAAATTTGTTGTTTTTTATCTGTTAATGCATTTTCAGCATCATTATGAATTTCAATCATTGTATCATTTATTCACAGTATTTTAATTAATAATTTTACTAATTCTTTATTTCAACATATATGTGAATAATCATTCAATAATTTTATATTATACTTATTAGCAATTTCTTTTAAATTATCAAATCTTGGAATGTTTCTTACATTTCATATTAATTCAATAAAATTATCATCTTTATTTTCGTTTTCATCATTAAACAACAAGCTGTTTCTTGAAGTTATAAATTGTTTATATAAATCAAAGTTTTGTTGTTTTAAATTATTAATAAAAGTTTTATCAATTGTGAATCATCTATGAATTAAAACTAAATTATTTAATCATTTATTTTTAAATCTTTGAATTATTCATTCAATTAATTCATAATCTTCAGCTAAACAATTTTTAATTCAAATTAATATATTTTCTTTTCAATATTCTTTAATTGTTTCAATAACTTCTTCTACAAAAAATGGTGAAGATGAATTTCTAGCTCAAATCCAAATACCATCAAAATGATTATCTAAACAATATTTTAAATGTTCTATTGTTCATATTTCTGTAATAATTTTTAATCAAGTTTTTTCTCTTACTTTTAACATAATATCTCATCATTCAATTCATAATCATTCAAAATTTCATGGTTTTGTTCTTGGTTTCCAACATCATCATCTTAAATATAAATCATCAAAAATATTATATTTTTCTTGTAATAAAATTAATCAATTAGCAACATCTAATAATTGATTATAAGATTCAACAGAGCAAGGTCAAAAGATATTCATATTATTCAACTTTTTTGTTATTTAAAAGATTCTTAATTTTTCTATTTAGATTTTATAACTTTTTTATATACTTTTCTTTATAAAATAAAATAGAAAATTTAATTTCATTAATTCTTAACATATTAAATATTGATTATTGCAGGGAAATCTATAATTAATTAGTAAATTAATTTGTATTTAAAACACTAACAATCAAGTAATTCAATGAATAATGTAATTAAAAAAACAAACAAAATACTGAATCATTTTAAAGATCATTCTTTTGCTATTGATTATTCTGATTATTGAGCAGAAAGAGATACAATGTATAAAAATATAGCACAAGAATTTGATAAAACATTTCTTTTTTGAAGACAAGATAATTTCTACTTATATAAACAAAGATATGACAAATTAATAAATATATCTGACTATCAAAATAAAAAAAGAGATTATTTAAATTTTCTGATTCAAGATTTAGATTTACCATCTTCAACAATTCAAAATCTTGATTTTTTTAGATATATGTGAACACCAGAATCATCAATAATTACACCAAATTATAGTGATAAATCAACAATTTATACTTTCTTTTCATGAAGAAAGATTCAAAATAAATCATTAAAAAATTTCTTATATACATTAAATTCTAATTGTTCTTTCACATCAACATTAGAAAAATTAATTTCTTATCAGATGTGTAAATTAAATGTTATACCATGAAAGAAAAACTTTATTTGAAAATATGAATTATTCTTATCACAACAAAAAGAATGAAAATTTTTTAATAAATTATTTAAATTATTTGTTGATGAAACATTGTATGACAAAATAGATTTCAAAAAATTACAAGAAAGAGAAATTTCAGATAAAAGTGTATTAAATGTATTAAGTACAAGAAAACAATATCAAGATGAATATTGAAAAAAATTACCATCAATATTTTCAGAAGAATGATTTAAAATAATATTACATGATGATAAATCAAATTTTGTATATTTTATGGAATCTTATTTTTGAGAAAAATATAATTTATTAAACTCTAAATTTTATGAATTATATTCAAATGCTTTATGAAAAAATATATCATCAAAAGAAGAATTTGAATACATAAATAAAATATTACAATTTTCATATACATTGAGATATTGAATGTATTTATATTTGAAAACATATAATTTTCAAAGTTGAGATAGAAATTTATACAACTTATTTAATACAAATACAGATATAGTAACAGCAATATTTAAAGATGATATGACATTTAAAGTTACTGAATTAGATAATTTATTTAAATTAACAAAAGAACTTTCAGTATTTATCGTTAGAGATATATTATGATTTGATAAAAATTCAAAATTTGCAAGATTATTATTTTCAAAAGAATTTTTAGAAGAACATTTTGATTCAGTAGTAAAGAAAGATTTAAATTTTGATAACTTTAATCTAAAATCACATATTGAAAATATATTAAATTATTTCTGAAAATGACAAAATAAAAATGATTCATGAGTTGATTATAATGTAGAAGATAAATTATTAGATTCAATTAAATATGATGTATATTTTCAAGTTCTTAATACACCATTTTATCCACAAGCAGATATTTCAACACAATCTTATGCATGAAAAACAAAAAACACAAATTTCTTTAATATGAAATCAAAAGATTGAAAAGAAGAATTTGTATTTGATATAAATATTAAATATTGAATTGATTATTTTGATGTATTAAACAAAGAATTATTAAATAAATATTATAACAGAACATATTATGAAATTAATCATACATTAGAATATTTATTTACTTCATATCATTGAAATTTTGAATTATTATCTGAATTAATTTGAGAGCTATTTCATATATATGAAAATAGAGAATATTTTAATAAAAATCATAGTATATATTTTGTTGATAATTGATGAATAAGTTTTCAAATTTGAGAAGAAATATTTAAAAATAATAAAATATTTAATTGAAAAGAAGAAAATTTATATTTATCAATTTTTAATAACACCTTATGAAGTTGATTAGTTGAAAATTTAACAGAGATTGAAGATGATTTTACATATTTATATGACAAAAGAGATAATTCAATTGAGAATAAAAAAAGAAGACATATATTAAGATGAAATTCAAAATTTTGGTTTTCATCAATTGTTGATTTTGATAAATATTATTTATCTTTAATTGAAAGACAAGAAATATTAAGATATAAAACAAATAGTTTATATTTGCATCGTTTTCATGTTGCTTGAATAAAGAAATTAGATAATATTAAATTAAATAAATTTAAGAAATTATTTGCAAAAGATGATTGAACAATATTTGATTTAACAGATTGATTAAAAGAAGTAATAAATATAAGACATAAATTCTTTTGAGAAATTACAGAACAAAGAATTGAAAATTTAAGAAATCAATTATCAAATTTAGAAATATGATTTGTTTGATTACACAGAGAACAAGAAAAAGAAAATAAAGTTTTATTTTTATTTGATGATTCTAATTTAAATTTGAACTCTTCATATATATGTGAAGATCAATGAAGTTTTCAACAATTATTTAATAAAAATTGTAAATTCTTATTTTCAAAATATGTTTATACTTGATTTGCTTATAATTGAAGTAAAACTTTTGATTGAGAAACAACAAGTTGAAATTTCTTATGAGAAGTAAAGTTTTATGAAAGTGATAAAGATTGAAAAATATATAAAACATTTGAAAGTCAAAGATTATCATATATTTGAAAGAAAGAAAGAGAAGAAGCAATGAATTCAAGTTGATTACAAGATTATGTAAATTATGTACACAAACACGTTAATGAAAAAGATATAAAAAATTATTATTTAAAATGATATGCATGAAATAAATTTGAATTATTTGAAATATTATATTTCTTTTCAACAAATAGATATTTTAAAGAGACTTGGTATGATAATAGTTTAACAACATTAATTAAATTAATTGAAAAATCAATTTTCTTTGATGAGCATAAAAATAGATATGATGAATTAAGATATAAATTTAAAAAAAGATATAAATGAATTGAAATATATGAAAGTTATAAAGATATATTTGAACATTTATTTACAAAATTCAATAAAGAAAAAGAACAATTTTATAAAGAGACAATAAAAAAATATTTTTTAAAAGAAAAAATTGTATATAAAAATGATACCGAATTGCAAAGAGAATATTTAAAATTTAAGAGATATTTATCAGATCAATCTTATAAATTATTGTGATATTTTTGATTAGAAGATCAAATAATTGATGTATTAGATAATTTAAGAAAAAATAAATGAAAATGAAGAGAAACATATTATTTTATAACACATAATACATTAAATACTTGAAACTGATATTATTTATCAGAAGATGATTATTTAGATTTGATTGATTTAAATGAATATGACCAAATATTAAATCAAAAGAATCAATCTGATTATATACATCAAAGTATATTTGATTGAAGATTAAGAAAATATACAGAATGAACAAATATTGTATTCATAAAATTATGAAGTTGAGATGAACAATTTATTAGTGAAGATTTTGATTGAATAATTATATATTATTGAACAGAAAAAGAATTTATATATGAAAAGCAAAAAGATAATATTAATTGAATAATATTTCATGATAGAGAAATTTGATTAAATAGAGCATTTAAAAAAGTATTAAAATCAAAAAGATATAGAATTGATTGATTACGTTGATTTCAATATCAAGAATATTATTTATTAGCAAACATTTTATTAAACAATTTGAATAATTGAGATAATACTAAATTATGAAAATTTAAATTTATTCATATTTCAAATAAATGAATGTTTTCATATAAAGATTTCTTTAACTGATTAAAAATAAATGATTTAGATATACAAGAAACATTTAATTTGAATGATTCATTGAATAAATTGAAAAATGAAAATAAAGAAATAATGAATTTAAGAATAAATAATAACATAATTTATTGAATTATTTGAGATGTAATTGATGAATTTATAAATAAGGTTGAAGATATAACAGTAAATTGATTAAATAGTTTTGCTTGAGAAGATGATTTAAATGAATTTAAAAAATACAATTCAATTAACTTTCAAGAAGAATTTTCTATATTTGTTAATAATATTAATAATCTTTATCAATTAAAATCACTAAATGAAAAAAGCAAAAAAGATGAATAATAATGAAATTGATTTTGAAAATTTTGAAATTGAAGAAACAGAAGATACTTGAAAAAAGAAGAAAAAGAAAGAAGATAAATTTGCAACAATAGTAAAAGATTCATGATATGAAATTCAATGAGATTATAATTGAAAGAAAATAAATCACTTTTATAAATTACATTGAGATTATCATTGTAGTTGTTGAAAAGATCTTAAACAAGAACCAGTTGTATATAGAAAAGTATCTTCAGTATGATTATTAACTTGATATTTTTGATTAACAGAAATCTATCAATGTATGGATTGTGCATTAAAGAAATGAGAAACTGAATATTGAGCAAAGATTATTAAAAAGAATAAATAACAATTAATATAATAATTTCTATTTTAATTTAAAAATTATAAAATTGTTTTTTAATAATTTAATATTTTAGAATGAAAAAATATTTAATTATATGAGTAGCAGTCGTTGTATGAATAGTTAGTTATTGAATAAAAAATTGATTGTTTACTAAAGAAGATGTAATTAATAAATGAACTGAAGTAACAAAAATTGCAATTGATAAAACTAAAGATAAATTAGAAAATCTATCTGAAGAAGATATTAAAAAATGAGTTGAAAAGACTTATGATACTGTAGAAAAAGTTGTTAATGAATGATCAAAGTATATACAAACTACTAAATGAGAATGAAATACTTATAATGATAGTTTTTCAAAAGCTAAAAGTACTTTATTAAAAGAAGTATATTGAAATAAATGAAAAACTTTATATTGTTGATGTGATTTTACAAATAAAGATATTAATTTAAATTCATGTTGATATAAATCAGTTTCTGATTGAATGAAAGATAGAGCAAGTAAAATTGAATTTGAACATGTAGTTCCTGCAGAAAACTTTTGAAAAGCATTTAAAGAATGGAGAGAATGAGATGAACAATGTGTTGATTCAAAATGAAAATCATTTAAATGAAGAAATTGTGCTGAAAAAGTAAATGAAGAATATAGATATATGCAATCAGATATGTATAATTTATATCCAGCAGTATGAGAAGTTAATTGATTAAGATCTAATTTAGATCATTGAATGATAGCTTGAAATGATTATCAAACATTTTGAAAATGTGAATTTAAATATTCGAAATCTGAAAAGAAAACAGAACCAAGAGATTCAGAAAAATGAATAGTTGCAAGAACATATTTATATATGGATGCTTCTTATGATAAATATTCATTATCTTCACAAAATAAAAAATTATATGAAGCATGGGATAAACAATTTCCAGTAACAAAAGATGAATGTACTAGATATCAAAAGATTAAATCTATTCAATGAAATGAAAATGTTATATTAAAAGATAGATGTGAAAAAGCTTGATATTAACATCAAAATTAAATAATTAAAATATAAAGATAGTTATTAATTTAACTATCTTTTTTATTTATTTTTTAATTTACTATCTATTGTAAATATAACAATATATTCACTAAATATGTTGACTAATTTTTTAATTCATCACATCACCACAAAATGTTTGAAAAATTAAAAGAATATTGATTGTACATAGTTTTGTGATTGATTGCATTATGAGCATTAGCTTATTCTTATATTTCAACAATTAATTCAAAAATATGAACAGAAATTACACAAACAAATGCAGATGCATTAACAATGTCTATTTGAAGAAATGAAAAATATAAAATCAATAAGACGGTTGCTAATGATTTATTACAAGCTAACTGATGAAAATCAATTTGAAAATATAAAATTGATGATAATATTGTAACTTATGTTATTTGAGAAAATTTTGATGAAATTTTATGAAAATCAAAATTAATTGATATTAGTTCTAATTTATCAGATATTCAAACTTGAGAATTAAGAACTATTTTAATTGCACAAAGTAAAATATCTATTGAATGAAATGAATCAGTAAAAGCTGTAAATTTAGATTCAGATTCAAATATTAAAATTTGAGATGAATTAGTTGAACATGAAGATGTAGTTCATCTAGATAATTTATTAAAATGATATACTATATCTTGAATTTGATATTGAGTATTTGATGATTTAAATACTGCAAAAGATTTTAGAAATTCTTATTTTTCTACTTATGAAATATTTGAAATATGAGATACTTGAAAATATATATTATTACAAAATTTAGAAATTTGATGAACATCACTAGTAAAATCAAAATCTTCACCATAAGAACAATGTAAAGAAATATTTGTTGATAGTAATTGTGTTTACTTATATTAATTAAAATATAATAAAATAAAAAACATAAAGATCTAGATTAATTTCTAGATCTTTTTATTAATTATAAAATTAATTAAAAAATTTTATTTTTAATTTTATATAACAATGAAATTAAAAGGTTGGAAAGAAAATTGAAAAATCAATTTACCAAATAATGAACAATGAGTAAAACAAGTTGATTATATATATAAAGACGAAAATGGTGTAACAATTAAAGCTACTGAAAAAGCTGAACCTTGAAAAGAATATAAATTAAATTGAATAATTTATTATATTGCTAAAGATAAAGAAGATATTCAAAAGAAATTGAAAGAAAAATATCCAGCAGAAAGAATTGTTACAACATTCGTAACTGATATGTCAATGTTATTTTATAAACAATTTGAAATAACTTTATTTAATCATGATGTTTCAAATTGGGATGTATCAAATGTAACTGATATGTGTAGTATGTTTGAATGATATGCTAAGTTTAATTGTTATTTAAATTATTGGAACGTATCTAAAGTTAAAGATATGTATGCAATGTTTTCATGATGTCAACAATTTGATAAACCATTAAATAAATGGAATGTATCAAATGTTGAAAATATGATTAATATGTTTGCACATACTTATGTATTTAATCAAGATATTTGAGATTGGGATGTATCTAAAGTTAAAGCATTTATTCACATGTTTTATTGGGCAGAGAAATTTAATAATTGATGAAGTGATAGTATAAAGAAATGGAAATTTAGAAGTTGAGCACAAATGGATTGAATGTTTCAATATGCTAGAGAATTTAATCAAAACATTTCAACATGGAGAACATCATGAATATCTACTCATAGAGATTTCTTTGATTGAGTTAATCCATACTGGCCTAGACATTTTCAACCAAGATTCTTAAAATAAAATAAATAATATTCGAAATATTTTAAAGATAGTCTTTATGACTATCTTTTTGTTTTAAATTTGTTTTTCATCTATCATAAATATGAATTAACAAATAGACAAATCAAGTGGTGAAAACTTAAATATAATAATTTAATCTCTTATCTTGAATTATTATATTTTTTAAAATTAAAATTTTATTTAAAGAGAAAAATTAATGAAAAGAAATTTTTTATTTATTAAAAAATCTTTCTTAACATTAGTAATTTTTGCTTTATTTTTTTCTAATTTTTCTTTCTTAACGAGTGCAGATGATACATTATTTTCAATTGAGTGAATGAATATGAATAATAGTGTATGATGAGGTTGATGATGAATAACAGCAGAACAATTACAAGCAATATTACAA
>JAEEGL010167099.1_pt1 | contig 24887 bp, 13 predicted proteins | sample 9134231 | NCBI WGS metagenome assembly JAEEGL01 (sample SAMN16246548, study PRJNA631951) | gut metagenome | biome: gut microbiome; feature: rumen; material: fiber-attached | host: Bos | place: Iran: Karaj | collected 2018-10
AGGTGTTAAAAGAATGGCGTAAGGATCCCAGCGTTTGGGGAATTTAAATTTTAGCAAGGACTACAGGACTAACAGGACTAATCGAGAAGTGATGAGCGATAAGTAAAAAGTCCTTAAGTCCTGTAGTCCTTGCAAAAAAAATATTAATATGACTAAGTTTGAAAGTAGCATCAAGCAGATACCATATCCTGTAGAGAATGTGTATCGTAATATCAGTGATTTGAGTAATCTGGAGCGTGTGCGTGACCATATTCCTGAGGATAAGTTGCAGGAATTTGAGTTCGATAGCGACTCTGTCCAGGTCAGTGTGGCTCCCGTAGGCACCATCAAACTCCGCATCATTGAGCGCGAGGAGAACAAGTGCGTCAAGTTCGAGACAGAGCAATCGCCGCTGCCTTTTAACCTGTGGATTCAGGTGCTGCCCGTCAGTGAGACGGAGAGCAAGATGAAGGTGACGGTGAAGGCTGACATTCCGTTTATTCTAAAAGGAATGGTTGCTGGTCCCTTGCAGGACGGTGTGGAGAAAATAGCAGATGCCTTGTCACAGATTCCGTATGTATAATATTTAGCAAGGACTACAGGACTAACAGAACTAAGTGTGAAGGTGAAAAGTGATAAGTAAAGTCCTTAAGTCCTGTAGTCCTTGCAAAAAATAAAAGATATGGCAAATAAGCTTTGGGAAAAGAATTTTGAGGTGAACGCCGAGATAGAGCGCTTCACAGTGGGTAGAGACCGCGAAATGGATCTCTATCTGGCTAAATATGACGTGTTGGGCTCTATGGCTCATATCACCATGTTGGAGTCTATCGGTCTTATTGGCAAGGACGAACTGCCCCTGCTGTTGGCCGAGCTCAAGAACATCTATCAGATTTGCGAACGCGGTGAGTTCCAGATAGAAGATGGCGTGGAGGACGTCCATTCTCAGGTGGAACTGATGCTGACGCGCAAACTGGGCGATATGGGCAAGAAAATCCATTCGGGCCGCAGTCGTAACGATCAGGTGCTGGTAGACCTGAAACTGTTTACTCGCCACGAGTTGATGGAGATAGCAGATGGTGTAAAAGTGCTGTTCGACGAACTGATTAGTAAGAGTGAGCAGTATAAGCACGTCTTGATGCCAGGTTATACGCATCTGCAGGTGGCCATGCCCTCAAGCTTTGGACTATGGTTTGGAGCCTATGCAGAATCGCTGACAGACGATATGCTGTTCCTGCAGGCTGCCTATAAGATGACCAACCGCAATCCATTGGGTTCTGCTGCAGGTTATGGTTCCAGTTTCCCTTTGAATAGGCAGATGACAACCGACCTGCTTGGCTTTGATTCTATGGACTACAACGTCGTATATGCACAGATGGGGCGTGGAAAAATGGAGCGTAATGTCGGTTTCGCCATTGCCACCATTGCCGGTACACTGGCTAAGATGGCCTTCGATGCCTGTTTGTTCAACTCGCAGAACTTCTCGTTTGTGAAACTTCCCAAGGAGTGTACTACGGGTTCGAGCATCATGCCGCATAAAAAGAACCCCGACGTATTCGAACTGATTCGTGCAAAGTGTAACAAGCTACAAGCCCTGCCACAACAGGTAACGCTCATCATGAACAACCTGCCCGTGGGTTACTTCCGCGACCTTCAGATTATCAAGGAGGTATTCCTGCCTGCCTTTGACGAACTGAAAGATTGCCTGCAGATGGCCGCCTATATTATTAATAAGATAGAGGTTCGAGAGGATATCCTCGACAATCCGATGTACGACCCGATGTTCAGCGTCGAAGAGGTGAACCGCCTTGCGGCGGAAGGTATGCCCTTCCGCGATGCCTACAAGAAGGTGGGTCTCGACATCGAAGCCGGAACGTTCCGTCCAAACAAGGCCATCCGTCACACCCACGAGGGTTCGATAGGCAATCTTTGCAACGATCGTATCACCGAGTTGATGCAGCAAGTGTATGGCGGCTTTTCATTTAGCCGTGTGATAGAAGCAGAAAAGAAACTATTGCAATGAACAGCCGCGCCTCGTCATTCTTCCTGCTGATAGCCTTCATGCTTCTAAGCGCCTGCAACGCAGAACCGGAGTACTCCACGTGGCCTTGCCGTTTTGCCTACGACAACGGCGTGCATCAGGACGCCACGCTGGCCTCGGTAATGGAAGTCAACGCACCTGGCATGTTCTGCCTCATTACGGAATCGGTACGTGGGGGCGTGAAGTATCTGAACTTCAAGACCAATCATAACGATGTCAGCAGTCTGGCTGAGACCGAGGCGGAGAAGCGTGCTGAGTATATTCTTGGTCTGAACAATGGTATCATTGTAGGCTTCCAGAATGCCGTACTCGACGCTTTCGGCAATGCAACCTTCGTCGCTTACGACGTGCAGTGTCCTAACTGCGTCCGGCAGTATAACAACACCCTCAGTCCTACCTACGGGGTAGTGATGGACGATAAGGGGATGGCCACCTGTAGCAAGTGCGGACGTCGGTATGATATGAACTCTGGCGGCGTGCTGCAAAACGGGCAGCAGGGTGACACAGGATTGGAGAAATATGCTGCTGCTACATCGGGCCCGTATGGACATCTCAGCGTGTTCAGACATAGATAAAACAGAAAAAAATCGAATAATATTTGGCTGTCACTTATTTTTTTTGTAATTTTGCAGCCGCAAAGGTCGCCGCGATGGTGGAATGGTAGACACGAGGGACTTAAAATCCCTTGGCTATTGCAGCTGTGCGGGTTCGAGTCCCGCGCGCGGCACGAAGGAACGAGGTGGTTATTGGACTATCTCGTTCCTTTGTATATGATTGTAATTCAGAAAAACAAAAAATTATTTGGTTTTTCGTTCGATTTGCATTACCTTTGCTGCCAATAACAATAAAAATGATGATGATGAAACGCAGTTTATTATTATTTGCCTTGCTGTTGTCGATGACAGTTGTTGCTCAGCAACGCCTGAGAGTCAGTATTTTGGGTGACTCTTACTCCACCTATCAGAATTACATTCCCGAGGGTAATGCGATATGGTATTATGAACCTATGGACGCCAGAAATACCGACGTCAGCGATGTGCGCCAGACGTGGTGGTGGCAACTGGTGAAAGGAGGTGGCTATTTGCTGGAGAAGAACGAATCATATAGCGGATCCACCATTTGCTATACGGGTTATAATGGCGAAGACTATAGTGATCGTTCGTTCATTACGCGCCTGCCTTGCTTGGGGAGTCCGGATATCGTGTTGATTTTTGGTAATACGAACGACAGCTGGTGTGGTGCCAAGGTTGGTGACTATGTGTATCAGAACTGGACGCGTGAATCGCTTTACACGTACCGCCCAGCGTTGGCAAAACTGCTGAACGATGCGCTGAGTCGTTACCCCAACGCCCGTATCTACTTTATCCAGAATACCGGTCTTCGCAATGATATTACAGAGTCTACTAATGTCATCTGCGAGCACTATGGCATACCCGTTATCAAACTGAAAAACATTGATAAGAAGTCTGGTCATCCTAATCAGAAGGGTATGAAGGCTATTTGTGAACAGGTGTTGAACGTGATTAACAAATAAACTACCAACGTGAAGCGATATTGCTTATTTTGTCTGACACTCTTGCTGCTGTTGACGGCTTGTGGTCCCGATGGCAACACGTTCCGCATTGAGGGGCGTCTGCGTCACATGAATCAGGCCGAGTTCTATGTGTTCAGTCCCGATGGAGGCATCAATGGCATTGATACAATCAAGGTACATGAAGGTCGTTTTGCCTACGAGACGATGCTGCGAGACGAGGCGACTTTCATTATTATCTTTCCCAACTTCTCGGAACTGGCAGTCTTTGGCCGGCCTGGCAAGACAGCCGAGATTAAAGGCGATGCATCGCACATGAAGGAGATGACGGTCAAGGGTACTAAGGATAATGAGGAAATGACGAAAATCCGTATGGATCTGAACCGCCTGATGCCGCCGCAGATTCCCGCTGCCGTTGAGTCGTTTATCAAGGAACATCGTTCGTCTCAAGCTAGTATATATCTCTTGAAACGCTATTTCCTGAGTGAAGATAAACCAGACTACCGCAAGGCAGCGCTATTGACAAAGATGCTGTTGACGGATATGCCTGATAACGGACAACTGATACAATTGGACAAGCAACTCAAACTGCTTCAGGGGAGCGCCTTGAAGAAACTGCCCTCGTTTACCGCAAAGGACCTGAAAGGTCGGCAGGTGAGTGAAAAGGATTTGAAGGCGAAGGTCAACGTAGTCAGTTTTTGGGCCTCGTGGAACTATCAGAGCACCGATATGCAACGTCGTCTGAAGGCTAAGAAAGATAAGTATGGCGACTTGCTCTCGATAGTGAGCGTCTGTTTGGATGCAAGCCCGGCAGACTGCCGTAAGACGGTGGTAGAGCGTGACTCTTTACGATGGCCCACGGTATGTGACGGTAAGATGTGGGCATCGCCATTGATAGCCAAATTCGGTATAGGCGACCTGCCTGGCAATATCGTGATAGATAAAAAAGGAAACATACGCGACCGCAACATCTCGCCCCAGAAACTGGATGAGATGCTGGAGGGGATGCTAAAGGAATAATCATTGCACTTACATTATGAAGAAACTGGAATTATTACTGACTTTATTACTGATGATGGTAGCGAAAGCCCAAGCACAAGACTTTAGGTTCAATGAGGTGGAGTATACGCCACAGCAGACGACGTTTCGCTTGTTTGCACCTGCCGACTCGAAGAAGGTGGTGGTGCGTATCTATAAAGACGGACTAGGTGGAAAAGCACTAAAGACCATTAAGATGACGCTGATGGATGGGCAGTGGACATGTACTGCTCAGGGTGACCTCATGAATAAGTTCTATACGTTTGACATGGGACGTGGTGAATGTCCTGGCGTGTTTGCAAAGGCTGTCGGCGTGAATGGTAAGCGAGGGGCTATCATTGACCCCAAAACGACAAATCCGGAAGGGTGGGAGAGCGACCGACATCCCATATGTAAGTCGCCTGCCGACCTGGTGATATACGAGATGCATCACCGTGATTTCTCTATCGCTCGTTCTGGTGCAAGATACCCAGGGAAGTTCATGGCTCTTACTGAATCTTGGGCTATCAGTCACCTCAAGGAATTGGGTGTCAATGCCATCCACATCCTGCCGTCATACGACTATGGGTCGGTAGACGAGACGCGCCTTCAGGATAATAAATACAACTGGGGTTACGATCCCGTCAACTACAATGTTCCTGAGGGAGGCTATTCTACGGATCCCTATCATCCGGAGGTACGTATCCGCGAATTCAAGCAGATGGTTCAGGCATTGCATCAGGCTGGCATCCGCGTCATCCTCGATGTGGTTTACAATCATACCTACGATATCGAGCACTCGAACTTCCAACGCACCTATCCTGATTATTATTATAGGAAGACGGCTGATGGAAAGTACTCGAACGGCTCTGGCTGTGGCAATGAGACGGCTTCTGAGCAGCCGATGATGCGTCGCTTTATGCTTGAAAGTGTGAAGTATTGGATTCAGGAGTATCATATCGACGGTTTCCGTTTCGACTTGATGGGTTGTCACGACATTGAGACGATGAATGCTATCAGAAAGATGGTGGACGAGATAGACCCCTCCATTTTCATTTATGGCGAGGGTTGGAGTGCTGGTGCCTGTGCCTTGCCCAACGAACAATTGGGCATGAAGGCTAACATGACGGAGATGCCTGGCATCGCCGCCTTCAGTGACGAGATTCGTGATGCGTTGCGCGGCCCGTTCTCAGATGATGCCATTCCTGGATGGCTGGGCAGACAGAACACCCGTAAGAAGGAACAGCAGAGTGGCAACGTCGAAGTGATGAGCCTGAAGTACGGCATTGTAGGCGGTATTCAGCATCCGCAGGTTGCTATGAGTAAGGTGAACTACAGCCAGAAACCTTGGGCTTTGGAGCCAACTCAGCTCATTTCCTACGTTTCTTGTCACGACGACATGTGTCTGACCGACCGTCTAAAGGCCAGCATTTCCAAACTGACCACCGACGAGATGATTCGCCTGGATTTATTGGCACAAACAGCTGTCTTTACATCACAGGGCGTACCGTTTATGCTGAGCGGTGAAGAACTGTTGCGTACCAAGTTAGGGGTTCATAACTCCTTTGAATCTCCCGATAGCATCAACCATCTCGATTGGGCAAACCTGTCGCGCTATCCGCAGGTCTTCGAATACTATAAGAACCTGATTTCGCTCCGCCGTCATCATCCTGCTTTCCGTTTGGGAGATGCCTCGCTGGTGCGCAAACACCTTGTATTCCTCGATGCACCGGAGCCTGTCGTTGCATTCCACCTGAAGGACTATGCCGGTCGCGACGACTGGCGGAATATTATCGTCATTCTGAATTCCAGTCGCAAGGCTATGGAGGTGACGATTCCCAATGGCAGCTATACCATCGTCTGTCAAGATGGGAAGATTGACGAGGGTGGCCTTGGTACCATTAAAGGTCCGAAGGTCACCATTGCCCGCCAGTCAGCACTTATTCTGCATGACTAACTAAACAATATATATTTATGAAGAAGCTATTCATTTTAACCGCCATTCTGATGGCAAACGTGATGACAATGAGTGCAGCAAAGAAAACAGCAACAGTGATTGACAGGATTGAACCCACCGACTGGTTCGTGGGGATGAAGAATCCCTCGTTGCAGCTGATGGTGTACGGCAAGGGTATTCGCGATGCTGAGGCTGTAACGACGGACTATCCTGGCGTAACGATTGATAGTCTGGTACGATTGGATTCACCAAACTACCTGTTGATTTACATGAACCTGAAGGGAGCTGAGTCAGGCACGATGACGCTGGAGTTCAAGACAAAGAACGCGAAGGGCAAGACCGTCAAGGAGAAGGTTTCATACGTGTTGAAGGCTCGCGAGATGGAGGGTAAGAAGCGACATGGCTTCGATATCGGCGACGTCTTGTACATGCTGATGCCCGACCGCTTTGCACAGGGTGCAGGGCATGTCTCACAGGTAAAAGGCATGCGAACCTATAAGGAGGACCGTACGCAACCGTCACTGCGGCACGGAGGTGACTTGAACGGCATCCGTGAACATTTGGACTACTTCAATGAGTTGGGCGTTACGGCACTTTGGCTGACACCTGTGCTGGAGAACGACTCACCGGACGATGAGCGAGGCTACTCGACATATCACGGCTATGCTACGACAAACTACTATCGTGTAGACCCTCGCTTCGGTACGAATGAGGACTATAAGCTGTTGGTTTCTGAGGCTCACAAGAAGAAACTGAAGGTGGTGATGGATATGATTTTCAACCACTCGGGTTTTGAGCATCCGTGGACAAACGACATGCCGACGAAGAACTGGCTGAATTTGCATGACTGGCTGAAAGAGTCGAAGGGAACAAGCAATCCCGATGGTACCAGTTTCCTGCAGACCTCCTACAAATTGACTCCTGTGAAAGATCCTTATGCCTCGAAGGTAGACCTGAAAGAAACGGTTGACGGGTGGTTTGTTCCTACGATGCCCGATCTGAACCAGCGGAATCCTCACCTTATGACCTACCTCATCCAGAACTCGAAATGGTGGATTGAGACGGTTGGCATTGACGGTATTCGCATGGATACCTATCCGTACGCCGACGCCAAAGGTATGGCACGCTGGATGAAGGAATTGGACGAGGAATATCCAAACTTCAATACGGTTGGAGAAACGTGGGTCACAGAGCCTGCCTACACCGCTGCCTGGCAGAAGGGCTCGAAGCTGTCGAAGGAGAATTCATACCTGAAGACGGTGATGGACTTCGCCTTCTTCGACCGCCTGTCGCAGGCAAAACATGAGGAAACCGACGCATGGTGGCAGGGGTTGAACCGATTATACAACTCTTTCGTCTACGACTATCTTTACGTAGACCCAACCCACGTGATGGCCTTCATCGATAACCACGACACCGATCGTTTCTTGGGTAACGGACGTGACTCGCTGATGCTGAAACAAGCATTGGCTCTGCTCATGACTGTTCGCCGCATTCCACAGCTTTACTACGGTACGGAGATTATGATGAACGGTACAAAAGAGGTGACAGATGGTAACGTTCGCAAGGACTTCCCCGGTGGATTCCCTGGCGATGACCATAATGCTTTTACACGAGAGGGCCGTACCAAAGTGGAACAGCAAATGTTCTCTTGGATCAGTCGACTGCTGCATTGGCGTAAGGGCAACCAGGTTATCACAAAAGGCACGATGACTCAGTTTATTCCATTTAATGGCATCTATGTCATTGCCCGTCAGTACAAGGGTAAGACGGCAATGACCATCCTTAATGGTACTACGAAGCTGTCGAAGATGGAAGTGAAGCGCTATGCCGAGGTGATTGGTAGCACAAAACGAGCCAAGGACATCCTGACGGGTCGCTATTTTGACCTAACGAAGGACTTGGAACTCAAGCCCCGTCACTCCCTCATCTTGGAATACTAAGAGAATAGAAAACGAAAAAGTTACCTGGGTAAGTTGGTTGCACTTACCCAGGTATTTTTTTCTATCGGGAGACCTTAATTTTCAACTGGTATTGTTTCGTCTTGTCAATGCTATACTTCTTGAGTATGCCTGGTCCGCACGAACTGTTGCCAAGCCCCATGACAGCGCAGTCAATTGAGAGGAACGTTTTGCCTTCCTCCTCCAGTTCGTAGTCGTGCGTCTTGCTGGCTAAGTACTGTGCAGAATACGGCAGGGCTGAGAACGAGAAAGCCTTGTCGACAGCCTCGATTCGCAGCGTTTGTCCCTTCTTGGTCTTCAGTTCCACCATCTGACAATCCTCATGATTGCCTGAGTCTTGTGGGCGAGGGTAGTGTACATACTGCTTGCTGACGGTACTCTTCCAAAGCCCTATGGGGCACGACACTTTTCTATCTGGATAGTTGTCCCAAGGTCCGCGACCATACCAGGTCAATTGTTCGTAGTCGCGAGGCAGTTCCAAGCGGATGCCGATTCGTGGAATCTCAGGCAGTCCATCGGGAATGGTAAACGTAAAAGTCATCTCATGGCCCTGCTTCTCGACCTTCATGGGAATAGTCAGCGTTTCCAGTCCACAGCGTTTCCAGTCTTTAGCCAACCAATTGCCGAAGCTCTTGTCGTTATCTGTCGGTGCACGGAATACCTGCGCTTTTGCAGTCTTCATGATGGCATCGATGTAAGCTGGCATAACCTTGTCCTTACTGGTCTTCGGCTTATATTCCATCTTCGTTTCGGCAAACGTTTTGGGGCCAGAACCGTAGACAGCCTGCACCTCATAATACTTAGGTGTCAGCGTCCGATCGCTCATCACGATGCCATTCATACAGAAGGCATGCAGGTTGGGCTTGTCGCCGAAGTCGCCACCATAGAATACAGAATCAATGAAGTTTTTTGATTTATCATCTTTCATCTTTAATCTTTCATCTTTCATCTTCATGATGCCTTGGTCCACCCAGTCCCAGATGAAGCCGCCCAGCATGCGAGGATTGGAGTTTATCTCATCCCAGTACTCCTTGAAATTGCCCAGTGCGTTTCCCATGCAGTGAGCATACTCACTGGTCAGAACGGGGCGCGGTCCACCGTCTGAGCCCACCCACACACAGTGATCGCCAGTTCGGCTGGCGATTTCCAACAATCGCTCCCAACGGGCATTCTCAGCCCGCTCCTTGTCGCTGCCTTCAGGGATGCCAGGATTTAGGTATTCCTGCATCACTCTCGGATAGAAACGTGAGATGACATCTACCGTTGATGGGTCGGGTTCACCCTGTGCTCCCTCGTAATGCACAGGACGTGTTGGGTCGAACTCATGTAACCAAGCGGACATCGCGGCTTGATTCGGTCCGTAGCCACTCTCGTTGCCCAGACTCCAGAAAATAACGCTGGGGTGATTCTTGTCTCGTTCAGCCATGCGGATGGCTCTGTCAAGGAAAGCCTCAGCCCAGTCGGGTGTCGAAGCCAACGTGCCGCGTAGACCATGTGTCTCACAGTCGGCTTCGTCCATCAGGTACATGCCCACAGAGTCGCACAATTCATACCAGCGGGGACAATTGGGATAGTGTGCCAGTCGGACGGCATTGATATTGGCAGCCTTCATCAGTTGGAGATCTTGGAGCATGCGCTCTTCCGTCATCACACGAGCAGTGTATGGATCGTGCTCGTGGCGGTTCACACCTCGTATCTTAATCGCCTGACCGTTAATCAACAGTTGTCCGTTACGAATGTTTATCTGGCGGAAGCCGACCTTCTGGGTTACCTGCTCGATGTTACGTCCGGCAGCGTCCTGTAGTTCCAGTCGAAGGGTGTACAGATTAGGCTCTTCGACCGTCCACAATTTAGGCTTTGAGACCGTCATCGTCATCCGTTCAAACTTCCTGTGACCTCGCTGTGGAAACCATTCATTCATGCGGGCTGCTTTATGCTCGAGGTCGATGGTCTCGTTCACTGCGACAGTGTCGCAGTTTATGCTTGTCTTGCTGTCCATGAGTGTTGCTACGAGCCGATATCCTTCGCCTGTTTCCCCGTTATAGACGGAGAACTGTGGGTTAATAGCCAACAGCCAACCATTCTTCTCTTCCGTTGTCCTGACAGCTACATCACGCAGTCGGATGTCAGGCGTGTGGTATAGCAAAACATCGCGATGAATGCCGCCGAAACGCCAGAAGTCTTGGTCCTCCAAGTATGAACCGTCGGAGTATTTATATACCTCAACTGCAATCTGGTTCTCACCAGTCTTCAGGTACTTTGTGACATTGAATTCCGAGGGTTCCATCGAACCTTGCGAGTAGCCTACTCGCTTGCCATTCACCCAAACATAAAACGCCGACATCACGCCCTCGAAGCGTAGAAAGGTCTGCCCACTCTCCCATGCCGCAGGTAAATTAAACGTCCTTTTGTATTGCCCTGTTGGGTTGCGTTCCACGTATGTAGTCCAATCCTTCTTGGGCTCCTTAGTGACGTAAGGTGGGTCAATCTTGAATGGATAACCAGCCGAGACGTATATCGGAGTGCCGTAGCCGTTGACCTCCCAGACGGCTGGAACAGCTAACGTTTTCCATCCGCTGACATCATAGTCGGTTTTGTAAAAATCCATCACCATTTCATCCGGTGTCTTCGTCCACCGAAACCACCAATTACCATTCAGACTCAGCATCCTATCGTCCTTGTTTACACCATATGGGATAAAGTAAGCCCGGGCCGGTTCACGATTGATTTGTAGCACGTGGTTGTCCTCCCAATCATGGTGGTTTTGCGCTCCTACGGAGCTAAATGATAACTGGTAAATGATAAATGATAAAGTAAGAAATATCTGTCTCATTTCCATGACATTCTAAATTGGTAATGATTATCGTGCCATCTGGTAGACCATGCGCATGGCTTCGCGGTCGAGCACCTCCATGGCACCTATGGTAATTGTGCCGCCCCGGCTACAGCGGTCTGCCAGTGTGTTGATTTCTTCATCGGTGATGTCGCGTCCCAGCAGTTCGCTGATGCTGACGGGCATGCCGATGGTACTGAAGAATCGCTCGGTGGCCTCGATACCTTTCTGCGCCGTAGCTTCCGGATGGGCGAAATCATTGGCTATACCCATTACGTTGACAGCAAACTGGGCGAAGCGGCCAACATGCTTAGGCAACACATAGCGAGCCCACGAACCCCATAGGGCAGCTAGTCCGGCACCATGTGTAACACCATAGACGGCACTTAGCTCATGTTCCAGGCGATGGGTGGCAAAGTCTTTCTCCATTCCACACTCCGTCAGGTCGTTGTGTGCCAATGACCCTGCCCACATGATTTGCGCACGGTGACGGTAGTCTTCTGGGTTGCGTAGCACCTCGAAAATGCTGTCCTTTACGGTACGAAGCAGTGCCTCAGCAATAGCATCGGTGAGTGTCATGTCTTCATACTTCGAAAAGTAACGCTCCATAGTGTGCATCATGATATCGGTTGCACCGGCTGCCGTCTGATAAGGTGGCAGGGTATAGGTCAACTCCGGGTTCATAACACAAAAACGACAACGGCACAGGTCGCTGTTGATTCCACGCTTCAGCAGCCCCTCGTCACGGGTAATGACGCAACTGCTCGACATCTCGCTACCGGCTGCAGGAATGGTCAGAATGACACCGATGGGCAGGCACTGCTGTGGGGCGGCCTTTCCATCCCAGAAATCCCATACATCTCCCGAATAAGGGACACCATAGCCAATGGCCTTTGCCGAGTCGATAACACTGCCACCGCCCACGGCAAGAATGAAGTCCACCTGTTCGCGACGGCAGAGGGCAATACCTTCCTGAACTTTAGATAGCAGGGGATTGGGCACCACACCGCCTAACTCGACAAAGTCGATACCAGCCTCTCGAAGACTGTCAAAAGTACGGTCTAATAGACCTGAGCGACGGGCGGAACCGCCACCATAATGTACCAGTACGCGTGTACCTCCCTGCTGACGAATCAGTTGTGCCAGCTGTTTTTCACTATCGCGGCCGAACACCACACGTGTCGGGGCGTAAAAATTAAAGTCTTTTATCATAGCGTTATTGTATTTCAAGTTCCTTGAATTCAATGTCATTTGTGTCTATATGCAACGTATAGGTGCCAGCATTAATTTGTATTCCAGTAGTTGTCGACAGCATCTTAAACTTAGGAGGCGTTGGTGGGAAGGAAACCTCCCTGTCGACTAGCACCGTATGCTTTGAGTCAGTAATGGTCATGCGAGCTTTCACAGCTTCGCCTGTCGTGTTCTTGTACCTAAAGCGCAGGGCGTACTCCTGACCCAAACCTGGCTTGATGATAAAGGTGGTCCCATTCGTGCTCTTCTGCTTTTGATTCTTTGCCTGCGGCTGATAGACGGTGGCGGGACGTGCCTCGTTATCTGTGGGAAGCTCTTCCTTCGGGAGTTTCGCGATAGTATCCGTATCGAGCGTGTGCCAGAAACTCTGTTTTACTGTTTGTTGCGACTCAGTCGCAACAGACGGTGAAGGACTCTCCTTGGCTACGGCAATACCGCAAATGACAGCTTGTCCCGACTTCACTTCTGGGAAGGATATACGGATTTTTCCATCCTTTGCCTTGGCTGTTAGCACACGTTTCATTGCTCCACAATATCCAGCCTCTGCCCATGGGTCTAGGTCTTCAATCACCGTCTCACCATTTATGGCAACATCAAAGATACGAAGTCCTTCGTAGTCATCCTTCTCACTACCATTCTTGCCGTGCCAAGGTTCAACGAAGTAGAGCTCGATGCGGTATTCGTCTGACGGAGAAGCGTTGGGAACGGGGAGGTCGTACCACAAACGATGACGCCCGAAGCGGAAGAATTGGAATAGTTCGTGGCTCTTGGTGCCATGAATATTCTCAGCGATGTGACGTTGGCTAGCCTGATATGGATGCATGCCAAAGTCTTGGCCCCAAGAGTGGCTGTAGAGCGTGTCGTCAGCTATCCATTGCTGGACAAACTCATCGACAAAAGCATCGCCACCGCAATTGATTCGATATAGATAATGATAGCCTTCAGCGCCTTTAACTAACTCGTGGTTCCTATCCGCAGCGGTGGGGGGGATACCTGACGGAGAACCGTTGGACACGTTGGCTGCATAGAGGTTGCGGTACATGTAATAGGCAGGGGTCGGCTCTTCCCAAATAGTTGCGAGTCCTTTGTAGTTAATAGGACCAATCTTGTCAATGCGACGATAGGCACCATCAGGCTGGTTACGACCAGGATTATCATGAGAAATGAATATCCATTGGAAATGTCCGCAAACACTATCCTTAGCATTCTCAGCCAAGCGAGCCTTGGTCTCCAGCAGTTTGGTAAAGCTTTCCTCGCTATATTTTTCCGGGCCATGTAGATCGATGGTACGCCAAGCCCCGTATTCGCCATTAAGCAGCTGCTCTGGGCGTTTCAGTTCGTTGTCGTAGTTCTCCGCAGAGCCGCCATATGTGCCGCTCCAGTTTTGGATAACGTTCCAATCTGTTCCCTCGCCACCATTGCAAGTGGTGATAGCACGTTGGTCACGGCAAGTGGGGTCCAACTGTCGGATGATTGCTGAGCATTCCTCGGCAAACTCCTTGGGCAATACACTCTCGTTCTGCAGTCCCCAAAGGATGACGCTTGGGCTGTTGCAGCGTTCCTTAATCCATCGTACCATCAGACGTTTGAAGTTATCGCGGAACTCAGGTGTATCATACCAGATATGAGCAGAGAACTGGCTCCAGAACAACATGCCTTGTTCGTCAAGCAGTTGTTGATAGAGCAGATTATGCGGCTGGTGAGCCTCGCGGAAAGCATTAAAACCAGCATTACGTATCTGCTTCACCCTGCTCCGTATCTGTTCTGGAGTAAAAGCGTGGCTGTTACCCAAGATGTGCTCGTATTCGCAGGTGCCATTGATAAAGACGGGCTGGCCGTTTAGGTAGAAACGGTTGTCCCTATTTTTGCGCAATACCGGCCACGAAATGCTTCGGATGCCAAACGGTGTTCGTACCTCGTCGAAGGTAACGAGGGCTGGTTCTGCGTTGACATCACCATCCTTATGCTCTGGTCGTTTCAACATCGTCGTAAGGGTATAGAGATATGGATCGTCAAGACACCAGCGGTGGGCATTGTCAATGGGTGACACTTGTCGTATGGTACGTGTCTCTCCTGGTTCGAGTCGTAAGCCCTCTGATAGGCGGAATGCTGTCTTACCGTTGGCAAAGGCGAACTTGTTGACGAGTTCAATTGTCTGCGGATTGGAGGTGTAGTTTTTGATTTCTGTCTCGATGAAAACGGAGTCGCAGGCAGCATTGTTCCAGATATGGACACCGAAGGGTTCGATACGCACAGCATCTGTCTCAATGAGGCTGACGGGACGGAAGATACCAAAGGGTTGCGAACCTTCGGAGAAGCCCCACTCCGACGAGCATCCACCACAAACCCATGGCGAGGCCGTCTGCATGGCAGGATGGTCGACGAGGACTTTCAGATGGTTCTGGCCATTACGCAGGGCATCAGTCACGTCGAGTGTCCAAATGGTACGACCCACAAGTTCTTTTGGATAGGTATGACTGTTAAGGGTGACGGTGGCATAGGTCCCTACGCCCTCGAACTGCATGAAGTAACGCTTACCAGATTGCTTGTTTGTAGTAAAGACCTTATTATATATAGCGCTTCCATGCAGATTGCCGTGGCGTAGCTGTCGGTAGCCATAATAGTCGTCGAAGTTATGAGGGAGGTTAATGCTCACGACGGAATCGTGAGCCACAGAACAATGCGCCGTCCAACCATCGTTGAGAGTAACGATATTGCGACGGCCTTTGCGCTCTGGTTCAGGGAAACAGACTTCCGAGCGGCCCATCGGTACACTCGTTGCAACAGCAATACCTCGTTGTTGGTCGTTGTTGACGGCACAATAGAAATGGTAGACTACCCCATCATGCTTCACTACATACGACTTGTGGGCAAACATTTCGTCGTAAGGCTTCGAAGGAATGATAAGATCTTCACCATCCCATGTCTGCCAGTGGATGAGATCGCGAGAGACAGCAAAAGTGTTGAAGGCATTATACTTGCGACTGGGGTCATAGGCCTTAAAATAGAACATCACGTAGAGGTCGTCCATCTTAGCAATTTGAGCATCGCCAGTAATGATACCACCTACTTCGTTGGCAAAAACAGGATTGCCGTCGTAGCGCTTCCATTTCTTGAGGTCGTTGGATAGAGCGATACCAATGCGCTCAGCCTTCAAATCGTTCTTGGGGTTGATGCCGCCAGCATTATAAAACATTACAAAGCGGTACTTCCTGATTTCGGGTGGCAGCCCATCTTTCATCTTTAATCTTTCATCTTTAATTTCGTAGACGGTACTCTTATATTGTACCAATTTTTCCCACCACTGCGCGTCCTTGTCATTGATGCTGAGCAGGGGCTTTTCTGATGACTGCCATTCGTGAGCTTTCGTGATGTCGCCCCCAGTCCATGCCATACCGATATTCAGTGGTTCGCGTACAGCCTCATAGCCAGTACCATGACCGCCGATATACGTCATCCAATGCTTATTTTTGTATTTTGAAATACCATAGCTCCCGTCCCAGGTCCAGTCGATAAGGGCAGGGAAACCGCCACGTTGGTTCATGTCCCAACCGTCGTCCTTATACGAAAGGATACGTCCCTTCATCGTCCAGTGTAGCAGGTCGTCACTTTCCGCCAGCCACGTCTCATAACCGCGTCCGTCCAGTCCGTCCTTACCGTTATAGACCACGTAGGTCATCAGCCATTTATCACCAACACGAAAGACTGTAGGACAGTCTGTTTTGTGATAGTTGTCCGTTGGGGCGACCACCATACCATACTTATAAGGTGTTCGTACCTCGTGATAGATGCGCTGCATCTCCTCCTGAGAAATCTGCTGACTGTAGGCGACTGATGTCAGCAACATCCATATGAATAATATACCTTTTCTCATGCTTTTACTTTTGGAACAGCCAGTCAACCTCACTTGACGGACCATTGAGACCGCAGTCGCGAGACTTGATATTATCGCTGGTAAAACCAGCAACCATGAGGATGCCCTTGGGCAACCGTAGTGTATGTCGACCAGCGGGGAGTGAATAGGTGTGGATATTTACTTTGGGCATCTGTACAATACTGATGGCATTGCTCAAAACTGGTTCTGCCTGTCCATATTCATTACCTGTAGCATCAATCTCCAACTTAGGAGCCTTGGCGAACTTTTTGTCATCATCCTTAAAGAGGCCAACTAACACTTTGACAGGTTTGTCACATTCGAAAGCAATGGTAGTACCGACGATACGTGTGGTGTCACGGTTCAAGACCAAGGCTTGTAGACCGACTAACTCTGGGGCAAGACTGTCAATGGGCGTATCGGGGCGATTCTCGAAGAGGATAGCACCTTTCTTCAGCGTAACGGTAGTATCATTATATTTCACCCCTGCAGGTTTCAGAGGATTGATAAGAACATCCGTCTGCGCTACGGGGTGTTTCAGCTTTTCGATGTGGGTCTTGAACGCATCGAGTTCTTCCTGATAGACCTTAGCCAGTTCGCTCCATGTCTTCATCTTGCCTCCGTCACCTCCAACAGGAATGCGACGCTGGGCAGTCTGCATGGAGTTGGCATAGAGGTACCACTGATCGGTCATGCGGCTTAGGTCGTACCAAATGCTGAGACTCTGTTCCAGCCACTTCTCTGCAGTCTCCAGATGGCTGATATCCTTAGTCCATTTATACCGTAACACTTCGGCAGCAGCACGCACCTTTAACTGGAAGGCTTTGGCAAACGATGCATAGCATAGAAAGTCGTTCCATACACGCTCATACTCGTCTGCATGACGTGTTGGCTTCGTGGCGATGGCTCCCATCTCTATGAGGGCATGGTCTCCATGATTCACACACTGGTCTACGATGTCCAATGGCAGTTCACCCTTATGTGGCAGTCTATTGTATTCCTTCTCAATATATTCGATGAGTTTCTCGCCCTCGGGTCCACAGCTCTCATAAAAGCCGGGATAGATGGTGTACTTATAGGGATTGACCAGTTCGCCCATTGTCATGCCAAGTAGTAAAGTCTGGCGGTTACCCTCCGTAATACCAAAACGACGGAGCAGTTTAGGGGCAATCTCGCCTGCCTCATCGTAGGCATTGAGCAGGTGACCAGCGGCAATAGTGTCTATACCATAGTATTCTGCTAATTCCTTCTTCCAGTAGGTTTTGTCTAAGCCACGCTGGTCATTCCATGAATAGCGGCCCCATGCCTGATACCACATCCAGTCGCGGTCTAATTGCTTCAAACGCTCATCATTGGGGAGCTTGTCGGCAGTATATGGCCAATCCCAATAAGAAGCCTGTGGATAGAGATGCAATCCCTTGGAGTGATGCACACGATGCATGGCCTGAACAGTCTTTTGGATAAAGGCAGGACTGCTCCAGCGCCAAGGCTCCAAGTTGGCAAGGATATGCACGTTGTCAATATGCACAGGAGCAGCAGCAGCCAACTGCCGATGTGTTTCGCCCCAAGGTCCACCAGGCTCATAGGTTGTCAGGCTCTCACCCGTATATTTCGACATGGTGTAGATGTTGGGGTAGAGGGACAACGATTCTTTCAGCACTAAAGGCCCATCCGTATCGTGCGAACGAAGCACTACAGGTGGAATATCCGTACGACCGCTGGCCTTCAGTCCGTCCTTGATGCCAGGGATAATGGTTCCCTTCATCCATGTGACGTCGTCCTCAATAGTTGCCATTGCCTCGCCCAAGCACACCAACAGTCCGACATTGGGATAGTTCTCAATGAAGGCAGCAATGCTCTTACGGGTATAGTCTGAGATCAGCGGTGTGATAGGACGATGACGATCCTGCGTCTTCAAACCGTAATGGTCAGCGAAAGGTTTGCTGAGGATGATGTTATAGAACATCTGAATAACCCATATGCCTCGCTTGTCTGCCTCATGGGTTAGGAACGAGAATATTTCCTCGTTCTTTTTGAAGGTATTCTCGTCCACTTCAAGGGCAAAGGGATAATCCTTTAACTTCACCAACGAAGCAAAGGGGTGACCATTCCAGAGGTAGAGCGAGTTCATCTTGTTCTCTACCATCATATCGAGGTATTTAATCCACTCTTCCTTATCGTAGAACCAAGGGAAATTCTCAGGCGTATAAGGATATTCATAGACTGCATGCCCAGGCAAATAAATAGTCTTCTGCAGTCCGATGCAGGTGCCACGCATCACCATTCCTGGGGCTTCTGTTATGGGGCGCGATAGATTAGCAACGAACTGTGAAAGAGAGCCGGCTTGATGGATGCGCTCAGCCAGTTCCACACAACCATAGATGACACCCGTAGCGTCATTTCCTGTCACAATGATGCCCTTTTTGTCTTTGGTTATGGTGTAACCTTCTGTTGTCCCGCTGTTCGCATTCGAAAGCATTATCGTGCAGTCCGCTTTCTTTGGGCTGACGGTATGGCCCATCTCCGTTAACTTCTTCTGCAGGAATTCTGCAGCATATTGCTCACGTGCTGATGCTTTCTTTCCTGTCTGGATGTTAACTCGTTGTGCTATAGCCGTAATGGCTAATAGGACGATAACAGCAATGACTGTGATTCTCTTCATTTTATAGATAGTTTTATTATTTCTTCTTAGTCTTCAACTGCTGAACGTAAGCACGATACATGGTGCGCCAGTCTCTTCCGCTGTTGGTGAAATACTGTTCGTTCTTCGTTTTGTAGATTTCGAAGATGGCAGATATCTCCTTCATATTCTTGTAGTCAATTGCCATCAGACGAGCTTCTTTCAGATTATTCATTACGAAGGTTTCGTCCTCAGCACTCATATTGGGGACTATCTCTTTGTATGCTTTCATGGTGAATGCAACCTTTCCAACGGTGTAGAAGTCAAGCACCTGCTCCACCTGTTCGGGCGTTAAGTCAGCATTCAGTCCGTCCAAAAGCTCTTGACGAATAGACTTTGGTTGCGAAGAGTCCGCAATCACCTGACGCTCTAGTGCCGATAGCTTCTTGCCAGTTTGTGGGTTGATAGCACCATCGGGAATCATATTACTATGCTCGTTGTGCCAGTCACGGATGGCAACCAAGTGCTTGGTGATAACCTGTATCACTCGCATTTCCTTTGCTGGGTCGTTCAATTGGAGGTTATTCACCCATTCCGTTGCCTTCTTCAAACTACCTTCATCACCCACTTGTGCCTGCACCGTAATTGTCATGCAGAGTGCGAGGAGGGTCATCAATAATGCTTTCTTCATCATTCTTAATATTAGCTAGTTATGTCTTTGTGTTCTTTTAGGGTAGTTGAGCAGGATCGATCTCTTTGTAGGCTACACGCAGTCGTCGCCAAGTGTAGACAGCATGTAGCTTGCCATCTTTGCCTTGAATGATGCTGGGGTAGGAGTACTGGCTGATGGGTGAATCCTCCAGTGTCAGCGCATGACGCCAGTGGGTGCCGTCTTTGCTGATGGCGATAGAGAGTGGAGTTCGCACACCTTTCTTCGTGCCAGGGAGCGAGGCGAAGTTGTTGTAGATAAGCACATGCCGACCATCCTGTAAGGTAACAGCATCAGTGCCACTCTGGTTGTTGGGTACGTCGAGCAGCGTAACGTTAGTCCAGGTGTCGCCATTGTCGCTGGAGAAGGAAGTACCAATCTTTCCGTTGCGAGTGCGCATCAGAACCTGTAGGCGTCCATCCTTGAGTTTTAGGATGGAGGGCTGAATACAGTCTATTGGATGGCGACCGTCCTTAGTGGCTACGCCTCCGGCATCAGGGGCTTCGATGTCTTCCTTTTTGGAAGTAGCGGAACCGCTTCCCATTGCGGGCATATCTTCTGTACGCATGGCCAATTCAGCCTTAATAGGACCTACGTATTTCCATTCCTTCTTGGCAATGTCGTAAATCTCCATGTGGAATTTCCATCCATTGTCCTCTGTGCTGGAGGGACAAAGCAGACGTCCATTGATAATCTCTGGTTTATTCTTAATAGGTCCAAGGAATCCTTTAGGCAGGGGTTCTTTTTCGCTCCAGGTTTTGCCTCCGTCTTTCGATTTACAGAGCCAGCCAGTCCAATCGGCCACTTTGAGACCAACCTTGAAGAACAACCAGAGCTCGCCGTTAGGCATTTCGCAGATAACAGGATTCCAGCAGGCCTTGCGACGCTGGTTAGCTGAGGCAGAACCTCGACGTATTGGACCTTCAGAGGCAGGCGTACTCTCACCGGTAATACCAGCTATCTCTGCATTCGTCGTGCCCAGCGTAAAGACACCGTCAGCAGCAAGGATTGGTTTGCTCCATTCATTCTCGCCTTTCTTCTTGATGCTGACCCAGATGCAGACATCTGGATTACGCTCGTGCTTACCTCCAAAATAGGTGGCAACGAGGTCTCCCTTCTTCATTTCCACGATGGTGGCAGCATGGCACTGTGGGAAGCTGGCTTGCTCATACAAGAACTCGTCTTTGGTAATGGCAGGCAAAGCTGTGGGAATATCACATGAGAAATGATACTTGCCTGAACCTAAGGTATTGATGGTACCATCAGGCAGACAGACATCAGCAGTGGTGTTACATGGAATGCGTATGTCCCATTCCACATGTTGAAGCGTCTTCGTCCAACGACTCTCAATGTTTCCGTAGGGTGAGTTGTATTTGACATTTGCCCAAGGACAGTCTTGGATGGTGAAGTCGGGCTTGAGAACGATATGCTTATAGGCTGTACCGTCTTGACGGATACCTCCTAGATATTGGTAGCACCATGTAATGAGGTCGCCCAACAGCATGACGTGATTGCCACTATTCATCTTGGGACTGGCCTTGTCACCATTCCACAGTTCCCAAATGGTGGTAGCCCCGTTCTCTGCCATATAACCCCATGAGGGGTAGCTGTGCTGGGTGGCTATCATATAGGCGATGTCGCTGAATCCGTTGTCACTGAGGCCTCGAAGCAACCATGAGATGCCAATGACACCACAGGGCACGTGGGCGTTGTTTTTTAGAATGATATTCTCCACCACATTCTTTGTCACCTCAGCACGGTATTTCTCAGGTACGATACCGAAACTCAGTGCCAATAGGTTGGCAGTAGCCGTATTGTTACAATAGAAAATAGAGTCAGGATAGAGCACGTGGCCAGGACGGGGACTGGTGCCTCGCTTGATGGTCAGGAACTGCTTGTTGAAAGCCTCCGTCATTTGTTCGCGGATGGGGTGCCAATAGCTCACCTCACAGCCCCACTGCTCCATCAGTTGTAGCGTACGGATGATATATGCGGTGGAGATGAGTGTGACATCCGTCTGTCGTGCTGGGTCCTGCGAGTGGATGAGTTCCAACCTCTCAGGCGGCACACACCAGTCGGCATACTTCCCGCAATGGATGATACCGTCTTTGGAGTATTCCTCAATGATGTGTTGCACCCATTTCTTGATGGCAGGATAGCTTTTGTCGATGGCCTCACGATTGCCGTATTGTCGCCACAGCATATCACAGCCAAAAGGCAATGCTGCCGCCCATGCCACATCGTCGCTATAGTAGTTCCAGAAGGCTGGTGCCACGTCTGGGATACAACCGTCCGTGCGCTGCGCCTCGCAGATGTCACGCATCCACTTGGTATAGAGTCGCTCGTTGTCAAACAAGAACGACTCGCCCAACGACCCCATCGTCCTATCGCCCAGCCAGGGCTGGCGTTCGTCACGTTGCGGACAGTCAACGGGCATGCCTTTATAGTTATCAAGTATGCCCCACCAGGCATTCTTCAGCAACTGAGTCAAGACGGGGTCCGAACATTCGAAACGTCCTGTCGTTGTCATCTCATCGGCCACCACTTCAGCCACGAAATCGTTCTTTGTCGCATTCTTCAGTCCGATGACCTCTGCATATTTATAACCATGATAGACGAATGTCGGAGTCCACCAGCGGCCTTCTGCTCCTTCCTCACCATTACAGACGTAAATGTCTGTCGAACGGGCATTGCGGAAGTTTTCGCGGTAGAGTGTGCCGTCGTCATTCAGTTTCTCGGCATAGACAATACGGATGGTGTCGCCCTTCTGTCCTTGAACGCGCACCTTCAGCCATCCTGCAATATTTTGTCCGATGTCAACGATGGTTCCTTTAATGGATGCAGGCTGTATTTGTTGTAACACCTTCATCCCTGGCGTCATCTGTGCACGCAGATAAGCCTGCGGAATATCCGTCCGTTCAGCATTCAGCCATTTCGAATCGTCGTAGCCAACCTCGCTCCAGCCTGTCATCTCCCTGCGGGCGTCATATACCTCACCGTCGTATTCGTTGTTGGCACGAATAGGACCGTCAGCCGTCACCTTCCAACCCTTGTCGTCCGTCTGCAGACGTTGCGTCGTACCGTCGGCATATTCCACGATGACGTTAATGCGACACTTAGGGTAACCAAATGTATGAATCTTGTATGCTTTGTGCTGCTGCATGGGGAAGTAACGACCGTTGCCCAGCACGATGCCGAAGCAGGTCTTCTTTGTCATTGCTTCCGTCACATCATACGTATTGTAATAGATGGTCTTCCGATAGTCGCTGGGTACAGGCGTCAGTACTCTGTCGCCCATTCGCTGACCATTGACGTAGAACTCATGCAGACCGATGCCGGCGACGTATGCCGTTGCCCGTTTCAACGGTTTATCCTTTAACTGAAACTCCTTACGCAGGTAGCGGGCAGCCATGCGAGTGTGCATACCACGCTCTTCGCCAGCCAACAAACGTTCCAAGCCAATCCAGTAACCACTCCACTTTCCTTCGTGTAGCAGTCCGATGCTGAAGCATTCGTCGCTGCTCCACTCTGATTCGCCAGCGGTAGTCCAGACCTTTACTCTCCAGGTGCATGCAGTATTGCTCTGCAGCTGCTTGCCGGCATATTGTATCCACAACTGCTGGTCGCTCTCCACCTTACCAGTATTCCATACTTCACCCTTGTCGTCGCTGACAATAATCTGGTAGGCCGTCTGCAGCACCTTCTGCTTGTCGCTCGTTATCTGCCACGAGAAACGAGGCTCAGCTGTATCGATACCTAGCGGCTTTTCTAAATTCTCCACCCGCAGGTTTACGACGCTGACGTCAGGTTTTACGACCTTCTTCTTTGCTGCTGAGACTGTTAATGGTAGCAGCGCCAGCATTATTATAAGGATTCTATTCATTCAAGTCCCTCTCTTTCGCTTTATATCCGTCTGGTGATAGTTCTGTCTGGTCTTTCTTCAGATAGTCTTTTATGCTGTCTATAGCAATAAGTACACCATCCTCCACACGGGCTGACTGTGGATGATAGCGGAAGGTGAGTACCTTGTTGTCAAATTCACCAAGATACTTCAGCTTGCCAGTGGCAGCAGTCATCCACCACACATTCTTCTTTGTACCTGAAATCTTCGTCAGGTCGAGCTTCATGTTGTTATTGTTGTAGTTGTAAACCAGCAGATAATCGTTGCCTCGTGTAGCAATCAGACGGTTGTATTTCTCGCCATTCTCCTGGATGATGCTTTGGTCGGGCACACGCTCAAAATAGGGGAAGCTGAGCATCAGTCGCTTCAGGTATTGCATCTGGTTGTAACCAGGATCCTTCAATCCCTGATACCACGCCTTCACGTCGCCAGCATCACCATAGCTCGTCGGATAGCCAGGCTTCAGCATTTGCATGATGGCATTGTGGCCGTAGGTATGTCCGCAACTACCTGCAAACACGCTCCAATAGGCATAGCGGCGCACGTCATAGTCCTGCCAGTGTGGCTCATTGGTGTCGTGAAGTCCCATGGGGATGTCCTCATAAGAGGGCTCGGCGTCTAGCACAGGCTTGATGGGATTATATTTCCACGTGGAATCGACATACATCCAGTTGTCCTCCTCCGTATTGTCAGGAATAGGGTAGTCGGCATTGCCCATGCGCTGTCCATAGCGTCGATGACCACTCTGGAAAGTATGAAAGTCGAGCCATGAAGCTTTGCTCCACCATTTGGCTGAGGTATAGCGTCCACGGGGATGATAGGTCATGAGGTGGTTCTTGTCAATCGACTTGATGGTGGTAGCCAGTGCTTCCCAAACCTCAGGCTTGATGTCGCCCTGAATATCGCCACCCATAAACCAGATGATGTTGGGCTTGTCCTTATAGCGGTTAGCGAGGAAGGTGCCGTATTTCTTGGCATCCTCGACACTCAGCAGACCAGCCTTTACTAGTCCGCCCCAGATGCACACCATACCGATGTATATGCCATGTTGTTGAGCCATGTCTACGATATAGTCCATGTGGTCCCAATAACCATAACCATTGGGAACTTCACCCATTCGTCCCCAATCGTAGCGCTTTGTGGTTTTTGAAGCCTCACCCTTTTGGGGGAGGAGGGAGGGGGCTCCATAGATGTTATAGGCTGGTACACCATCAAT
>JAEEGL011969475.1_pt1 | contig 24887 bp, 46 predicted proteins | sample 9134231 | NCBI WGS metagenome assembly JAEEGL01 (sample SAMN16246548, study PRJNA631951) | gut metagenome | biome: gut microbiome; feature: rumen; material: fiber-attached | host: Bos | place: Iran: Karaj | collected 2018-10
AGGTCTTCTCTTTTTCCTTTGGTTTCCAATTATCATAGTCCCACTTGAATGCGTCCGTACAAACCATGTTCTTATTGAGTATCTTATCTATTGCTTTTCTGTCGTACGGTATTGAACCTTTCGTACAAAAATCAGCAATTAACCTCTGTATGTTCATCTTTAACTCCCCAACGTTATCTTCCATTAATTCTGTACCATATAGTGTAGATAATGCCTTTTTATAAGGTATTCCATTATTTAGACGTTTTTTAAGTACATTACATATTATATTTCCTGTTCCGGCGGCCGGGTCAAGAAAAGTTTTCTTATGGTTTGTATATAATGGGTCATCATCCTTATAAGATAAAAAATTCTCAATAACCCATTCTGGAGTAAAGTCCTCTTGGGTTATCTTATGTCGTTCTATCCGTTTTTCATTTTTATCCTCATTAAGCATATTTCTCATCAAGTTCTTTCATAAACTTATTGATGATTTCTTCTTCTTTTTTAGGGTCAGAATCTATACTTCCTGGTCCACACATATAACGCTTGAACCACGGGCTGTTACGTTTATACTTCTCAATGGTCCTGTTGATGAGTTTGATTTCCTCATCAGTGAAACCAAAGAGCTTGTTGATTTCCTCGTCGGTATATTGCTTATCAACGAGCCAAGGAAGGAATTCTTTACTATTGTTTGCTTGGTTTACCGACCGAACCAGATTTACGAACAGTGATAAATCGGTTTTGTAAATAAAATGTTGCCAATTTTCGAGCTCAGTCTTAGTGCCAAAGATACAGAAATCAACGTTAACATCGGTAATTTTATTTCCGCTATCTCTTTTTTTGGGAAATGTGTTTGTTATCCCGTCTCTGTCATCCATTCCGTTGAAGTAGTAATACTTGAATATGTTTCCATAATAATACGAATCCAAATGAAAACGGGCCCCGGATTTACAACCGCATCTTCCAGTATTCGCTATTTTAGTATAAAATACATTCTCATCGTTTATAGGGCATTTTGTGATGTGTTCTTTTAGTTTATGCTCGTAATTCCTAACTTTATTAAGAATCCCCCAAACCAAATCATACTCGCCAATGAGGTTACAATCGTATATTGACTTTACGTATTTTGTTACACCCATACATGTAAATTTGATACGATTAAATGTTTGGCTCATGTCAATTGTGGTTATTGACAAAGGCGAATCGTGTTCAATTCCGAACTGCCCATTCAAAGTCTCAATCACAATACTTTCAACATGATTTTCAATGAGGTTTTTAATAGTATTATATCTGTTTTTTTTGTTCTTTTCAGTGAAAGATATAAGCCATCCGGCCGGTTCAATGATTATCATCCTACCATTTTCGGTAAGCAGATTAAGTCCTTTCTCCAGGAAATCAAGGTGCAGATTTCCATTATACGGGGGGTTCTGAATAATGTGGTCAAATTTCATATCGTTGTTTTCTTCTGTTATTTCATTAACCCAATCTAGGTAATTATTGTATTTACTCTTATCATAAAGGAATACATTGGATTCTGGTAATTTAAAAACGTTTACTGCATATAAATATGCCGTTTTTTCTTCACAGAAAGCATAAAGATGACTTTTTGCCTCTTCTGGTGACATTCCAGATTTGATAAGTTTTTTGTACTCATTGTGGAGAATATGACCTCTCTTGAAATAAAAATCTAATATTTTCATAAATTATCTATTAAAGTTATGTAAATATACAAAAATTTTCTTATAATTACAATTGTTATAATATTCAATTGAAAAATCTGTGCAAGACACTGTAGGGAACGTCAATCTGCTCTGCTTCGTTCCGATAAATCCACTTCTCCTCGAACGCTGAAATGAGTTCAACGGCATCGTCATAATCGTATTCACTGTCAATAAAGTCCATTGCCACATCAAACGTGTCGCCCTTATCTTCGTAGAACTGATAGATAAGGTCATTTACAGACTCAGCCCTGAAAAACCCGCCATCAACAAGCATTTTAAACTCGTCAAGTTCGATTCCAGTGATTTCTTCGAAGATGTCTCCATCACACGATTTTGTTATGTCGTAAATTGTGTGGTATTTACTCCCGCTAATAAGAAGGAACTCAGGAATCTTTTTCATTGCCTCAATACAGAGGTTAATGAGAATCTTGTATTCCTCCTTTGCCTCTTTTTTACCTTCAGGAGTACCGCTTCCAAGACCGTTTTTGATTCGGTCAATACGTTCCCGAACCTTTCCACCCTTGATTCCGTTCGTTTGACCATTGATGGTTTTTGAATTTTGAGACGGGGCTGAAATTCCATCAAAAATGTGGGCAATTTCTGTAGAGTGTTCAGCCCATTTTCCAACAGTAAACATGGAACTGCCAAAACCACGGAATCCACCGAAGAACTTGTGAGTAGCCCGGAACATTGCATTTTTGAACTCTTCATTTTCAATGATGTTACCATCATGTCCATAATAGGTTATAGGCATGCACTCATACAGGACTTTTTCCATCTCTTCTTCGGAGTATCCTGGCTTCTTGTAGTAATGCTTATGAGCATAACGCATAGCAAGGCATCTTTCCGGGCAGTAATCGAACACGAAACACTCAGTTTTTCCGTTCTGAGGACTTTGAGCTCTGAATATAGTCTGAATGTACCTGTCGAGTGACTTCCCATCCTCAAAGAGAAATACTCCTCCGAGGTCAGCAACGGTCACACCTTCCCTAAACCTGTCACACACGAACGTGACGGTTTTCATGTGCTTGGACTTAGCACTCTGTATTCGCCTTTTGATTTCATCAATGTCCCTGATTCCGTCAATACCGGCTGCATTATAGAACTCGAATTCATCGGAAAGCCCCATTTTCTTCAGAAGTTTCACAGACGCAACGGCGGCTGCAACAGACGGAACAACGAAGAACGTGTGGTTGATTTTGCCTTCCAGAACCGGATTGCTAAACGGACTGATATTGTTGAGTTTCACGTTCTCCCTGGAATAATCACGCCTTCCAAATACCTCCTTGTAGAAGAGTTTAACCATGTTCTCTCGCGCAAAATTACCCTTCTTGTCACAAGCGAACAGTTTGCTCATAGTGACAAATTCCTGAGTATTGTACTCCTTCTTTGCCTGATTTACGAGGTCTTTATCCATTTCATAGGTGTAAATCCTAATCTTAGGCATCTTTTTTGCGTGTTCACTGGGGTCGTTGCATTCGTCGATATAGTCATATTCGAAGGTATTGTCATCGGAAAACCTATCATCATCTTTGTATTTAGATGCGGTTCCGGTAACCATGACAACATACTTCGGATTGAGGATGTTTATGATGTTCTGAATATACTCTGAATTTGCACCGAAATGAGCTTCATCGAACACAAGTAATTCGATGTTTTCTTTAGAGAGGTTCATAAGCGAGTCACGCAGCACGTTCAATTCTTCAATAGAATACTCACCGTCCATACCATCTTCCACATAATTAAGAAGCTGTGCAGAAGTAGAATATACAACCGTTTCATCCCCTGTACGCTTGAAGTCTCGTTCGTACCTGTAGTTTACATACCGCCACCTATCAAATAGTACGTGACTCTCGATGTCATCGCCAAGGCTATTGAAAACGGTTGGGAGGTATGAAACAAACAAACTGTTTTTGATGCCAAGTTCTTTGATGAGGTTTAAGAGTGCAAAATTCTTTCCGAATCTTGGCTTTCCTGCGAGGAGGAAATAGGATGGTTCTCCGTTATTACTGTTCTTCTCGAAAAACTTCTTCATCTTGTTCACGCACCTTTCCTGTGCAGGAAACATTTTGTAGTTTTCCGTTCTGTCAATACCGTTCAAGTACTTGATATGCCATCTCTTGACGCTGTTGAGAGAAAGAGGGACGTTTTCACCAGGAAGTTTTGCCTTCTTGATGCACTTCTTGTATATGAACTCCCTGAAATTATCGTCAGTCTTATCGGAAGCGAAGACAAATATTGGATAGTATTCTATAGTTTCAGACTGACTACCTGTAACCTGTTGATTAGCCCTGGTCATCGCGCCTTCACGAACCGTCATACCGTCATACGTTTTACTTTGGGTATCGAACCGCCCCACCTTTACAATAACAGTATCATCACCGGAACCGTTTCTAGACGGGTTGAGCCACTTGTCGAGGTTATCTTTACCATCAACAAGCCCGTAAATAATATGCTTTTCTTTAATGGATGAAACCGGAAGGTCTACGAAGTTTTCTCCGTAAGTAACGCTGTCCAGAGTAATAAGATGCTCAGTTCTTTCGATGCCTTTCACGTTTCTTCTGTTGGCAATTCGCTTGATGAATTCTTTGTTGCTTGTCATAAGTAATTTTAAATTTTAATTAATGTTTCCTTTGCCTCTTACCTATGCAAATACCGTGCCAAACTTTCTAAAATATACAGAAAATATTTCAGATTTCCAAATCATTCCTCCCCATTTTTCTTCAATTCCTCAATCAACGCATCTGCCATTCTAACCGCCTGCCTTGCAACTAATTCCGGTGCCGACTCAAGTATCTCCCCAAGTTTCCCAGATTCCAACACTCCCTGCATGGCACTAATCGCAGCATCAGCCCTTACCTGTTCCCAATCAATCATACGCTCAATCCTTCCTTTTCCTATAATAATCACACTGCGTACCATCTTTCGACAGGTGCGTTTGCCTTGCTGATTTTGCCTTATGGAAATAATCGCCGACAATGGTAGTTCGCCAACACTTAACTCTGCCCTCACCTTTCTCGGCACAATCTCTACATATCAAATCTGGCCTCATATACTATTCTCCTTCGTTAATCAACCCCCTTGTTTCCTCCTCAATCTTCCTTCTCCTTATATTCATCCAAGTCCTTCAAATCATCTATCGAGAACTTCATATCCTTGCACCATTGTTCCAGACACATCAGTTCCACCACCTGTCCGACCGCCTCATCATACAATCCCTGTTCTCCCGCATTCAATTTTCTTTCTTTCTTAAGCTCACGATAATATTCGATTTGACGTTCTGCATTATCCCTATGCAAACGTATCTCGCCGACAATCATATCATAACTAATCCATTCACTCATACGGCATCATAACTACAATTGTTTTTCCATCCAAATATAATTCACAAAGTCCTTGTCATCGTTGTCGGACAGATATTCGTACCCGTGTCGTTTGTACCATTGATGAGCGAAAGAGTTTTTCTTAACTGTTAAACGAATCACAGCCGCTCCCATCTCTTTTGCAACCTTGTCAACGATGTCCAAGATAGCGTTCCCATATCCTTCCCCACGACTTTCCTTTTTCACAAACACATTTGACAAATAAACCGCGTCTGGGTCATCGTCATACCGATATATTGCAAACCTGAAAGTACCATCAGTGGCGTTTGTTTCCCACACATCGCCAAAGTCTGTTTTCTTATGCGTCGTTTTTGTATCCATATCTAATCGTTTACTTTATATTCACCATCATTTTCCAACGCCTCTTCCCTGATAATCTCGAAAAGCGACTCCTTGACCTCCTTGAACACCTCATAGTTACCACCGCAATCAGTATCCACATAGAGGTTTCCGTCCTTCCCGAGTTGATACATGCTCTCCGAGGCAATGTTCATCTCTGTCTGTGGCGTAAGGCAGTATTTCTCGTATTCTTTGCGGGGGAATATTCCGTATGCCGTCTCCTGTAACCATATATAATCCTTATTGTGCCATGAGTCGTCTCTGTACTTCTCGTATTCCTCATAAAGAAACTCGAAGTCGCGCCCATCAGACATACCTAATACCTTGATAATCCTGTCCTCACTCTTGAAGCACTTTCCAACAATCTTCTCATAGTCTTCCCTTGTCGCATTGAAGAAGTTGTTTATTCTATCCATAAAGTAATCATCGAAGTATTTGTATGTCTTGTCACCGGAGGATATCGTTACCTTGATACCCTTAGGAAGACAACTGACGATGTATTTCAGTTTCGATAGTTCCCTGAGGCTCAAATCGTCCAAATTCTTCGCTTTCCACTTAAAAATGTTTATCATGTCATCCATATTCTCTATTCCTCCTTGTCTTTATACATTCCTTCTGGTGCCTCTAATGCTAACCCCATAGGAATCAGTCCTCTGTAATCAAAATAATGGGCGTTAAGCCAATCCACAATCTCCGCATCCAAATAGTATGTCGAGTGGCGGGAAGAATAGACTAAGCGCACATTATCAATTTTGTTCAACTCAATTAACTCCTCCTCAGTCATACTACTCATTGGTCTAAGATATGGCTTAACTACCAGATTAGGGTTCCTTCCGCTTACCATGTCAAAAAATATATGCCCCAACTCAGTATCGTATGGTGCCTTCTCGTCGTAAAACCAATCCCCAACGACATGTACCTTAAGACCAGGATAAGGTAGTCTGGCACATAAATCCTTAAATAGTAATGTTTCTTCTTCTTTTGTCATATCGCTATATCTCTTCTAATTTAATGGTCACTTTAAGAATCACAGCACCTTCTCCTGCAATGTCCAGCCTTGATTTCGCACCCTTCTCGCTGTCAAAGATGTATGCCTTATTGAAATCCTTAGTAAAGCCCCATGAGGAAGATGTACTCTTGCTCTTCCAATAAAACTGCCCATTAGCGTTTTGAAGCACATATTTAGTCATTTCCATTGTTCTTTTTCTTTATTTTTCCTTATCTTCAAGTAGTTCCTTTCTTAACTCCTTCTCCCGTTTCTCATTCCTATCCACCTTATCGTCAATCTTCCCACACTTCCGGTCAAAATAACGGGTAACGATTTCAGGGACATTATCGCCATAGATACCTCTTCTGGTCTTACCTTTCTCCTTGTGCAATTTACTATTCGCCATTTTCTTCCGTATATTCTTTCAATGTTTTCCGTTTGATATCCTTCTTCGATAACTTCAACTTGGATTTCGGCGGTCTGTGGAAACTCGTATTCGTCCACTTAATGTCAATGTCCTCATCATCCCAAGCAATCCCGTCCTCACAATCAGGGGCGTAGTAATCATCACACTTATATTGGAATTTCGCCATTTCAGTGAGGACATAAAACCCATGGGCAAATCCTTTCGGTATGAAGAATTGGTTGTGTTCATGCTCATCAAGTATTACAGACACATATTTTCCATAAGTTTTGCTTCCCGGTCTAAGGTCAACTGCTACATCCAATACCTTGCCCTGAACCACCCTGACGAGTTTTGCCTGCTGATGTGGTGGCCTCTGAAAATGTAAGCCCCTCAATACCCCCTCGCCACTAAAACTCTCATTGTCCTGTACCGGATGGAAATCAGCACCGGTCTTCTCGTTAAACTCTTTCTCGTTAAATGACTCCATGAAATACCCCCTCTCATCTTCATATACCTGAGGATAAATCACGAATACTCCCTCTATCTTGGTTTTCTCTACTCTCATTCTTGTTTATTTGTCTGTATCTGTATTATTGTTGAATCCTTGTATCAAATCCTTAAGCGGCATCGAGTTTATGACTATCGGTCCATCAGCATTGGAAAGACAAAAATACACGGGGTCATCTTCCTCATTGTCGTCCGGGATTGATACATGTAGCGTTATGTCTTCACTGATTGCAAAGAAGACATTAGTAAACCCTGTCGCTTGGAAATCATACGATGTCTTCTCCGGTTTAAGTTGCTCTATGAATTCGTCGAGCGTCATAACTTGCTGATTTTCAATGTTATTTCCATCGGCTCATCTTCCCACTTGATATCATTTGGGATGGTCAGCAAGATATCTTCACCAAGAAATGTATATCTGTCGTTTGAATACCATGCACATTCTCTCCTAACCGGTTTCTCTTTATAGAAGAAAACCTCGCCGTTCTTGTCCCTTGCAACCCATCCCCTTATCTGTTCAAATGTGGAAGTAAGTTGGTTTGCTGTCCCTATTCCATGCTCAAGTCCTATGGCGTATCCTTCCATATAACCCCTTGCATAAGCAGCCCGTACACTATAAGGAAAGAAATAAGTGCCGAAGCCATGCTCATCGACATCCTTCCAATCGGGGTATATTTCTTCCGCTCTCTTGTTTACTTCTTCTTCCGTCATTGTACATTATTTTCTTACCATAAAGATACAAAAAATAAGGGAGAAATCCAAATAACTTCTCCCTTAATGTATCACTAAATCAGATTTTCAAGGCAGTATTTAATTCCTTCTTCACAGGCTTCTTCATAAAGAGGATAATCCTTTAAATCTATTGATTCACAATATAGGCTTTCCCATTCTTTGTTATCAGATAATTGGTATATTTCTACCCAAAATTTGTTTGCGTTCATTTGAGGAAACGGGAAAACAAACAAATTGTGCGTTTCCCTCAACCACTTCATTGCCATTTGGAGAGTTGGAGCAGGATACGCCTTTTTACTGGGTTTTGATGTAGCACAGGAATTTAATTTTCCATATGGAGAATATTCTTTATAAATTTCAATTCCAGAGTTATAAGAACCATCTCCATAAGCATCAAACCCATTCTCTTTCAGGAGTTTAGCCACTTCGAAAGAAACGTAATCTTCACTAATCATAATCTTATTCGTTTTTGTTTCTGCTTTCAATACTTACTTGTCTATTATGAGTTCCCAATAATCAATATCGCTCGTATCCACATTATAGTCGAACTTTAATGGGGAAGACATCGTTCTCAACAACACATCCGTAATCCTGTTATCCACTTTACGCCACCAATGATATCTGAAATACGACCTGAGCCTTACCCTCTGTCGCTTCGTAATGAAAGGAATCGGCCAGTAGGGGACATTCTTTGCACACCAGGTATAGAAAGGAGACCGCTTGACAACACTAATCGTTCCAAGCGGCTCCATATCCTTCCAACCAATCATCATCCAACGCTCACTCATCCTTAGCAATCTTCTGCCTTCTCAAGTTCGTCCAGACTAATCCAGTTCGTGTCATAGACCTTCGGAATCCACATACCCGTGATACCGAGATAACCGCGTTCCTTCAGGTCTTCAACATAAATGATAATCTGTCTCGTTTCCCTTGATACCTTAATATCGTGGATTTCAAACTTGTCCAACTCGGGGTCAAAGATGCAGTCTGAGGTGCTGCAACTATACGATGTGGTCCCATTTGCCATCTGTTCCAGCCTCTTCCTCCTGTCTTCAAGCATTTTAATCTGGTCGTCTCTGTAGTTTGCCAGAATCTTGTCGACGATGAATTTGCGGAACTGAGGCTTTTCCAACATTTCTGCAATCTGAGTCTTTGCGGCATTAATCTTGTCCTGCGCCTCTCTCGACTGCTCCCAACCCTCGTGGATGTTCTTGAATTCGTTGATTAACTTGCTCATGACTAACTTCCCATTCCTTCCCACGGATTATACATCTCTTCCATCACGCTTTCCACGCTACGGCCGTTCCACGATGCTGTTTCCTCCGCTTTCTTGATTTTCTCACGAATCTTTGCTGCATCCACACCAGACCATTCGTCTCCTCTGCTGGATGCCTCGTAATAGTCTTTGTACAAATTCTTACTCATCTTCGTTCACAATGTTTATCTGTTCACAATGTTAATTTGGCACATCTGCATCGTCGTGAGAGCAGCCTCATGACTTTCAGGGGTCACACCGGCGCAACAAGACGCATCCACACTGATATTACTGGTCTCAAAGAATGCAGCCTTTACGAGCAGGGCATTGGACACGACACAAATATCCGTGCAATAACCGACGAATTCAATGTCAGCACCATAGGCATCATGGTTGAATACCTTCTCTATCCTTGTAACCAGGTCATAAGAGCCGAATGTGGGTTTCTCAATGAAGATGACCGGAACCTTGCTTTCATCCAGAGCCTTCTTCACATCCTTGTTGATTTTCCACCCGTCAGTACCCTTGATGCAATGTTCTACGGGAAGTTTCTCACCCTCGCTCGTCTTCAGGTAATTCTCGGCGTGAGTGTCCATAGTGGCGAAAATAAAATCACCATCGAACTCCTTGATTTTCTTTACGATATTAGGCACCTTCTTGATTGCCTCCTCGTTACGCAAACTACCATCGATGAAATCATTCTGTACATCGACTACAATTAGAAATCGCTGTTTCTTTTCCATAACTAACTGATTTTTAATCGTTTATATCTTTACTTTCCTTAAGTTCTACATATGGGACATTGTTGATTACCGCCTGCTCGAACTTACTTTTTGCCTCAACCCATTCCTCTTCACTATCAAAGATAAAGTTCTCAGCACCCCACCCATTGTAACTCACACTAATGCAATAGTACCTCTTGGACTTATCAATGATGCCGTCGGGGAACTTAGGGGCACGGATAACGAAGTCAATCAGGCTCACATTGTCGTAGTTGTAATACTTGTCTTCAATCTTAATCGTCATTTCTTTTCCTCCTTCTCAATTGTCTTGGTGTGGAAAATGTAAGGTCCAAGTTTTTCAGCGGTAATCTTATACACTCGCTCGGTTCCGTCAATGGTATAACCGATTCCAAGGTAAGGTCCCCCCATAGGGTCAACCGCAAGGATATCGTACATGCTTCCGTCTTCATTGAGCGAACCACCCGTAATGCCGATAGTGCCCCACTCAGGAAAGTCGTTGAAGTCAAGTATCCAAGTGTGCGGACCGACCTCTTTCAGCCTAAGATGATACCCGTCCCTGTTGTATAATTCAAATACCTTCATAACTTGCTTATTCTGAGAGGACCTTCGTAATCTGTTTCAAGAAGTAGTTGAGGTCCTTTGACAGATACTGCTTCTTGTGTTGCATTACATACCAGGGCTTCTCCGGAATCTCACCCTCCACGCTCGGTTTCAGTGCTTCAACCTCATCATCGGTCAACTCCCTGTATTCGTAGAGTTCAATCTCGAAATACTCGGTGTCAGGTTCAAGCCCCCAATCAGCCTCGGTTACAGGTTCATTGCTGTCCGCGCTTGCCTTAGTCACCTCGTCAGTGCTGTTAAAGTGGTAGAAATCAGCGCGTCCTGCATTCTCGGTGTTCTCCATTGTGAGTTTATGCCTTTCATTGTAATTGGCCACCAACTCCTCGATTTTCTGAATCTTTTCTTCTTTGTTTGCCATAATGTTCTCTTTATAATGTTCTTACCTCAAATATACAAAAATTTGTTGAAAAAACAAAATGTAGTTATTTTTTGCAAAGTTAGCCACCATTTTTATCTCGTTTCCCTTTAACCATATGCAACAAACACTCCCTTTCCAATCCACCAAGTTTATCAGAATAGTAAAATTTCAAGTATTGCTGCAATGAATATATCATATGGTTTCCATTGTCATAATACTCCTTATATACCTTGTCGACATAAGGTCTGCATTTTTCTATAATTTCCGGCTTATATGCAGAAAGGATATCAACTTTTGTTCCTCTTTCAACATCCTTGTGGTAGTTCTTAATCATCCGTTCCGTGTTGTGATAGCCCTTAGGATTCACGGGTTTCGATGTGATGTGATAACCGCAACAAGCAGGACAATAGTATGTTCTCAACTTGGATACATCGTCCGTAATGCTATCGCCGTTGAACTTGATGAACAACTGCGCCTTCTTCTCCGTTTCAAAGAGCATTTTAGGGCGGCCACAATCCGGACAAATTACTCTATTTTTAGGTTTGCTCATAATAGCGTTTTTCAGGCGATTTCAGACACTTAAAGGTTCTGACGATACATTACACCTTTTAAGCATAAAGTATCGTCAGAGTTCAAGCAATGCGGCAGGAAACCAATGTGAGAGTCCGAGTTCATTCACCACCCCCAAAAGGTTAAGAAGCCAGGCGACATCATCCGACTTGGAATCTGTATCCATTTGGTCAGAGCCCCACACATCACAAAGTTTCAGGTCAATCAGCACCTCGAAGCTGGCGTTGTATGTATGGTTGTAGTCCTCTGTCGTAGGGTTTATCTTCTCCGCAAGTTCAAGAATCTTCTGTCCCTTGTACTTGGACTTTTTAATGTCAAGCGGAACCATATGCCACCTTACGAGTTTGCAGATAGCGTCCACCAGGTCCTTGTTCTCCTCATCGGCAAGCAACTCCCTCGTAATTCTCTCACTCTCAACCTCATGTCCGTAAGCATGCCACTGCTGGTCTTTCTCCTTAAAGAATGTGGTTGTCCCCTTACCGATATCGTGGAAGAGCGCAGAGGCCAAGAGAAGGTGGAGGTCGTTGAGTCTATATATGTCAGTACCAAGTTTAAACGCTTCCTCACAGACCCTTTTCGTGTGGTCCCATGCTGTACCTTCCGCATGCCACTTAGGGTTCTGCTTGCACTCTTTCAACTTTGCAAACTCAGGAACACTCTCAATGACATCCCATTTATAGGCCAAAGTGTCAAAATCTATGAAATCACTTACTCTCGTTTGTTATTGTTTTTCTTTTAAAGCCCTGATTGTGTGGAGAAGAACGGAGTCTCACCCTCACAAACAACATGGACCGAATCATCCACTACCACGATATCCACATCACCGACGACATCAGGAATGACCGCAGCACACCAAGGATGTTCCATAATCCACTTCTGGTCCCTTTCAGACAGCCAATCCCACTTGAAAACGGCAACCATTCCAGCGTCAGCACAGAACTCACCCAAGGTCTTCTCTTTCAGCCACTTATCCTTCTTCTCCTTGAACTCCTTCTGCATTGCCTCCTTCTCTTCCTGTGTCTTTCCGGAGAAGTTGTATTCGTTGAAGAATTTGAAGTAGGTTTCATCCCATTCTTCGGGGTTCTTGTTCTCATTCAACTTGCCCGAATACACCATACAACTCCAATCGCCGTAAATAGTGTTTCTCTCCATCATAGGACGGCCGCTTTCCTTAATGTAGCAGGGGTCCGTAATCACAATCTTTTCTTTTGTCAGTTTCATAATTCAATATCTTTGTTGTTATAATTGCAAAAATCGTGCCAATCTTTCTATTTCCGGTTGTAATTCTCAAGCCAAGTAGCCCATCCGATAAGGTCTTCCCCATCGACAACCTGAGGCTTACCCAACGCTGCATCCCTGAGGAACGATACAATTTCCTTCCTCGTTTTCTCATCGGTATCTTCGGGCACATCCTTGAATATGTTGTCGAAGTCCTTACCCATATCCTTGTAGTTGTGGAATGCGTTTCCTTCCCCGAGGTACTTTTCCCGGAACTTCTTCGCCCGTTCAAAGATTTGGTCTATTCCGGGCAACTTCTCATTCTGGGTCTTGTCAAGGTCGGGAACATGGTCATAGTCCTTATAACCACACTCCGGGCAGATATATCCGTACATTGGTGGAATGGAGGTATATACAACACCCTCCTCCATCTTCATCGGAGCACCACACTTAGGACACTTTTTCATCGCCGTTGTCCTCCTCTTTCTTTTCGTTTGTCTTGTTTTCGTTAGGAATAAACCCCTGAGCCTGAGCCTTTTCCACGAGCCCAACCCAATACCTGATAGTCTCCGTAGCGTTCCTCTTATATTCCTCGAAGTTGTTACGCTCCCTGTTCATTTGTTCCGTCACAAGGCTAAAAGAACCTTCCCACACCTTGTTGTTCTTGAAGGATAGAATGTTCAGCGTTGTACCAATAACCTCAGCAATAGCAATTACGCCGAGGATAATCAAAAAAATAATCATTTCCACATTCATAACTTATTAATTTTCATTGTTTTGTATATCTTTCTTAATTTTTTGTTTCATTGCACTACGGGAGATTAGGTCACATATGCCTTCCCACCACGACTCCACCTTCTTGCCGTTCTCGTGAAGATGATAGTCCCGTTTCCAGTTAGAGCCGTGTGAATAACCGCCCTTTACTTTCTTTTCTCTCCCATAAGGTTTCATGACTAGTCGTTTCCATATCTTTTTTTATGTTCTATCCCTTCCTCTATGAATCTGATTTCATCATCATCAAACCAATATTCCAATTTCAATGGCGTAAAGCTGAAGAGCATACTACCATAAGAATACCTATCCGCCATTTCGTACATGATGGATTGTTTTTCATAGTATTCATCCAAATGCTCGGAAAATTCACTATCGTCCTTAAATTGGTGAAGATATCCCAATAAATAACCGAAACAGCCATCCGTAATTCTCATCTGAAACCGATAAACACGGAAATTTCTAATGAGAATGTAAAGTGAAATCGTAAGAAAGAAAATGAAGAGTGTGTTTAAGATAATCGTTTGCATAATGTTTTACCAAATTATAGTGTGTCCTCTGTAAATCCTTCCTTCTTCAATGAGTTCGATTTCCTCATCGGTAAACCACTCCTTGAATCTTAATGGTCTGAAACTGAACAGCATACTCTCATAAGAATACTTGTCAAGGATTTCATAAGCGACAGCCTCCTCCTTCTTATAGTCGGCCATATGTGTCACAAGTCTCCCATCTTCGTAATATTCGTTAAGGAGTTTTTCCATATACCCGAAGCAACCAGCCGAAATCGCACTCTGGAACTCATACACTATCTCGTTCCTATCCAAAATATAGACACAAACGATAAATGAAACCACGATAAAAATAGATAAAAATACTCCCATAATCTTTAATGTTTGTTATATGTTTCTGTTGATACTATTTCGATTGGTGCTGTGGTGGATTCGACATATACCACCGGGGCAAACTTTTCCTTCGATGGGTTGAAGATGAGTCGATTCGTACCCTCATAAGAATCGGTTTCGTAGTAGCCATCCTTTAATCCGTTGGTGCTATACGTCTTAGTAATCGTGTTTCCGGGATAATAAACCCTGTAAGTCACTGCAAATGTATAGTCATAGTCTTTCTCTCTGACACATGAACACCTGATGGATACTAAAATAGTGCTAACAATTACAATGAGGATGATGTTGGGTATGATATGCCTCCACGTATTCCAACCAAACTTCTTTTCCATTGCTATATATTATAAGTGTTAGTATTGTCTTTCTGTGCCTGTTCCTCAAGGGTTTGTACGCGTTCTTGCAGGCTTTTGATTTCCTTCTCAAGTTCCCTTCCCAAGCTTAAATCGCTGGCTCCACTTGCAAGTAAAACTAAAATAAAGATGCCAAGCAGCCATTTATAAAGTCTGTCTCTTGCATATGATTGCAGAGTTTCAGAAAGGTGCGGGTCGTTAACTTCAGAAGTCGCCTCCGAAACACTCTGACATCCGTATCCAATAACAAATCCACAAACAGCCATGAAAATCCAATAAATAATAGTCCAAACCATAATTCGTTGATTTTTAAGTTATTACTTCCGTTCGTTGTGTACAGGTTTCTCAATGACCATGCGATAGGTGCGGGTCTTGTTCTCTTCAGTTATGCCAGGCACCTTTCCTCTCGCATCGTCTTCCACGCAGGTACCATAGATGACATTACCCACCGGCCAAAAGTGCATAGAGTATTCCATTGGCACAGGGACGGAGTATTTACCCCCATAGTCTTCAACCACGATACCACGAGAAATGTTGGTCTGTGCTTCCGTTCGCTTGTCCACCTCTTCCTTTGCAGCATCGAGTGATTCGTAAAGTTCAATGTCGCAAGTATCGGACAGGACATGATAAGTAAGAAAAATGTACATAATGCGTTGTTTTTAAATAATTCCCTTTTCTCTGTACAAATTTCGTGCCAAAAATAAGTCATCCCGAGTTTTTACTACTCTGATTGGCTTAATTCTCTCACAGGCATAAGCGGGATATGTAATGCTATCGTTCAGATTAGGGTCATATATGCCACTATATGTGTATTTTGAGTCTTTAGGTATGATGCACTCGACTATACAATAAGGTTCTTTACCGATACGAAATCTCCGAATAGTCCAATCAACCGCATCATCCAAATTTTTAAACGAGTGAAAAGCCTTTCGTTCTATGCATGGACATCTTCCCCCATAGTTTCGTATTTGTGGGCTCTTCTGTCTGGTTGTTTTCATTTTCCCGATTTTGTACGGACTCCACCGATAAGGGCTATACAACCCCTTCTCGTCCTCTTCTTCATAGTGGTCCAAGTCCTTAACGAATATCTTATAGCAGATGATGTCCTCGGTCTGCTCCACTATTTTTGCATAAGTCAAACACATGGCTTTATTCAGATATAATGGTGTAACACTTCATAATCTTGTCGACCCACGAAGGTTTCAGGTCCCCATCTTCATATTCTATAGTCCTCCTGCAATCCTCAAGTTCTTCAATGAGGTATTCGAGCATAGACAGCACCACTTTGTTCTTTGCTTCCATAACTTACAGATTTAAAAATCCTCAACGTTTGACCAAGTTTCGGGCCTTTCCACGTTACTTTTGATGTCCATAGTATTGTTCGTTGTCCATTGTCCTGCCGTATTCCATCGACCGGGGCAGTTCACGCAGTCATGGAATGGATTGTTGCAAGGTCCCCCGTCAACGCATGGTCCTGTCTTGTCCTCGTATGTAACCCACGGATAGTTAGGCACATACGGAGTAGTCCAAGGGCACGGGACATACGCATACTTATTATTCTCGTCTTCTTCGTCCCTCTCAACAAGCAACTCTGCAAGTCTTTCCTTAGGGAGCAACATGTAGTCTTCTTTCGTCAGTTTCATAATCAATGTATATTAGTCGTATTTTATTAGTCTGTAGTCGAACCCATACTTAAGACCATACTGAAGATTATACCACCTGAAATACTCTTTCATTGCGGATTTTTTAGTCCTCTTCGGTTGCCAATCATAGAAGTGCTCGTAGAAATACTCCCGCCACTCATAGAACTGCTCAAGTGTTTTGAACTCGTAATCTTTGTACCAAGTCGGGTGTTCCTTTCCCCAAGCATTAAGTTCGCCAATGTTCTCAAAATGGACACCAGCCTCCACGATATCCAATTCTTTTTGAATGATATCGAGGAGGAACTGAGCGTCACTGATTTTCTTCTTGTAAGCCATACGCTTTAATATACAAAAATTTTCTCTGATTTCCAAATATTACGCTGCGACGGCCATAAACTGACTTGCTGCGGTCCAGAACCTCTCATTCATGTCGAGGTCCTTCTTGATTGAGGTGATGCTGCGCTGCTTACGGGTCTTTCCCTTTGCAGACTTGGCAGTAAAGCCACCGCGAATCATCTTCTCCTGACAGACATTGAAGATGGTCCACAAGTCATCCTTCTTGTCTTCTTCACGGACAGGCTCGAGGATGCTGTCAATGGTTTCCGCATCCACATCGACTTTCTGGTCATTGTCATAGCCCTTGCGAATCTTGTATGCCTCGATTGCAAGGAGTCGCTTCTGCTCTTCCGTGAGGGCAATCTGCGTCATCTTGTTCATACGTTCCACCACGACAGGCAGACCCTTGAAGATGCCCTGGATGGCATTCTTGAGCTCGTTGAAGTCGTAGTTGATATGGCGGATGGAGATGTTCGCGAACTCCATATCGCTGACCACCAAGCCGTTAGAGCACACGAAACGGAAGATACCGCACATGAACTTGAAGGAATTGAAGCCGTCGTGCGAGTTGGTCAGAATGATTCGCACCATAGCCTCAGTGTCATCACCCTTTGTAATCTTCACATCCGGGTTTTCGAACGCAATCATATGGAAGGACCGAATGCCTGCGCTGTTCTTGCGGCCGCGGTTCTGCTTTGCATCCACGACATGCCACCCGAGCTTCTCCATGTCACGGACCACATCAATCGTAGTGGCGTGAACATACTTCTCGGATACATTGGGGTTGGTGGGAGAGGTCTTGAAGGCAACCGGACACTTTTTCATCAGGTCTTCTTCTGTGAGATAACTCGTGGACTGCTTCTGGGAAAAACTCATCATCGTACTCATGGTAGTAAAAATTTTGTGTTGTTGTTAAATTTTGTTTATTGGTTTATGCCTCTCTATATGCAAATTCCGTGCCAAACTTACTCCAATTTCTTACATTCTTCTTCACTATACATCGAATGCAACTTATTTATCCACCATTTTGTTTTAACCTTTACACTCGGTCTCCTCTGTCCCTTCATTAACGTTGACCTCTTGAACACGACACCCTCCTTGACATTAGGCAGTTCCGCGTCAGGTTGTGTCCAATCATTGTTTTGAATAATTGAAACAATCTCAGCGTCAAGCATTCCTTTACAGATTAGTTCCGGAGTCTCAATATCATCACGTAAACAAAAAAGTGAATAATAATCTGCCGGCTCCATATACCCCTTCTTCTTCAGAAACACGTCAATTAGGGCAAGGTGCATTTCATCTCCGTCCTCGTGCTTACCCGCAAAGGATTTCTCGCCATACCACTCGAACACAAATGTCACTTCATCAACCCCATTAAAGACATCATTTTTGCCTGAGTGTTCTTTAACGATTTGTGCGAGGGTATCCGGGTAGTTGCTATTTTTGAACCACTTGACTACCGGACCAAACTGCTCACTATTTTCATCAACAGTAACGGTACGACTCCCATATGGTCCCCAAATCTTCTTACGGCAATTATATGCGGCAACGAAATTCTGGCCGTCGAGTTTATTGAATCCCCATACGGTCTCTCCTTTCAAAGTCCCATCATCCTGTATTCTTGGTATGCTGTCGTAGTGTTTCATATAAATTTATTTTGTATTATTTCTTTTTACTTCTTCTCTGATTTCTTCCACGGACATAGTAGAAAAGATGGAACACACCTTAAATTTCCACGCAGCAGAACGAGGTTTAAGGTCAAGATTTTGCAGTTCCTCAGATACAAGTTGCCACCCTAACATATCCTCAGGGGCACGATATCTCTGAGAGTCTTGAATGTCTTTTAACGAAGCGATGAGGTATTCTTCCTTCTTCGGGATTTCTACCAACATTTCATCGATAAGTGTAATTAAATTTCTCATTATTTCTCCTCCTTGTTTTTTAATACACGCTCACAGAACCACATTGCGACATAGCACCCCACGAAGTTAGTTGTTGCCTGTACACAAATTGCCGTCATTAAGTCAACCTCAGCGATGAACTTGATTACGACAGCAGAGAATGTGTAGCAAATGCAGTTGGCCAATGACGCAATCAGTTTACTCGACTTGATTACGAGAATGCTCCTTGTGATATGCAGGAACACATTGATAAACGAAATGCAAATGTAAATCGGTAACATATTTTTTGATTTAGTACATCATAACGAATATAATCAGCAATCAACCCGCACTAACTACATCCGTTCTAATGTTAGTTTACTCATTGTTTAACTTTTCGAGGTCTTCCTTCAGGCGTTTATGAAAGGACTCTTCACCATCATCGCCGGACAACAGCCAGTCAATCCTCTGCATATAAACGACAGCCTTCTCAATCGCTTCAATCCCGTTCTTGAATTCGGCGATAGTCTCATCAGTCCACCGCTTTGCCCCATTATTGTAGAAGTCTTCGTTTATTGCCCGGTCCCAATCGTTGTCAGGATTTTCAATCGGCGGTTTCTCGTTGTTGTAGATTTCGTCCTTGATGATTTCGGTCGCCTGCTCTACTCTGTACTGAATGTAGTCAAATGCTCCTCCGCTCATAACTTCTTTATTTCAATGGTTCAATCTTGTCGAGTTCAGCGTAAATGCCACTCATATATTTGTTCACTCGCTCCACCTTCTCTTTTTCTTTCTCTATCTGCTCCGTGTGATACTGGACATCCCACTCAGCGATTTCAATTCTCATATCAACCCACTTTTCAATAGTCGGTCTCTCGCCCTCTTCTGGTGGAAATTCAGGAGAACAATCAAAAGTCAAAGATTGTCTCAGCTGTTCCAACATCAGTTTCTTAAGGGATTGATATTCTTCAGGTAAGTCCCACTCTTCCACGCGTTTAATCATGTTTTCATATCGTTCCTTGGACTCATTATACCTCTTCTCTGATTCAAGAAACTCTTCATGATACCTCTTGCAATCCTCTTCATAAAGGTTTTGTAATAGTTCTTTGTTTTCTTTCACTCCCTTCCAATACGCCAAATTGTCTTCTGCGCGTTTAAGGGACTTGATGTGATAGTCGCTTTCTTCCAATAGCGGAGCATGGTCAAGTGGTAGTTCCGTTTCCCCATAATTTGATGCGGCATATCCTGCTCCGAGTTGAGTGAGACATTTCAAAGCAAATCCACGCAATGACACATCAGTACCATCGTAAATCTTGCTTGTTAATCCTGTAGGCATAGTTTTATCTTTTTATTGGTTAATACTGACGGACTATATGCAAATTCCGTGCCAAACTAAAAACAAAGAAGACTTGACGATTAAGCCAAGTCTTCAATGTTCTCCTCTCCATTATATTTCTTTAACAATGCCTTACTGAATGGGTTTGTTGGATTATATGGATTCATTTGTTCTTTAGTCCTGCTACACATAAACCCATTTGACATATGTTCCGAATCGTCTTTTTTACATAAATCAGACAATCGACCGCAACTTAAACCTGTATATTCACTTGCATCCTTCAATGTGTCAAAATGCTCCAATAAATCTCCGTCAAGGTTAAATATGTTTATCCCCTTTCTTTTGCATATGGGTAGTTTCCTTTTAAAATTCACACAATACTCGTACTTTTCTTTTCCCCACTTCCTTTCTAATTTCGGCACATCAATCTCATAGTAATGCAGGAATATCTTTCTGGCGTTTGAATCAGATATTCGTATAGTATAAGTATTACCTGTATATTGTTTTCTGTGATGAGGATTTGAAACTTTATGACCGAGTATTTCTTCAAATCTTTGTTTAACCATCTCAACCATTTCTTTAGTTCCGATAAGAGAAACAAACAATCTTTCTGAATAATCGCCGCCTTTTAGTTTTTTCTTTACAAATGATATTGTACCATCACCATCTAATAATCCGGTAATAAATGCATCTAATAATGATTTATCCGTGATATCTGGCGGGGTGATAGTTAGACTTTTTTGAGGTGTAATGTTAAAATTTAGTTCCAAGTCTCGGCACATCTTATCGGAATTTACCACTATCGATGCGGCTGTAAATTTTCCCTTTGCGATACTTTCATATATTTTGCAATTTCCATCTATTTTATCAACAAATGTCTCTAAAAAATGTTTGTCCATACCAGATAAACAGATAGTTAGCCTTCTTCTTTTTTTATCTATATTTCCATCGGCAGCAATAAATCCGGCATAATAGCAATTTTCCAATGTATAAACGGAAAAATAATCATCATTAACAACCATTTCTCTTTTAGCCCACGAATGTTTTGATTCTCCTGGTTTATATACTCGCATCCCATACTTCTTCTTATAATAATTCAAAGACATTCGCTTACCAATTACTTCAAATGCCGCGTCTTTCTCTGGAATATCTTTTTCTTTTGATAAGTTAAGTATTTTATTCAATGTTTCCTCTGTCATAATTAGTGCCTTTAACTATAAATAGTATCAAATATTAAAAAAGACAACAAAAAAGGTCCCCGAAAGGACCTTTTTTACGAAATGTCTTCAATGTTTTCTACTCCTGCATCAAGGTCAGCGGCTTCGTGACTCAGGAACTTGAAGCACTTTAACTTCCATGCTCTCGACATCATATCCTCCTTCTTGATTACGAGACCTTCATGTGCTACCTTGTTCACACATTCAGGTGAGTTCATTTCCATATTGAACCTCTTTTCATCAGCAAGATGGTCAATGAACTGCTGTCCGTAATCAGGTGCGTCGGCCGGAATCTCAGGGTAAAGGTCCTTCGCGTATCCGTAGTAGTATTCAATGACAGGAACAAGCCCGTTCACCTTACACCACTGCTGAACTTCCCTTGCTGAGAACTCATGGACGAGACCATCCACATTCGTCATAGTGATACGATACACCATAATCTTGTAGTGCTTGCCATAGGTGTATTCCTCTCCGGGTTTAGGAAGGACACAGCCGTAGTCATATACATCTCCGGTCTTCTGAATCGCCTTACCACTAGGGAGATAACCCACGATTTCGGCGTAGATAGTCATTCCCTTAGCGAGAAATGGCTTAACGACCTTGAATGCTTCGGCCCACACATCGTTACCTTCGCCGTAGAAGCCTGGGTAGTACTTTCTGCCGGTAATGTTGGCATTCTTCACAACGGAACGGGAAGCGTAGATATAGTCGTAGTCTTCAAACTCGTTCTTAGTGAGGAACTTAGCAATCTTTTCCTTCCAAGTGAGCGGATGCTTGCACTTTACATAAGCGAAGATTGCAGAAGTACCATGCCATTTTGAGGTGATACTGATAAGGTCATCAGGTCTAATTACCTCAGGCTCCTTGCGGATAATGGTAGTTGAGTAATGGAAGCGGAACTGAGTATCAATCACTCGGTTAAACTTCTTGAGTCCTTTCTGTCGGCGGTCCATGTGCTTATCGCCTGAACCATGGGACTGAGTGTTACGGACAACATATTTCTTGCTAATCCAAAAACTCTTTCCCTTATGCTCGACCTCATTGAACTCGGTACCCACAGGACAATCACTCTCGTCAAATGCAACGGAAGTGCTGTCGACGATGAAGTTAATCAAAGTCTGAAGTGGGAGAAGGAAACCCTCTGATACCTGCCCCTTAAGTTTTACCGCTTTCACCCTGCCGTTGTCTTCGAACAAACCCGTCTTGGTAGTGTCGGCGTTCATTTCAGCGTGTCGGTAGAGGTTTGCGTAGGAGAGTAACTGCGGGTTAATGCAGGACATCGCAGGGAAGTAAACGAACTTGCCCGGTTCCTCATCAATGCCAACAAGGATAGTGTACCCGTCAACATGGGCAACCTTAAGTCTAGTTACTTCCGGATTGATGTGCTGAGTAAAGTTGTCAATCTGGACAATCTTGCTGAGGTAGTTTACATCAGCCTTTACATTGGTGTTAAGTTTCATTGTCTTTTGTTTTTTTTAGCGTTAATACTTTATTTAACCCGCCACCACTTGCATTTTCTTTACAGGGATTGCAAGAAACCTGAACACTACCATTATAGCAAATATCGTGCCATAATTACTCTTCCACATCAGTTATTGTCTCGGAAAGTGCCGTGTTCGAATCCCAATAAATGACATCTCCTTCCGAACTGATATAGAAGCATTGTCTCACATCCAAATCATAAATGCGGTTCTCGAAGTTAATCGCCTTGTCACCTAACTGCGTGTGTCCCATAATGTTCACAACGTTGTCAAATGAGGTTGAGGTAGGTTTTTTAGATACCCACTCGCGAATGTCCGACCAAATTACTGAACCAAACCAATACCCCGAGTAACCCCTATAATTTGAATAGAGCGACAGGGGAACAATGACATTTTCTTCATGACCAAGAAAACCATCGTTCAAATAATCCACGACCGACTCAATCTCCGGCATACTATCCTCATCTTTCAAGAGCATCGTAACTTTCGCATACTCCTGACTGATACCTGCGTGACTGAAAACAAACTTCTTCCCATTCACGACATGGATTTCCGCCAACTGAAATAGGTCGTAATTATCCCTGAACAAATTGGAAATAATGTTGCGCCTTACGAAGTCCATACGGCAAGAACACCAATCCCTACCGAAGACATAACCAGCGTCGTGATTTCCAAGAAGCAAGGTAATCCTGTCCGGGTGTTCCTTCTTAAGAGCAATAATCTCCTGAAGGGTTTCCACCGCCTTTTCTCTTGGGTTGATTCCGGTCCCTTGCCACTCATCATCATAGGGGTCAAGGTAATCGCCAAGGAAGATGATGTGTGCATCGGTCTCCTTAAGCGTCTCACTCACCGGTACCTTCCAAAAGTCTCTGGCGTGTACATCCGGGACAATCAATATTTTAACATCTTTGTTCATTATTCCCATTGTGTGTTAAATTCCCCACTACTGAAATCAAGGTCAATCACTTCCTGTCCGGTGCTCGTTACTTCCGCTTTCTCAACAACACTACCGGCCATAAGTTCTCCTGTTTCGAGTTCCACTATCTTCTTAATCTCTGGTTTCGTATATTTCATATTAGTTGTTAAATAAACCTGCTCTGATGCATCTACGCTTGAGTACTGCTTCATAACCCTTCATATGCATCCATTGTTCACGCATGTCATTCTGTTCATCCTCTGTAAGTGAGTTGAATAGCGGGTTGGAAGAGATAAAGTCAAACAACTTCTTCCTTCTCTCTGTCAATTCCTCAAGTTCGTGCAGCATTCTTTCCTGATATGCTTCCATAGTCTTTGTTTCTTTTATTCAATTATTCTTGTGGGTGGATAAGTCGATACTGCTACCTCCTTATGCTTCTCTGACACCCATTCATATTTACCGACCTCCATTAACGGAATCCACTTAATCTCAGAGACTTCGTTGGGTTCAGAGTGTTCGTCGGTTGTCTCCGTACTTTCCTCTGGCCTAAGATAGCAGCGATACCTTACCAATATGTTCTGGTCTGTCTTACTGGGGTCGCTGTCCACTTCAATTAGCCGTAGGTCTTCCTTGTAAATCTTAATGCCGGTCTCTTCCCACACTTCCCTTACCGCAGCGTCCTCAATCGTCTCATCATAGTCGACGAAACCTGAAGGGCAATTCCACAAGCCAATCTTACCGGGGCATCCGGGACCACGCTTGTTTGCTAATACACAGAGGTTTCCGTCGATAAAAGTGTAGACATAAACCACTGCTGCGACAGACCTTGAAATCCAATAGGTCGTGCCATCTTTTTTAATAGGAAAGTTTCTCATATTTCTTCATTTTTTACAGGAAGATTATATGCAAATTCCGTGCCAAACTTACATTCTGAACCCCTGATTTTTCATAAGCCACTCCTGATACTCCTGAAATGTCTTACAACCAGCGGAATCCCTTATACCACAAAAATACGCGTACATGGTTTCTAAGTCAATGAAGTCATAATCTCCGAGCGTTCCGTCAAAACCTACATCGACCCTTAGTTCCTTTGAAGAAGTGTTGAATCCGTCGATAGAACCATGACAATGACCATGAACCATACAAGTCCCGTGAGGTCGCCTGTTCCAAGTAAGCATCGGATAATGACACAACTCAACGCAAAATGTCTCGTCAGGGTCAATGAAATTAAATTG
>JAEEGL010107192.1_pt1 | contig 24885 bp, 19 predicted proteins | sample 9134231 | NCBI WGS metagenome assembly JAEEGL01 (sample SAMN16246548, study PRJNA631951) | gut metagenome | biome: gut microbiome; feature: rumen; material: fiber-attached | host: Bos | place: Iran: Karaj | collected 2018-10
AGGGCTCGTGGATGACGTCCTTGGCCATCAGCACAGCGTGGGCGGTGCCCCAGGGCTTCTGCCGCTCGGGATTGAGGGTGAAGCGGGCGGGAATCTTGTCGAGCTCCTGGGTGACGAAGACGAATTCGAGCGGGGTGCCGTCCGGGCACTTGACACCGCTGTATTTCTGCTTGACGGCGGCTTCCATATCGGCCTTGAAATATTCGCGGACGATGTAGACCACCTTGCCGAAGCCGGCGTGGACGGCGTCGTAGATCGAATAGTCGATGATGGTTTCACCGGAGGGACCGAGCCCGTCCATCTGCTTGAGCCCGCCGTAGCGGCTGCCCATTCCTGCTGCAAGAACTAATAATGTAGGTTTCATTATAAATAGGTGATTAAATTTTTTCAAATTCGTACAAATTTACTAAATTCGCGGAAGATACCAACCATTTATGGAGAAAAATCAGAACAGACACCCTTTCTGGAAATCGGGCCGCGGATCCTTCGTGACCTTCGCCATCGTGGCGACGGCAGTTTTCCTCGTCTATATCTGCTTCATTTCCAGCGGCAGCGTCCTCCGGTGGATCCGCGCCAATATGGAAATCCGGCGCCAGGAGAAGCTCATCGAGACTTACCAGGCCGATATCGAGCGGATGGGGACGGAGGTGGAGCTCCTGTCCTCCGACAAGGACTCCCTGGAGAAATTCGCCCGTGAGAAGTTCCATTTTGCCGCTCCCGGCGAGGATGTCTACATAGAGGAGTAATGGCCCAGGATACCCTTCAGAATTTGTTTGAGCAGTTTTCCGGCGAAAAGCTGGAAAGCCGCTCCGAGATCAGCGCGTCCGGCTCGCACCGACGGTATTTCCGCCTGCAGGGCGGCGGCATCAGCGTCATCGGCGTCATCGGCACCGACCTCGACGAGAACCGCGCCTTCATCACCCTCGACAAGCTTTTCCGCGTCCGGGGCATCAATGTCCCCGAGGTGTATGCGGTGAGTGAAGATGGCCTGTGCTACATTCAGGAAGACCTCGGAGACGAAATTCTCTTCAATGCGGTAGCGCCCGGCCGCGAGCGGGGAGCCTACAGCGAGGAGGAGGAAGCCCTGCTTTTGAAGACGGTTGCCTGCCTGCCGAAGATTCAGTTCGAAGGGGGCCGGGGACTGGACTGGAATATTTGCTACCCTCAGGCCGCCTTTGACGGCCGGATGGTGGATTTCGACCTCAATTATTTCAAATACTGTTTCCTCAAGGCCACCGGCCTCGAATTCAACGAGGTTCACCTCCAGGATGATTTTGAGCGTCTCCGGGAGGACCTCCTCCAGGACGTCGGCGACACCTTCCTCTACCGCGACTTCCAGGCCCGCAACGTGATGCTCAAGGAGGGAGTTCCGTACTTCATCGACTTCCAGGGCGGCCGGAGAGGCCCGATTTATTATGACATCGCGTCCTTCATCTCCCAGGCCCGCAGCCGGTATCCCGAGGCCCTCAAGGAGAAGATGGTCGCCGCCTATCTGGAGGCCCTGAAGCCCTACCGGGCGATCGATCCGGCCGAATTCTCGGAGAAACTCCGTCTATTCATCCTCTTCCGCACCCTGCAGGTGCTGGGCGCATACGGCTTCCGGGGCTATTTCGAGAAGAAGCCGCACTTCATCGCAAGTGTTCCGCCCGCGCTGGAAAATCTCCGCCGCCTGCTGAGGACCCCGTTCGCGGATTATCCGTATCTGGACGGCCTTCTCCGGGAGCTTACCGAGATGCCGCAGTTCTATTCCCCGGCCGAGGACAAGCGCCTGGAGGTCCACATTTACAGTTTCGCTTACAAGAAAGGCATTCCGCCGGACGACTCGGGCAACGGGGGCGGCTATGTCTTTGACTGCCGGAGCGTCAACAATCCCGGTAAATACGAATTCTACCGCCAGTTCAACGGGACCGACCCGGAGGTCATCAAATTCCTCGAAGACGACGGCGAAATCCTCCGCTTCCTCGACAGCGTCTACACCCTGGTGGACGCCCACGTCCAACGCTTCATTGAGCGGAAATTCACCCATATGCAGGTCTGCTTCGGCTGCACCGGCGGCCAGCACCGTTCGGTCTACAGCGCCGAGCATCTGGCGGCTCACCTCACCTCCCGGTTCGACCTCAAGGTGGTCCTTACCCATCGCGAACTGGGAATAGAAAGACGTTTTTAGACTATGCTGATCGTACTGGAAGGCCTTGACGGCGCAGGGAAATCCACCCAGGTGGCGGCCCTGAAGAAATATTTGGAGAAACGGACGGGAAGCCTGGAATACATCCACTTCCCGCGCTATGACGCGCCCGTGTACGGCGACCTCATCAGCCGGTTCCTCCGGGGCGAATTCGGCAGCAACGAGACCGTTCACCCCCAGCTCGTGGCCCTTCTGTTCGCGGAAGACCGCCACGGGGCAGCCCCGCAGATCCGGAAGGCCCTTGCCGAGGGCAAGACTGTCCTGTTGGACCGCTTCGTCTACAGCAACATCGCCTACCAGTGCGCCAAGCTCCCGGAAGGCCCGGAGCGCGAGCGGCTCCGCAACTGGATCTTCGAGACCGAATTCGGCCCCTTCGGCCTCCCGCGTCCCGACCTGAACCTTTTCCTCGACGTTCCCATCAGCTTCGTCGAAGAGCGCCTAGCCGCCCAGCGGAAGGGGCACGACCGCGATTATCTGGCCGGCAGCGCCGACATCCACGAGGCGGACATCGCCTTCCAAAAGACCGTCTGCAGCATCTACCGCGCCGAGGCGGCGGCCGATCCTTCCTTCCTGCGGGTCGACTGCGCCGGCCCCGACGGCCGGATGCTGCCGCCCGAAACCATCTCCTCCCGCGTCGAAGCGCTGGTGGACCATTATCTGAGCCAAGTCTGATGAAACTGAGTGGGCTCCGCAGACTGTTCGCCGTTCTTGTCGGCCTGGTCCTTCTCGCAGGGGGGCTCCTGAAACTGAATGACCCCGTCGGTGCGGGTCTCGTCGTCGCTGAATACCTGAAATGGATGCACCTTGGCTTTCTCCGGAGTCTCGCTGAGCCGCTTGCCGTCTTCTTCGCCCTCTTGGAGGCGGGGACGGGGGGCGCGCTCCTGACTGGCGTCTGGCGGAGGGCGGTGGCCATCATCACCAGCATTCTCCTGGGCTTCTTCACCCTCCTGACCCTGGGCCTCCTCATTTCCAACCCGGATATGGACTGCGGCTGCTTCGGCGAGGCCATTCACCTCAGCCACCTCCAGAGTTTCCTGAAAAACGTCGTCCTTCTGGCCCTCTGCGCCGCTGCGTTCATCCCTTACCGGAATCTCGGCGAGGCGCCCCGGCGCAAATACATCTCCTTCGGCATCATCGCCGTTTCCCTTGTGGCCGCCCTCCTCTGGAGCTACCTCCGCCTCCCCTCGGTGGATTTCACCGCCTTTGCCCCGAATGCGGAACTCTCCGCCTCCCCGGCCTCCGACCAAGAATTTGACGGCTCCCAGGTATCTTACATCTACGAGAAAGACGGCCAAACGGCCTCCTTCCCGCTGGACGCCCTGCCCGATTCGACCTGGACTTTCGTCCGCGTCGATTCGCCCGTCCGGGGCGAAACCCTTTCGGTCGAGTCTGCCGCGTCGCTTTCCTTTACGGACAGAGCAGGGGAGTATCGGGATGAACTGGCCCTTTGCGGCCGCGTCCTTGTCCTCAGCGTGTATAATCCTTCCGGCCTCGGGGAGCGCCGGGCGGCCCGCATCCGGGAGACGGTAGAGGCCGCGGAGGCAAACGGATTCACGCCGCTGGTGCTGATTGCCGGCGTTTCCCCGGATGTGGCCGGCTTCGAGGATAAGGTCTACACGGCCGATTACAAGACCCTCCTGACCCTTAACCGCAGCAATGGCGGCGCCGTCTGGATCGACGACGGAACCATTATCCGCAAATGGTCGGCAGTGGATCTGCCTGACGTGCAGGAACTCCGTCGTCTGGCGCAGAAAGATACGCTGGAAATAACGGTCAGTTACCTCAACCGCGGCCGTATCCTGGCGCAGGGCTTCGGCCTTTATCTCCTTGCATTGTTAATTTTTATCTGATAGCCTATGAAAAAGTACTTGCTTTCCGTGCTCGCAGCGGCCCTGATCGCGCCGTTTGCCGCTCTCGCCCAGGATGAGACCGAAGAAATCGTCGTCCCGGGCCGGACCATCCCCAAGTTCGAATTCTCCGTCGGCGGTGGATTCGGCGTCGGCGGTTATCTGGGCACCTTCCCGGGTTCTCCCTGGATGAACCGTGTCGCGCAGGGTGCTGATGCGGATATGATGCAGTTCTACCTGCCCCACTCGGGCCTGCGGCCTTCCGGCCACGCCGGCTTGTACCTGGATGTCAATTTTACGGACCACTGGGGCCTCATCACGGGTGCTGAGTTCGCGGCTTATACTTCCGTCGTGAAGTCCCAAAACCTACTGAACGTCTTTCCCCTATGGACAAAAGAGAAGCACCCGGTCGAAGACGTGCCGAGTGCCGAGGACTGGATCGGCAGCAATCTCCCCAATTTCCTGGAGCAGCATCGGATGTTTGCCGTACAGATCCCGTTGATGGGAAAATATATGACGCCGATTTCCCCGCTGAAGGGCCACCAGTACTATGTGGCGGCCGGCCTCAAACTGGGCATTCGCATCAGTTCCCAGTATAAGCAGAGCTTTGAAGATGGACAATTCTGCAAGTTCGCCTATAAGTATTATTTTGGAGAAAAATATGAAAGAGGGAATATCCATACGTATATGGGAACGGATGGGCTGCCGATGACCTGGATCCATCCGGACTGCGATTATTCAGACAAAGACAAAGAGCCCCTCAATGCGGATTGGATGAAGTTGAAGTTTTGCCCCGTGGACGTGAGCGCTTCCTTTGATACGGGTATCCGCTGGAATCTCGGCAAGGGCTGGGGAATATACACGGGCCTTTACTGCGATTTCGGACTGATCCGTCCCATCGTTCATCAGGAAGGCCTCAAGGTGCTGAATTTTGACCCGGAGAAGAATCAGTCCTACGGGGATGACGGGGAAGTTTTCCTTGAAGGAGCCAAATACACTTCCATCCTGGCGGCGGATGCGCCGGACTATTGCTATCGGGATTCCGAAATGATGCCTGGAACCCAGGGGAATGAGGATCCGGATCATTTTGTATACAACAGGTCCCCGTTCGCCCGGACGCTCAGTGCGATGCAGGCGGGCGTGAAGATCCGCGTGTCGTTCGGCAAGGTGCAGAAGCCGGTCAAGAAGGTGAAGCCTCCGAAGGAGCCCAAGCAGCCCAAACCGAAGCCGGAAGTGGTGCCGCCGAAGATCCAGCGGACGATGATGGAGCTTTCCAATACGCTGTTTGCCTTCGACAAATTCGACCTCAACGAGAAAGCGCAGGAGATGCTTAATGAGGTGGCTGACTGGCTCAAGGAGAATCCCGATCTCAATGTCGAGATCGGCGGCCATACCGACAGCCGCGGCAGCGACGCCTACAACCAGAAGCTCTCCGAGAATCGCGCCAAGGCCGTTTACGACTACTTCGTGAGCCACGGCGTCTCAGCTTCCCGCCTCAGCTACAAGGGCTATGGCGAGAGCCGCCCGATCGCGACCAACGAAACCGACGAAGGCCGTCAGCTCAACCGCCGCGTGGAGCTCCAGATCCAGGAGACGCAGGAATAGATTCCGTTAATTATACCACCAAACAGGACGTATAAGACAGCCGGCGTAACGTGGGAGACTGCCACTCAAAGAAATCGATGTTCTGTCCTCGCCGTGATAGTTATGATAACTTATCCCCAAAAGAGGGACGTGAGTTTCATCCGACTTGTATCTGGCGCAGGTCCAATAATATCCGCCACTTTTTGTGGGATTATCACCGGGGTTGTCAAATTTGAATCCGCCGTCGGCATAGAAATAAACGGAACGGTCCTCATAACCCGGGACCATACTGGTAAACTTCATATACCTATGGGTGTCGTCTGTCCATTCGGCCTTACAATTCGAAATCAATTCAGTGAATTCTGCATATGAAGGGACGCGCCACTGCCCGCCGAACGTACGACGCGCTATATCATCCGCATATTCATATTCACTGAATTTCGTTTTGCCATCCGCATTGTTATAGCGGGTGAAAGTGACATTTTTATCATTGTCTCCGCTTTTCCTGAGTGTATAAGTCTCCCAGGAATAGGTGGATTTTGCGCTTAGTTCTCCCCAGGCAACATAGAATCCGGGTTCAGAATAAGTTGCTGCGCCCAGATTGGCACTCGACCAGAGCACGCTGAGACCAAGATCGACCGCACGGTCAGGAAGCATCACCTTCACGGCACATGTTGCGGACTTCTCACCGCAGCAGGCGGTAATCGTTGCCGTCCCCGCCCGACGTGCCGTCACCAAACCATTTTCTACCGTGGCTACATCCGGATTTGAACTTGCCCACGATACCTCCGTGACGCTCGCATAGGTAGGCGTGACGGTGGCTGTCAATTGCGTGGTATTTCCAATTGTAAGATTGGCGTTATCCGGATTCAGCGTTACGTTCGACACCTGAACCTCCTCAACATACACAAACAGGTTTGCCTGCTTTCCGCCGCATTCCGCTGTCAGGGTCGTAAGGCCAACTTTCTTGGCTTCAATTATAATTTTATAGGGGCTTCCGTCAACATTCGTTTCCATTGTGGCCACCTCCGGGTTGGAGTTCCACAACAAAAAGTTATTACGATCCGTTGCATTTGTGGGCGTAAAACGGACAGCGGTAGTCAGAATATCCCCGGGATTCATTGAAATCTTCAGGTCTCCATATTGGAACCAGAGTTCCTGGACGGGAATCACAGCCGAAACATTGCAACTGGCCACCGCATTACCACAACTGGCCTTGACGATGGCTTTTCCCTCTTTGAGAGCGGTTATCAACCCGGACTCCGAGACACTGATGGCCTCCGGATTGTCAGAGGACCACTGCACTTCCCGGTTCGTGGCATCACCCGAGGAAAAATAAGGATAAAGCTGGCGCATCTCGCCGACGGACATCTCAAATTCATTGGCAGAAAGTGACAAGGATAAAGGTTCTTTCTCCTTCTTGCAGGCGACGGCCGAGAGCACCATCAAGGCCGCCATCAGGAAGTACATAATCTTTTTCATACGTGTAAAATATAGAATTATCAATGCAAGCTAGCGATTTTCGGCGGATTCTCCAAACAGATGCACGTCGCGCTGGGGGAACGGGATGGTGATGTCGTTCTCTTTCAGGATCTTGTAGATGAGTTCCTTGCAGCGGCTCACATATTCGATCTGCTCCGGCACAAGTACGTATTGTTTTACGGCCACGTCCACGGAACTGTCTCCAAATTCGTCGAAGCGGATGCGGATTCCGTATAAGGGATCAACGATGTCACGGCCATAGGCGTCCTTGGTTTTCAGGGCGTCCAGACCTTTCTCCAGCGCTTCCCTGACACGCTGGAAGTCGGTACCGTAGGCGATACCCACATTGACGACGGTCAATTCATAAGCATTGTTACGGGTGAGGTTGGTGAAGTTTTTCCCGAACAGCGAGGAGTTCAGGAATGCCACCTGGGTGCCTTTAGTCGTCTCCACGAGTGTCGTTTGATAATTGATGTCCGTCACCTTGCCGCGCACGCCGTCGCACTCGATCCAGTCTCCTACCCGCAGACGGCCGCCCATAAGCTGTATGCCGTAAATGAAGTTATTGAGGATATCCTTGAGGGCAAGACCGACGCCGGCCGAGAGACCGCCTGCGATGAGCCCCAAAGAACCGGTAGGGATATTCAGGGTTATGATCAGAAGGTCGGCATAGACAAACCAGATGAACACACTGATGAGACTGTTGCCCAGCGACAGGTTGATCTCGTTGCTGCGCACGGTCTTCCGGTTGAATTTACGGAGGAAACGGCGGTATTTGATACTCTGCCAGACAACGTGGGCTGCCTTGTTGACATACCGGAACACGAAAAACATTGACAGCAGGAACAGCAGGCTGTACATTGAGATCCGGAAACCGTCCGGTCCGCCCTGGCGGAAGAACGGCTCTATGAAAATCCGGTGATACAAATCGTTGAATTCGAAAATGTTCAGTGCCCAATAAATGCACGCGGGGATAGAGCAAATGACCAGCAGCGGTAAAATGACTTCCCTGACAAGGTCGTAGAACCAGGTGGCGTTGAACAGCAGACGATCCTTTGCCGGACCCGTCACATAGGTAATCCTGGCTTTGTAGGCTGACACCCTCTTTTTCAGCCGTTTATCCCTGTACATAATCGTAAGATTCCACACAGAGGCGATAGCAAGGATGAGCGCCAGTTGGAAATACCACCACACCAGTATGATGAGCGCCAGGAAGATATAGCCGGCAATGCCGAAAGCCGTGGCGATGGACGTGATGCCGAAGGATATCCATCCAATGATCACATCCGTCTTGTCCGCCTTTCTGCTGCGCCGCAGATTGGCAATCAGCTGCCACAGCGCCATTCCAAGGAGCAGCGGCGGGAAGAAGAAATTCAGGAAGGCGTTGGGCACGAACAGCACCCTGCAGCTGATCACGAACAGGGCCGTGAAGATGGTGGGCAGGTAAATCCGTACGCTGCTCTTGAGTTTTGCAGGCTCCAGCCTGAGGAGAAGGGCCAAATTGATGGCCATCAGCAGCCCGATGAAGGTGTGCATAATACTGATCCCCTTGCGCGCGATGTCATCGCTGGTGGTCTCATAACTGAGAATGAGGAACAGCACACAGCCTATCAGAAGGGCGATATAGGTCTTCTGCTCCCTGGCGACCTTTTTCCCTATCGGTTTTACAAAACGGCAGACCGGCAGGAGAATAAGGGCGCTAAGGCCCCAGAGAACCAGAAACGCTAAAATATAAATGAACACCCAGACAACTTTCGCCGAGTTGGCCAGTTGGCTATCATTGGAAATATCTTCCTCGCTGAGGTTGTCCTTACCGTCCCCGAACGCTTTCTGCATAAAGGAGAAGCTGAACTTTTCGCCCATAGCCCTCCGGGTCTCCTCCCAGTATTCCCCCGGATTGCCAAGGATGGTCCGCCAGGGGGTCTGTCCCTCCACGAAGACTTTATTCTGCAGGATTTCGTAATAATCCCTGGCATAATTGAAAGATTCCTCCATACGTAGCTGGGCCTCGCGGTAATGGGTGCTGTCGGCCATCGCCATCTCACGGGATTCAGCGTACATTTTCAGCAGCTCGGAGGCATAGAAAAGACAGGTGTCGCGGTCAATCTGGCCCTGCTCGCTCAAGATGAATGCCGGCACGGATTCCTCCGTCGCCGACGTGTCCTGCACCTGCGTCATCGCCATTATAACCTCCACCTGCTCTTGTAACTCCTGCTGAAGGAGACTTTCGTTTAGCATCAGATGGGCATCCAGCGTGTCGTTGTGATAGGCAAGACTGTCCGGGATCACCTCTACGTCCTTCAGTTCCGGAGGAAGGCGCCGGAGTGACTCGATTAAGCGGGCGTAGCGGTTGATCTCAATGTCAAGTTTGGAAACAATCCTGTCGTAAGGTGTGCGGTTCTTGTTGAAATCCCGATATTCCTTGCTTACCTTTTCCAGCGCATAGCTTATGTCAAAGGTGTATTCCTGCTTCTGTGAATACAGCATCAGCGAGAGGTCGTTGCACTTTTTTACGATATCGACCATCTTCCGGTGCTGGATTTCGTATTTCCCCTTCAGCCGCTGCTGTGTCTGGGACAGCTCCTGATAATCGTGTGACAGTTCTCGGCGCAGATTGGACAGCGTCGCGTCCAGGTCCATCCCCGTAAAAACGGCCAAGGCTGGCACCGCCACGACAAACAGCGCCAGAAGAATGCTAAAAAGTCTACGATTTTTCATATTCCTGTTTCGACAGGTACAAAGATAATGAATCCATTTGTATTTTCCCTCCTCTGTTCAAAATTTCCCATAGGGCAAAAACGGAGAAGAAACTGCGATCAGCATATACGAAAAGAGGCACCCACATCGCTGTAAGTGCCTCATTGTCTGGAGTGGGACGTGGCAGATTCGAACTGCCGACCTCATGCGTGTGAAGCATGCGCTCTGAACCGACTGAGCTAACGTCCCGAAAGGGAATGCAAAGATAGAATCATTCTTTGGATTTTGCAAATCTAATTGGGAGGAATTCGGGGAAGGCGCTCAAAACTCCTGTTTGAGGCCGTCTTCTTTCAGGTTGTCGTATTTCGCACGGTTGAGGCGAAACAGGAATCCGAGCCTTCCCGGACGGCGTTTGACCGGCTCTTCCTGCATCGGCGCGGGGGCGCAGGCCAGCAGATCGATCTCTTCGCGGGCCGGTTCGCTCGCGTCTTCCAGAATCCCGGAAGAGAGCATCTTGCGCTGGAAATTCCGCCTGTCGAATTTCACGCCCAGGATGGTCTCGTAAAGCCGCTGCAGGTCCGGGATGGTGAAAGTGTCGTCGAGGAGATCGAATCCGACCGGCCGGAAATGGATGTCACGGCGCAGTTGCTCCAGGGCCGCTTCGAAGATTTTTGCGTGGTCGAACGCCAGGGGAGGAAGGTCGTCAATGGGGAACCAGGCGGCCTCGTCGGCATCATCCCCGCCGACGACTTCCGAGGGCTTCACCAGTGCGTACCAGGCAATCGTGATCACTCTCTCGCGCGGGTCGCGGTCCGGGTCGGAGAAGACGCCGAGCTGGACGATGGGGGAGGAAGGACGGAGGGATGTCTCTTCCCAGAGTTCGCGAAGGGCGCCCGCTTCGGCGGTCTCTTTGCTTCTGAGGAATCCTCCCGGAAAGGCCCAACTGCCCTTGTATGGCTCGCCACCGCGGCGAATCAGCAGGACTTTCAGTTTCCAGTCTTCGTAGGTGAAGATGACGCAGTCGGTGGTGACGGCCAGATGCTCGTACTTGTATTGCCAGGGGAACTCAGCACCCTTTACGTATGTGTAATTCTTTCCCATTGCAAGGGCAAAGTTACTGTTTTTTTGTAAAAATTCAAAAAATGCGTCAAAAATACACGAAAAATTTTGCCGATTGAAAAAATGTCCTTATATTTGCGTCGAAATGACGCGAAAAAGCGTAAGTATAACCCTCTAAAACAATAGCATTATGGAAAAGAAAGTGGAAAAAACGAAGGTTTACAACGTGATTATTATGGACCGCAGCGGATCTATGTGGGAAATCCGGAAGCCTGCGATAATGGGTTTCAATGAAGTGCTCGGGGGCGTGAAGTCCGCCGCAGAAAAATTCGCCGATGCCCAGGAGCAGTTCATCACCCTGGTCCTCTTCGACAGCGGCTCCATCGACAACGTCTACTGGAACGCCGATCCCTCCACGGTTCCCATTCTCACCGAGAAAACATACGTCCCCGGAGCCCGCACACCGCTTTACGACGCGATGGGCCGCACACTGACCGCTCTTGAGAAGGAACTCAAGGATGACAAAAATAGCTCTGTGGTCGTGACTGTCATCACAGACGGACTGGAGAATGACTCTTCGGAGTATTCCGGCACCGCCATCAAGGAGCTGGTCGAACACCTCCAGGCCCTGGGCTGGTCCTTCGCCTATATGGGGACGGATCACGATGTGCAGGCCGTCTCTCACAGCATATCCATCACCAACGTCATCAAATTCCAGAAAACGGCCGCGGACACGCTGGCGACCTTCAAGAAGGAACGCCTTGCCCGCGAGAAATGGGCCGAAGCCGAAGCGTTCTTCGCTCTGTCCTTCCCGGACGCGACGAAGGAAGACTATATCGCATCCCGGAAAAACCGCGCCAAGGACTATTACAAGGAGGAAGAGAAAAAGGACTAGAACCACTCCACCTCGGAGAGGTCCAGCTCATTCCCGGGGAGGCCGAAGATCGGCGTAAAGATGAATTTGTAGCCTTTCAGTTCCCTTGGAATCCGGTTCAGGAATGCCAGGCGGGGCTCACCATAGTCCCCGGAACTGCCATAGAGGGTCATCGTCCTGTGCACGTCGTCCCGCTCGAACCAGCCGCCGCCGTGCACCTTCCCGTAGCCCGTGAGGAGGTCCCTGTGCTGGCATACCATCCCATAGACAAAAGTGCCCAAGAGGGGAGTCTTCGGATCGGAAACGAGGATGAACTTCGGGTGCATGGTGCTGGATTAATATTAGATCAGAATCCTGGTTTTCTTCCGATATTCGGCATAGCCGGGCTTGTTGTCCAGCTGGCGGCGTTCCATCAGGGGAATGCTGATGAATAGGAAGAGCGCTGTCATTGCAATGGGGGCCAGGACGAGCCAGTCGAATCCGCGGAGGGAAGCATACATAATCCATACGCCCCACCACATCTGAATCTCCCCGAAGTAATTGGGATGGCGGCCGTGTTTCCAGAGACCCGCCGTGCAAATCTTTCCGGGATTGGCCGCCCGGAAGCGATGCATCTGCGTGTCCGCGACAAGTTGGATGGTAGCTGAGGACAAGCACACTGCAAAGCCCAACCAAGTGAGCCAGACCGCGGATTCGCCCGCTTCAAACAGCCCGAACCCCGGCAGCATACAGGCGAATACTACCAGTGTCGGCATCAGGTTCAGCCCGAAGAGGTTCGTTAGCTGGAAGAGTAGCGGCGACTGCGTCTTACGATACTTCGTGTAGCGCCAGTCTTCGTGCCCAAGCCCTTTGAATGTAAAGGCCCAGTTGCCGGTCAGGCGGATTCCCCAGTACCAGACGGCGACTAGCAGCAGAATGACCGGAAGGGTGAAATATCCCTTGAAAACGGCCCAGGCCGTAAACATCACCGGAGGCGCGACGCTCCAGTAGGGATCGTAAACGGAAACATTCTCATAGATGAGTCCGAAACCCCAAACAATGAGCGTCGCCAGCACGTCCGCCGCCAAAAGCGCCCATATCTCCGGCATCAGGCCGGAAAACCAACCATACGCGAGAATCCCCGCTGCGATGGCAATGCCATAAATGAGGCTGATATTGGCCAGACTGGCCGCCTTGGAGTACGTTACTTTCATAGTGGTTATCCCTCCAGAATCTGGGAGGCGGCATTCTTGGTGTCGACCTTCTCGATGATGCGCTCGAGGATGCCGTTCTCGTCGAAAATGAAGGTGCGGCGGAGCGTCCCGAGGACGGTCTTCCCGTACATTTTCTTCTCGCCCCAGGCTCCGAAGTCCTGTAGCATCTGAGTGGTGGTATCCGCCAGCAGGCGGAAGGGGAGTTCAAACTTCGCCCGGAAACCGGAATGGGACCTCGCACTGTCCTTGCTCACTCCGACGACATTGTAGCCCGCCTCGGTGAGCGCGGCGTAATTGTCCCGGAACGAACATGCTTCAGCCGTGCAGCCGGAGGTGTTGTCTTTCGGGTAGAAGTAAACGATGGTCTTGCGGCCTTTTCCGATGAAATCCTCGGATCTTACGATATTCCCGTCCTGGTCCTGGACCTCGAAGGACGGCATTTTGTCACCTAATTTTAGCATATTTTAGTTTGTCAACATACTTTGTCCGTTTTTCCAAGGCAAAAATAGCGATTTTTGTCCGTTTTTCCATTTTCTATGCTGTTATGTTTTTTGTTATTCCGAACAAATCCGTATCTTTGCATTGAATTGTAACAGCCGTTACAGTAACGCGCGTTACTAAAAATAAAAGATATGAAGTTTTACGATAGACAGAAGGAAATGGCGGCACTCCGGAAAATTGAAGTGCTATCCGCTCGCAATGCTCAGATGACGGTTATTACCGGTCGCCGGCGCATCGGCAAGACGACACTCATCAAAAAGTCTTTCACAGGCATTCCTTTCGTATATTTCTTCGTTGGAAAAAAGAGTGAAACCCTGCTCTGCGGTGAATTGTCAGAGATTATCCGCGCCATGTTGGGCGTTGACCTCGGAGCCTTCAATGACTTCCCGCGCCTTCTTGGTGCCATTATGGGCATCTCCACCCAGCGCAACTTTACGCTGGTGCTGGATGAATTCCAGAACCTGTCCCACACGCGTGATTCCATTTTCTCGGATATACAAAATGTCTGGGATGATAACAAGGACGAGAGTCATATCAACCTTGTCATCTGCGGTTCTATCTACTCCAAGATGAAAAAGATTTTCGACGACAAGGACGAGCCCCTGTATGGAAGGGCTACGGCCCGTTTCAAGATCCGGCCATTCACTATAGCCACTCTGAAGGAAATTATGAAGGACAACAACCCCTCCTATACGAACGAGGACCTTTTGGCTATGTATATGATAACGGGAGGCGTGGCCAAATATGTCGAATTGCTGGTAACGCGCGGTGCTCTCACCAAGGACGAAATCCTCCGCGATGTGCTGTCGGTGGGGTCTTATTTTCTGGATGAAGGTCAGGAGATGCTCCGGGACGAATTCGGGAAGGACTATGGCAACTATTTCTCCATACTGTCAGCTCTGGCAACCGGCGAGACCTCCAGGGGACAAATCAAGAGTTATACGGGGATGGAAGCCGGCGGATATCTGGACAAACTGGAAAAAGATTACGGCATCATCGCCAGGAGACGCCCTTACCTGGCCGGAGAGAAATCCAAGAACGTGGAGTACTCCATCTCCGACAACTTCCTCAATTTCTGGTTCCGCTTCATCTACCGTTACCGCAGCGCCGTGGAAGTGGGTAATCTGGATTGGCTTATCGAGAAGGTTCAGGCCGACTATGAGACTTATTCCGGACTGGTTCTGGAACGCTATTTCCGGCAGGCCTATGCTGAGGCGGGCAGATACAATCTGGTCACCAACTATTGGAAGAAAAAGGACGGCAAGGACGAAATCGACATAATCGCCGTCAACGAGGCCGACAAAGAATTGGTCCTCGGCGAAATCAAACGCAATCCGGAGAAGATCAGCTTGTCCGATGTCAAAGACAAAGCCCAGGGCATTGTTCTGCACCATAAGAGATGGAATGTAAGGTATGTGGGATTGTCGTTGTTGGATATGTAAGTTGGTCAATTGCGGATAAGGTTAAATAATCGAAACAAACAAATAGAGTCATTTTCGGGGAAACCGCATTACGTCCGCCCCATTATGCGGCAAACCCGTGCTCCGACAGGAATTATCCCTCTTTCCCTCTTCCCGGCATCCGCCAGACGCTGTCGGGCAATCCGGCTCACCCAGGTCTCCAGCTTTGACTTGGACCTGTCAAAGGTGTCCTTCGTCTCTTGTGGGATGGGACACATTGTTATTATTTTTTTAATATGCTTCATCTTGGAATACTTATGCAGCATTGAACATGCATTATTATGGAAAAATCACTGCAATATTGGGGAGAAACCGTTATCTTTGCATATCAGACTTGGTAAAAAACCGATAAAATTATAATTATGGCAGCAACTTACAAAGATTTTCAGGATCGTTTTCAGATATTAGCAAAGAAAAGGCCCGATTTGATCAGTAATACATTATCTAACATATTTACCATGAGGCTTATAGGAAATAAGACTCATGGAGATATGGCGGAGATTGGTATTGCAGAATTTGTCCACCAGTTTATGTATGATTATGATAGTAAACATGTTGGCAAAGACCTTTATCGCGCAAAAAAACATGAGGAGGATATTCTGATAATTGATGAACTAACAAAAACTTCTATTCCTATAAGTCTGAAAGCATATGGGAATGGTCCTTTACAGCTTTCTACGGATAAGGACGCCAGGATGTTTCCCGAACTGAATAACCATGGAGCGGATATTCAAGATCGTGATGAGATTGCCTCTATTTTTAAGACACAGGCCTTCGCGGGTTTGAAGCAGGTTAATGTCATGCCCCTGATTTATCGTGAAGATTTAAAGGAGTGCAACATAATGGTTTTCGATTTTGACAAAATGGAATCGGAAACAGCACGGATTCTTTACGTCCCGGTGAATATGAGGTATAATCCTGAAATTCGTGGCTTGGAATCGGCTAAGGGGCGTTCTCATCCAATCTTTATGTTTTTGGATGATAAGGGACAGTATATCTGCGAGGTTAGGTACGGAAACGCGGCAGCAAATGCTCTTCAGAGAGGTTTCTGGACACATACAGTCAATGCTTTGCCGTATTTCAATAGCTTAACAAATGGCTGGATTCCTTATTCTCATAACCAGACACTTGTCAAACTGTTCAAGCTTGCACTTAACGCCACCGAGAGAGGCCATTCTTCCGCAAATGTTATCCTTCAAGAGGATATCGATAATCTCTTCAGGAAAAATGGGTAACTTATATGACAGGAAATTTATTTGAACAATTTGAAGTTCCCCAGACCGAGAGTGTTAAATATATCGGTTCTAAACTTAAGCTTCTTCCTTACATAATTCAGGAAATAGAGGGTTTAAAGATAAAAAGTGTTCTGGATGCTTTTAGCGGTTCGACGCGAGTATCACAGGCATTGACTCAACTTGGATTTGACGTTACAGCCAATGATTTGGCCGAGTGGTCAGAGGTTTTTGGTAACTGCTATTTGCTTCCTGGCAAGTCGGATGCATATTATCAAGAGATTCTTGATGAACTGAACAGCCTGGAAGGTTATGAAGGCTGGTTTACACAGCATTATGGTGGTGATAGTCCCGAGGGGAAAATGCCTTTTAGGAAGCATAATACCATGAAATTGGATGCTATTCGAGATCGTATTGACGAGCTTAACCTTGAATTTACTGATAAGTGCGTCGTATTGACGAGTCTCATAAGGGCGTTAGATGCTGTTGATAATACTCTCGGCCATTTCGTGTCATACTTATCTGGTTGGTCTGAGAGGTCTGGTTCCAAGATGAAGCTTAGGCTTCCAACCCGGTTTAGGATAACCACAAATAATAAGGTGATAAGGGGAGATGTTTTTGCCGCCATAAAGGATTATCACGATCTCGTGTATTTTGATCCGCCGTATGGCTCCAATAATGAAAAAATGCCTCCTAGTCGTGTCAGGTATGCGTCTTATTATCATATTTGGAAAACGGTCATCTTAAATGATAAGCCGCAGCTCTTTGGTAAAGTAAATAGACGCGAGGATTCACGAGACTTGGCTAGTTCCTCAATTTTTGAAGAGTATAGAAAGAATGAAGATGGAAAGTTTATTGCTATGCAGGCAATAGACAGAATGATTAAGGAGACAAACGCGCAATATATCCTACTATCATATAGTTCTGGCGGCAGAGCCACAAAGCAAGAGTTGTTTGATATCATTCATTCTTACGGTAAGCTTATCTCTGCTAAAGAAATTGATTATCGTAAGAATGTTATGGCTGGCTTCTCTTGGACTAACGAGTGGCTTAATGACAATGGCGCTAATAAGGAGTATCTTTTCCTTATGAAAAAATAGGGTATTATATACAGTTATACTGGGAAGGCTACACCTATGACCTCACAAGAAATACTAACCTTCCTCTCGCAGGCATCGCGCTCGTTCGGGGGAGAGATTGATTTTGTCGGGATGGTACTGGACATAATAGGCTACCGGATCGATGAGCTTAGGGGGGATATCTGGAATGAAAGATGTTCCCTGGATGTTAAGTGCTACCGGATTCTCGACAACATTGGCAAGAAGAAGACCAGGGCGAAGGATTTCTTGTTCGAGGGGAAGGGGAAGGCCGTTCTCCGGAATGGCAGGATGACCATTTGTCCCACCGAGGTGGGTGAGAATGGATCCGTCGCCTTTTCCATTGCCAATGGCAGGATTGAGGTGCTCACCCGCAATGTGCGTGACGAGAGGCTGCGGGAAACTGATCGGAATGATCCCGTCGCGATGGCGGCGTTCGTCGAGACATTCGTCCGGATGCAGGATAAGTATCATCCTTTCTCCCAGTCCTCCGGGGGATATGAAGACGGGGATCGCGTCGATATCAGCATTACCGGGATCGACGATGATGACACGATCTGCTGCCGGGTGCCCGACAGCGGCCATCCCATTTCCGGCAGGATTCTCAACGAGGAGTTGATTCCGGGCATCCGGCCCACGGACCTTGTTCCCTATTTCTTCGAGGAAGATGTCATTCACGGCGCCGTCCTGCGGCAGCAGGATGAGGGCAACACCTTCTCCATCAAGGACGCCTATACGGAATATGCCATCAAGAAAGCCGGCCGGGATAGTAGGAAGGAGACCGTGATGGCGTGTCGCGTCCTTCGGGTGAATGAGCCCAGGGGAAGGATTACTTGGATGACCCCGCACGGATACGGCGGCCTTTCCTACCTTTTTCCGGGACGGGACCTCAAGCCGGGGGATATGATGAATCTCCAGGTGTTGAATACGCAGCATATCGGCGGCAAGTTCTATATCAACTTGGGTTTGCCGAATGAAGAAGCGGCCGAAGCCGAAGTCGGGTTTGACAGTGAAGAGGATGTGCTTGCGGACTTCCTGCAGGGAGGGCCGGAAATCCAGTCGGATGAGCCGGTGGAAGAGCAGGGGGCGACACCTTCGAAAGACCGCGAAATGCTCCGTGCCCTTGCCTCCGTTCTTGTGGGCCGCGCCGGGCATATCCCCGCGATGGAGGCCCTCCGGTATATTGCCACCGCGACTATCCTGTCGAAGTTGATCGGCGATAACGATGCGGTTGCCGCCCTGAAGCCGGTCGAATATTATCTCCGGCAACGGATTCTGTTCGCCCGGGGAGTCGAAATTCCGGCGACCGCCCAATACCCACTGTCGCAGGATCAGGCGGATGTCCTGCGGATGCTCCACCTCTGCGACCATCCCGGCGATGACCTGCTCCACGAAGCGGCCGGTCTGAGGAAAGGCACCCTCGCCGCCGACATCGCATCCCTGCTGCTCGGCCTGCAGATATCCCGGTCGTTCCCCGACGACGTTAGGACGGAGAGAGAGACCATCCGGCAGAGAATCTGCCACTTGATCGGCGTCGGCGACCAATACCGGCCCAAGGAGGTGATCCGGACCGGCAAATACGGTAATGCGGAGGGGCACGAAGTCGAATTCAAGTCCTCGTATGTTTTCCGGAACGACGGCAGGGGAGCCGACATTCACTATCAGGGCCGCGGACAGGTCTTTGAGGCCGTCTGCGGATTCCTCAATGCCGACGGCGGCACACTTTACCTCGGCGTTAATGACGACGGCAACCCGATCGTCAGCAAGACTGCCGGACTCACCGCCGATATTGACTGGCTGGGGCTCAACTATCAATGGATTCTCGGGGAGCGGAGGGCGGCACTCGGTCATCCTGTCAATAAGGTGACGAGTCTCGATAGTTATGTCCAGTTCCTCTCTGCAGAGAAAGAGATGTACTTCAAGGATTCTGTCCGGGGCAATATCACCATCGAGGTTACGGAGGACAACGACGCCATCCGGATGACGGTCCGCCCGTCCGAGTTCGAGATCGCCTATCTCTATTCCAATCCTCAGCATAATGACGGCATTGCCTTTGTCCGGGATGGCGGAAGGACGGTTCCGATGAGCCGGGTGCAAAAGACGCAGCGCCTCGCCACGCTCAAGAAGATCACCAAGGAGATGGGATTCGTCGTTATCATCCAGGAGGCCATCGATCAGAGCAGGAAGCTGATTTTCAAAGATTATTCGAGCGGGAGCAGCGGAGAGTTCAAGGACCGCAACGTCGTGCCCGTCCAGCTGTTCTACAATGACGAGAATGTCTATTGCTACGATCTTGACGTACGCGACTACCGGCAGTTCCGGCTGCACCGCATTGGCTCCATCGAGCCTCATCCTGACGGGAATCCCTACCCGCTGGGGCAGCAGCCCCGGCGGAAATACGACGTCTTCCGCTGGCTTGACGTAGGGGAGAGGAGCTATCACATCAAACTCCGCCTTCAGGTCGGAGCTATGAATTACCTCCTGGAGGAATATTCCTGTGCCGAGCGCCTTCCCTCAGAGGAATTCTATGAAGAGGACCCTAACCATTGGATTCTCGATACGCGGGTGTACGGGTTGATCCCCGTCCGCAGGTTCTATCTGGGCCTGGCGGATAAGATAGAGATCCTCGACACCGAGGACTCTGAAACACTGAAGGCTGACATCAGGGAGTATCTGGAGGAAAACAGTGGATTCCCCGACATGTAATACATTGTTGCAAGATTCTGCCGTCAGGCTGGTATATATGGTATATGACAGACAAGAAATGTGAAAATAAGGCTGTTCGCTGCATCGGCTCGGATAACTACAACTTGAAGAAGGTGATAGATATAAGGAATCTCGGAAAATAGATTAATATGACCACTATAATCATTATCATTCTGGCAATCATCATTATTGCCATCGTAATCGCCTGGATTGTCACTTCCGCCAAGGCAAAGGCTACCTTTAAGGCTGAACTCGGGCGAAAGGAAGAGGAGGTGCGCTCGCTTATGAATCAAGTATCCGAGCGCGATGCCAGTCTTATCCGCAAGGAAGCGGAGGCCCATACGGCAGAAGCGCTCCGCGAAAGTGAGAAAATGCAATATGAGCAGGCGCTGAAGGAGATAAAGGACATTCACGAGGAGGCTCTTCGTAAGCTTAAGGATGAACAGAACAATGCCATCGAAGCGGCCAAGACGGCACTGGCGCTAAAAAACGAAGAACTTCTCAAGGCCCGGGAGAAAGACCTGAGGGATAAGGCGGCAGAGACGATGAAGAACATTACCGGTGGCCTGGACAAGACCATCAAGGAGATGAAGGATGCCTTTGAAGCCCAGAAATTATCACACGCGGCGGAGACATCCTCTATCAAGACCCAGTTCGCGGAGACGGTCAAGCACCTGAAAGAGCAGACCGAAGCCATCGGCAATCAGGCCGAAGATCTGGCCAAGGCCCTCAAGGGCAAGAACAAGGTCCAAGGCAACTTCGGAGAGACCATTCTGGAGAATATGCTCAAGGAACAAGGTTTCCGCGAAGGCATTGACTATGAGTCCGAGTACTGGCTCCGAGATAAGAATGGCAACCGTATCCGCAATGAGGAAACCGGTAAGCATATGCGTCCGGATTTTGTCCTGCACCTTCCGGACGAGACAGATATCCTCGTGGATTCGAAGATGTCACTGACCGCCCTGACGGACTACTATGCCGCCGAGACGGATGAAGAACGCGAAGACGCCGCCACCCGGAACCTTGAGTCGGTGAAGAATCACGTCAAGGAACTCTCCGGTAAGGCGTATCAGAAGTACTTGGTGGGGCGCAAGACCCTGGACTTCGTCATTATGTTCATCCCGAACTATGGGGCTTGGCAACTCGCCAAGATGCAGGACACCGGTCTCTTTAATTGGTCACTCGAGCACAATGTCCTTGTCACCACGGAGGAGACGCTGGTGCCTTTCCTTCGCCTCATTCATAGTGCGTGGATGCAGAAGGAACAGATGGAGAACATCGAAGAGATTGTAAAAGCCGCTGAAGATATGGTCAAGCGCGTAGGAATCTTCTGCAAATACAATTCTGACTTGGAGGACAGGCTGAAAAAAGTTTTGGAGGACTTTCAAAAGAACTCTACACGTCTTATCGCCGGCGACCAGAGCATTGTCAAGGCCGCTATGCGTGCCATAGAGCACGGCATTATTGCTCCCACGGGGAAAAATGCTTTACCGGGGACAGACCGTCTGGCGCTCCCGGAAACCGGCAGATGATTATATTTGCAGGTGGTTATGATTGACGAAAATGTTCTTGCAGCGCTGCGGGGCCGGAATGTGGTCCTGTTTGTCGCCGACCGGGACGAGCTCGGGGAGAGCGACGTCCCGTTTCCCATTGTGTATACCGGAATGGGGAAGATGCGGATGTTCAATGCACTTGTCAAGTGGTACGAAGAGAGGCCGGACAATCCGGTCGTGCTGAATGTTGGCAGCGCCGGATCCGCCCGTTATCCCATCGGCGAGATTCTCGACTGCCGCAGTTTCATCAACGGCGGCTGCGAACTCGTCCGCGAACGCATCGACCTCCCGGGGGAGGGATGTTCCGTGTTCTCGGGGGATTTCTTTATGAGTACGCAGACATTCAGCCCGGAGGAGGTGGCGTCTCTTTCAAAACAGTATGACCTCTTCGATATGGAAGCCTACGCGGCGGCGCTCTTCTGCCGCACGAAGGGCCTTCCGTTCTACTGCTTCAAGGCCGTTTCCGACAACCTCGACGGCTCCCTCAAGGACTGGCGCTCCATTCTCGGCGATATCCGTCGGAGTTTCACCCAATTGCTCGGTTCGCTCTAGAATTTATACAAGAAGCGGAGCAGGACGTAGCTTGTGGTGCCGTTGTAGAAGGCGATCGAGCGGCTGCTCTGGTTGAAGGTACGCACCAGATTGTCCTGGCTGCGCAGGATGTCGTACCATCCCAGGCGGAGGAATGCCTTTCCCCGGAGGATGCTCTTGGACACCTCCGCGTTCCAGATCCAGTAGTTGCGGTTGAGGTCCTCGTAGGCCCATCCCCGCTGGAAACAGGCGGTGAAATCGCTTCCCAGCCGGAATTCCCCCGGAAGGGTCACCTCGGCGGAAATCCCGGCCATCCAGTTGACCGGACACTGATTCATCGAAGGGCGGAGGCGGCTCCGCTCATCCGTCACCTCCACGCCGGAAGTCAGCACGACTTCCAGCATCCGGCTCCGGAAGCTGCCCTCGATCCGCTCCTTGAACATCATCCGCCCCATCACGTTGGTCTCGTCCTGGTGCAAGGACTTGTTGTAGAGGAATGAGACATTGTGCTGGTATTCCAGCCCCAGGTGGTTGGCCAGGGAGAACCGCTGGTCGGAGAAGGTCTTGTTGCAGACAGTAGATCCGGAAATCCGCCAGTTGCCGTCGATATTTTTCGGGGTGGACGTCCGGACGCCGGAATCCTCGTCGTATTCCGTCGACGTGGAAACCTGTTTAGAAGTGTACTGGAACAGGATATTTCCCACGAAACTGACCCTCCGCCGGATGTTGGAGGTATTGTAGGACAGGGTGATCCGCTGGATGAAAGGCGAGCGTAGCGACGGATTCCCGACGCTCACGTAAAGGGGATTGGTTCCGTTGGTGACGGGGAGCATCGAGGCGACGGAGGGGCTGCCCAGCCAGGAACGGTAGTAGAATTCGAGCTGCTTTTTGGGCGTAAAGCGGTATTTGAAGACCACGTTGGGTGCGGCGTCGAAAGTGAATCGCGGCGTAGACGTCCCGTCGTAATGCAGTACCGCCAGCTGGGGACGCAGAGAGACGCCTGCCACGAGCGTATACTTCTTGGTATACCGGGCGATATTCAGGATGGTGTTGAATGTATAACGGTCGTAGGAGCCTTTTGCGCTGAAAAGATCGAACCAGCCGCTCTCCCAATCCTCCGGCAGGGACTGTTTCCAGGCCCGGATGCGGTTCTTCTCCGTCGGAAGCTGCCAGAGGGGATCGACGGCCGCCAGGTCATAATAATCTTTCTGCTGCGTATAGTGGCTAAGTTCCGTCTTCAAGGTTGCTTGGAAACTCCATTTCTTTGCGATGGGGACATTGACGCTGATTTGGGGCGTGACCTGGAAGAGGGCATTGTCGTCGTCGATGTAATTCGACCGGATGAGCAGGGAATCCGGATGGGCGGCAATCCGATAATACCGCGTCCGATAATTACCGAAACGGCTTGTGAATGTGCCCCTGTACTGCCCTGCAAGGCCGAAAGTGACCCGCAGCCCTTTGTGGGATTTGGAGCGCTTCGTGACCGACAAATTCGCCGAGGCTGTCACCCGGGAGGTTCCGTTGGCGGTGGCATTGGCGGTCCCGTTTACACGGATGGCGGAGAAAGGATCCTCCGCCGGGTCGAAGTACAGATAATCCCACGGTGCCACACCGGTTTCAAAGGGGTCGGAAAGGAAAGACCGGCCGTCCGAGTAGCCGCAGGAGGTGTTGTTGCTGCATTTCAAGACCGCTTTGGCGTAAAGCGTCAGGTATTTGTCCCTCTTCCATTCGAGGGTCGTCTCGCCGTTGAAGTCGGGGATGAACGTCTTCCGGAACACCTGCGAGGCTCCGAAGGAACTGGAGGTCGCGTTGATGGTTTCGCTGCGCGTGGAAGATTCCGTCCGGCGGATCGTACTGCCCAGGTGGGCCGATCCGGAGACCGAGAGGCGGTTCTTCTCCCGGGAGAATGAATAGCCGGCCTCGGCGAGATGGGTCTCGCCCGAACTGCCGGAGCCGACCTGGCTTCTGGACATTTCGTTGAAAGTGACACGGGCGGGAAGGTTCCGGGCATTCACGAGGACCGTCTGCTGGGAGTCTTTCGTGATCTGGTTGGCATTCAACTTCCCGGCATATCTCCAGGAGGAACCGCCGCCGACATTCAGGGTGGCATTCCACCGGTCCATACTGGATTTCTTTACCCGGATATCCAGGACCGGCTCTTCCTCCCCGTCGTCGATGCCGCTGATGCGGGCGAGGTCGGACGGGGCGTCGTAGGCGAACAGGTTCTCCACCATTGCGGCGGGGATATTCTTGATCCCGGCCCTCACATTGTCGCCGAAATAGCGTTTCCCGTTGACCCGGAGCTGCCGGATCTCCTTACCATTGAGCGTGACGTTCCCGGACCGGTCCACTTCCATTCCCGGAATTTTCCGGATCATTTCGTCCAGGGAAGCATCCTCCGCCACGTGGAAAGCGGCGGCGTTATAGATGAGCGTATCCTCCTTGACGAGCACGGGCGGCGCTTTCTCCGTCACGACCGAAGCCTCAAGCGTCAGGTTCGCCACCGGGGGAAGGGTATCCCGGGCAGCGACAGGCTCCGCCTCGCGGGGAGGCTCCTGTGCGACAGCGAGGGCGCACAGGAGCATCTCGACCGTTATTACGGCAAGGCATTTCATCAATGCCGCAAGTTAATGATTGTTTACAGCGTCCGCTTGATCTCGACGACCTGGAAGGCCTCGATGACGTCGCCTTCCTTGATGTCGTTGAAGCGCTCGAGGCTGCAGCCGCACTCCATACCGGCGAGGACTTCCTTGGCGTCGTCCTTGCCCCGCTGGAGCGAGGCGAGGGCGCCGGTGTAGACCACGATGCCGTCGCGGATGAGGCGGACCTGGGCCTTCTGGACGAGCTTGCCTTCCTTGACCTGGCAGCCGGCGACGGTGCCGAC
>JAEEGL013584292.1_pt1 | contig 24885 bp, 23 predicted proteins | sample 9134231 | NCBI WGS metagenome assembly JAEEGL01 (sample SAMN16246548, study PRJNA631951) | gut metagenome | biome: gut microbiome; feature: rumen; material: fiber-attached | host: Bos | place: Iran: Karaj | collected 2018-10
ACATTATGAGTTTTTTTCAGCTTGTAGTTCTACATTATCAAATAATCAATATAACACATACACTGAAGACTCTCTATGGTACAGATGATGACGGTAAGGCATTTCGAATTCCAGCCAAGATACGCTCCGATGATGTAGGTGTCATAAACCGTAACATCGGTACTGTTCCAGAAAGCATCCTTTGATATCAGACGGCTGTTCTGTATCTCGACATTATTAACACCGTCAAAGGCATAATTTCCGTCCAGATTGAGATGGTCTATATCCATCCCGTCACAGTTCATAGCGAAATAATCGCCCTTTGCGGATACATTCTTGAGTTCTACGTTACTGCAGTTCCAAAGCGTCTCCTTAGCATCTGTAAAGACCACATCCCTAAGGCTCAGCTTATTGCAGCGGCGGAAGTTCTTCGGCGCCTGTATCATGGCATCCTTAATGCTTATATCATTCGAATACCATACTCCGGCCCTGGCCATTTCCATCCAGGTGCTGCGTTCCACCTTTACATCATTGCAATACCATAACGGGTATTTCCAGCCAAACCTGCTGTTATAAATGCGCAGGTTCCGGCTTTCTTTCAGCGGGGATTCCCCGTTATCAAAAATACAATCCTTTAAAATCAGCCCATCGCTGTCAAACAGTGCTCTCTCCCCCTCGAAGTATGCCTGTCTGATCTCTTTCATTAAATATTCTCCTTTTTCATAATAAAGATCCTTCGCTCCACTCAGGATGATACGTCTTTATCGTAATAACTGGCCCCAGTCACTGATGCCTATCACGCCTTTTGCCCAGGCATCATACTCTGCATCGTTCGGACCACCCATGTTATTATAAACCTCCCATGCCTTATCCGTAAAGCGTGCACCTGTTGAATCATCAAAGGAATATATCATTATATCCACATATGGATTACGGACGCATGCCTGATAGGAAGCATATAATGCTGCTGCCTGTACATCCGCTCCCTGGTTCGCTGATATACCCGTTTCGCTCGCCATCATCGCACGTACGGCACCGGAAGGCGATCTTAATGAACCGGAAGTCATATAGTTGGTTATAACGCTCATGTTCTGGAAACTGATCATGGCATTGGAATTGACCATACGGGCATATATAGGGTCGATCGCCCCCATATCCCAGATCTTTGCATAGGTCAGGGGAACGGGATGAGGATGGAATGCAAGACCCCAGTCAATGTTTCCGCCTGCACATACGTTGGCATTAAACTTGTCTATAAAATCCTTGCCATCCAGGAACCAGAAAGCTTCCTGATTTGTCATATTTCTGTCCCAGTTCTGATCCAGGCAGATGAATACACGAGCATTGGCGTTAACACTCTTGATCGCATTATAAGCCACACGGAAGCCCTGCATATACTCTCTTACATAAGTATCCCAGTCGGTATAGGCGATATAGCACCACTTACGGACATTTACTTCGTTTCCGATGATGTAGTCCTGTGTTCCTGCCATATTTGCAACACCCTTCATCGCATTTGCCAGCGCATTAACACCTTCAGCGTTGGAAGCGTTGAACATATACTGAAGGGGGCCCTCATCAACCATATGGCTGTCACCCTGGTTAGCCCTGGGATGCTTTAATACGCCGTTGTTACCGTAGTTGTTTATCTGCATGATATATGCGGGGATACCGTTGTTGGTATCCAGGTTCCAGTTGTAGAAGTAATCGGTAAGTCCCTTCTTGGGATAACCTACACGTGCCCTGGTATTGGTAGCCAGTATCTCGGGATTGGTGACATACTGGGGCTCGTTCTGCATAACAGGTGCGCCGCCCTGGATGGCTGCGAAAGTATATTTGCAGTAGAGTCCGGGAACAGCTCCGTTGCCCATTGCAAAGTCTGCTTCAGCGCTTGCGCTGCACTCGATGCTGCCCACTTCGATAGCACCGTCTAAGCTGTACTGGTAAGGTGCCAGCTGGTAGATATGAAGCTTTCCGTCCTCGGATGCGGGAGCGGATGCAAAACCTGCTGACAGATGTACGGTATTGCCGTCGATCAGGCGGGCTGAACTGTTGGATGCCGGTACAGGTGCTGCTGCAACCACAGGTGTCTGCTGTTGCTGTATCTCTTCGGGTGCTGCATTTTCCGAAACTGCGTTATCGGAAACAGCATTATCGCTTACTGCCTCATTGTCCGAAACGGCATTATCGCTTACCGCTTCATTATCGGATACGGTATCCTCTTCGGGATCTTCGCTTATCTCCTCATCTGCAGGCGTTAACTCCGCCAGTGCTCCGTCTGCCGAAGCTGACATCGAACCGCTGTTGCCTCCGTCTCCTTCGCCGTTATTTGCTGCAATGGATTTGTCCACATCCGTGCTTGATCCACCGTCATCAAAGAGACTGGCAATAGCTACACCCAGCACTACCACTATGGCAGCCACGGCCACAAAAAGCCCTATCCATGCGGGTTTTGATAATCTCAACTTCTTTTTCATACTTTCCTCCTTATGAGTAAAACAGACAGCGTACCCGCCTATTTTACAGGCAGAAACGCCGTCTCGTCAATGCTTTTTTATTCTGCATTTTTTGCGGCCGCATCAACCACATGAAGGAGCAGTACAGATGTGGTGACGCTGCCCACCCCTCCGGGCACGGGAGTAATGGCATCTACCACAGCCTCTGCCTCCTCGTACTTGACATCCCCGCAGAGTTTGCCCTCTTCATTAACATTGATACCTACGTCTATAACGATCTGGCCCTCTCTCAGATAGGAAGCATCAATAACCCCTGCGCGGCCTGCAGCCACTACCACGATATCTGCTTCCTTCACCACCTCGGGCATATTCCGGGTTTTTGTATGGCAGATCGTCACTGTGGCATTTTTCTTTATGAGCATCATAGCCGCAGGCTTGCCTACAACCAGGCTCCTGCCGATCACCACACACTTCTTTCCTGCCGGGTCAATGCCATAATAGTCAAGTATTTCCATCACTGCCGAAGGAGTGCAGGGCGCAAAACCAACATCCTTACCTGCGAACACCCCTGCCAGCGAGATATCGGTGATGCCATCCACATCCTTATCCGGATCCAGGACATTGATGATCTTCTCTTCATTAAGGTGCTTGGGCAGTGGGCGGAATAAAAGTACGCCATGAACGCTTTTGTCCTTATTTACATCCTCGATAAGGCTGATCAGCTCTTCTTCGCTTACATCAGCCGGAAGGACATACTTCTTATATTCAACTCCCAGGTTTTCACAGCGCTTGACTGCTCCCCTTTCATATGAAAGGTCATCTTCACGCTCACCCACACGGATTATGCCCAGGCAGGGTGCGATCTCCGCTTCCCTGAGCGCCTGCACGCGGTTTTTGATACGCTCGTTAAGATCGGCGTTTACTTCTTTTCCCAATAACTGTTTTGCCATTTCTACCTCCAAATAAGATTCTTCGTCGCTTCGCTCCTCAGAATGACACGGGAATGTCATCCTGAGCGCAGCAAAGGATCTTTTTTAAACTAAATTCTTCTTTACTTCCTCAAACACCTTATCTGCTCTGGCGCCGTATTCAGCCATCAGTTTTTCGGCTTCCAGATTATACTTCTCCGCGCGGTAACGGTCAGTCATGGCCTTTGTATTGATGAACACGTTAAGTGATGCACCGAATAACGCTGCCTTGCAGAAACCAGCGCCTACGCCCGCATCGGAGAGAGCCAGACGGCTGCCCTTGGCGGCAAATTCTTCGATCAGCTCTATGGCCTCGCAGCACTTTCGCATTATATTCAAAGGAGCTTCGCAGGCCGTCTTAAGCGCAGCCTCCATTACCCTTGCCTTTTCTTCTTTCTCCTCTTCCGTCTCCTTCGGCATGCCGTATGCTTTTGCCAGAGGCTCAAAAGCCTTTGCATCCTCATCAACCAAAGCCAGCAGCTCCGCCTGGAGCTTATCTGCCTTTTCCTTAAGCGCTATGATATCCGCTTCCACATCGGCGTATTTCTTTTTGCCTACGGTAAGGCTGCCCACCATATTTCCCAGGGCACAGCCTATGGCGCCCACCAGCGCGCTGGCTCCGCCGCCTCCGGGTACAGGCTCCTTAGATGCCAGTACTTCCACAAAATCCTCTGCGCTCTTTTTCGTAAATCCGTACATTGCCTGTCTCCTTATTTTACAAACATCAGTGCCTTATTCTTTTCAAGAAATTCATCCACATCCGGATCATTCATAACTACAAATATGTCTCTTACGACTGTGCGGTTGACTTCCAGCAGATTACGGAGCCCCAGTATGGTGGCTTCACTGCTGCCGAATCCCAGCATCGCGTGGATGATATCCTGTAATTCTATAGTCTGCTCCCGGCTCAGTTCTTTTATAGTCGGGATATTCTGAAGGAAACTTACCTTCTCTACCAGTGAATTGATCAGTATTGTCAGCTCCGAAGGATCAGTGGGTGCTTCTGCCTTTCCCTCCAGGTAATCATCTGCCGTTACATGCTTTCTTGCTTCCTTGCAGAATGCTATGAACTGGCTGCCCTCCACCATTCCGACATTCCCGATTATCTTATTACAAACCACGGGCTTATTCAAGTCGTCATCATACTTTAATATGTCGCTGACTCTCTCCCAGGAACGTGGCGTTGCAAAGACCATCGACTCCGGATCCGCCGCCTGGGTATGCAGCGCCGCAGGCTTACAGGACAGATAGTCCACCACATAAGGATGCACCCTGAAAGGCAGTGCGAAATCATACTTCCAGCTGTTAAAATCTATATCTATGTAATGTATCTCAAAACGGTCTGCCAGAGGACCTGCCAGATGGATATAAACGCCGTCATCATCTTCCCTGTTTCCAAGGCCTATGACGAAGGTACCTTCCGGCAGCCTGTACTGGCCCACACGCCTGTCCAGGATCAGCTGATAAGCCGCCACCTGCACACGCTTCGGGCAGGAGGTTATCTCATCCAGAAGCAGTATGGTGTTAGGGCCGTCCCTTTTTTCATCGGGAAGCACTTCCGGCGAAAGCCATCTGGTCTTGGTCCTGTCCTCATTTGGATAGATCAGTCCGCCTATCTCCACCTCGGACATCTGAGCCAGACGCAGGTCGATCAGTGTATAGCCGAACTTATCCGCGATCTGTCTCACCACCTGGGACTTACCCACGCCCGGAGCACCCAGCCCCAGCACGGCGTGCTTTATGTTGTGCATGATATTGAATTCAACACATTCCTGAAAGTCACGTAGAGTCATAATTCTTCTCCTCTCAATAAGATCCAGCCACAGCATAAGTTCAATCACGGAAATCAAAGATTTCCTATCTCACTTATTCGCTGCGCTCAGGCTGACACTTTCCTATAGTCTTGCTAATACTCCCATCTCCTTAGCATCCTTATCATAGCTGTCTTCGGAAAGCACTATTATAGTCTTCTTTTTAAGGCTGCCAACCGGCTCGCGGCAGCTGCCGAAATATCCGTCCGTCAGTATGATCAGCACGCCGGGCTTTATCTTATTCTCGCGTATATAATCATACACGCAGTTTATATCCGTACCGCCGCTGCTGTCCGGCGCAGACTCCAGCAGTTCCTTTGTGTTCCTGATATTCTTATAAACTTTCCCTACTGCCGTATCCCAGTACGCCAGATTTATGTGGCAGTTAAACTGTCTGCCTATGCGGTAGAGCTGGGTTATGAACTGGTTCAGTTCGTTACCGCCTATGGACCCGGAAGTATCCACAAAGGCCCAGAGATCCGCCAGATCGTCTTCCACGGTGCCCAGTCCCGGAACTATCATGTCCATGTGCAGATACTTGCGCTCCGGCGTAAAATACGAGGATTCTTCAGATACCTTATCCTCCAGGAAATCCGCCAGTATCCTGTTCCAGGGGAGACGCCTAGACTCCGTCAGCTCTATCTTCATATCAGGTATCTGACATCTTCCGCGGCCGGCAGCTTTCGACATCGCAGATTTCAGCATATCGTCGAGCTGTTTCTCCGCGATCTGCTCCTCTATACTGCCGGGTCCCTGACCGGCTTCGCTGATCACCAGATCCGAAGAGTTACCGGATATGGAAACGCCCACGCCAAATATACGCAGCTCAAGCTTTCCGCCTTTGCCCTTATTTCCCTTATTAACCTTATTGTAAAGCTCCTGATAGATATCCTCCACATTACGGTCGATATAGTCCTTAACAAAGACGCCCTCAGCAGGACGCTCTATAAGGATCTCATACTGTGTAAGAAACCACTTCATCCTTCTGTCGATATAATTGTTAACCACCATATCACAGGCTATGTTCCAAAGTCTTGGATCACGATCGCCCTGCCTTTTCCAGTGCTTAAGTATCACATGCAGCACTTCATGCAGTAAAACATAATTGCGCTGTGCAGCATTAAGCGACGCCATAAAATCCGGATTATACTTTATCCACCTGCCGTTGGTGCATGCCGTTTCCACGCTTCTGTCAGCAGTGATATTCAGACGCATCAGCACATCACCGTAGAAAGGCTCATGCTTAAGCATCTGCACCTTGAATTCAAGCAGGGAATCGGCAACCAGAGTCTCCGCATCTACAGATTCATTTATAAGATCCTTTAATTGTTTGATGATACCCATCTCAATCTCCGTCCCATAAGACGACAGCACTCTCGCCATATCCGGTCCGCAGCACATTGTCGGCGCCGTATACCAGCCCCCTCACATAAGATCCGGTTCCCGGATTGGTCTCCCTCCCGTAGAACTGTATAATACCGCCGTCATCACAGGCATATACGCCGTCCGTGCACCGGCAGCGGTCATGGTCCGCAAATCCCCGTGTCACCAGCATACGGCCGTCCGGATTACCAATCACATCCGTATATCTTACCTGCTGCTCACGGGTATATTCATTCACGGCCATGGTGCTTATAAAGCCCACCTTCGGTATCTTTATGGCATGTGCATATTCAAGAAATTTCCGTGCCGACTGCGCATCACCTATGCCTTCTTTGAGCAGAAGGCAGTTAAATATAAATACATCCTTAAAACTGACAGCCGCTATGGCTTCCTTAAGCTGCTCTGTCGTGGGCATTTTAGTCCCGAAGAGTCTGTCATTTACGGCGTCATCATAATGATGTCTGCTGATATGCAGTGCTTCAAACTGTTCGAATTTTTCTATATCCTTCAGCCTGTCCAGCCGGCTGCCGTTGGTATTCATGCTGAGGGTTATATCATCTCCGAAAACCCCGTAGATGATATTAACCGTTTCATTCAAAAGTCCCGTATCCGTAAATGGCTCCCCGCCGGATACGTTAACGCTTAAGATAACATCCCTTTCCTTAAGATACGTAAGCACCTTCCGCAGTTTTCCGGTATCGATGCGTGCGCTGCTTCTGTCTGCTGCCGCAACGCAAAAAGCGCAGGATGCGTTGCAGGCGGCCACCGGACATATCGTAAGGATCAGCTTTACCGGCCGTTCCTTATATTCCTCAGGGCCGTCCTCCGCCCTGCAGCTGTATGCTTTTGCCTCTATCTCTTTTCCGAACAGCTCTATAATCCGTGTGATCGCTTTCATCTTACATAAGCAGTGACATGAATCTGTACTTCCCGTATATCATCTTCTTTAAATCCCCGTAACACAGCGTGCCTTTATCATCATATACGCCATGATCCCTCACAATTACCGGTTCAGGCCCATTGCCCAGCAGAAAATGCTTTCTCGCTATATGGTATAAGTGTCCCCTGTAGCTTACCAGTAGTGTTGTAAACCAGTAGGCCAGACCGCTTTCATACTTAAAGAGCACGCTGACCCTTCCGTCATCCTTAACCACCGTATCCCTGTCATCAAAACTTATCAGACCGCATTTCATTATTTTGTACCGGGGCATTGACTCCGCTCCTATATCATTTGTCAGTGCCTGCTGATAGTTTTTCTCGCTGCGGTTAAAGACCACTTCCTCCAGGTTATCGACTATCAGTTTTTTGACAAACATCTCTTCCCCAAGAGGAGGCATTTTTCCAAAAGGAAATTCCCTGTTTATATAACCATTGTCTTTTTTCCCGTCCCGTTTAAGGAAAATACAGTTCATCCTTTCACTCAGCTGAGCAGTATGCTGTTCGCAGCCGGTAGCATTGATCACTGTATAAAGCAGTTTGAGATCCTTCCCTATCTCCTCCGTCCCCGGTTCGCTGTAATAACGCCGGCCAAGCAGCAGTTCACCTCCGGTCACTTCCAGGGCTTCCGAATGTATCCTGTCATACGACGCACGGGAAAGGCTTCTGCGCATCTCAAGCCTGACGATCTCGGTAGCTGCAAACGCATCTTCTTCAATTTTATTAAGACTTTCCGGCAGTACCAGATGTTCTATGTAGTCATGGGACGAAAAAGACCGGGCTCCCAGTTCTTCTATCCCTTCACCGACGATCACTTTGTGAAGTACTTTCTCATTCATCATGGCGCCGTCGCCGATACGCCTGATGCGTGCGCCGCACATCTGCTCATCGATCTGTATCACATTCCTGCGCTTTAACGCCGGAGAAGCCTGCAGCAGCGTATCTCCGATCACCATAATATCCTTATCTATATGAATGTTCATTTACGCTGCCTTCCTTAACAGTGTGCATTCCTGCGTGCTTCTTCCTCACGCTTTATCCGTTCCCGCCCTCTGTTTATGGCAGTCTGTATCTCTGCGGGAGTCAGGTTCTCAAATTTCTTAAGCTCCGCCGCTTCCCTGCTGACCGTAGAGAGATCCCTTACCATACCGGCAATGCTTCTGTCCGCTCCGTCCGCTTCCAGTATGTTTGCCAGTTCCTGCAGGGTGTAAGGCAGATCGGTTATGTTTCCCCTTTTGGTAAGCTGGCTTACAAATTCCATTATCTCCGCTTCCGTAAACGCCATACAAAATCAACCTCTGTATTCTTTCAAAAGATAAATGAACCCGTATACCCTGGCCGAAGGCATCCATGCGCCGCTTGTAAACTTAACGAAGAGGGTATCCGTATCTTTTCCTTCCACGGTCCTGTGTTCCATATGCTTAGCCGCCAGCTCTTTTGACACCGGCAGAAGAACGATATATTCCTCTTCCTGTCCTATATAATGCAGACGTTTGTCATAGATCAGCTCATCGTCTATGAACACGCGTATCGTCTTTCCGTTATCTTCTCTAAGGAAATGCAGCTCAAGCAGCATGTCCGTATCCGCAGCCGCCTTCATATGATAGCCGAAGCTGCCGCCGGGATTTGCTATCCTGCTGGTACCGTGATCGGTTGCGCCCACAGAGCCCTTATCTTCCATGGCATGCAGCTCATCCACCTCGTACTGTCCGTATCCGGGCTGGACCACATCCAGTATATTCTCGCGGCGTTTCTCTTCCAGCTCACGCCTTTTTCTTTCTTCCTCTTTGCCTGCGGCATCCGCACTGTCATCTATGAAATACCAGTAGATGCCGTATCGTTCACGCCGTTTCCTGTAATGGGGCGTAAACTTAAGCTCCTGATCGGTATCCTTAAGAGTAAATGTAAGAGACGCCGGATCCTTTTCAAAATGCGTATTTGCATTTTTGATAAACTCTTCCACCGTTCCTTCCTTCACCTTAAGATACTCGCTCTTAACTATCTTATTGGTGGGGATCGTAACGGCCACGCCGGTCGAACCGTCTATCAGATTTTCCGTACCCAGATTTGCGGAAAGCACCACAGGTCCGTAACGGAAAGCAAATACGCTGTCACAGTCGGGAAGCCCGGCCGCAATCACTTCCATATCATATTTAACTTCCAGCCTGTCACCGTCTTTGAAGCTGCCGCTCACGACATAATAACCGGCCTCTTCTTTCACGGCTGCTGCCGCATTGCTCATGCTGATAGCTTTACCCTTGGCCCAGCCCGGAATGCGGATATGTATTGCGGCCTCTGCACTGCCTTTTACCGTAAGACTGACCTTGCCTTCTTCCGGAAGCTTGGATTCCTGGATAAGCTTTATTCCCAGCTCCTTATCTTCCAGCACGGAAGAGAAGAAAAGATCAACATAGATATCCTTCCCGTCCTTAAAGTATATGCTGTCGTTTAACTTGGTGAAGTTCTCCATACCGCTGCCGGTGCAGCACCAGAACTTATCGAAGGGAGTACCGTAAACCTTGTAATATCCTGTTGCCATGGGCTGGAAATACATGGTCATGCCGCTCTCCGGATCCTGGGAAGAAAGTATGGCGTTGATCAGCGTATTCTCGTAATAATCCGCATACTTTTTATCACCGGTGATCATAAAGAGCCCGCGGCTCATCTTAAGCATGTTATAGGTGTTGCAGGTCTCGTTATTGCAGTTGGTGCGTTCCATGTCCAGAACATTGTCTTCACCGAAATGCTCCCACTCGCTGTTGCCGCCGGTAATATAGCTGTGGCGTTCCACCACCATATCCCAGAAGGCTTTTACATATTCCAGATACTCTGCTGCCTCTTCCCCAAGTGTGAAATAGCGGTTCAGCGCCCCCAGGAACTTGGGGATAGTGGTATTGGCGTGATGGTTGTTAAGCACATTCTTTTCGCCCGAATAAACTTTTTTAAAAAGCTCATCCTCATCAAAAGCATGGGCGGCGATGAGATGCTCCTTCTTCCCGCTGTGCTTATACAACTGATACAGCGCATCATTCATGCCGCCGTATTCAATGCCCAGTACAGTGCGGTGCGTCTCTTCGGACCACTTTGAACAGCGGTCATAAGTCCAGTCGCCTATGCCTTCTGCCAGTTTGAGTGCCGGCTCATAGCCTGTCAGTTCGTAAGCCTTTACCACGCCGTCAAGTATCTTGTGCATGGTATACCAGGGCACCCAGGCCTCTGTGATTATATTGGTCTTATTCTGTTCCACATAGTCAAACTGCAGCTCCACATTGGAGGGATCGATGATAGTGGCGCCGAATACAAAACCCGGCCTGCCCTTTGATGCAGCCTGGCAGACCAGAAGGCCGTCTATGAGTGCCTTTACCTTTTCATACAGCGCAGTCTTATTCTCCGCAGAAGTCCCTGCATTTGCATAGCCCTGGGCAGCTGCCGTGAGATAATGCCCCAGCGTATGCCCGCCTATGAGCATATTTTCCCAGCCGCCGTAGCGCATCTTTTTCATTTCAAGACCGGCAGTCTCATAAAAGCCCGCCAGCAGCCTGTCCGTATCAAGGCTCTTTAAATATGCGATATCCTTATTTAAAGCATTGTCAAGATAAGGGTCGGTAACTTTTACCTGCCCAAGGCTGTATGCCTGTATCATTTATTTATTCCTCCATTTAAGATCCTTCGCTTCGCTCAGGAAAGTCACAAGAAGGGGCCCGCCTTTTGGTATCAGGAGGGACCCGCAACGCGGGAGGTACCTGATGCCGTTTAAAAGGTGGGAAGATCGTCTTGTGACCCTATTGATTGCTGCAACCAGTATTACAGGTTTCTCAGAACTTCTCCACTTCGGGAGCGTGTGTGAAAGCGCTGAAGGTTGCGGTAGCGTCTTTCATGTAGAATACTTCGGTATTTCCGTCATCTGCAGAATACATATTCTGAAGTGAAGGATAAGCTTCCAGCATTGCAACGCGTGCTTCTCTTCTGTCATCTTCAACAAGAGTGCAGGCTACGCGGAGCCACTCGCCATTCATAAACGCGCAGATCTCAACCTTGGGATTTGCATGGATCTGTTTAGATACATCTTTAGACTTGCCGGTCTGGATATAAAGCTTTCCCTCAAAGTTATTGATGGTGCCGAAAGGCCTTACCCTTGCCTGGTCTCCGTCAACCGTTGCAAGATAATAGGTTCCTGCCTCTTTTAAAAACTTTTCTGTTCTTTCCATCTGGATGTCCTCCTTATATGACTTAATGTTTTAAATTTCCATATCCCTTACTTTTTTTCTCAGGATCAGTATGTTGGACGGCGAAACCGAAAGCTCATCCACACCCATCCTGACAAAGCTCTCCGTAAGTTCTTCATCCGCGGCCAGCTCGCCGCAGATTCCCACTTTTATGCCCGCCTTATGGCCGTTCTCAACGCTCATGCGTATCAGTTCCAGAACTGCAGGGTGACGCCTGTCAATGATACCCCGGAGCTTATCATTCCTGCGGTCGGCAGCCAGGGTATACTGGCACAGATCGTTGGTCCCTATGCTGAAGAAATCCACTTCCTTCGCCAGGCTTTCGCTTATCAGCGCTGCAGCGGGAGTCTCTATCATTATTCCCAAAGGCACGTTTTCATCAATAGCCTTGCCTTCAGATTTAAGCTGCTCCATTGCTTCTTTCACATGCATCTTGCACATACGAACCTCATGGGCAGATACAACCATAGGGAACATTATCGCTACCTTTCCATAGGCGGAAGCCCTGTAGATAGCCCTGAGCTGTGTCATAAAAATATCAGGCCTGTCCAGACATATCCTTATGCCCCTGTAGCCCATGGCGGGATTCTCCTCATCCTCAAGTCCCAGATATCCCACCTTCTTGTCGGCTCCCAGATCCATGGTGCGGATCACCACTTCTTTCCCGCCCATCTTTTCCGCAACAGCCTTGTATACATTAAACTGTTCCTCTTCGTCAGGCAGCCTGCTGCTCTTAAGATACAGGGATTCGCTGCGCATAAGGCCTATGCCCTCTGCTCCGTTATCCAGTGCCGCAGCCACATCCTCTATTCCGCCTATATTCGCGCAGATGCTTATCTTCCTTCCGCCCCTGGTGATGCTCTTCTCATCCTTAAGGCAGCGCAGCTTTTTCACGTTCTCCGCATACGTTGTCCCCCAGCCGAGGATCTGTTCTTTCATCTCCTCATCCGGATCTATGACCAGCATTCCGCTAAAGCCTTCCATTATAGCCATGCTGTTATCCCATGAGTCATCTATCTCAAGGCCGGTTATCATCGGGATGTTCATTATGCCCGCCAGAATGGCGGTATGGGAATCCTGCGAACCCCTGTGGGTTATAAAGCCAAGTATCTTTGATCTGTCAAAACGTACGGTCTCGGAAGGCGTCAGATCTTCCGCTGCGATCAGAACAGGTTCCTGGGGCGAAAAGCTGTCCTCTTCCCCAAGCAGCACTTTAAGAAGTCTTTCTGTGACATCCCTGATATCGGCGCTGCGGTCTTTCACCGTCTCATCATCCATGTTGGCAAACATCTCTTCAAATCTCCTGCCCGCCACGGATACGGCGTATTCGGCACAGACCTGCTCTTTTTCGATAGTCTCGAGGATTATCTCGTTATACGCACCGTCTTCAAGGATCATGCTGTGCATCTCAAATATGGCAGCACTTTCCGGTCCTGCTTCTTTTACGGTCTTTTCATAAAGAGCTCCCAGCTGTATAAGCGCCTCTTCCTTCGCTTCCTCCAGCTTAAGCAACTCCGCCGAAATGTCACTGACACATACCTTCTCGATCTGCCTCTCTTTTTTCTTAAAGACGCAGATCCTGCCCATGGCTATGCCCCTGACAACAGCTGTCCCCTTATACCGGTGCACCATTAGCCTCCCGTAAACACAAATCGTCAATCTAAATTATATCCTACGGCACTGTTAATGTATAGCTTTTTTTCTATTGCCAATTGTCCTTAACCTATATATACTGAAAATACATAGCAGTATATGAGGGAGGAAATGATCATGAAGAATAAAAAGCTTTTAGCAGCAGGCCTGGCTCTGGCTCTGGCACTTTGCGCCTGTACAAATACAGGCGGGAGCCGCGGCACCATAGATGACCGTGAGGAGGATCCCACGCCCACACAGGCGGCCGAGAATACTCCCACCCCTACTGAGGTTCCTGAGGAGCCCCCTCAGGATACTGCGCTTTTCGAAGCGATGTCCTGCTGGGACTTCAGCTTCTCCAGCGGCGTCGGCGGCTGGGCTACCGAACTCTTTGTCGACCCTGACGGTTCTTTCCACGGCGAATACTATGACTATGATATGGGCGTTACCGGTCCGGGCTATCCCAACGGAAGCAAATATGAATGCAAATTCCGCGGTACCTTCGGCAGCTACACTGAAATATCACCTTATATCTACAGGGTAAACATAGACAATATCGCATACGAGAGCACTCCGGGTACCGAGGCAACAAAGGATGATATGCATTATATCTATACCGAACCCTACGGTCTCAGGTCTTCGGGAGATGTGCTGGTATACCTTCCCGGCGCATCCATGGAAGAGATCCCCGCCGGTTATTTAAGCTGGGTAGATTTCAACCATTTTTCCGCCACCAAAAACGGTATCTGGGACAAAGATTATCCGGAAGACCTGCCTATGTGCGGGATCTATAACGAAACCGACGACTGTGGCTTCTCCTCTGTCTGCAATACCGAAGACAACATGATGTATCTGATCAATACCGAAGCGCTCCCCGGGCTTGAGAATCTCAGATATGATGTAAAAAATGATAATACCTACTATATCGAAGATATGACTTCCGACGGCACCGTGCTTGTAAAGAATGTCTGCTTCAGGCCTGACAGGGATTATCTGACCATTTCCAACGCCGAATCTGAGGCAGACTTTGCAGACCTGTGCTTTAAGCACCTGTTCTCCTCTCCTGAAGATAACAGCACAAACCTCTTTGGCTATTCCGACAGGGACAATAACATTGCTTCATCCCATGTCATGGTCAACGGATATAACTGCGTTTACGCCGTATGGTACGAAGGCAGCAACGAAGATACGCGCCTTAATCTGGGAGTCTTCGCCAATGTCGGACAGCGCTATGACCGTACCACAGGCGCCTATACCCCCGGCTTTGGTTACGCTTACGCCATTTCCATTTCCGAGGATTACAGCCTTTATGACTATACCACCCTGGAGCAGTATCTCTTATCCCTCACCTTCAGCGGAAAGCAGGATAAGCTTTCATCCGCTTCCGAAAAGACTCTGGGTTCAGCAGGTTATTACAACGTGATGGTCGGCAAAAACAACACCGTTTCAGCCAAAGAAATGATAAAGATATCCGTGGATGATAAGGATATGCTCAAGCAGTACGGTCTGGATCCCAATCCGGACAACTACGGTTCCGATTTTGCTTTTGGTGAAGTAGAGGATGATTATACGGAATATGATGTCTCCGACTGCCCGATATACTTTGTCTATGGGGATAATGTGTTTACCCAGCCCTGTGATATAGCAGGATACAGAAAGATCTCCTCCGGCGATCCCGACGGTGGCATAATGCGGGTTTACTTTGATAAGAGCGGAGAGATCGTCATGATCAGCGATCCGAAACTGTATTAAGACAGAACTTCTTCAAATAATTCAAGGCCGAAACTGCTTTTCTCCGGGGCGTGAGGGATCATCTTAAAAGTACGCTTGCCGTCGGAAAGACGCTCCGCCCCCAGAAAGCCGGTCTCTTTATCATCCGGCCCCACTTCATCGTACAATTTCTGCGCAAAGGAAAGAAGATGCGTCACCGTAAAAATCCTGACGCCTTCTTCCTTAAGCGCTTTTATTATGTCATAGGCTATAGCGGAACCTTCTTTTTCCGTTGTTGTGGCAAAAGATTCATTTAAAAGGATCAGCGAATCCTTTCCCAGATGGTCGATTATCTTATCCATCCTCTTAAGTTCTTCATCCAGCCTGCCGCTGTTCATGGCGCTGTCCTCACGCCTGGTAAAATGCGTAAAGAAATTCGGATAGAGCCCGCTTCTGTACTTCTTTGCCGCCACCATCATGCCGCACTGCATCATCACCTGGGCAATGCCCACACTGCGCAGGAAGGTGGATTTGCCGCCCTGGTTTGCACCGGTGATCACAGCCAGCATCCTGCCGTCCAGTTTTCCGTCATTTCCCACAGCCTGTTTCCCTGTCTTAAAGACCATGGAGATTTCCTTAAGATCCTCATAGGCAAAGCTGTCCTGCTCTCCCACTTCCGGGAAGCAGTTCTCTGTCTGGTAACGTTTCATCTGATAGCGGATGTTCATGGCGCCTATATAAAAGCCCAGCTGGAAACGAAGCTGTTCAAAGAAATAAAGGAATGACTGCAGGGTATCTCTAAAGTAAGACATCACACAGTTCACCGCCTGGAACTCAATCTCCTCCGCATCCGCCTGCAGGGCTGCATTTCTGTAGAGTGCTATATACTTGGGCATGATACGGTTGATATGCCCCTTTATCTGTGCCGCAAGGCCGTATGGATTGGAATAGGATACCACCTTATTCTCCATTTTCTCAAGCCTGATATCCCCCAGCTTAAGCCCGTCGGCAATGCCGCAGTCGAACTGTATATACGGCCTGTTCAGCTCATACATCCCGCGTTCCGCAGTTGCAGCGTAGGAATTGGCATAGAAGATAAAGCTGTCCATAACCTTATCCAGATTTTCCTGCGTCTCTTCGGAATACCCTTCGTTGACGCGTTCAAACAGATCATACATGCCCTGTGAAGCCAGTTCGTCAGCCCTCACCAGCAGAAGGCTGCGTATCTCTGCCATGGCATCCGTAAGAAGACGCAGCATCCTTATATCACTGATCAGATCGGATCTGTTGTCCCTGACCCCCGCCGGGCTCTTATTTCTGCCCAGTTTTTCTATATCGGCAAGGACCTTTTCCGCCACGGAATAAAGGGAGGCCGTAAGCTCCTCATACCTTATGCAGTCCTTAAGCACAGCCTGACGGTATTTTACTTCCTCCGCGTTCTCCAGCGGAACGCACATGACCCGTCTTACACACTGGTCAAAAAATTCGTCTTCGGTCTCACGATAGACCGATCTGTTCACCCTCACAACACTGTCAATGGCCGCAGCTTTAAAAAGCGCCTCCAGGCCCAGGTCCTTGACAATACCTCTCCAGTCATAATACTGCCTGATATGTGTCCAGTCTTTATGTGAATACAAAAGATTGACGTTCACTTAAATCTCTCCTTTATCTTCGCATAAGTCAGACCGTATTTTTCCACACGGCTGTTAACGCCGGTCTTCTCCTGCGCCTTATCTCTCCTGATACGGTAGGTCTGTACCATATGCTCATCCACCTGTGCACGCAGGCTCACGACACCGTCGCAGGATTCTGAAAGTTCGTTTAAGTGCGTTACGTATATTCCCCTGCAATGCTTTCCTATAAAGAATTCCAGCACCTTTTTGCCCATAATGCAGGCATCGTAATTTGCCGCGGTAGTAAAGAGCTCATTTATCACCACAAAAGCGCCGTCCTTTTCTTCCTTAAACATGGGCTTTAAGCGCTCCAGTTCATCCATAAGCTTGCCCCTTCCACTTTCGGTACTCTCTTCCACGGAAAAGTGTGTCAGCAGATCCGTAAAATCCGGCAGTACGGCATCTTTTGCAGGAACATCCAGGCCCAGCTTTGAAAGATAGACCAGCTGGCCAAGGCTTCTGGCATATGTAGTCTTTCCGCCCTGATTGGGGCCTGTCAGCACAAAGAAACTCTCTCCTTCAAAAAACTCCGCGCCATTGTCTATAACTTCCTTGCCGCTGGCCGAATTGACCAGGGAAAGCGCCAGATCATAAAGCCCCTCCACGCGGAACCTGTCCTTTTTGATAACAGGGGTACAGAATACACAGCCCAGTTCCTTCGTCTTTTCCATAAAACGCAGGAAAGCCACATAATAAGACATTTCGGCAGGAAGCCCCAATATTCCGGCATCTGCATAGTCTTTGTATTTCTTTGCATATTCTTCAAGACGTGAAAAGAAAGACTTGTGATCTTTTGCAAACTGCTTTATTATCTCGGCTTCCAGATCGGATAAGCCGGGTTCCCCCAGAAATGGGCTTTTCATCCGGTGCTCCTGCTCAGGGAAAGTTTCCTTTAAAAAATCATCAAATTTACCGCTCCCGCTTCCGGCAGCTACGGTGAACCTGTCTTTTTCATAAGTAAGGAGAATACGGAATGATGCAAGTTCCTGATAGAGTTTCCCCGTTTCTTCCCTGAAGGAAATATAGTCCCGGCCGGCTGTGGTCTCCTGCAGGAAATCCTTAAGCCCGGTAAGCGCCCCGGACTTTATATCTGTTTCCGAAAGAGCTTTTTGCAGCCTCTCCAGTGCCTGTGTATAACAGACAGCGGAGCGCAAAAGCCAGACCTGTTTCTGCACATTCACCTCTACGGCTTCCATGCGTTCAATACACAGGCCTCTTTGTCTCATATTCTCCAAAAACGCTGAAAAAACAGGATGAAGATCCTTTTCTTTTATCTCTGCGAACGCAGCACGGCGATAATCGGAATTATCGCTGTCCCCCGGCATAAGCTGATAAAGTCTTTTAACTTCATCATCCCAACCCTCACAGATCCTGCCTATGATCTGATCCAGGTTCAGATCCCTGAGCAGTTCCCTTTTAGCAGCATCTATATCTGCTGCTTCATTTTTTCTTAAAAGACTGTATTTCATGGTATCTATCGGAAAACAGACTGATACTTAAAAAGTATCAGTCCATCTCCGTCTCGATATATTCTATTGTCTTTCCGCAGACAGGGCAGGTAGGGAATGTAGGTTTTTTGCTCTCATCCACGCTGTCCGTCCATGCATACTGGGAATCACAGTTCCTCATCATGATACGGCTGCCTTTTTCCGGATATATCTTCCTGTGTGTGATGAGCACGTAATAACACTTTTCCTCTTCCTCAGCAGCTGCCGGCGCTGCTTCCACAGGTACGGCTGCTTCTGCAGGAGCCGCCTCTGCCACTGCTTCCTCCGCCGGTGCGGGCTTATATTCCGGCACACTCACTGTCTCTGCTGCTGCAGGAATATACTCCGGCACTGCAGGGGCTGCTTCTACGGGTGCAGCTGCTGCCGGTGCAGACGCTGTTGCCTCTGCCGGCGTGGGAGTGTATTCGGGCACACTCACCGTCGCTGCTGCGGGTGCTGTTTCCACCGCAGGTGCCGCTTCTGATACAGTTGCTGCTTCAGCCGCCGGTGCCGCTGCTGTCTGTTCAACTGCAGGTGCTGTCTCTTCCTCTCCGGGCAGTGTAGCACCTTCAGATATGTGGCTTATAGACTGTGAAGGATCCACTTTGGGCAGATCCGATAATGATCTGAGTCCATCCTCCGGTTTTTTAACCTTTGAAGTTACATAGGGCATGGCCCTGCTGAAACGTGGATTAACAAATCTGACGGGTTCTTTCTTAGGCTCAGCAGGCTCTGCTGGCTCTGCAACAGTCTGCTTAACCTGCGGCTCCGACTTACCGTAATCGATCTGGGGAGCCGGTGCCACAATGGGCGCACTGGGAACGGCTTCTGCCACCGCCGTACCATCCGCAGCTACTGCTACTGCCAGACCGCCGTCGTCAGCTTTTACCCCGTTTCTGTTTGGGGGGACCAGCTTACCGGGTTCAGGGTCCGTGAACAGCGCTGAATTGATACAGTTCTTGTCCCACTTATCCTTGTTCAGATCATCTGTAATCTTCGATATCATGCTTTTTGCAGTAGCGAAAATTGAAGCCATAACGATCCACCTTCTCCGATTATTTTACGTAAATAGTTACAATTTAACACGGACATTATATCAGTTTTTTAATGCAATTTCCATACATTTCTTGAAAAATATCTATTAGTTCGTGTGAATTATTGCTATATTTCGATCAGAAAATGCCGGATTTTTAGTTATGTAAACCATTGAACATGACTGCCGGATTCCGGAAGAGATCATTCTTCCTCCTGTGCCACATTAAGAAGTGTTTTTTTCAGTTTTGCCGAACGTGCGTATAATACGAAACTTATGCAAACCGCCGCTACAGATATGATCAGGCAGGTATAAAGCACCGGCCTTAACGCCGTCGCGTATTCGTGGGGATCAAATATACCGTTTTCATGCAGCTGAACCGAATAACGTACCCAGTATACAGTAGACCCCAGCGCCACTATCCATAAAAACAGACGGCATAAAAACAATATGGTTATCTGTGTTTTGGTTTTCTTTTGCATGAGCTTACTCTCCTTCATACGAAACTCATATATATTATAAAACAAAAAGACCTGCATTACCACCGAAGCTTTTTAAGAATGCCCCCTTTTCGCTGCTGTATTTTTATGGTAATATAGTTAGGTTGCCCCGGATACGAATGATTCTTCGTCACTTCGCTCTTCAAAACGGCAACGGGGCATCCTTAGCGAAGCGAAGGATCCAAAAAAGGAGGAGTTATGAAAAAGTCAAAGTATTTACTTGGAGGGCTTTTAATAAGCGGCATGCTTGTTATGAGCGGATGCAACAACGCAAAACCGGACGAACCGGCAAACAATGTTAATGCAGAGGAAGAACCGGAAGTCAAAGAAGAAGTAAAAGAAGAAGTAAAAGAAGAAGTAAAGGACGAGCCCACTGTTACCGAAACGGAGGAAACTCCCGTGGAAGTAACCCCGGAGGATAAAGAGCCCGAATCCGATCCCGAAGAAGCTGAAGCTGATGAAGAAAACCTGGAATACCTGTATCAGCAGTATTATGATATCGTATCCGGCCTGGATGACAAATGGGACAAGTTCATGTTTGTCTATTTTGACCAGGACAGCTTTCCGGATATAGTTGTTTCCAGCTCAACGCCCAATGTTAACGATCTTACCGAGTACATGATCATCACCCACAGTAATGCCGGCGCGGAAGTGAATGAGGACTTAATGGATGGCGTGGCCGGCGCAGGCGGCTACAGAGGCACGCTTTTCTATGTTCCCCAGAAGGGTATACTGTATGAACGCAGCAACAACGCGCCTTATAATAATCCGGGCGACAGCGTATATCTGCTGGATAACGGCCATCTGACATTATATGCTACCGGCCGCACCGAGATCATGGATGGTTATGAAGGTCCCGACGATATAGACCACCTGATATGGTACTGGAACGATGTGGAAGTCAGCGCTGAAGAATATGAGAAAAACCTGAAAGCCGAAACCGACAACTTAAAGGGCGACGCCCTGTCAGGCTTATTCTATGTTGACAAAGAGTCTATGTTAAGCAGACTGGAGAAGTCGATGAACTAAGCATTAAGGGGGCAGAACCACTTTCGGTGAGTCTGCCCCCGGTTATTTAGTGTCCGGAATTGAATTTATCCAATGCCTCCTGCATCTTACGGTTCTCCGACTTTTCTGCCAGTCTGGTGAGAAATGCACTGATCAGCATGCTTATGATAAAGGATATAAAGAAACCGCACCATGCTTTGGGATCGTCTACAGGGAACCACTTAAATATCACTGTCATGATGATCATTGCCAGCATTATGGTAACAAAGAACAGTATATATCTGAGTACCATGGACATACCTTTGATCATCCGGTCCGTAAGGAAAAGTACCTGGGATACGGTTATGAAAACGGCAAGCAGCAATAACTGCAGCAGAGTCGGTATACCCAGCGCCGCATCTTTAAAACTGAACAGGGTCGAGTACTCATCCGCTCCGTTTCCTATCAACAGTGAGAATACTATAAAGATCGCCACAATAACTCCGTAGGTAGCGAACAACTGGCTTATATAATTAAATACGGTCTTTTTCTCTTCCATTACTTTAACCCCAGCTTTCTTCTCAGATCATCGGAATACATACGCGATACTACGATCTGTTCGCCATTGACCAGGCTGATACGGATCTTCCTGTTGATATCGGCTTTCAGGCTTTTTATCTTTCTCAGATTCACTATGCTCTGCTTGCTGATACGCAGGAAATCCCTTTCCAGAAGCTCCTGCTCTATCTCATACAGTTTAAGCTCGGATTCGTAGGTATCTTCTTCCGTATAGACAAAGGTCTTCCTGTCAACACCTTCGATATAAAGGATCTTTTCAATATCAAGCAGATAGGTTTCGTCATCCTTTTTTACACCTATCTGCATATCGATCATACGCATAAGGGCAACCGTCTTTTCCACCTCACGGGAAAGACGGGGCGCCTTTATGATAACGGTAGTATCTGTGTATTTGTCGTCGATGTCTATCTCGATCTTCATCTATTCCAGTCCCTTTTTCCTGAAGGCAATAAAGAAGAGTATCACAGCCAGCGCTGCATTTAATGCCAGTATTATAACACTTTCTTTTCCCGCATTGCAAAACGACATATCATTCAGGAAGTTCCTTATCTGCTGGGTATAGAATATCTTTGAAAAGCTGCGGATATTCTCATTGAACATAGCCAGCATGGGAGCAAAGGAAAGTATCATCATAACAGGCATGTATATGGATGTAGCTACCATCTGGTTCTTTGCAAATATGCCTATACATGCTCCGGCCAGAACCGATACGGCAAATCCCGTTCCCATGACCAGCATATAAAATGGTATCTCACTGCTCTTAAAACCTGCAGCCATTACGCCGGCTCCTGCCATGCATATCAGCCAGACATATACGCCCACTCCCATAAGGTATTCAACCGGTTTTACATTTGCCATCATAAGCACCCGTAATGTATTCTTCTCTTTTTCCTCGGATATGATGGCCGCCATGGATGTAAGCGGCGCCATGCCCATATACATTACGGAAAAAAGCTTTGTAAAGAACAGTTCCGGCATTCCCTCCATTTTTACGGTGTTTTCCATTATCAGAGTCATGACGGGAAAAAGTATGAACTGTATCAGAACAGTCTTATTCTTTAAAGTATCCGTCAACTGTTTTTTGAATATTATCATGCTATTTCTCATTCTCTTCGCCCTCCTCAAGCTTTCTTCCCGTGAGTTCCAAAAATACGGTTTCCAGATCAGGTTCCGATGAATGTATGGTCTCTATCTTCCCTTCCTTCATCAGCCTGCATATCTCATCAGCAGAATCCCCGCCATGCTTCATTTCCTCATCTTTTCCGGAAGACAGATGGAGCATGATCTTTTTCTGATGGTTATATTTCCTGCAGATCTCCTCCGGCGCGCCGCTTTCAACTATCTTTCCTTCGTTTAACAATGCCACCCGGTCGCACAGCGACGTTGCCTCTTCCATATTGTGTGTAGTAAGGAATATGGTGCAGCCTTCCTTCTTCTTTTCAAGGATTATCCTGTGTATCTGCCTCATGGTCTGCGGATCCAGGCCGCTTGTAGGCTCATCCAGAAACAGTATCTTAGGAGAATGCATGAAAACCCTGGCCAGACACAGCCGTGCCCGCATACCTTTTGAGAGATTGGCAGCCGGAGTACGTAATGCATCCGCCAGGCCCACCTGCTCCAGTGTTTCTTTTATCCTGCTCCCGGGAACGCCGTAGATACCGGCAAAGACTTTCAGATTATCCGCACATGAGAATCTTTCGTATACCCCGAACTGGTCCATCATTATCCCGATCTTCTTTTTATCATCACCATTCAGGGCTTTTACATCTTTATCAAGGACCATGACGCTGCCGCGGTCAAAACCAAGCTGCCCGGTAAGTATCTTTATCAGCGTGGTCTTACCCGCTCCCGAAGGCCCCAGCAATCCGAAGATCCGGCCGTCAGGGATATCGATATTAACTCCCGTGAGCACTTCCTTACCTGAAAAACTCTTATAAACATTAAGGCATTGAATCATAACGCACCTCCTTTATCTGCTTGTTAAAGCAAACATATCAGAGGTATGCATTACTATCAATGCCTTCATACGTAAGTTGCCGGAATCGGTACATCAGTTGCCCGAAATAGCTTAATCGATGTACTCTCCGTTAAAGTAATACTCTTCTAATACATCTTTAGTTTTGGCGTCAATTCTGATCCGGCTGTATTCATTTATCATAAAATAATAATACAGCTCGTCCTTTATCGCATCGTACTCCGGATGATAGATCACATATATTTTATCATCCCGGTCCATATACAATTGGGATTTATGCTGCCATGCCAGATCATCAACAAGCTGAAACAGCTCTTCGGGATCTGCCAGGCCGGCCGTATCAAGCGAACTGATGGCAGGGATATCGGATATCATTACGACAGAAACGCCTCCGTCCTGCGTCAGCCTGTAAAACACCTCCGGTACCACCACTCCGTCAACATATTGATACGCATTAAACATGAGTGTGCTATCAGCAAACCGTCCGCTCCAGCCTACTATCACGATATCTTCAGACAGTTTTTTATCCGCCTGCTCAAGATATTCCTTCATCTCTTTTTCTTCGTTCTTTTTAAGATTCCTGTCTTTGAACACGTTATCCGTATAATAAATATGCGTTCCCAGCTTGCCGGATACCAGCGGCTTGAAACTGCCATGCAGTTTAAGCTGTGCGATCGGATCAGGCTCTTTTTCCAAAACAGAAGCAGCGCTGCTTTCTTCCGGCGCTGTTTCCAGGCGGTCTAAGCGGACTCTTCCGTTAGTCCCCTGTTTCGGATCCTTCGTATTAAAGACTATGATCACCGCTATAATGATGAATATCATCAGTATTGCGGCCGCTGCTGTCAGGATAAGGTTTTTCTTTTTCATTTGAGTCTTGCTCCTCGCGCAATAGTATTATATACCTTATACGATCATAGTCCGGCAGTTTTATGGGATCTGATATCTTCTTTTTATGCTCCGGTGGTTGATTCGTAATATACGTATTCATATTTTTCTGATATATCATATGTACCCGCATTACGCATCGTATCCGTGCATACATCATGTACCCGGATCGGATACCCGTATTCATTATACTCGGCGGTATATTCATATCCTCTGGTATCTTTAGAATGGATCAGATTCCCGGCATCATCATACTCCATGGTGATCTGTACGACCTCTCTTCCGTTATCCAACACATTGGCTTCAGAAATTTTTCTGCCATTCGCATCATAATGGGTCCGTTTATGCCAGCCGTCAGTATCAGACGATATATAATACTGGTCCGTGATCCCATATTCTCCGTATTCGTATTTCTGCGTATAGCCCAATTCACCATTAAAGTATTCTTCTTCCAGAACCGGCCGTTCCTCCGCATCATAGGAATACTCGATGCGGTATTCATAATACTCTTCCGTCATGTGCGTCATTTTTCCGGCGTCATCGTATGTATAATCCCAGCTGCGATAAATATATCCGTCTTCGCTCTTTTGTTCTTGCCGGATCAGCAGCCCATTTTCATCATACGCATGTTCCTGTAGCCAAAACGGCGCTTCCTGATGCGCATA